>Ga0272448_1001394_pt1 | contig 32715 bp, 23 predicted proteins | sample YNPCB0191_FD_202220 | JGI IMG/M metagenome (GOLD analysis project Ga0272448, IMG submission 202220) | Hot spring sediment microbial communities from Yellowstone National Park, WY, United States - YNP-CB-019-1 | ecosystem: Environmental > Aquatic > Thermal springs > Hot (42-90C) > Sediment...
CAGGACGGGCTTCCGTGCAGCAAGAACTTCATCAGGGCGGGAAATTTCCAGCGTGTGCGGAGCTTCGTGCAGCGTTTCCGCCGGCTCGGCCACGATGCGCTTCAGCGCCTCAGCAAAGCCGTCGAGTGTTTCACGGCTTTCCGTTTCCGTCGGTTCAATCATCAACGCCTCGCGGACAATCAGGGGGAAATAAACCGTCGGGGCATGATAGCCGTAGTCCAACAATCGTTTGGCAATGTCCAGCGCTGAAATGCCGCGCTCGCTTTTCAGTCCTGACGCTGAGGCCACGAATTCGTGCAGGCAACGATTGCCATGCGGGACGGGCAGGATGTCCTTCACCTGGTGTAAGAGGTAGTTGGCGTTCAACACGGCATCTTCCGCCACACGACGCAATTCTCGGGGGCCGTGCGAACGCAGGTAACAATACATTCTTATCAACACGCCCACGTTGCCGAAGAAACTCCGCACGCGACCGATGGATTTCGGCCGGTCGTAGTCGAGGCGGTATCCGGCAGGGCCGCGAACTACGATCGGTACCGGCAAGTAGGGCGCGAGCCGTTCAGAGACGGCGATCGGGCCTGCGCCCGGACCGCCGGCGCCATGTGGGCTGCTGAAAGTTTTGTGGGGGTTAAAGTGCATCAGATCGGCGCCGAAATCGCCTGGGCGAACAATGCCCAGGATGGCGTTCAGGTTTGCTCCATCCAGATACATCAGCCCGCCTGCCTCATGCACCATCTTCGCAATCCGCGCGATTTGCGGCTCGAAGATGCCGAGTGTGTTTGGGTTGGTTATCATAAACACCGCTGTTTGTTCGTTGAGTTTTTCTGCCAAATCAGCAAGATCAACCAGCCCTTGGGCGGTGCTTCTCACCGCCTGGATTTGGAAACCGGCCATGGCTGCACTGGCTGGATTCGTGCCGTGTGCGGCATCAGGTATAAGCACTGTGCTGCGTTTTGCGCCGATGTCGCGGAAATAGGCCGCAGCCACGAGAAGAGCCGTCAATTCGCCGTGGGCGCCCGCCGCAGGTTGCAGAGAGACCGCCGGCAGACCGGAAATTTCCGCCAAGTCCTGTTGTGCCCGATAGAGGAGCGCCAGTATGCCTTGCAGGGTTTCTTCCGGCTGGTAAGGGTGAAGGTCCTTAAAGCCCGGCAGGGAAGCCAACCGTTCGTTCCGCTTCGGATTGTACTTCATCGTACAAGAGCCGAGCGGATAGAAATGGGTATCGACCGAGAAATTCCGCCGGGAAAGATTGACAAAGTGCCGCACCACTTCCGGCTCGGAAAGTTCGGGCAGAGGCAAGGGCGTTTCCCGCAGAACTTCCGCCGGCAATAATTCCTCCACCGGCCGACAGGGAACGTCGGTCTCCGGCAATTTCACCGCCTGGCTTCCAGGCCTGGACAGCTCGAACAACAACTTGGTTGATTCCGGATGTTGCATAATACCTCCTCGTAAGCTGAAGGCTATTATAATATCAGCATTGCGTCGCCATAGCTATAGAAGCGGTATTGCTCTCGGATGGCTTCTTCGTAGGCCCGGCGGATCAGCTCTTCGCCGCCGAAAGTACAGACCAAAACAAGCAACGTGGTACGCGGCAGATGAAAATTGGTCATCAAAGCGTCCACAATCCGAAACTCATAAGGTGGGTGGATGAACAGCTCCGTATAGCCGGAAAAGGGGCGTAATTGTCCCTCGGCGGCCGCTGTTTCCAGCAACCGTACGCAGGTGGTTCCCACGGCCACGACGCGCCCGCCCGTTTCTCGGCAGCGGAGTATTTGACTGATGCTCTCACTGCTAATCGACCCCCATTCGGCGTGCATGCGATGTTCGGCCAGGCGTTTGGCGGTGATGGGCCGAAATGTGCCAGGCCCCACGTGCAGCGTCAATCGGCACACTTCAACGCCGCGATCGGCTAGTTGCTGGAGCAGTTCCATAGTGAAGTGCAACCCTGCGGTAGGTGCGGCGACTGCGCCGGCCGTTTGCGCATAGACGGTTTGGTAGCGCCGGTGATCACTTTCAACCATTTTTCGCCGAATGTAAGGCGGCAGAGGCACGCGGCCGACACGTTCCAAAATCGTAAAAACATCTTCCGCGCTTTGCGGCTGAGCGAGCCACTGCCCGCGACCTTTTCGCGCGAGGAGTTGCAGGCGAATATCTTCCTGTCCTTGGGGGGAGACAAGGGTGATAACTTCACCGGCGTGGAGCTTGCTGCTTTTGCGGCAAATGATGTGCCACGCCCCGGTTCCAGCGTCGATTTCCAGAAACAGTGCTTCCCAGGCTCCACCGGTGGTTCGTCGCCCGATGAGCTTTGCCGGCACGACGCGCGTATCATTGATTACCAGGCAATCCCCCCGACGAAGGATGTCCGGCAAATCGCTGACGCGCCTGTGTTCCAGAGATTCCCGCCGGCGGTCCACAACGAGCAGTCGGGCGTCGCTGCGGCGTTCGACCGGTGCTTGTGCAATCAGATGGCGCGGCAGTTCGTAGTCATAGCGGTCCAGTTCCGATGCTCTAGGGGACGAGTTTTCAGGCGAAGAGGGGGGCAAAGACATATCCGCTAACAGAATGAAATACTCGCACTATAAACGAAGCAGACCGGACATCGATTCTGCGCACCAAACTGACGGCGATAAAGGGGTGTTATTACTCGGTGCTGAGGTCTGTAATTTTCCTTCCGCTGTACGCGCAGCGTCGCCTATTACAGTTAAGATGTCATTTCCTGTTGATAAAAGCAAGATTGGCAGCGCGCAAGAGAAGAACTTATCAAGTGAGTCCCGCGCCGGCTGAAAAACACTGCCAGAGATAGAAGAGATAGATGAGTTGTTGGGCCGAAGCGTTCTCAAAAAAAACCGCACTTGGGGCAAGCCTGCTTTACGGCTATCGAATCTCAATGGTGGCCGTCTTCAACGGAGCACCGCATCGCGGACAGTACACGAAAGAGAATGAAGCCTCGTGAGAACAATCCGGGCAGACCTTTTTGCGCCGCATAATTGCGGAACCACCTAAGGCCTTGCTTGATTCCGTAGTCGCAGTGGTTTCAGGATGACTTTCTACTGGGTCGCTAAGTATGGCCAGCACGTCGTCGTCGGAAACGGTTGCACCTTCACGAGTTTCGATAGCACAGATCGGGCATCTGCCCGCCGGCTGCGAAGCGTTCGGCTCGTACCAGTGTCCTTTTGGACATTTCATCGCTATAGACACCCCCTCCCTTGCCCAAATGCCGAGTGGTACTCAACATTTGGGGAGAATAGCCGCTACCAACATTAAGGATAACGATTTTACCGAAGAAGTCAAGTTTTTCTTGCTGCTTTAGTGGGGTATTTGACGCATGAAGCCGGCCCTCATATAATCCGCAAGCGCTGTGAGACAATACTTCTCCTAAGCGTGGTTTACCACGGGGAAGATGAATAAGATGCCGGTAAATTGGGCAAGCTTCGTTTTGGGTAAGTTGCCTTTCGAACCGACCAAAATTGCTGCATACTGATAACCATTCGCGTCTGAGAAAGCAGTAGAAATGCCGATTTATACACGGTCCGGCGACGGTGGAGAATCTGTCTTATGGGGAGGCATTCGCATACCCAAGGATTCGCCTTATTTAGAAGCGTGCGGAACTTTGGATGAATTGATTGCCTGGTTGGGATTGGCCGTCGCAGGGGACCTGTCGCCGCAGACGGCGGCTTTGCTTGTTCAATTGCAAAGGCGGCTGAGCGGGATAATTGCCGAAATTGTCGGCGAAGCGGCCGGCGATGCCGATAAAAGCAAAGCCGGCCATTTTTCCCTCACTCAGTCGGATGTAAACTTCCTCGAAGAGACTATTGACCGCTTGGAAGCCGGGTTACCACCGTGTCATGGGTTTATCCTGCCGGGCGGTAGTCAGGCGGCGGCGATTCTCCATGTGGCACGTACGGTGTGCCGACGAGCGGAGCGCTCACTGGTGTTGCTTGCCCACTTGCATCCTCGACCTTCCCGCCCTCCCTGGTCGGCATTCCTTAATCGCCTCGGCGATCTGCTTTTCGTCTTAGCGAGGACGGTTAACACTGAAAAAGGCATCGCTGAGACGCCGGTTGAAGAGAAACCTTCATAAATTAAGCGACACGGTTGACCTAAGTTACAAGCTGGGTTTTCAACCATGAGCTTTTATTGCTTTCTCGCGGATTTGATCGCCGTCTTCCATCTGAGCTATATCACCTTTGTTATTGGTGGCCTGTTGGCAATCTTAGTGGGCCGGCTGCTGGGGTGGTCGTGGGTGAGAAACTTCTGGTTTCGGTTGATACACTTGATGATGATTCTCGTCGTGGTAGCAGAAGCATTTTGCGGCATCCTCTGCCCGCTGACCGAGTGGGAAGACCGGCTGCGGGAAGCAGGCGGAGAGTATAGCGAGCCGGGCTGGTTCATTGATCGCGTAGTCCACAAACTTCTCTTTGTTGATCTTTCTCCCGAATTCCTCACAGTTTGCTACGCGATTTTCGCTCTCCTGGCGATTATGGTTTTTCTCTTGATTCCGCCGCGTCGCAAAGCATCGGACGCTGTGGAAACCGAATCCTCCGACCGGTAATTTTCTTGCCTGAAAAAGGTTAGAATGGTAGAATAATAGTGTCCTCTACCATGTTCGTGTTGTCGATGCGATAATTTTGAAGAGCCGATATTTCTGCCCGTTGGGAGCCTGTATGTTAAAAGACTTCTGCAGCGTGTATAGCCGTTGACCGGCACGTGCGGCAACGGATCACACAAACTGAGGTCCAGGCACCCCCTTAGCAATAACGGGCTCTCAAAAGAGCATCGCCACGGCATTGCGGTGGAGGACTTTTTTTATGGGCAGTTTGTCCGCCGATTTGGAGGCCAAACGCGACCGGTTGCTGGCTTGCCTGCGAAGCTGCGGGAGTTGTGCCGTAGCTTATTCCGGCGGAGTGGATAGCTCGCTGCTGGCCAAAGCCGCTTTTCTGGCATTGGGAAACCAGGCGGTAGCCGTAACTGGCTACAGTGAAAGTTTGAGCCGCGAAGAATTACACACCGCTCGACGCATTGCGCAGCTCATCGGCATCCGGCACGAAATTGTTGCGACTGAAGAGCTTTCCCTGCCGGAGTATTGCGCCAACGGGCCGAAGCGTTGCTTCTATTGCAAGCAGGAGCTGTTTCGCCGAATTGAAGAACTCGCCCGTAAACTCGGCCTGGCAGTGATTGTCGAAGGCAGCAACGGCGACGACCGGCACGACTATCGTCCTGGGCTTCAGGCCCTCCGCGAAAAAAACGTACGCAGCCCTTTTATCGAATGCAATCTGAACAAAGTGGAGATCCGCTGTTTGGCGGAGCATTGGGGCTTGCCGAATCACGACCAACCTGCTACGCCCTGCCTCAGTAGTCGGGTGGCGTATGGCGTGCGGATTACGCCGCAATTGCTCGCCAAAATTCATGCCGCCGAATGTTTTCTCAAAGAACGTGGTTTTCGGTCGGTGCGCGTACGCTTTCATGGCGATGAGCTGGTTCGCATCGAAGTCGAGGCCTCGCAGATTGCGCGCCTGACCGACGAAACTTTGCGTCGGGAAACCATCGACTACTTCCACGCGCTCGGCTTCAAGTATGTTTCCCTTGATTTACAGGGCTACTGTAGCGGGAGCATGAACAAAATGTTAAAAGTACAGGCATCAGACCCGGATTAGCGACCACCATCAGGCACGGATTGAGAAACATGTCGTCTCAAAAATCCCCTCGAAAAACGCCGCGGATAGTTCGCATGCCGGCGACGAAATGCGCCCACTTGCGGAAGCGCATGACCCAACGCCGCTACGGAAACAAAAAATTATTCCCGCGCAGCCGGCATGGGTAATCATCCCCGAACGATCGTTTATCATTTCTCCCGAGAGAAATAAGGCATTTGGTGCAGGGCATGAAATATCTCGACGAGTACCGCGATCAGGAAACGATTGCCCGATTGGCCGAGTCCATCCGACGAACGACGACTCGGCCGTGGCAGGTGATGGAGGTCTGCGGCGGCCAAACCCACGCCATAGTTCGCTTCGCTTTGGATGAGTTATTGCCGCCGCAGCTTACGCTGGTTCATGGCCCCGGCTGTCCCGTCTGTGTTACGCCGGTCGAGTTGCTTGACCAGGCAGTGGCGATCGCCGCCGGAGGGAATGTAACCTTTTGCTCTTTCGGCGACATGCTTCACGTGCCCGGCTCGGAAAAGGATTTGCTTCAGGTAAAGTCGGAAGGGGGCGATGTACGGGTAGTGTATTCGCCGATGGACGCGCTGACGATGGCCCTGAGGAATCCACAGCGCGAGGTGGTTTTTTTCGCGGTGGGCTTTGAAACTACGGCCCCCATGACGGCCATGACTGTTTTGCAAGCGGAGCGGCTTGGGCTGGAAAACTTCTCGCTCCTGGTGGCTCATGTTCTTGTCCCCCCGGCACTGTGCGCACTGCTCGAAGCGCCACAAAACCGTATCCAGGGTTTTCTGGCGCCGGGCCATGTAAGCACGATTATCGGCCTTGAACCATATCGCCGGATCGCTGACCGTTATCGCGTTCCGATCGTTGTTACCGGCTTCGAGCCGGCCGACATCTTACAAGGGCTGTTGATGTGCGTCCGCCAGTTGGAGTCCGGCTGCTGCAATGTGGAAAACCAATATGCCCGTAGCGTCCGGCCGGAGGGCAATCCCCAGGCATTGGAGCAGATGAACGAAGTATTTTGTGTCGTGCCGCGTAAATGGCGCGGCATTGGCGATCTGCCCCAGAGCGGCCTTGCTCTCCGTGAGCGCTATGCGAAGTTCGATGCGGCCCGGCGGTTTGACGTGGACTCTGTTTCCGCGCCGGAATCCTCCGAGTGTATTGCCGGGGCGGTGCTGCAAGGCCGGAAAAAGCCCTGCGATTGTCCGGCGTTCGGCCTTCGCTGCACGCCGGAACGGCCGCTTGGGGCGCCGATGGTTTCCTCCGAAGGCGCCTGTGCGGCATACTATCGGTATCGGAAAAGAAAGTAAAAGGCGGGGGAGAAAATATGAACGACGATTTTCAGCTTTCGTGTCCGACGCCGCTTAGCAACCACAAGACCGTACAGCTTGCTCACGGCGGCGGAGGACGTTTGATGCGCGAGCTGATCGAGCGGCTTTTTTTGCCGGCTTTTGCTGTTGTGGATGAAGCATCACTTCAGGCAAATCTTCCAGGCTCGCTGAATGAAGCTCAGCCGGAAAAAGTAAAACTCCTGCCGCCGCACGACGCCGCCGTGCTGAGCGCCGAGGCTCCGCGTCTGGCTGTTACGACCGATAGTTTCGTCGTTAGCCCGTTGTTTTTTCCCGGCGGTGACATCGGCAAACTGGCCGTCTGCGGGACGGTAAACGATCTAGCCATGGCCGGCGCCAAACCGGCTTTTTTAACCGCCGGCTTTATTCTGGAAGAAGGCTTGCCTTTGGAAACGCTGCGGCGCGTAGTGGCTTCCATGTCAGCGGCCGCACGATCGGCCGGCGTCAAAATCATTGCCGGCGATACCAAGGTCGTCGATCGCGGGAAAGCTGATGGAATGTTCATCAACACCGCCGGCATCGGCTGGGTGGCCTCAGACGTGAACATCTCGCCTGCGCGCGTCTGTCCAGGAGATGTGATTCTGATTAACGGCGATCTCGGCCGGCACGGCGTGGCCGTCATGTCGGTCCGTGAAGGGTTGCAATTTGAAGGAGCTTTCGAATCCGATTGTGCGCCGCTGAGCAGCTTAGTCGAAGCCATGCTTGCCGTCGAACCCGACATCCACTGCTTGCGCGATCTGACCCGCGGCGGATTGGCTGCGGCACTGAACGAAATCGCCGGCGACGCTCAGGTGGGCATCGAGCTTGACGAAGCGAGCATACCCATTGCCGAGCCGGTGGCTGCCGCCTGCGAATTGTTGGGTCTGGACCCGCTATACGTCGCCAACGAGGGTCGGTTGGCGGCCTTTGTCGCTCCGGAAGCGGCTCCACGTATGCTGGAAGCGATGCGCCGCCACGCTGCCGGCCCCCAGGCGGCGATTATCGGCAAGGTTACTGCGGAACATGCGGGCACAGTCGAGCTTCGGGGCCGTTTCGGCGGCCGCAGGATCGTCGATTTTCTTTCCGGCGAGCAAATGCCCCGAATCTGCTAAGCCGGCGACAAAATCGTTCCTCAAGTTTGCGGCCGGACGGCGAACGGCTTATTGCTTCGGCTCGATGGTTAAAGTTATCTCTGCGGCAGTAACCGGTTCGACGATTTCTATTGCCAGCCGCGTCGGCACGAGGTCATTATGCAGCCGCTCTCGGATTTGCTCCGCAACGATCCGCAATGTGCCGCCGCGCACCTGTACATCAACCGTTACACAATCCGGCTCCGCGCCGACAAGGAGCCGAGAAGGCCCAGGCTGACGCCACGGGCTGAAGGTAATCAGGGCATTGCCGAAAGTCTGCGGGCTGTGGAATTCCACCACATCGGTTACGACCAAGCGTCCGAGGCCCTGGCGCAAAAAGTAAAACGTGCGTTCCAGCTTCTTTAATTCGCGAACTCGATAAGCAGAGGAGATGTCCAATACCAGGGTGTCTGCTTCGTCGGTAAACTCCGTTTTTTTCACTCGTCCGGCAGCCTGAAGGCCCAATTGTTGCAACTGCCCGGCGACTACCGGCACAGGATGGCCGAAAGAGTTGAGCACCTTGCTTTCGTAGCGATTAGGACCGAAGGTGCGGGCGGTATAGATTTCGCTGCCGGGGTCCACCAGCGGTTGTGAATGTCCCAAGGCGACCACAAAGGAACCCACGTCGTTATGGTTGTGAAATTCGGCATTGTGGCCGCCTTTCAGGGCGACGCCAAAAGCCCGGCCTGGCTCGGCGCTCGCCCGGCAAATCAACACCCCGCCTTGCGGAAACCAATCGCGCATCGGCCGCCGCGCGGCCTCCGCAGAGGGCTTCGGAACAGGGTAGTCCAGGAAATCGTGCATTCCAATCATGTACAGCCATGCTGTCGGGCCGACAAGAAAATCTCCTTCCGCCCACTTTTTCTTCTCTATTTCCCAGCCGAAACGAGCACTTAAAAAAGCCATCAAGCTCGGATTGGGTCGGCTGCCGAAGTGGCAATCCGCAAAAGCCGGATAGATACCAGGCAGGATTTCCATCCTTCGACCGAATTGAGCTATCTGTCGCACGTGCTCGTCCGCCATGAGATCGACTTTATTGCCGCTTGCCTGGCGCAAAGTTTCGGCCAGCAAGACAAAATATCCGAAACCGTAGTTCCAATAAGCAAGGCCTTCTGAGCAATAACCATCCGACGTAAAGCCGGCCAAAAAATTTCGGATGTTCTTTTCTGCTGTTGCGGCGAAAAAGGCCCGCTGCCCGCGATCCTCAATCGTCGCCAGCGCCGAACCGGTTACACACGACAAACAAACCGCATTCCAATTATTTTGCGTGGTGAGCCACCAGAAACGGGGCATTTCACCGCGAACCATAGCAACAAAGGGGGCAAAAGTGCGACGTTCCAGCTCATCATGGAGCATTTTTCGGACTTCCGGTCGGAGCCTCTCGCCTAACCAGTACTGAGCCGTGGCAATGCTCCAGGAAGTCATCGCCGACCAGAGGTCAATTTCCGTAGTCTTTCCCTGGAAGTTGGTCAGATTGCGATCATGGGCGGGCAGCACCCAGGTTTTTTCCTTGCAAATCGCCCGCAGCGTCTCCTCGATGGCCGGCAGAAACCGCCCCTGGTTCTCCAAACATTCCGCCAGCACCAGGACGCCGAACCTTTCGCGCCGGTGATCGCTTACACTTTCATAAGCACTGCGATTGCCTGTGCGCGAAAAATCGAGATACAATTCGTCGGTCAGTTCAGGCAAAGGCCGCCCAAGCAACGCTTCGGCTTCTTTTACCGTATTCTGATATTTCGGTCGGGCCGCGAGTGCTTCCCATTTGGCGCGATCAGTGATTTTCGGGCCGAGTCCTTGCGGCGATTCCGAAAGCATCTGCGTCCATTCTTCCAGGCGTTCTTGAGTCGGCTGCACATCTTTCATCGCCAGGCCAGGTGATGCCCAACATATTGCCAGAAAAACGAGCAAAACGGCGCGAAAAACCAGGAACATGTCAGCTACTCCTCGGCAAAACGGGTGGTGAAAAAAAACGTGCTGCAAAGGTGGGAGAAACTATTGCAGGCCGAAATGTTTCAGAACAATCTTGAATATATCCACGTCGGCCAACTCTTGGTTGGGGAACTTTAACGGTTGCGATGCCAATAAGACTGTCCGCCGCGAAGGTTCATCAGCCGGAATGCCGTGCGAACCTTTGACCAAGGTAGCGTTCAGGGGAATCCCTTTTGAGGCGGGATCGAAAAACAATTCCACCGGATCGTAGCCCGGCTTGCGGTGAATATCTACGGTACGGGCGAAGGAAGGCGCTTTTTCGTCGCTTAACCACCAGTAATACGCCTGCCAACTCTGCGGCGTGGAGATCAATATCACTTCGCCGCTACGGGGATGCATCAGCTCATATCGCGCACGTGCATCGCCGACCAGGACTTCGGCGAAGCCTTTTTCGCGGCGGAACAAATCGGCGACGCACGTGGCCAGATGCAGGTCGCCGTCGGCCACAAAGACATGGGAAAATTGGTGATCCACCAGCGCAAAGGCCTGGCTGCGCTTCAGGTCCAGATGCTCCCCATCGTCCGCCTCACAAACCTGCAACAAGCCGGCTTCGCGGAGCACCCGATTCGGATAGCTCACTTCTTCAACCGGCGTTATCACGTATTCGCCGGCAATCAGCCACAACAATTTTTCGTCATACGCTTTTTCCATTCCCTCCGCTAGGCGGCCGATAAGCTCGTCCATCTCAGCAACGGCGCGCTTCGCCGCCGGACTATCAGGCCCCTCGCGCTGGGCGGCATAATCCAGATGCGGCAAATAGATGTAGAAAAAGTCAGGCTGCCACTCGGCTGCCGACAAAACGGCCGAATCCACAATCCATCGGCTCGCTTGCACGCCGGCCAAAGGGCCCCAATAATGCTGCAACGGAAAATGGCCCAACCTGTCTCGCAGTACGCCGTATAGTTCCATCGGTCGCGTGTAACACCAGAGCGATTCCGAGCCGTCGGGATTGTGAATAGGCGAAGGGGTGCAGACGTAGTCCGCTTCGCAACCTTTGCTGTGAAGCAAGAACCAAACCGCCGAGCTTAATCCTCGCCCATGATGTGCGAGCAGGTCCCAAATTTGCGGGCGTTCGATGCAATCGTTCGGCGCCGTCCACATTTCCACTTTCTGCCGATCGCGCCAGAAAAACCCGTTGGCTACTACGCCGTGATCCACCGGTCGTCGGCCCGTGCTCATCGCCGCCTGGACAGGACAAGTTACGCAGGGAAAGCTCGGCGTAAGTTCGGCAATCTCGCCGCCGGCGGTCAGTTCGCGCAGCCGCGGCATCTCGGACACATCCTTTTCACGCAACGCCGGCAAAGAAAGCAATATCAACGGCTCTGGCATGAAAACTCTTTTACGTCAGCTCGTAATAACGGCAACTACTTCCCGCGCAGCCTACTCTTCCTAAGTTTAACAAAACAGCCATTATCAGGCTAGCAGGCTAAACCATTCGTTTCGGCCGTTCCGTGAACTATCCGAGCGTATTTACTCATCGCTTGCCGTAGGTTAGCATTGGCAAAGGCGTGGTTTTTTTCGACAAGAGTGGACAGGAACCGACAATGACTAGTCGCGAAGGATCGATTTGGCAAGAGGGGCGCAATTGGGCGGTGTTTCTGCTGCCGTTTATCGTGTACATGCTCGTCGGCAGTTTGGAACCCACCTCAGCAGCCCAGCCAGGCGGAAAAATCATCGGCCTGGCAATCCCTTACGACTCTTACCCCTGGGTTTATCTTGGAAAGATTATCCTCACCGTGGCCGCGATTGTGGTAGTTTCTTCCGGTTATAAAGTCTTTCCGTTGCGGTTGACCTGGGGAGCCCTGGCTTTTGGTATCCTGGGTGGGCTGGTGTGGATCGGGTTTTGCCGACTCGACCTCGAACACAAACTTTTTTTGCCTGCGTTACAACGAATAGGTTTGAGCAATCTGATTGAGGCGGGCAAACGCGCAGCCTACAATCCTTTCGAACACTTGGCCGCGCAGCCAGCCCTGGCGTGGAGCTTCGTCGTGCTTCGTTTTTTTGGCCTCGTGGTGATAGTTCCGCTCATTGAAGAATTCTTTTTGCGTGGTTTTTTGATGCGGTTCGTCGTGCGGCAAGATTGGTGGAACCTGCCGTTTGGAACAGTCAACAAGGCCGCATTGTTTTTCGGCACCTTTGTTCCGATGCTGATGCATCCCGGCGAGCTGATAGCCGCAGCGGTTTGGTTTTCTCTGATAAGCCGGCTCATGGTTCGCACGCGAAACATCTGGGATTGTGTTGCTGCTCATGCTTTGACGAATCTGATTCTTGGCCTCTACGTGGTGCTCTGGGGCGGCGAGGCCTGGCGGCTCTTGTAGGCTGGTAAAATTATCAGCTTGCACAATTCTCTACCCAGTCTATTTATTCTTCCTTTTTTACCAACAAAAGGTGATGGAAAATTCTTGATCATTTATGAGTTTATGGACTGTGGGGTAGTCTAGAAAGAATGGCAAAGTTTTCCCTGGGCGGCTGAGAGAAATATAGGAAGTTCAGGAAAGAGGGGAAGAGTGTAATTTGCCAAAATGAACAACCCGCAGAACATAGATAGCTTTGGTAGATTTTATGACTTCCCCATGAGATTGTCAGATTTCGCATTATTTCCGCCGATTCTTCATGGATGTATTAGGACGTTTATTTCCTTCAAATCAGGGGGGACACACTATGAAGACGTTCGTAAGTACGTTTGCTGCACTGCTGGCGATGATCGTACTGAGCCAGGCAAGTGCCGTGGCTGATGATTTTTATTGGGTTGCAGAGGGCAACCAGTCAGCCAACCAAAACGGCGGCGCAAAGGCCGTAGCACCTGCGCCGACGGATTGCACCGCCTGTGATCCGAGTTGCTACGATGATACCGGTTGTGATTGCTGTGATACTTGCGGTTGCCTCGGTTGCGACGAATGCCCGCCTTACGGTGTTGTGGGCATTTTCGGGTTCGACTCCTTCAAGGGCATTTCCGACTGGTTTGCCTACAGCAACTACGGGGCAGTAGTCGGCCTGAACGCCGCAATGCCGCTCCTGGGTCTAAGGGATCGCGGCTTCGGCTGGCAATTGGGTATGACATACGGGGTTTATGATTGGGATGGCGGTTCGCTCCTAAAACCTGCCACCAGTCAGCAGCAAATCTTTGTAACCACCGGTTTCTATCGAAAGGCCGGCGTTGATCAGCGACTTAGCTTCGGGATTGTGTATGATTGGATGATCAACGATAACTGGGGATTTTTTGGAACAAATCCCACGTTAGGCCAATGGCGCGGCCAAGTCGAATGGGCATTCGGTGACGGGTGCAATTCGATCGGTGTGTATGGCGCTATCCGAGACCTGTACGCTCGGGAAGCCTTCTACACCCAGGAACAATACTACTACTCAGTGATTACCCGACCGGTGAGCCAGTACAATCTATTCTGGCATCACAAGTTTGCTTCCGGCGCAGATAGCTGGGTATGGGTCGGCGGCGTGCAGACCGATCGACTTAACGGCGATGGCAGCCTTGGCGACTGGATCATCGGCGCTAGCGTACAAGCCCCGCTGAGCGATCGGCTCGCCCTTTATGGCAACGCCCAGTACATGCACCCCAGCGGGACTGCTGGGAGAACCAGTGCGATAGAGGCCGGTTGGAACGTCGGTGCCGGCATCGTCTGGTACTTCGGCGGATACGCTGTCAGCCACCGTATCAACGGCAAGTGCTGGCTGCCTTATCTGCCGGTGGCCAACAACAGCACCTTCCTAGTTGACCAACAAGTAACTTTGCGTGATTGATGGTTTATAATGTCCATGGGAAACGCTCTCTGAGGGGGTTCCCCCTGATCTGACATGCCTACGGGACGGCAGGCGGACGAAACGCTGCCGTCCCGTTTTTCTTTTCTTGTGTAGTCGTTCCCTGGAAAGCACACGGTGCGGCAGCAAGCAGGGCTACTTGTTCGGACTCCTTTGTTCCCTTCTGCTTATCATCACCGATGCAAACATCGAAACGCTTAACAGAACGACGATAACGACGAGCGAAACCCACGTCGGCAGCGGTTTCCAGCCGTGGCTTTCCAACCAATGCTCGCTGAGCATCTTCAGTCCTACGAAGCCCAATATGGCCGCAAGGCCGTAGTGCAGGTAGCGAAATCGGTCCACCATGCCGGCAAGCAGGAAATACAGAGCACGTAACCCCAAAATGGCGAAAACGTTGGAACTAAAGGCGATAAATCTGTCCTTGGTGATGCCGATAACCGCCGGAACACTATCGACGGCGAAAACCACATCGGTGCTTTCGATGACCAGCAGTGCAAGAAACATGGGCGTGATGCACCAGCGGCCGTTCTCGCGGACGAAGAAGTTATGTCCATACTCTCGATGATCGCCGGAAGTGACGCGGAAGTATCGTCGTGCCAGGCGCAGCACGAGGTTTTTCTCCGGCTCGATTTCGCCGCCGCCGTGCCGCAGGAGTTTGTAAGCGGTATAGACGAGAAAGGCGCCGAACAGCGGCGTTACCCAGTCGAAGCGGTGAATCAATTCCACGCCGGCGAGAATAAATCCCAGGCGCATGACGATAGCGCCCAGTATGCCCCAGAACAATACCCGATACTGGTATCTTCCGGGTATGGCAAAGAAGCGAAAGAGAACGACAAAGATGAAGATATTGTCCATTGAAAGCGATTTTTCGACGAGGAAAGCCGCAAGAAACTTGGCGGCCGTTTCCAGCCCGTTCCACCACCAGATGAAAGCGTTGAAGGCCAAGCCGGTTCCGATCCAGAAAACGCTCCACCAGGCCGATTCCCGCAGCGAGGCCACTCGATCCCGACGATGAAACACCAATAAATCCAGGGCCAGTAGCACTACCACCAACACACCGAAGAACATCCACTCCTGGGGAGTTGTTTCGTGCATGATATTTTGTGTCCTTTCCAGACCTTTTCGCGCCGTTAAAGCAATACCATAAAGAGTCAGGCCGTCCAGGGCAAGGACTCGAACGCGGTTCTTTCGGCAGTTCGGCGATGAAAAAAGCAGGCTCATGGACAAACAGGGCAGAGTTATTCAGTTTGTGGGGACTTTTATTGTGGGGATTTTTTTGCGCCGAACCGGTTTGCTATCAGTGTTTCCAGTACCAAAGTAATCAACACTGCCGAAAGGAACCATTCCCACAGCCCATGACCTTCGCGCAGCATGGCAAAAGTGGCAGCCAGATTGTTGGGGTCTTCGGCGAAAATCACCGTTTTTCCCCATCGCTGGAGCAATTCGCTCCGCTCGAGTTTTGCCGGGTCGATTTCTTCAGGGTCGAAATTGACGGCGAAGGCAAATTGCTTCTGCCCGGCGTCGCCTTGCAGACGAATCGCGTACACGCCGATCTGATAGGTATCAGGGTATCGAAAATCGCCGCCTTGTTTCTGCTTGTCGCCGGCTGCGGCCTGGTCCGTCGAGCCATTCTGGGCGAGTTGAAACCGTAGGGTTTCCCCGCCGGGAGAGACAACTTCGACGCTTTCGGCCTGTTGAATGATGCTGCGCGGCAGCAAGATCGGCGCACCGGCGGTAAGCTCTCGGCAACGGTCCTCAAGCTCGGTCAGATAAAAGGTCAGCCGTCCGATCAGCGGCATAAAAAGCGGTCGCAGCGGCAGGTTCGTCCAATTTGTCTGAAGGCTGGTGCCGACGAAAAGCACTTTGCCGGGGCCTACGTTTCGTTCGACGATAAGCGGTTGGCCGTCATCCAGGCCGGCAAGCACACGTGTCTGAGCCGCGGCGTTTTCTGCGACGGAAAAAGCCACATGCTTATAGACCAATACTGAGAGATAAAGGGCCGGCGGTTGCAGAAAATCCTTTAAGGCCGGATGTCGTTCATCAAGGAATGAAATGTGCCAACTATCACGATCCGACCGGCCCACTACGGCGCGGACCTCCGAGAGCTTGGCTGGCAACAGTTCCCCATTGGAAGAGTCATTCATCCGGTTGTAGTCGGCGGGGCGGACGTTTTCGCCGCAGAGCCAGACCACTTTGCCCCCGCTGTGAAGATAACTTCGTAAGCGTTCAGCCGCCTGGGAATCCAGAGCAGGCAGATTGACGCAATAAAGAACCTGGTATTTTTCCAACGGCTCGGCGGCCAGGTTTTTCACCGGCACGCGCGTCATCCGCACCGCTCCCAGCGATTCCAAACCCACGGATAGGGCTTTCTCAAGGTAGAAGGTGTCGTCGAGATAAGGAATCTCATGTCGCTCGGCGTGAACAACCGCAATGGGCAGTTCCTGGCCCACTTCTACGGCAAAATAGCGGCCGTCGTCGTACCGGGAACCATCTTCGCCTGCCAGGCGGAACAAGCCTTGCTGTAATCCACCCTGCCGAAAGGTAAAATTGAAAATGTATTTTTCTTTGCTTAACGGCGGAAGAACGATTTCCGGGCCGGCGGCTTCGAGCCGACCGTTCAGCACCAGCTCCACCCGGCGTGTTTGCGCAGCTTCTGAGGTATTCCAGAGCGTAATTACCGCCTGGCTCGCCCAACCGACCACGGGCACGGAACGCGACATTTCTACGAGTTGCAGCGCAGCATTCGGTTTCGGCGCCCGTGAGCAATCGACAACGATAAGCGGCGTGGTTTGAGAAGGCCCGTCGCTCGGCGGCTGATCCGCCAGACTCTTCCACGAGACTTGTTGCATGTCGGTCAGGAGGAAAATCTGTTTGTTGGGGGCTTCCGCCTCGTCCAAGAGCTTTTTAGCCTTAAGCAAAGCCGCCGGCAGGTCGGCGCGCTGATAACTGACCGTGCATTGCTGGAGCATGCGGCGGAGCAGTCCTTGATTGCGGTGCAGCTTTTCGGCGTCGGGGAAAGGCCGTCCACAAGTCGGCAACAACGCCGCCGAATCGCCCGCAGCAAGCTGGTCGAGAATTTGGGCGGCGGCCGTTCGGGCGGTTTCCAGACGCGGCGAATCGCCGTCGATTACGCCCATACTCGCTGAATTATCGAGAATGATTGCTACGGCGGTTTGACGCGCGCCCCATAAGGCGCCGGTCAAGGTGATTGCCGGACGCGCCAAGCCCAGCGCCGTCAGCAACAACGCCGCGGAGCGCAAGAGCAGCAACAACAGGTCGTGAATACGTTTTCGCCGCCGCGTCTTTTCCATGCTAAGCTTGAGGAACCGGAGCGTAGGAAACGGCAGTTCTTTGGCCGGCTGCCGATAGAACAAGTGCAGGAGTAGCGGAATCAGTGCTGCCAGGGCGGTCAATAAAAATAGTGGAGCGGCAAAACTCATCGACGGTTTCGTGCTGCCAGATAACGGGAAAGCATCAACTCATAGGGCATGCTGGTTTCGGCCGCGACATAGTCGATGCCCGCTTCGGCGCAGGCCTGACGATAGTGCGACTGGAACTCGGCCATCTCCTTCAGGTAATGTGCGCGCAGGTAAGAGGCATCCAGCTCAATTCGCTCGTTGCTTTCCAAGTCGCGGAAGGCGACCACTCCTTGAAAAGAAAAAGTGGTTTCCGCCTTGTCGAGCACATGAAAGATAATCACCTCGTGATGGCGATGACGAAAATGGTGCAACGCCCGCGATACTTCCTTCGGCTCGCCATACAGATCGCTGATTAACACAATCAACCTGCGACGTTGAAAGCGGTCGGCCAAACGGTGCAAGACGGCGGGGATGTCGGTTTCTCCGCCCGGCTCGAGGGCTTCCAGCCTGCGCATCATCTCATTAAAATGTCGCGGCGAAGCATGGGCGGCCAGGTCGAACTTCAATTGTCGGTCGAAGGCCGTCAGCCCTACGGCGTCTTGCTGCCGGAGCATGAGATAGCCGAGCACCGCCGTAAGATGGCACGCATACGCGAATTTGCTTATTTTTCCTTCTTGACGATAATTCATTGAACCGCTGGCGTCCAGAAGAATTTGCACGCGCATGTTGGTCTCTTCTTCGTACTGTTTCACGTAAAGGCGATCGGTGCGGGCCAACATGCGATAATCTATGCGCCGCGGATCGTCGCCGGGGACGTATTCGCGGTGTTCAGCAAACTCCACGCTGAAACCCTTGTAAGGGCTGGCGTGCAAACCGCTGATAAAACCTTCGACCACGCCGCGGGCGATGAGCGTCAGGTTTTTCATGCCTGCCAGGGCATGTGGGTCGAGGTATCGATAGCCGCCTTGATGGTCTGCCATTTGTGCTGGGTTGTACGCCGGTTCTATTGACCGGTCAACGCAGTTGGTATCTTTTCCGCAACACCCATTCTACGGTCAAAGCACTCACCAGCAATATCCAGCAAGCCGGCGGCCAGTAGAGACGATATTCGACAAAAATCGTCTTCGCCTGGCGTTCTCTTTCCAGTTGTTTCAGGAAATGATCGGCGGCAGAAATGTGTGTGTATCGGCCGCGAGCTACAGCCGCAATCTCGGACAGCATTTTTTCATCCAAATCCAATCGTTCGAACTCCAGGTTCGGCCGGCCTACTTCCCAGGCCAGCCTTTCGGAAACCAGTTTCCCTTCGCCGAACGCGGCGGTAACCGTTGCTTCATAGCGCCCTGCGGCTTTGGGGTCGAAGGTTACGGCGTAATGCCCTGCCGGGCCGGGTTGCGGGTCCAGCGGCACATTCTTGACATCGCCGGCCGGCCCTTTGATTTCGGCGGATACTCGGGCATTGGCCACGCCCTGTCCTTGTGGATTGCGAACCAGTGCGGAAAGACGAACTTTTTCGCCTGGCTGATACACGGCCTTATCGGCGGCAGCGGTAACGCCCGCCTCTGCTTCCAGGGCTTCGCTGCGTCCGGCCAACCAGCGGACCATCTGGCCCCAAAAGCGCACAAACGGCGATTCACGGCCGAAAACGAGCGGCCCTTGCTGCCAATTCCGTGTGGTGTCGCCGCAAAAAACGGCTGTGCGACCGCGTTCCAGAGGCTGGACGGCCAGGACGGGCATCGCATCGGTTTCGGGCGATAAAGTTGCCAGGACGGTAGCTCCCGGCTTAGCCCGCAATACCCGTGTGCAACCGCTCAGCGGCGGCAAGCCGGCTTGCTTCGCCCCGCCGAGTTTGTCGGGGAAAAAGTCAACGATGTTAGCGAAAATTGGGTGCCGAACTCCTTCGGGCGTGAGCACCGGCAGAAACGGCTCGTCATATTGCCCGATGTCGCGCGGGCCGAGTTCCAGCGGCAATGCCGCTCCTAGCGGCGTGGAGCCGTATCCGCCGGGACCAAGACCATGATACCCGCCCAGCATCAACAATCCGCCGCCTGCGCGAACGCGCTTGAGCAACATTTCTTGCTGCACGGTGGAAAAATAGCTGCTATCAATATCGCCGATAAAAAACACATCGAACTTGTCAAATACTTCTTGTTTGTCAGGAATGTCCTTGAGTTGCGGATCAGTCGTATTTCCCCGTACAAGAAACACATTCGGGCGGACAAGCACCAGGGCGGTAAACTCCAGGTCAGGGTCTTTGGCCAAAAAGCGGTCAACCAGCGCCCCATATTCCGGCCGCAGCGTGCCTTCGATATAAAGGACCCGGATGCTTGCTTCGACGACCGTAGCGACAGCAGAGCGTTGGTTGTTTTCGATGATTTTTTCATGCGGGGGAGGCTCGACTTTTACGGTGTATTCATGGCGACCTTTCTCGGTCGGGCGAAACTCGAAGATTACCTGCTGTCCCCCTTCAAGATCATCGAGGGTCAATTCGCTGTGGGCGAGCGGCCGGCCGTCTTCCTCCAGATGCACCGAGACCACATGCCCGGAAAGCCCCCGCGCATCAATCATGGCAGTAATACGGGCGAGGTTTCCCCGCAGCAGCCGTTCAGGACAATCGATTCCCAGCACTTGCACATCGCGGTAGTTGGCATTGTTTCGCAGGGCTGTACCCACCCCGAAACAATGGATTTTCAGGCCGGACCGGCGTGCGGCTTCAATGGGGTTGCCTAATGCGTTGTGAATACCATCGGAAAGCAGGACCACGGCGGCGATTTCGGCGGGCGAAAAATGTTTGGCGGCGGCGGCAACGGCGTTGCTCAGCGATGTTGCCTTGCCTGTCGGCTGTACTTTGGCCAATTCATTAAAACTTGCCAGAGGCTCGGCGCCGATTGCAAACACCACCGGCAACAAACGAAACTCATTGCGTAACATGCGTTGCCACTCGAGCAACTTCGTTCTTGCCTGCTCGAAACGTGAGATGCCGCTTTCGTCGTCGGCGATGCTCATCGAGGCCGAGGCGTCCAGCAGGAAAACTAATGCCGGTTTTTCATCGCTACGGGATTGGAAGCTCAGCAGCGGCCGAAACAAGAGGATTACGACCAGCAGGATTGCCGCGGCGCGCAGCCCGAATAGGTTGAACCATTGCCGAGGCGGCAATACGCCGTAGGCGCGGCGATAGAAGAGCGCCGTCAGGACGAGTGCTCCGACGGCCACCATGAGCATTGTCGCCAGACTATAACCTTGAGCTAAAGAAAGTTGCATTGCAGGGCGTCAATTTGAAGCGGCGGTTTCGGGCGTTTTCCGCGGCTGATTTTCGTCAGGGGATCGTTCGCGGGCGCGCAACAGACCTTCTTCCAGGGCAGGTCGGCCCAATTTAATCCGCTTTACGAATATCAACTCAGCAAGGCTCTGGCCCGGCCGGCCTTTGTCGCGCTTGTGCAGTACAAAGCGGACTGCCTGATCGGGGCTTTGGAACTTGCCGGGCGAATCGGCCACGGGACGAAGATAAATCAAGGCCGAAAGCGGGCCGCTAACAGTTTTTCCATTATGGAGGGTGAGTGTATGAAGGTACTCCCGTGCAGGATAGCTCCGGCCGGTATAAATCTTCTCGTTACTTGTGGTTTCTTTGTATCGCCACTCTTTCTCCATCCACTCCCGTTTGATTGTGCAATCAATTTGTACGACTGCCGAAAGAGGTATTTCCCGCTGCCGCTGAAGGGTTTCGTCGTAAATCTGCAATCGCTTATCGCGCGTAAGATAGATGAGGCCGGCATGGATGGCGCCGTCGGACATTTCGATATAGCCTGGGACGGCGTCTTCGCGCTCGTTCGGTTTGGGCGCAAAAGGATTCAACGCCGGCGGCTCATCATCTTGTGCTGAAAGTGTGTGCCCAAACGTACAGACCACCAGCCAAAACATGCACCATAGAAGTTTAAACATGCGCGTTACTCAACGAAATAAATGCCGAGAAGCATGGCCGAGAATGCACCACATTTTTCTTTGGACACCCAAGTTATATTGTAACGTAATCCATCGGATTAAAGAACGCGGCCGGTGCGAAAAACAGGCGGTTTAGCGGCAGAAATAGCTGCTACTACTGGGCATTTTTCGAGCTTTACGGTATAACCTGTTTAGTGAATTGGGGCGGAAAGGCCCTCTGCGGATTAAATTACCGAGGTCAGTCAGTTTTGTAGATTTTTGTTGACATGAAAACCATTATTGAGCCTTTCAGGATCAAGACGGTCGAACCGATCAAGTTTACCACCGTTTCCGAACGAGAAGAGATTCTTCAGCGTGCGCACTATAACCTTTTTATGGTGCCGGCGGAGGATGTGCTCATTGACCTGTTGACCGATAGCGGTACTTCGGCGATGAGCGCGGACCAATGGTCGGGCATCATGCGCGGCGACGAATCCTACGCCGGCGCCAGAAGCTTCTATCGCTTTGAAGAAAAGGTACGGGAACTAACGGGCTTCAAGCACATTATTCCCACCCATCAAGGCCGCGCCGCCGAACGGATTTTGTTTTCCATTCTGGGCGGTCCCGGCAAGCGCGTGCCGAATAACGCCCATTTCGACACGACGCGGGCGAACATCGAATTTTCCGGGGCGGAAGCTGTGGACTTGCCGACCGCCGAAGGAGTTGACCCCGATTGCCTCGCCGACTTTAAGGGCAATATCGACACGGACGCCCTGGAACGTTTCATCCGCGAATCCGGGCCGGAGCATGTGCCGCTCTGTATGCTTACGGTAACCAACAATTCGCAGGGTGGGCAGCCGGTGTCGATGGAAAACATTCGCCGCACCAAGGAAATCTGTCAGCGCTACAATATCCCATTGTTTCTCGATGCCTGTCGCTTTGCGGAAAATGCGTACTTCATCAAGCGCCGCGAGCCGGGCTACGCTCAGCGTTCCGTGAAAAGCATCGTTCAGGAAATGTTTTCGCTCGTGGATGGAGCGACCATGAGCGCTAAGAAAGACGGCATCGTGAACATCGGCGGCTTTATCGCCATGAACGATGATCAACTCGCCTGGAAAGCCCGAAACCTGCTGATTATCACCGAAGGTTTTCCCACCTACGGCGGTTTGGCCGGCCGGGACCTGGAAGCCATCGCCGTGGGTTTGGAAGAAGTGCTGGACGAGCATTACCTGCAATATCGGATTCGGGTGATGGAATATCTGGGTGAGCGATTGGACGCGGCCGGCGTGCCCATCCTCCAGCCGCCCGGCGGACATGCCATTTATCTGAACGCCAAAAAGTTCCTTCCCCACGTGCCGGTCGAGCACTATCCCGGACATGCCCTATCCGTAGAGCTATACCGCTGGGCGGGCATTCGGTCGGCCGAAATCGGCAGTGTGATGTTCGGAAAGTACGACACCCAGAGCAAGCTCATACCGGCCAAAATGGAGTTGGTCCGCTTGGCCATCCCCCGCCGCGTTTATACTCAGAGTCATATTGATTATGTAATCGAGGCCATCGCGGAAATTTACCACAACCGGGAAAAGATCGGCGGCTATCGGATTGTAGAAGAACCGCCGATGCTCAGACACTTTACGGCCAAGTTCGAGCCGATTCGCTGAGAGAGAACGGTCTTGCAATCAGGAAGGCGATGGCATGCCGAACAATCCGTGCGGCCTACTGCTCGGAACGGCGAAAAGCCTCCCATTGCTTTTCCATCGCCAGGGCGAGAGCTTCTTCGGCTTCCGCAAGCCGCCCGGCACGCTGGCAAATCAAACTCAAGGCCATGTAGCTGAAAGGGTCCTCCGGTTCCAGCCGACAGACTGTTTGCGCATGCTCGACGGCTTTGTCATGCCGGTCTTGCTTTCCGTAAAACACGCTCAATGCAGCATGAGCAAGTGCATACTCTGGATGGCCGACAATCAGGTCTTCCAACTTGGCAATCGCCTCGTCAAGCCGACCGGCTTGTTGCAGCTCGATTGCCTCGTCGTACAATTGAGTAAGGTGAGACATATTAAGAAGCTCCCACGGTTGCACCCTTTATGACCCGAAAAGCGCAGTTTAACGGAAACCATACGGAAAAGGAAGCGAGAAGAAAATAATTCTTGCAGGCGGGGCTTTTTCCCATGCTTCCCTTCAGCATTGCGGCGTTAGCGGCGGTTTTCCTTCTGACCGAGTCGCCGCCGGAAATTAACCGCGAGGAGCTACGTCGGGAGTTGACCGTTTTGGCAGCCGCGCTGGATGATGCACAGTATGAAGTCCGTCAGCAAGCCGTAAAACGATTGGAAGCGTTGGTGCGCAAGCCGGAGCTGGCTCCGGTTTTGGCCGTGGAAATTCGCCGCATATTGGACTCCCCCCGGCTTTCTTTCGAGGTTCGTCGTGAACTGACCAGGCTTTCTCGGTTGTTACCGCCGCCGGCGCTGCCGCCGCCTGAAGCTTCGGAGGCCGAACTGGAAAAGATATTCAAGTCGCTGGATGATGATTCTTGTACGGTCCGCCTTGAGGCGGTGCAGCGCCTGGAATGGCTGCTCGAAAACCCCAAGATGATTTGCCCCGTCATGCAGCGTCTGAAAAAGACCCTGGCCGAGGAAGATTTGAATACGGAAACTCGGCGGCGTTTGGAAGCATTTTACCATCGGGTGCGACGTGCCTGGTTAGTCAGCGATCCTGCGGATTGGAACCTGCCGCCGGTGAGCGATGAAGAAATCGCGCGGCTGCTGGAGGCATTTGTTTCGCCGAACAAGACAGGCAATGGCCGGCGGCAGGAAACTATTTCTGAAGCGGCTGAGCGCGAACTCCTGGACCTTCTTGCCCGCGACGATTGCTTGCCGCGACTGAAAGAAGCACTGTCCGCCAAGTTGGCCGCGATGTCGAACATCGAAGCAGCCGCGCGGCTGCAAACTTTATTGGATTGGACGAAGCCGGAATTGGTGGCGGAGTTTTGGCAGGATCGCCGGCAAATCGGTCGGCAGCACTTGCTGGTAGGCGTACCTTCCCAGCCTCCGGGCGCACAGCGGCCGAGTCTGTTCGATCCGGTTGACGAGCGGGTGGCGCATTGTGTAAGCGGCAACACCCTTACGCCGGGCGATTATCCCGTCGGTGAGGCGATTCCGCATCCGAAAATGGAAAGTATTTTTCTCCACTTTTGCTACTTGCCCACGCCGCGGCTGCGCATGCGCTATCAATACCTTGCCGCAGAGGATGAGCCAGGGCAGTTGGCGGCCATCAGCCGTCGCACCTTAACCCGTGTCTTGGAGCAGCGGCGTCTTTTGAGCGAATCGGAGTTGATGATGCTCGGCGTTTTGGACCCGGTCGAGGTGTCGCGTTTCGCCGGTCGCTATTTTCTCCTGGTGGAGGACAATCCGCTGGCGGTTTCCGGTCCCTTGCGCCTGGGCGGACGACCGAGCCGCTTCGGGATGATATGCGTCTGGTTGGCCACGCAAGGAACGCGCGACGCCGCAGCGGGCTTGCTCGAAGCGATTGCTAAAGAACGTTTCTTGCCCCCCCCCACGCATGCGCCCTACCGTTTACATTATTTGGCGGCGCTGGCGCTGGCCGGCCGCGACCCCTGGCCGGAAGTCGATAGCTGGCTGGCCGCGCAGCTTGAACGTACGGACCTGTTATGTGTAACCCAGCGGGAAGGTGCGGAACTGGGCGCCACGGCGGCGGGTTTGCTATTTCAGCGGCATGGGGAAAAACCCGAAGCCTTCCGGCTGCTTCCGGTCGCTAACGCTACATTCGACAAACTGCACGTCGCAGCCTATCGCTACGCCGATAAAACCGCGATGGAGACAGTTCGCGGGTGGTGGCGGGAGAGAGAAAAGAAGCCCCTGCCTTGAATAATGCGACCAATGGCTCTATAGTAAGAATTTCAGTCATGTTTGTCGTGAGCACGATACATCAACTGGCAGCAAAAAGTGCCGGCTCTAGTGGCGTGGCCTTTGGAGATTTTCGCACTCTTCGGTGGCAGATTCAGGAGCCTCGGATATGCAGTCTGAAGTAATTATCGAGACGCGGAATTTAACCAAAGTTTATCGGGATTTTTGGGGGCGACAAAAGGTCCGGGCATTGAAGGCGCTCGACCTTGAAGTCCGACGGGGCGAGATCTTCGGCCTCTTAGGTCCCAACGGCTCGGGGAAAACCACTACCCTAAAATTGATTCTCGGACTACTTTTTCCGACCGCCGGCCAGGCATTGGTTTTCGGCCGCGATGCCACAGATGTCTCGAAAAACGAACGCATCGGCTACCTGCCTGAAGAATCCTACCTTTACCGCTTCCTCAACGCCGAGGAGACGTTGGATTTTTACGGCCGGCTGTTCAACATGCCGCGCGCCGTGCGACGGCAAAGAGTGGCGGACCTGATCGAGATGGTCGGGCTGGAGTGGGCAAAACGTCGCCAGCTTCGAGAATACAGCAAAGGCATGACCCGTCGCATCGGTTTGGCCCAAGCCCTGATCAACGATCCCGAACTGATTCTCCTCGACGAGCCGACTACGGGCCTGGACCCCATCGGCACGCGGGAAATGAAGGACTTGATTATCAAGCTCCGCAACCAGGGCAAGACCATCCTGATGTGCAGCCACTTGCTGGCGGATGTCCAGGACGTATGCGATCGCATCGCCATCCTCTATCAAGGCGAGCTGAAGGAAATGGGCCGGGTGGACAGCCTCTTGAAGGTTCGCGGTGTTACCGAAATCCGCGCCACGGGGCTTACGCCGCTGGTGGAAGAGGAGATCAAGCAAGTTATCGAACGCAATAATGGGCATGTGTTGTCGATCGGCAATCCTACGACGACCCTGGAAGAGTTGTTCTTGAAAATCATCCGCGAAAGCGAGGAGCATCCCGGGCGTCGCGTGCGCGGCGTCGCCGAGCAAAATTGATTTCTACGACAAAGCTGATGAGGAACCATCCTGCGTTTCGCTGAGAAGGCTGTTTTCGATAATTGGTCTTACCGCTTATGGTTGTTGATATTACTGATGTAACGCCTTTTTTGGAATGGTTGCCAGTCGCACTATTGCAATGGTTGCTAGTGGTCCTGCTGGCAGGCGCGGCGGTGCTGCTGTTAAGCTGGGTGTTTGCCGCCTTTCGCTACGGCCCACTGGCCGCAATTCGGCTTTGCGTCCATGTCATCCGCGAAGCTTTTGTAGATTTAATACACCTTTCGCCGCGACGCATCCTTGCTTTGGCCTGGCTGGCCGTCAAGGAATCCATCCGCCGACGTGTGGTGGTGGTTTTTGCCGTCTTCATTTTGGTACTGCTTTTCGCCGGCTGGTTTCTTGACCCAGGAAGCATCGATCCGGCGAAGTTGTATCTGAACTTCGTCCTTACGGCGACCGCCTATTTACTGGTGTTGTTGTCTTTGCTTCTCAGTTCACTCAGTTTGCCTGCGGACATCAAGAACCGCACATTGTACACGGTAGTAACCAAACCGGTTCGCGCCGGCGAGGTGGTCCTGGGGCGAATTGTCGGCTTTTCGGCCATTATTTCGCTGTTGCTGGTCATAATGGGCGTGGTGAGCTACTTTTTCGTTGTTCGCGGCCTCAATCACACTCACGTCCTCAGCACGGAGAACCTGCGTCCGTTGGAAGGCGTTGTCGCCGGTCAACCTGCGGGGCTTTTCGGCCGAACCAGCCGTGTCCATAGGCACCGCCACAAAGTTTTCCTGGATCCGGCGGGACGAGGGCGAGTGGAAATGGAGCAAGGCCATTGGCACGAGCTACTCGGCGATTGGGCCGAGGTGCTGAAAAAGGCCCTGGCTTCCGAAAAGGCCGAATACACTTTCGGCCCGCCGCAAGGGCTGCTGCTGGCGCGGGTGCCGGTTTATGGAAAGCTCGAGTTCCACGACCGCTCCGGCCAACCGACGGAGAAGGGCGTAAGTGTCGGCGACGAATGGACTTATCGGAGTTATATCGAGGGCGGCACTTTGGCGGCGGCGATCTGGACCTTTCAGGGCATTACACCGGAGAGGTTTCCCACCGGGCTGCCCATTGAAATGACTCTCGGCGTGTTTCGCACCTATAAGGGAGAAATCGAAAAGGGCGTGCCTGGCAGCCTTGCCCTGCGCAATCCCCAGACCGGCAAAAAAGTCGAGGTCCGCATCTTCGAATCCAAAGAGTTTGTCATCGACGTGCAGCATATTCCGCGAACGATTACCACGGCGGATGGCGAAAAGCTGGACCTCTTCAAGGACCTGGTGAGCGATGACGGTCGGGTGGAGGTCTGGTTGCAGTGTGCCGCTCCGGCACAGTATTTCGGCGTCGCTCAGCCTGACCTTTACTTGCGGGCACGCGACGCCTCGTTCATCTGGAACTTCATCAAGGGCTACTTCGGCATCTGGTTGCAGACCTTATTGGTCATCGGCCTGGGCGTCTGCTTCAGCACTTTCCTCAGCGGGCCGGTGGCGATGTTAGCCACCTTGGGGACTTTGCTCGGCGGCTTATTCCATGATTTCATGTTCCGCCTGGCTACCGGGCAAACCTACGGCGGCGGACCGTTCGAGTCCATTATCCGTATTCTCACCCAACAGAATATGGTTTCCGAAATGGAGCCGGGCTTGCGAACCACTGTTGCACAAACCCTGGACCAGGCGGCGTCGGTCGGACTTTGGTTACTGGCGGCGATTTTGCCTGAGTTCGGACGTTTTAGTTTCGCCGGTTTTGTAGCCGACGGTTTCAACGTCCCCGGCGATACGGTTTTGACCTATACTTGCCGTGCCTTCGCTTTCCTTATACCTGTATTTTTCGCCGGCTATTTGTGCTTGAAAAATCGAGAAGTTGCCGGTCAATGAAAAGGCCGTTGATAAAATAAAATGTTTGGAGTATCCCCAACCTTCGGAATATCCGTGTTTTACGAAGCTCGAGGTGGATGATGGGGCCACATGGCGCATTTTTTCGGAAGCTGATTTACTTGGCGGCAATCGCCCTGTTGCTGTTGCCGTTGTTCTGGTTGGGCCAACCGTCCAGCCATGCGACGAAAGAAGCGGCCGGCTCACCCGGCGGATTGCTGGCACGTATTCGCCATCGCGCTCAACTCAGCGAAGCACAACTCGGTGAAATCGACCCCACCAGCGTGGCTGTGAAGCTGGCTACTCTGGGTTTGCGCGGGATTGCCGCCAATATCCTCTGGGAAAAAGCCAACAATTATCGCATGCAAAAGGATTGGACCAACTTCGGCGGCACGCTGAATCAGATCACCAAATTGCAGCCTAATTTCATCCACGTCTGGGAAAACCAGGCCTGGAACCTTTCCTACAATATCTCCGTCGAGTTCGACGACTATCGCGAGCGATACCGCTGGGTGATCAAGGGCTTCGACTTTCTGAAGGAAGGCATGCGCTACAACCAACGCCAGCCGCGACTCCAGTGGTACATGGGCTGGATGATTTCTCAGAAGATCGGCAAGGCCGATGAGCATAAGCAATTCCGCCGGCTCTTCAAGGAAGACGACGACTTTCACGGTACGCGGCCGCTGGCTTTAAGGGACAACTGGTTGGTGGGCAAGGAATGGTACGAGAAGGCCGTGGAGATGGTGGACACGCAAGGTTTGAGCATGATGGGCAAAAGCCCCTTGATTTATCGCTCCAGCGCGCCGATGTGCCAGATGTACTACGGCGAGGCGTTGGAAAAGGACGGCACTTTCGGCGAAGTGGCCAAAGGCGCCTGGGCGACTGCGGCCGCGGAATGGTCCCGTTATGGGAATGAGGATATTCCCACCAGTTACACTGATGAAAACGACGAAACCATCATCATTCATCTGAACGACCAGGAACGTGAGGAGGCGGAAGCGGCGAAACTCATCGCCCGGCTGGACGCCATGCAACCGGGGTTGCGGGAAAAGCTCAAGGCCGAAAAACTTGCCGCGCTGACGCCCGCCCAACGAGAAGCCCTGGATACGCCCGTCGAAAAGCGCACCGGTCGGCAGTGGGAACTGGCCGGTCAGGCGGAAGAGACGCTGCAAGTTACGCACAATGAAGTCGCCCGGCGCATCACCGGCCCGCAGCGCAAGGAAGCACTTGCGTTGGCAAAAGAGATTGTCCGGCATGAAAATCTTGCTACTTACATCCGCCGATACCGCGACATCGTCAACTTCGTCTCTTGGCGGAAACGCGCGGCGCTGGAGCAAACCCACGACATGCTTGAGGCCCGCCGATTGCTCTATCAAGGCGATCGAGCTTATGCCGAAGGGGATTTGATGCGTGCGCGAGAGGTTTACACCCAGGGGCTTCAAACCTGGCGAAAAGTTCTCGACGCCAATCCCGAGCTGGTCAAAGATATTACCACCGCCGAGGATTTGATGGAGGTCATCAAGCGTTATCGCCGGCTGCTGAGCCAGCTTGATGAACCCTTCCCCGAACCATTTATCCTTCAGGATGTCATTGATGCTTATGAAGCGGAACGGGGAACATCGGAAAAGAAGCCTCAGCCTGCGCCCCCGGAATCATAAGCTTGACCTTAGCGCCCGTAAAAACGTTCGGCGACGAGCAATTCCAGGCCGAGCAGAAGGGCGACCAGCAGGATAAGCCCGGGAAAAAGTTCGTGGCCCACACGCGCCAGGTTCATCTGGCGGTCGATCTGTTCCCGCGAGCGTGCAAGGCGGAAGTTTAGCGACTTGAGCAGTTCCGCCGATTCCTCATCGCTCAGGCGGTCGAGCTGTGTCTGTTCCGGGGCGTAGTTGACGCTGAAGCCCAACTTCACCCCTTTCTCGCCGCCGGCCTGAAGCTGGTAATTGCCTACTTGCTCCGTGGCGGTGATGATTAGTTCACGGCGTGTAAGATCGGCGGCCAGCGGGAGCTTTAATCCGTCGGGCAGAGAGAGGATATAGCTCTGACGCCGCTGAGAGGCATCCAACGGAAGTACCGCCGTATCGCCGGCAAGATAGTTGAGCTTTACTTCCGCACTGCCGACCAGATACACAGCCATTTGGTTCATCAGCACCACAAACGGCCACGCCTCGCCCACCGGCAAAAGGTTCCAGGGATTACGGTTCGGACGATCGGAAACCGGCGTAGTCATCATCAGTATCCGCCCGCGACCGAGCGGTCGCTCCAAGAGCGCCGGCCGACCATCATTATAAGGAACAAGCACGTTTGTGCCCCCGGGCACACTTTCCAGTTGCCAGTAGCGGAAGACCGGAAAAGCCTGCCAGGGGACCGTTTCACTATAGCCGCGAAAAGCCTGAAGCACCGGATGTTGCAGGCTCTGGGGGGCAAACCACACGTCGCCCTCCGGACGCCGTACCTGTCGGAGCAATTTGCCGGCAAGCACTTCCTGGGCGGTTGGATTGTTAAAGGCTTCCAGCGGCAAGGCGTTGCGGCCCAAAAAAATGCCCAGCCCATACCCTTCGGAAACGTAATCCTTTAACCTGCTCCATACGGCCGGCTCCAGCGGCGTGGGATCCAGCAGGCAGACGGCCGAGAAGGCCGACAAATCTCTCTCCGGCAACTTTTCAAGCTCGCAGGTTTCGCATTCAAAGCGCGCTTGGCCGCGACGCCGAAATACGTCCGGCGACAGGGCTTGACCTAAAAACAAAGCGTAATTTTCCACCGGCTGTGGGGCGGAAAGTAATATCCGCCAGGCCGACTTCACTTCCACCGTAAAATATCTCACATCATCGGCGGCTAAACCGTCTTGGCCGACGATTTGTGCCGCATCAGACTGCGTTTCGCTCACATCGCCAATGCGAATGAAGCCCTGGTGTACGCCCGGCTCCAGACCGGAAATGCGAAACTCCACGGGGCGCAGTTCCCCGGACGAAGCAGCGAGGGATTCGGAGCTTCGTTTGCTGGGCGAATCGTTCTCGTCCAGAAGATATAAGCTCACAATTCGCGTCGCCGGAGAACCGTAACATGAAAGCGCGCTTTCGACCGTTAGCGTAGCTCCGTTGGGAAGCACTTCGCCTGAAAGCCGCAACTGTTCCAGGCCGTAGTTTGTCGGTTCCGCAATGCCGACATCGATCAGATACAAACCGGCATCTTTTAGCGCCGCCAAACGGGAACGCAACTTTTCGAGTAGTCGCTCCGGCCAGCCGCCGCGACAGAGATCCGTAAAGACATAGAGTTCTTTTCTCGGCGATTTACCGCGATCCAATAGTTCCACAGCAGATTGCAACACATCGGGCAAAGATCGTGCATCAGCGGCAACCGAAAGCCGCTCGATTCGTTCGGCAGCGGCGCGTCGGTCAGGCAAAAAAGCCGCCGCGGCGGCCGGACGAGTATCCAGCACGGCGATTTCGCTTTCCGCCGGCAACTGGCTCAACAGCCAGCCGCCGAACTCTTGCGCCGCTTGCAGGCGGGTTTTGTTCTCGTGGCGATATTCCATGCGCGGAGCAGTGTCGAACACCAAAGCCGCCGAAACAGGGGCCTCTTTGCCGAAAAATATGCCGCCGAATTTTATGCTCGGTCGCGCCAAGGCAAACGCCAGGAGCGCGAGCACCCCGGCGCGCAGCAGCAGGAGCAACAAGTGCCGCAATTGCAACCGCCGCCGGTTGGCGTCATGCCGCCGTTCGATGAATCTCAGCGCCGGAAACTCCAGCCGCCGCGGCCGTTGCCGCATTATCAAGTGGAGTACGATCGGCACGGCCACGAATGCCGCACCGGCCAAAAGCGATACATGCAGAAAGGTCACAGAACTATATTCCCTGACTCAATGACGCTTGTGGGTTGTCTCCTTACCCGCGTTGGCTGCGACGAATCAAATACTCGGTTAGTGCGCGATCAAACCGCATGCTCGTATCCAGCGGTACATAATCCACTCCCGCTTGAAAGCAATCGTGGCGGTAAGCCGTCCGAAAATCGGCGATTTCCTTTAAATAAGAACGACGAAAGCCGTCGGCGTCCAGGGCCAGACGATGGTGCGTTTCCGGCTCTTCCAATTCCACCATGCCGGAGAAGGGAAAGTTTACTTCGGCTTCATCGAGGATGTGAAAAAGGATGACATCGTGCCCGCCGTGGCGTAAACGATAAAGGGCTTCCATCACGGGGCCGGAATCCGCCAACAAATCGGAGAAGATCATCACCAGGCCCGCATGTCGCAGCATAGCGGCCACTTGCGTAAGGCTGTGGGCGATGTCCGTTTCACCTTCCGGCTTAAGATTGGCCAGGAGCGACAACACCGCCCCGATCTGGCTGCGTCGGGCTTTGGGCCGCAGACTGTGCCGGATTTTCTGATCGAACGTGAGCACGCCTACCGGGTCTTGCTGATGAATCATCAAATAGCACAAGGCCGCCGCCAAACAAATGGAATACTCGAATTTCGTCATTTCCTGGCGGTAGGTATAGCCCATCGAACGGCTCAGGTCCATGACCAGGTAGCCGGTGATGTTGGTTTCCGCCTCAAACTTTTTCACGTAATACTTGTCGGTTTTGGCATACACCAACCAGTCAATATCTTTGAGATCATCGCCGGGTGTGTATTTGCGATGCTCGCTGAACTCGACCGAAAAGCCGTGGAAAGGGCTGGCGTGCAGCCCGTGCAAAAACCCTTTCACGATGAACTGCGCTCGCAGGTCCAGCCGTTTAAT
>Ga0272448_1001395_pt1 | contig 32699 bp, 15 predicted proteins | sample YNPCB0191_FD_202220 | JGI IMG/M metagenome (GOLD analysis project Ga0272448, IMG submission 202220) | Hot spring sediment microbial communities from Yellowstone National Park, WY, United States - YNP-CB-019-1 | ecosystem: Environmental > Aquatic > Thermal springs > Hot (42-90C) > Sediment...
ATGCGGGAGATCCGCACGTCCGGTTCGGAGGGAGGGGGAGCCGAACTCAATCGGCTCTCCCTACCCCTATCCCGGCGCGCGGCAGAACAGCCGTGCCGGAGGCACGGCCGGAGAAAAGGGACGGCAGGAGGATATATCATAAATCCCGGTCTGCCGGCCCTCCGGGGCTTCGTTAATTGATACGCCCCTTTCCGGGGGGTCGCCTCCGGCTCACCCCCGGCTATCGGCTCAGGGCCCCTGGCGGGGCCGGCAGGTTCGCCGCGTAAGTAGGTCCGCCGCGCCGCGGCGGACCGCAGGCTTGTGGCTCCAAGTTACCGGTCCCGCGCGGCGCGCGGGACCTACCGGCGCGGCGGATCCTTCGGGATCGAACATTTTGCCGGGCGAAGCAGGTTCATCCTTAAAAAACAGAATATATTGCTTGCATTTCCGCCAGAGGGGTATGACACTGGAGCCGTCACCTCACCCCATTACCCTTGGCCGATAATCCTGCCCGGACGATCTGCCGGGATAAGAGAGCGGGGGAAAACTAATATGTCCATCAATCGCCTGGTTCAGCTGTTGGTGTCGCCGCTCCTTGTCTTTGCAATCATACAGGGTTGGGCGAATGCACAGACGACAGGCACCATACGGGGCACCGTACGCGACGTGAATGATCAGCCATTATACGGCACAAGCGTCAGCGCGAGGAACACGCAAACCCGCACAACCTATCAGACGGTCACGAACGCGAGCGGTGTTTATCAGTTCTCCTCGGTTCCGGTCGGGTCATACGAGGTCATCGTATCGATACAGGGCTACGCCTCGCAGACGAAACCCTGCACCGTGACGGCCGGCCAGACGACCACGGTGGACTTCGTCTTCGGCACCTGCACCTACTCGATTTCCCCGACGAGCGCGTCGGTCGGTCCGGCTGCAGGCACGGGCAGCGTCTCGGTTACCGCTCCCGCGCTCTGTTCGTGGACCGCGGCAAGCAATGCTTCCTGGATCACGATCACATCGGGCTCGAGCGGCAGTGGCAACGGAACAGTCGGGTATCAGTATTTAGGCAACACGACGCGATCCACGCGCTCCGGAACTCTGACCATCGCGCAAAACACCTTTACGCTCGGCCAGTCCGGAGACACGACCCCGCCGGTAGTTACGATCACCTCGCCTACGTCCAACCCGACTTATACTACAAGCAGCAGCAATCTCAACATCGCCGGAACCGCTTCCGACAATGTTTCGGTAGCCGCCGTGAACTGGTCGAACAACCGAGGGGGTTCCGGCAGAGCAACGGGGACGACCAGTTGGAGTGTAACGGGCATCACGCTTCAGCCCGGCTCGAACGTCCTGACCGTGACCGCGAGCGATTACGCGGAAAACACATCCAGCGATACCCTGACCGTGGATTATTCATTGCCGGTCCCGATACTGAACAGCATCAGCCCTTCTTCGGCCAGTGCAGGGGGCTCCGGCTTCGTGCTGACGGCCTCGGGCTCGAATTTCGTGAGCACGTCCGTGGTGCAGTGGAACGGCGCGAGCCGGCCGACGACGTATGTCAATTCGGGGACGTTGCAGGCGAGCATTGGTGCGGCGGACATCGCCACGCCGACGACGGCGCGGATCACCGTGTACACCCCTCCGCCGGGAGGGGGCACGTCGGGGGGCCTCGATCTGGCGGTCTACAGGCCGTGCACGTACACGATCGACCCGACGAGCCGGAGCCACGGTCCGGGAGCGGAGACGGGCACGGTGACCATCACCACCCAGGCAGGCTGCGGATGGCTGGCTTCGAGCAACGCGTCGTGGGTGGTGATAACTTCCGGGAGCAGCGGGAGCGGCAGCGGCACGGTCAGTTACACGGTGGCGGCGAATTCGGCGCCGCAGAGCCGCGTGGCGACGCTCGTGATCGCGGGGCAGGAGTTCGCCGTCCTGCAGGCGGCGGCGGCGGTGCCGGTGATTTCGGGTCTCCAGCCCGCGCAGGTGACGGCCGGCGGCCCGGCCTTCGCGCTGACGCTGAGCGGGTCGAACTTCGCGTCGGGCTCGGTGGTGCGCTGGGAGGGCCAGGAGCGGCCGACGACGTTTTTGAGCGGGACGCAGCTCCGGGCGTCGATCGCGGCGGCGGACATTGCAGCTTCGGGCTCCAGGGCGGTGACGGTCGTGAATCCGGGCGGAAGCACGTCGGGGCCGAAGTATCTGACGGTCACGGCGGCGAACAACCCCGTGCCGGCGGTGACGCGGCTCAGCCCGGAGGCGATGCTGCAGGGGAGCGCGGGCTTCCAGTTGAGCGTCGTGGGGAGCAATTTCGTGCCGGGGTCCAAGGTGCGCTGGAACGGCGAGGAGCGGGGCACGTCGTTCGAAAGCAGCACGATGCTGACGGCGGTGATTCCGGCGTCGGATGTGGCGGCTGCGGGGGAAGCGTCGGTGACGGTATGGAATCCGGCGCCTGGCGGGGGTCAATCGAATGAGGCGACCTTCCGCGTGCTGTCGGGCACGGTGATTACGGATCTGAGTCCGAGCGCAGTCCCGCCGGCGGGCAGGGGCTTCCGGCTGACGGTTTACGGGCGCAATTTCTTCGCCGGTTCGGGGAGCCCGTCGAACGGGCCGGCGCCGCGGCAGTCCGGGGGATCGCCGGCGGTGCTGTGGAACGGGCAGCCGGTGACGACCGTGCCGGTGAGCAGCACGGAACTGCAGGCCGAAGTGCCCGCGAATCTCGTGGGCAGCGGGACGGCAACCGTTTCCGTGAGCGGCGGCGCCGGCGGCGGGGCGTCCAACATGGTTCCGGTGCCGATCACGACGACGGTGCCGGCTCCGCAGCTGGCGGAGTTGAGTCCGAAGAGCGCGATTCCGGGGAGCGGCCAGGTGACGCTTACGGTGGCCGGCAAGGATTTCGCCGAGGGCGCCAGGGTCTTGTGGAACGGGGAGGCGCGCGCGACGACGTTCATCGACAGCACCAGGCTGCAGGCGGTCATTCCGGCTGCGGACATCGCATCGCCGGGGGCGGCGCGCGTGAGCGTGAGCAATCCGGCGCCGGGCGGCGGGGAGTCGAACGGGCAACTGTTCGGGCACATGCCGGTGCTGCTGTATCCGCGTCTGGCGAGCAAGGGGCGCACGGGGGGCAGCGGCTTCGACGACAGCGAGTTCACCGGCATCGCCTTCACCAACGTGGGGACGGCGGACGCGGCGATCACGTTCACCGCTTTCGACAAGAGCGGGGCGGCACTTGCGGGAACGGGGGTGACGAATCCCAAGGTGGTGCCGATCGCTGCCGGCAGGCAACTGCCGGTGATCGATTATCAGATATTCGGGTCGGGGCTCGGCGCCCTCAATCCTCTGGGCTGGTTCCGGATGGAATCGTCGGCGAGCGGAATGCTGGGATTTTTCCTGATGTTCAACGAGACGCTTTCGATTCTGGACGGGACGGACGTATCGTCGCGCACGGCGGTGAGCCACGTTCTGCCGGAGATCGAGGCGGGCGGCTTCACCCAGGTTCATGCCGTCAATCCGGACGTGCAGCCGGCGGAGGTGCTGTTCGAGCTCTTGGATGCAAACGGCATGGTACGGGCGAGCGCGACGCGCACGGTCGTGCCGAGCGCTGCGGCGGTGGAGAGACTGACGGAGCTGTTCCCGGCAGTGACGGCGGCGTCCGGGGACTACGTGCGGGTGGTATCGAACCGCGGGGTCGTGCTTTTCGAGTACCTGGGGAAGTCGGGGCAGTACGTGGAAGGGCTGAACGGGCAGGACGCCGAGGGCGGCGCGACGGTGCTCTACAGTCCGCAGTATGCCGTCGGGGGCGGGGACTGGTGGACGGCGCTTGCGGTGGTGAACCTGGAGGATCGGCCGGGGGTGGTGACCTTGCGGCTGATCGGGGACAACGGCGTGCAGCTGGGCAATACGGTAGTGCGGACGCTGGCGGCGCGCGGCAAGCTGCGGATCGAGGATCAGAACATATTCGTTACGGCGGGGAGCGCGCTGACGCAGGGGTACGTGAAGGTGGAGAGCGACGGGATCCGGCTGGCGGGGAGCGTGGTATTCGGGGATCCGGCGCGCAGCCGGTTTGCCTCGGCGCTGCCGCTGGTGGGGCAGATGAAGACGGACATGGTCTTCAGCCAGCTGGTATCGAACGAGACCTACTTCACGGGCCTGGCGATTTTGAATCCCGGCGCGTCGGAGGTCACGTGCCACATCGAAGCCTTCGACCAGTGGGGGAACCTGATCGCCTCCAAGGACCAGACGATCCAGCCCGGCCGGCGGATATCGAAGCTGATGATCGAGCACTTCGAGCAGATGAAAAACCAGAACTACGGCATGGGATACATCCGGGTGCAGTCGACGGGCGGGGTGGCGAGCTTCGCTCTCTTCGGCACAAACAGCCTGACGGCGCTCTCGGCCGTGCCGGCGCAGGATGCGCCCTGAGGCTGTTTGCCGCCGCACGACAAAGCGGCGCAGGTCGGGCAGCGTAACGCACGGTGAATCGATTACAGAAACGCAACGGCTCTGAAAGGAACGGCATATGGTTTCCAGGTGGATCGGGATCGTGCTCAGTATATGCCTCGTGACGGGCATGTTCGCGGTGGTGCGGGCGGCGGACACCTGTACCGTGATCGGGGAGGTCGCCGACAAGGCCACCGGGCAGAAGCTTGCCGACGTCAATGTCATTCTGACCAACATGCGCACCGGCGTGCAGCGCGGCACGCGCACCGATGCGGCCGGCAAATACATCTTCACCACCGTCTTCCCGCCGGGGCAGTACAAGATCACGGTTTCGCTGCAGGGCTACGTGACGGTGGAGCTGACCGACATCTGGCTGGCGATCAACGACACCAAGGTCGTGATCCCGCCGCTGGCACTCGAGCGCGTCGCGGGCCCGGCCTCGACCGTGACGGTCGAGGGCAAGGAAGCCGTGGTCAACACCACGGACGCCGCCCAGCGGCTGACCCTCGATGAGCTGACGGTCGTCACGCTTCCCCTGTCGGGCGTGCGCACGTTCGACGAGCTGGCGTTCCTGGCCCCGGGGGTGGCGCCGGTGGCGCAATCGGCGGGCACCGGCCCCGGGGTGGGCCCGGGCGTGGGGACGGCGGGGCAGTTCAGCATCAACGGGGAGCGCGGCCGCGCCAACAATTTCCTGGTCGACATGTCGGACAACAACGACCAGGACGTCGGCGTGCGGCGCCAGGGCTATGTGTCGCTGGTGCCCCAGAGCATCGAGAGCATCCAGCAGTTCCAGGTCATCGCCGGGGCCTACCAGGCGGAATTCGGCCGCAACTCCGGCGCGATCGTGAATGCCATCTCGAAGACGGGCGGCAATGCGGTGCACGGCTCGGTTTACGGCTTCCTGACGGACAGCCGGCTGAACGCGCGCAATCCGTTCGACCAGCTCGACGGCCCGGCTCCGGGCAAGAGCCCATACCGGCGCGCCCAGTTCGGGGCGGCCGCGGGCGGGCCGTTCGCACGCAACCGGAGCTTCTGGTTCGGGTCGGTCGAGAGGCAGCGCCTCATGGATCGCCCCGAGCGCCACTTCGCCGTGCCCTTGGCGGCGGAGCGCAGCTACTTCGGCATCTCGCCGCTGCGCGCTTCCACCATCCCGGGCGTGAGCGAGCTGGAGAAATACTTCGCCGACGCGGGCTATTATCTTTCCGGGATTGCGGGCGGCGCCGTCTGGAGCCTGGTGCCGCAGCCCAACAACCCCGGGGGGCCTTACGGCGCGAACACCTACACCGAAGCAATGAACGGGGACGGCGCCGGGACGATTTTTTCCATCAAGGCCGACCACAAGCTGTCGGCCGGGCATGATTTCACGGCGCGCTACAACTTCACCGACGACCATGTGACGATTCCGGTGGTCGGCGGCGCGATCCGCTCCTCGATCCGCCCCGAGACGCGCACGCAGAACGTGTCGCTCTTCCTCAACAGCGTGCTGTCGGACCGGGCGACCAATCAGCTGCGGCTGTCCTACGGGCGCACCAACCTCGATTTCCTGGAGGCGGCGGGCAGCCCGTTGCTTTTCGGCAGCACGAATACCGCCCAGCTCGCCGCGCTGCTCGCGCCCGTGCCCTACCTGCAGGACCCGCTCAAGACGCCGATCAAGACGGATTTCGGCCGCGGCAGTTACGGGCCCTTCGGCTCCACCGGCGCGCTCGGGCAGCTGGTGATCCACCCGTACAGCCCGATCGGCGTCGACGTTTACAATTTCCCGCAGGCGCGCATCAACAACACCTACCAGTACGCCGACACGTTCGCTTACAGCCGCGGCGCGCATATCTTCAAGTTCGGCGTCGACATCCGGCGCACCGAGCAGAACAGCCGCCTCGACCGCAACGTGCGCGCTCTGGCGGAATTCAACAGCGGCTACGGCTTCGACGTCGACGGCAGCCAGAAGATCCTGCGCGGGCGCGATCTGGCTTCGATCGGGTACGCCACGTCGGTGTTCCAGACCATGATCCCCGATCTCAACGACGACGGCCGCCCCGACTTCGATACCCGGATCGCTCTGCGCTTCACCGAGTACAACCTCTTCCTGCAGGACGATTGGAAGCTCGTGCCGCGCCTCACGCTCAGCCTCGGCGTGCGTTACGAATACAACACGACGCCCGAGAGCGTGAACCGCGTGCTCGAGAGCACTTTCTCGGATCCGCTCGCCGGCGTTCCCTCGCAGGTTTACGGCCAGGGGGACGAGGCGAACAGGGCGTCCTTCGAGTCCATGGTTTCGTCCTATCGTGCCTTCGTGGGCGGGCGCGAGCTGATGTACAAGGCGGACAAGAAGAACTGGGCGCCGCGCGTCGGCATCGCCTGGGACGTGACCGGCGACGGCAGGACGGCCCTGCGCGCCGGCTACGGGATATTCCACAACCAGATCATCTCGGCGGTCACCAGCCAGTCGCGCAACGTGTTCCCCCATCTGATCCCGCTGAACTCGAGCGGTTTCGGGACCGAGCTTTTCGGCGTGTACCTGCTCAGCCGGCAATGGCTCTTTTTGAACGTTCCGGGAGCCGCCGTCTATCCGCACCAGCGCGTGGGCACGGTCGACACCCTCGGTGTGCCGGCGCGCTATTTCGGAGTCTATCTCGGCTCGCAGGCCCGGCAGGGGAAGCAGGGCCTGGCGTTCACGCTGCCCACGCCCGAACTCAAGACCCCCTCGGTCCAGCATTATCAGGTGACGTTCGAGCGCGAGCTGTTCGCCGACACGCTCGTTTCCGCCGCCTATGTCGGCTCCAAGGGTGCGCATCTCTCGCGCTTCCGCTATCCCAACGGCGGGATCGCGGGCCGGCCGCAGTTCGGGATTTCGTCACAGACGGCCGGGACTCTGAAAATCCTGACCGTGCAGACGCAGCCTCCGGCGACGCGCGTGCAGGGCGGGCTGGGCCCGTACACGGTGTTCGAGAACTCCGCGCCCTCGCGCTACGATTCGCTCCAGCTGGCCTGCCTGCGGCGCTTCTCGAAGGCGCTCGAGTTCACGGCCGCCTACACCTGGTCGCACGCGATCGACGAGGTCTCGGACGTGTTCAGCAACATCGGTTTCTTCGCGCTGCCGCAATCGGACGGCGACCTGCGCGCGGAGCGCGCGTCGGCGAACTTCGACGTCCGGCACCGCTTCGTCGGCAGCTTCCTGTGGGAGCTGCCCGTGGCGCGCGGCAACCGCGTGCTGGGCGGGTGGCGCCTGGCCGGGATCTTCACCGGGCAGACGGGACAGCCGTTCACGGTCAATACCTCGATCGACGTCAACAACGACGGCGTGCTCACCGACCGGCTCGACAAGACCACGGGCCTGACGGGCGGCACGGGCGGGCCGGTCATCCTGGCCGCGCCCGCCTCGCCGGCGGACCTGCTGGCGGCGCCGGGGCGGAACGGCAAGGTGGGGCGCAATACCTTCCGCGCTCCGGGGGTCGCCGCTTTCGACACGGCGGTCATCAAGATGTTCCGCTTCGCCGAGCAGGCGAACCTGGAGGTGCGCGCGGAGATGTTCAATCTCTTCGATCGCACCCACTTCGGCATTCCGGTCCGGATTCTGGAGGCGCCCGCCTTCGGCCGGGCCGTGGAAACTTCGTTGAATTCGCGGCGGATTCAGTTCGCACTGAAGCTGAACTTCTGATCCGTCGGGGAAAGAGGGCGCGAAGGTTCCGCCGCGGGGGCGGCGCGCGGGGTGGGCGGGTGGGTCAGCGGATGGGATCGATCACGAGGCCGCTGACGTCGAACTCCTCGTCGTCGAAGACGGCGAAGCCGATCCTGCCGCGTGCCGGCAGGCCCTGGATGGTGTAGCGTCCCAGCTCGCTGCCGGCGGTGGAGGTGCCCGAGACGACGCTTCCCCGGGCGACGATCTGATTGCCGGTGACTTCCATCTGGATATCGAGCCAGTCGGAGCGGCCGCCGGCGAAGGGGAAGGGAAGCGGGACCGGGTAGACGGCCGCCTGTTGCCCGTCGCGGTAGACCGAGAAGAAGATGGCGTTGCGCCGGGTGCGGTCGGGGCTGCGGTCGCTGAATATCTGGATCAGGCAGTAGTTGCGCTCGTCCTGCCAGCGCACGAACCACGAAGCCTTGAACCCCTTGTTGAGCCTGAGCTGGAAGGTCTGGCGGAAGTTCTCGTAGGCGCGGCCCTTGAGGATGGCGGCGCCCGCGCCCGCGGCGCGCATCATGTTGTCGGCCTGCCAGCCTGCCGGGTGTTCCCAGTTGTCGAGCGTCAGGAAGGCATCGGTATACGATGTCGCCAGGGCCGGCATGGCGCTTTCGAGCACGGCCTGCAGGCGGGTCGTCTGGCGGTCCTCGATGGTGATCGTCTTCTGCTGGGGCTTGTAGCCCGACGCGGTGAGCTCGACGGTGTAGGTGCCGGTTTCGAGCTCGATCTGTTTCTGCTTGGACAGATCGTAGGTCTGCCCTCCGATCCTGGCCAGGGCGCCCTCGGGTTGCACGTTGCACTGCAGTGTTCCCCGCGTGCGCTCGAGATTGAACGGTTCGGCCCGGGCCTCGCCGGCGCGCAGATCCACGGACCGCTGGACTTCGCGGTAGCCGTCTTTGCGGATCCTGATCCGGCGCGTTCCCGCCTCGACCCTGAGGTCGTTCAGCGGCGTGCTGCCCTTGTACTCGTCGTCGATATAGACGTCGGCCTTGTCGGGCAGCGAGGAGACGCTCAGCACGGCCGGGCGGGCCGCGGCGGGAGCGAGCGTGACCTGCAGCCTCAGGGTTTCGCCGGGCTTCAGGCTGAGCAGGTCGAGTTTCTCCTGGTATCCTTCCTTGGACACCTTCAGCGTGCGGCTTGCGGGCGACAATCCGGTCAGGGTCAGATTGCCGGCGGCGTCGGTCTTTCCCTTGGGGGCGTCGTCGACGGCCACGTCGGCGGCCGGCACGTTGGTGGCCAGGATCAGCGTGGCGGCTTTCGGGGCGAGAGTGATGATCTGGTCGACCGCCTTGCCCGGTTCGAGCGTCAGGTTTCTCTCGGCGTCTTCGTAACCGTCGCGGCGCACGAGCAGCCTGGACGGGCCCGGCTTGAGGTCCTGCAGGATCAGGGATCCGCCGGCGGCCGTGCCCAGCAGTTTCCCGTCGAGGTAGATGCGGGCGTCGGGGGGGCTGGTGAGGATGCGCAGCACGGCGCTGTCGGCCTTGATGGCGAGGGGGCGCAGGCTCTCGTAAATGACGATGGTCTCGCCCGGCGAAAACTCGGGATCCCGCTGCAGCACCTCGAAGCCCTCCTTGATGAGGCGCACGCTGTGGCGGCCTTCCTGGACCTGGAACGAGCTGGTGCTTCCGGCAGCCGCGGTCCTGCCGATTTCCCGGCCGTCGATCTGGATGCTGACGTCGGGCTGGTCGACGCGGATGCGCAGTTCGGCCGCCTGGGGCGACAGCCGGAACGAGACGGCCGGATTGGCGCCTTTGGCGAGCGTGATCTCGCGTGCCGACGGCGCGAAACCCTGCTTGCGGGCCGAGAGCGTGCCCTTGCCGGGCGGGAGGTCGCGCACGGCGAGCCTGCCGCCGCTGGTGACCCCGACGGAGCGGCCGTTCCACAGCACTTCGACCCCGTCGGGTTCGGAAAGTACCGCGAGCTCCGCCCCGGCGCGCCCGATCTGCAGGAAGGCGTAGATTGCCGCCGCGACGAGGACGGCGGCGAGCGCGGCGACCCAGGGCCAGCGGAGCGCCGGGCGGGCCGCGGCAGCCTGCCGGCGCTGCTGTTCGAGGGCCAGCCGTTTCTGGAGTTCCCGTTCCTTTTCGCGCGCGCGGATGTCCTTTTCGATTTCCTTGAGCAGAGCCTTCGCTTCCCGGTGCGCCGGTTCGAGGCGCAGCAGTTCCTGGGCGTGGGTGAGCGCCGCTTCGAGTTCGCCGCGCGCGCGCTCCTGGCGGGATTGCAGCAGGAGGGCGGCCAGGCGCTCCTGGGTCTGCCGGGTGCGCTGCGCTTCTTCGATGCGCTCCAACAGCTTGCGGGCATCGGCGTTCTCCGGGTCGATCAGGAGGACCTCGCGGGCGCATGCAGCCGACTGCTGGAAGTCGCCGGCGGCGTACGCCTGGGTGCTGCGGGCGAGCAGGGCCGCTATTTCCGAGCGCCGGCTGACCGCCTGTTGCGCCTCGTCGATGCGCTCGAGCAGCTCGCGCGCTTCGGTGTTGCGGCTGTCGAGCAGGAGGATTTCGCCCGCCAGGCGCGAGGCGTCGGCGAAGTCCTTCCTGCCTGCGGCCTGCCGTGCCTGCGCCAGCAGCTCGGCTATCCGCGCGCGCGTGCGCTGCTGCTCGAGTGCGGCCTCGATCCGGCCGAGCAGCTCGCGCGCTTCCGCGTGCTCCGGGGCGAGTTCGAGCGCCCGCAGGGCGGCCGCCTTGGCGGCGTCGTAGGCTTCCTCCAGGAGCCGGCGGCGCGCCTCCACCAGCTCGGCGTGGAGCCGCGCCTGAAGCTCCTCCTCGCGCACGCCGGCTTCCGCTTCCGCGATCGCGGCCCGCATGCCGGCATCTTCGCCGAGCAGCTCGACCGCGCGGCGGAAGGCCGCCAGGCTCTCGCGATATTTCTTCTCCTGCAGCAGGCGGAAAGCCGCCTGCTTTTCCTGCTCTCCGCGCTCGATGCGCGCCCGGCGGGCGTTTTCAGCATCGATCTCGGCCTGCACCTGCCCGAGCAGGCGCAGCACCTCGGGATGGTCGGCCTGGACGGCGAGGGCCTCTTTCAGGGCGGTGCGCGCTTCTTCCAGCGCCCGGGCCGAAAGCAGGGCGCGCGCCGATTCCATGAGCTGCTCGACCTTGCGGCGCTTGGCTTCCTCGATCTCGCGGCGCCTGTCGAGCTCGGCCTGCCAGGCTGACGCCAGTTCCTCGGCTTCCTCGGCGAATTCCGCCTCGCCGGCGACCGAGCGCGCCAGTTCGATCGCCGCGGCGAAGTCGCCCTGTTGCGCCGCGTCGCGGGCGCGCCGGATCACCGCAGCGATCCGCGCTCTGTGCTTGCGGGCTGCCGCCTCCGCCGCGCGCCGGGCCGCTTCGATCTCCTTCTGCCATTCGAGCGCCTGCCGGTGGCCGGGTTCGAGTTCCAGCACGCGCGCCAGCAGGGAAAGAGCCTCGTCGTGGGCGCCCTGGTCCCGGGCGGCTCGTGCCCGGGCGAGCAGGTCGCCGATCTGCTGCTCCCTCTCCCTCTTTTCTCTCTCCTGGGCTTCCGCACGCTCGATCTCGGCGGCGAGCGCCTCGGTGCCCTCGATGTCGGCGGATGCTTCGATCGCCTCCTCGAGTCCGCGGCGCGCGGCCTCCAGGCTGCGCGCGGCGAGCGCCTTGCGGGCGCGCTCGATCGCGGCCTGCGCCCGGCGCCGCGCCTGCGCGCGCGCTTCCTGCTGCGCGATCTTCTGCCGGGCCTCTTCGAGGAAAGCGCGCGCCTGCACGCGGTCGGGCTCGAGCTCGAGAGCCTCGAGCAACAGCGACTGTGCGCGGCGGGGATCGTCGGCGGCGAGGCGATCCGCCGCCTGCTGCATGAGCTCGTCCGCTTTGCGCCGCCTGGCCAGCCTGGCCTCGATGCCGGCGCGCAGCTCGAGCGCCGCCGGGTCGCCCGGCTCGAGTTCGAGCAGCTCCTGCAGGCGCGCCAGGGCTTCTTCTTCGTTGCCGGCCTTGGCGAGGGCCTGGGCCTGCGAGCGGAGCGCGGCCGCCTGCCGCCGGCGCGCCGCTTCGGCTTCGGCCGCGCGCTCGGCCTCTTCGATCTCGGCGCGCAGCGCCCGGCCGCCGGCAACGTCCGGCCATGCGGCGAGCGCGCGCTCCAGGAAGGCGCGCGCCTGCTCGAGCGCGCCCGCGGACAGGGCCTGCCGCGATTCGGCGAGCGCGTTTTCGGCCAGGCGGCGTTGCGCCTCGGCTTCCTCCTGCGCGCGCAGGTTCCGGCGGGCGTCGGCCAGCAGCGCCGACGCCTGCGCGTGCCCGGGCTCGAGCTCGAGCAGGGCTTCGAGGCTTTCCAGGCACCCTTTCCAGTCCTGCGCCGCAAAGCGCGCCTGCCCCTGCTCGAACAACTCCGCGAGCCGGCGCGTCCGTTCCTGCGCGAGCCTTTTCTCTTCCAGGCGGGCGGCCAGGTCGTTCTTGAGTTTTACGGCGGCGGGGTGCGTGGGGTCCTCGCGCAGGATGAAGTCGAGTATCTTGAGCGCGCTTTCCAGCTCGCCGCTGCGCACCAGGTCTTCGACCTCGCTGAGGAGGTAGGCGGTCTGCTTTCTCGTCTCCACGAGCCGGAGGACCCGCTCGCACTCGCGGCGCGCGCGGTCGCGCAGATCGAGAAGGCCGAGGTAATCCGGCTGCGGGCCCTTGCGCCGGCGCGTGAGCTCGCCGGTCTGGGCCGGCAGCGTCGTATCGAAGAACTCCGGGGCGAGGGCCTGCATTTCCGCGAGGGCCTGGGCAACATCCTCGACCAGGCTGCGGTGGGGGCGCACCAGCTCGGCCAGCTTGGCGACCGCGGCGCGCGCCTCTTCGCGCACGGCGCGCTTCCTTTCCTCGAGCAGGCTGCGGGCCGACTCGAGTTCGCGGTAGAGGTCCTCGGCCTGCTGGTAGCGTTTGGCCGGGTCCTTCTCCATGGCGCAGGCGACGATGCCGGCGATCTCGACGGGGATTCTCGGATCGACCTTGTCGACGGGATCGGGCTCGGTGTGCGTCACCTTGTAGGCGGTGGCGATGTCCGTTTCGGCCTGGAACGGCTTGACGTAGGTCAGAAGCTCGTAGGCGACCACGCCCAGGGAGAAGATGTCGGTGCGGTGGTCGAGCTTCTCGCCGCGCACCTGTTCGGGCGACATGTAGGAGGGCGTGCCCATGGACGTGCCGGTGAGCGTCTGGTCCGAGGTCGCCGCGCGCGCCAGCCCGAAGTCGAGGATCTTCACCTGCCGGGAGCGCGTGATGAAGATGTTTCCCGGCTTGATGTCCCGATGGATGACGCCGGCGGCATGCGCGTGGGCCAGGCCTTCGCAGACCTCCATCAGGATCTGGAGCTTGCGCTCGAGCGAAATCGGCGCGCGCCGCGCGATGGCCGACCTGAGGTCCTCGCCCTCGAGGAATTCCATGGCGATGAACGCCTGGCCGGCGTCCTCGTCCATTTCGTAGATCGTGATGATGTTCTTGTGCGACAGGGCGCCCGCCGAGCGCGCTTCCTGCAGGAAGCGGTGGCGCATTTCCGGCTCGACATCGCTGTGGCGGAAGAGGGTCTTGATGGCGACCACCCGGCCGATGCGCGGGTCGAGGGCTTTGTAGACCACGCCCATGCCCCCCTTGCCGATGGCCTCGACGATCTGATACTTGCCTATCTTGTCCACGCTTACCGGATCGGCGGCGCGGGCGCGAACATTCAGCTGCGCCCGGCGCCGCGAAAATGCCCGTCCGCCCGCGGCTGTCGGCGGCCTGCGGCCGTCATTGCAGACTGCGCAGGGCTTCGGCGAAGCTCATGAAGTACTCGTCATGGGCAAAAATGCTCCTGAGAATCCCGGGTGCCACGCGCAGGGTTTCCTCCGGGGTGAGGCAATAGCGCATCGACGAAAAGCTGCGGCGATACTCGGCGACTTCGTCGGCCAGGTTTTCCTTGTGCACGATCACCCGCGCCATCAGGCGCGCCAGCCGGTCGAAATCGCCTTCCTTCATTCCGAAGCGCGTCATCTCCTGCACGCCCATGCGTATGCCGCTGGGGTGATAGAAGGTTTCGTCGCCGGGGAGCGCCTGGAAATTGGTGATGATGTTGTTGTCCTCGAGGCGGGAGGCGATTTCCTTGCCGTCGCCGAACTGTGTGACCCGGATGACGACCTGATGGGTGCAGGTGTAGCCCTCCGGTTCCCCGCCCTCCACCGGGATGCCGTATGCCGCGCAGGCCCGGGCGAAGGCGCGCGCGTTGGCGAGCACCTGCGTCTGATAGGCGTCCTTGAAATGGTTCATCTCGAGCGTGGCCGCCAGCATGGCGAGCTGGCTGCCGAGGTGGTGGTTGCTGGTCGAACCGGGGAAGGCGCGCGCGACGATCTCGTTCCAGAACCTGCGCAGCGGGGAATCCTTGTCGAATCTGCCGGCGATGACGCCGCGCTGCGGGCCGAAAAAGGTCTTGTGGGTCGAACCGGTGACCACGTCCGCGCCCTCGGCCAGCGGGTCCTGGAAATGCGGTCCCAGCAATCCCAGGACGTGGGCGCCGTCGTACATGACGATCGGCCGGTAGCCGCTCGCGCCGTCGAGGTAGCGGCGCAGCGCCCGCACGGGTTCGGGGTGAAGGAACATGCTCTTGCCGAACACGATCAGCGAGGGGCGGTGCTTGTCGACCAGCCGCACCATCGCCTCGGCGTCCGTCCGGTAGGAGTTCGCCTGCTCGAGGGGGAAATGGACGATTTCGCCGTCGACGAAGTTGAACAGTGCGCCGAAGGGCTGGGCGCTGAGGTGGCCGCCGTAGTTGAGATTGTTGTTCATGACGCCGGTCAGGCGGCCGGACGACCCCAGGCGCGGGAAGCCCTCCGGGCCGGCGGCCAGGAACTTGACCACCGCCTTGAAGACGATTTCGTTGGCCATCTGGCCGCTGATGGGGCGCGTCTCCACGCAGTTGCCGTTGATGAAGCGCCCGAATTCGTTCTTCAGGCGCTCCTCGACCTCGAAAATGAAATCGGTGCCCTGGTAGTAATAGATCTGATCGCCCTTGACGGCTTTGGAGCCGGCGATCGATTCCAGCTCCTTTTTCAGCGCCGTCTTGTGCTCCGCGTAGCGTCCCGACGGGTCGCTGATCTCGCACAGCTTGACGAGCAGCGAGGGGGTGTTTTCCGACGGGATCAGGTTGAAGCACTTGCGCTGCCGCCAGAGGTTGTTTTCGATCACCTTCTCCGCCAGTTCGGCGAGTGACTTTTCCAGTGCGTTCATGGTTCCTCCGCAGGCGCTTGCGGCATTGCGCCCGGTGGATTGTATCATCGCGCCCCGGTCTTCTGCAGCACGAGCTGCGGCTCGGGACACGCCGGCATTGTCGGCGGTCGCAGCAACGCTGTCAACCTTCGCTTGGGGCTGCCGGTGCGCGCCCTGCCGCCAGGCTCATGCGGTAGATGCGCACCGTCGAAAGCAGCAGGGAGAGTATGACCGGCCCGATGAGAAAACCCACGAAGCCGAACGCCATGATGCCGCCGAGGATGGCCAGGAAGCCGAGCAGGGGATGGATGCGCGCCGAGCCGCGCAGGATGATGGGCTTGAGCACGTTGTCGATCGAGCTGATCACCAGAATGCCGAAGAGAATCAGCCCGATGCCCCGCCCCGTCGCGCCCGTGGCGATCATGTATACGGCGGCGGGAAGCCAGACGAGCGGCGTGCCGATTCCGGGAACGAGCGAGGCGAAGGCCAGCATGACTCCCCAGAACAGCGGCGAAGGCAGGCCGAAGGCGGCGAATCCGATCATGGCCAGCACTCCCTGGGCGAGCGGCACCAGGATGGTCGACTGCCACACTCCCTTGATGGTTCCCGCGAGATGTTCGTAGACCTCTTTTTCCTGCTCCTCGGTGAGCGGCGATATTTCACGCAGAGCTGCGCGCAGGTGGTGGCCGTCGCGCAAGAGGTAATACAGCATGAAGAGAAAGAGTATCAGTTGAAAGAAAACCTGCGCCAGCAGGCCCAGTCCCTGCTGGAAGAAGCGCGTGACCGCGCCCGCCAGGTACGAGAGTATGGGTGCGACCAGGTCCGCGACCTGTTTCTGGTCGAGGCGCAGGCGGTCCTTCAGGGCGGCGGCCGGGGGAAAGCGCGCCGGAAGCGTTTCGCTCCAGAATTCCGCCAGCGCTTCCCGCGTGAGGCTGGGCTGAAGCGTGCCGATAAAGGAGACGGCCTGGTTGCCGATCATGGCCAAACCCGCGAGCAGCGGCAGCATGATGACCAGCAGGGTGAGCATGACGAGGACGAGCGCGGCCGCCGAGCGCCTTCCGCGGAACGCCGACACAAGGTGCGTGTTCAACGGGCCGAGAAGGACGGCGACGGATGCCGCAACGGTCAGCGTGACCAGGAAGTGGCGGAACACGACCACCGAAAGCCAGAGAACGGCTCCCAGGCAGAGCAGGGCGGTGACGAGCAGTGCGGGATGGCTCTTGGCCGATGGCGGCCGGATGTCGGTCATTGTTCTTTCCGTTCCTTCAGAGCGCGTGCCGGCGGGTGCCGCCTCTGCTGAGCTGCGCCCGGACGGCGCGATTGTACGGCAAGCGCCCGCCCGCGCGATAGGTCAAAATGCGACCAGTGCGCCGGAGAGGAGGCCGCTTGCCCCCCTCGGCACTTGCTTTCCTGTGTGCCCCGATTTATGCTCATTCGTGTAATTATAGCGGCCCGGTGATCGGCATTGCGGGCGCCTTTCCTTGCAAAGGGCCAGCAAAGGATGCGGGGCGGGAGGTTGCGCGCGGCCGCTCATGGGCCGATTGAAATTATGGGCGTGCTGCCGGGCATCAGGCCGGTCGAGCGCCTGGAGGACATCCGATGGGCATTTTCAAGGAAAAGGGAAAACTGAAACCGACTGCAATTTCGCGCCAGTCATCGGCCGGGGCGCGAACGGAGATTTCGCCTTTGAGGCCGGTGGCCGTGGAGAAGCTGCCGCCGTGCACCGGCAACTGCCCGAGCGGCAACGATATTCGGGGCTGGCTGACGGTGATCGCGCAGCGGGAGAAGATGGGTATTTCGTTCGAAGAGGCGTGCGACCGGGCGTGGCGCATCGAGGTCGAGACCAATCCGTTTCCTGCCGTGATGGGGCGGGTGTGCCCGCATCCGTGCGAGGCGCACTGCAATCGCAAGGACAAGGACGGCGCGCTGGCGATCAACTCCGTGGAGCGCTTCATCGGCGACTGGGGTATTCAGCGCGGATTGAAGCTTCCGCTCATGGATGTCGGCGGTCCGTTTCCGGAGAAGATCGCCGTGATCGGCTCCGGTCCTTCCGGCCTGTCGTGCGCCTACCAGCTGGCGCGGCGCGGGTACGGGGTGACGGTATTCGAGAGTTTCGACCACCCGGGAGGAATGCTGCGCTACGGCATCCCCCAGTACCGCCTGAAGCGCGAGGTGCTCGATGCCGAGATCCGGAAGATTCTCGATTTGGGCGTCGAGCTGCGGCTGGGCACGACGGTAGGCAAGGACATCGGGCTGGAGGATCTGCGCCGCGACTATCAGGCGGTCTTTGTCGGCATAGGGGCGCACAAGGGCCGGACCATGGGCATCCCCGGGGAGCAGGGTCCCGGGGTTTACACGGGTACGGAGTTTCTCAACCGCGCCAATTCCGGCCGCCCGGTGGAAGTGGGCTCCAAGGTGGTGATCGTCGGGGGCGGCGACACGGCCATCGACGCCGCGCGCGTATCGCTGCGGCTGAGTTCGGATGCGGCGTCCATGTCGCGGCGCATGGGTGCCCAGGTCACCATCCTCTACCGGCGGACGCGCGCCGAAATGCCCGCGATCGAGCGGGAAATCGAAGAGGCGCTCGAGGAGGGCATCAAGATCGAGTTCCTGGCGGCACCTGCCCGAATCATCCGCGACGAGTCGGGCAAGATCGTCAAGCTGGCGGTGCAGCGCATGGAACTGGGCGAGCCTGATTCGTCGGGCCGTCGGCGTCCGATTCCCATCGAAGGGGCCGTCGACGAGATGGAAGCCGACACGGTGATCATGGCCGTCAGCCAGGAACCGGACTGGTCCTACCTGGGCGCGATCAAGTCCGACGGCTCATGGCTCAAGGTCGATTCCTGGGGCCGGACCGGCCTGGAGGGAGTCTGGTCCGGCGGGGACACGCTGACGCTGGGCCTGGCCACCATCTCCATCGGCCAGGGAAGACGCGCTGCCGAGTGCATTCACGCGGTGCTGCGCGGCACCGAGCCCAAGGATGCGCCGGCGCGCCCGACGATCGGCTCCGATCGCATCAAGCTTTCCTGGTACAAGGACAAGCCGCGCGCCGAGCGGCGCGTACTCACTCCCGAAGAGCGCCTGGCGCGCCCGACGGATGAGTACGACCTCGGGATCACGGTCGAGCAGGCGCTGGAGGAAACCACCCGCTGCTTCAGCTGCGGCCTGTGCTTCGGATGCGAGAACTGCTGGATGTATTGCCAGAACAGCTGCTTCAAGAAAGTGACGCAGCCGCGTCCCGGCTATTACTACGACGTGAACCTGGCATTGTGCGACGGCTGCAAGAAGTGCTCCGAGGAGTGCCCCTGCGGCTTCCTCGATCTGGTGTAGCGCCGCGGCACCGCTTCAGGGCCGCTGGGCGGCTATTTTCTCCACCGCCCGGACGGCTGCTTCGATGTGCTCCTCCGTGTTGAAGGGGCCGATCGAGAAGCGGACCGAACCCCGCGGAGCGGTGCCCAGGTGCTCATGGATCAGGGGAGCGCAGTGCAGGCCTGTCCTGGTCAGGATGTCATGGTCGACGTCCAGGATGGTCCCCACATCGGAGGCGTCGTAGTTGGTGACGTTCATCGACATGGTGGCCACGCGGTTCTTGAGGCTGCGCGGGCCGTGGATGCGCACGCCCTTGATCTGGCTCAACCCGTCGATCAGAAGGCCCAGCAGCCGGATTTCGTGGCGGTGAATCGCCTCCATGCCCTGCTGCTCGATCCATGACAATCCGGCGAACAGCCCGGCGATGCCGGCCAGGTTGAGCGTCCCCGCCTCCAGGCGGTAGGGGTATTCTTCGAGGTGGTAAGGGACGGCGCTGCGCACCCCCGTGCCGCCGTAGATCGTCCCGCGGATCTCGGCGTCGTCGGCCACGCAGATGCCGCCCGTGCCGGTAGGACCGAAGAGGCATTTGTGCCCGGTGAACGATAGAAAGCTGATGTTGCATTCCGCCATGTCGATGGGGATCACCCCGGCCGTCTGAGCCGCGTCCACCGCGAGCGGTACGCCCGCCTCCCTGCACACCGCACCGATGGCGCGCAGATCCTGCACGACGCCGATGACGTTGGAACCGTGATTGACGATCACGAGCTTGGTGTTCTTCCTGATGGCTTTGCGGATGTCCTCGGGATCGACGTAACCGTCGGCGTCCGGTCTCACGAACGTCGCTTCGGCGCCCTCCCTCACCTTGTGATTGACGGGGCGGATCACCGAGTTATGCTCCACGGTCGTGGTGACGACATGGTCGCCCGGGGAAATGGTGCCGTTGATGATGAGGTTGAGGCTCATCGTGGCGTTGAGCGTGAAAACCAGCCGGTTGGGGTCCTTGGTTTTGCCGGCTTTCACGAGGCTCTGGTTGAACAATTCGGAGAGCTTTTTCCTGGTGTTGTGGATCATCTCTTCGGCCTTGAGCGCCAGATCGCATCCGGTGCGGCCGGGATTGACGCCGTTGGATCTGTAAAAATCGCGCACCGTGTCATGGACGATGTCCGGTTTGGGGAAGCTGGTGGCGGCGTTGTCGAGATAGATGATGGATTCCATGAAATGTTCCTCCGTATGGCGCTCGCGCAGCCGCGCGTGCCTGTGATTGCGCCGGCGGCCGCGGCCGCCGGCAAGCGCATACCATAGCGCAAAACGGCGGGTGACTGCGTGAAAAAATTATCGCCGCAGCGAATGACCATTCCGGAGCCGGCCGGGGGAGTCGACTGCGGGGGCGCCTATCTGCTGTGCCTCGAGGTGCCCTGCAGGGTCGTGCTCGAAGCCGGAAGCCTGGGCACGATCGCGCTCGCGCCCGGCCGCTATGCCTACGTGGGCGGCGCGCGCCGCAGCATCGCAGCCCGGGTGGCGCGCCACTGCCGGCTGGCCCGCGCGAAGTCGGGCCGGCCGCACTGGCACGTCGATTACTTGCTGGTCCATCCCGCGGTGCGGCTGGCTGAGGTGGTTGTCTATGAGCGGGTCGCGGAGTGCGCGCTCTCGCGCCGACTCGCCTGCCGGCGCGGCGTCTCCGTTGCCGTGCCCCACTTCGGCGCCTCGGACTGCCGCTCCGGCTGCAGGACGCACCTCTATCGGCTGGCGCCGGCGAGGGCACGAAATTCTGCGGCCGGCTCTCGCGCGCGCTTGCTGAAATATCGTATAACTATCCCGTCGCACGAGTGAGCGCGCCTTCGGCGGGCCCGATCACGCGATACCGAATACCAACGCACGCATCATGCGTGAAGGAGATGGATATGCACAGGAGCGTTTACGTGATCTTGTCGCTTTGGGTCTTTGTCTTTCCGGTTGCGATTCTGCAGGCGCAGGCGCCTGCAGCCCCGGCACCCGCCGGGCAGGCGGCGCAGCAGCCGGCCGTGATCGGCGCGGCCAAGGTCGCCTGGATCGACCTGGAGCAGGTGATCATCCAGTGCGAGGAAGGCAAGAGGGAACTCGCCGCGCTGCAGCAACTGGTGGACAAGCGCACGGGCGAGTTGCGCAGTCTGCAGCAGGAAGCGCAGCTGCTGGCGGACCAGTTGCGCATTCAGGGCGACAAGCTCAAGCCCGAGGTGCGGGAGGATCTGCAGGCGCAGATCGACAGCAAGAACCTCGAGCTGCAGCGCTTTCAGGAGGATTCGCAGAAGGAGGTCGACAACCGCCGCAACCGCATCACCAACTCGATGGCGAAGAAAGTGATCCCGATCGTCGAAAAAATCGCCAAAGAAAAAGGCTTGAGCTTCGTCATGTATCTCAATCCCTCGATCACGCCATGGGTGGACCCGTCGATCATCATCACCGGCGAGGTGGTCGCCGCCTACAACGCCGCCCACCCGGTGGCTGCGGCGCCGCCTGCCCCGGCGAAAAAACCCTGAGAGCATCGATGCACTTGCGGTTCGATCCCGGGCGCGCTCTTGGCGGGCGGCTGCGAAACATTCCGGCGCGGCCGGGGTTTTACCATGCAGCAGTGCATGGAGAAAGGAGTGACGAATGATTCGACGCACGGCGGTTGTAATCGGATTGTTGGTTGTCGGGCTTTGTGCGCTTCCCGCTTCGGCGCAGGCGCCCCCGGCGGTCCCGGGAATCGCGCCCAATGTCCCGCCCCTCCAGCTCCTGGGGCGCTATCTGGAGCTGTCGCAGGACCAGGTCGAGAGCATACGCGCGCTCGTGGAGGAGCGCCGTGACGCCGTTCGGCCGCTGAACGATGAGATCGCAGAGAAGGAGAAGGCTCTGCGGGAGTTGCTGGAAAGCGGCAACCCGGACGCGGCGGCGGTGGGCAGCCTCGCCCTGGAGATTCACGGGCTGCGGAAGAAAGTCCAGTCCGAGGTCCAGCAGTTCCACAAGGACTTCGAGGGTCTGCTGGGCGAGGAGCAGGTCCGCAGGCTGCGGCTCCTGCGTCAAGCCGCGCGCCTGGAGCCTGTGGTGCGCGCCGCACGCGAGCTGGGCATCGTTTGAATCGAAGAGCGGCCGCCCTTTTCCGCAGCGGCCGCTCGCGCCCGCTTGGTATCGCGCTGTCGGTGCAAGGGCGCAATAGCCCCCTCCTTCGGCGACCGGGAGTTCTCACCGGCGCTGGAACATTGCAAAAATCCAATAGACGGTTTGACCTAGCGAAAGGCCGATGTTATACTCGGCCTGTAGTTGCGTTTCGGGCCTTTACGCAAGGTCTTTGGCTTGCAACGGGAAAACTCGACGAGCAGTCGAACCGTTGCGTGAGGTGTGTTCCAAGGAGATTTGAACGGGGCAACTTCGCTGTGCCGATTCGAGGAGATTACCAGCCATGAAGAGAGGATATGCTGCAGCGGTGTTGATCGCAATTCTGATCATGTGCCTGCCGGTGCTTGCCCAGGACACGCCGCAAAAGAAGAAGATCCAGACGGGCTCCACGCTCGATGGCGCGGCCGGGCTTTTCAAGACCATCGATGCCGAGTCCCTGCGGCAGGGCGATTTCAATATCAGCTTCGGCTATGACTATTTCAACCGGGACCCGGGAAAACTGAATTTCCAGCTGTTCCCGGTGGGATTCGGCGTGGGCGTGTTCGACCGTGTCGAACTGTTCGGGATGGTGGAAGCCCACAAGAACATCAAGGAAAGCGGTCTGCAGGTATACCGGCTGGTACCGGGCGAGCTGCCGCGGCTTTCCAGCAACCTGGGGGGCGGCACGGCCGCGAGCAATGACGCGCCTTTCATGGACGTACCCAGGTCGGGCGGGATAGGCGACGTGCGCTTCGGCGGCAAGGTCAACGTTTTCAGCGAGCGCCGCGGCAACCCTCTGGGCTTCAGCGTTCTGACCTTCATGAAGGTGCCGATTCACGATGATGCGACATGGTTGAACCGCGGCTTGGGCTCGGGTGAGATCGCCGGCGGCTTTGCGGCCCTCTTCTCCAAGAGAGGGGGGAACAAGGCCCAGTTGCATCTCAATACGGGGATCAACTTTCTGGCGCAGCCCGAAATCAGCACCGTGAAACTTGCCGAGCTCCAGAAGGAATTCATTTATCGCGGCGGCGCCGGCTTTCCCGCCACGGGCAAGTACCAGGTGATCGCCGAGGTCGACGGCAAGGTCTACTTCGGGTCGCGGTCCAAGGGGCTGAATCCGAGAAGCCCGGCGGACGTGATCATCGGCTTGAGGGCCTACCCGAAGGAATGGATGTCGCTGGGCGCAGCCTACCGGGCGACCTTCAACACCCTGGAGGAAAACAAGGCCGCGGGAATCCTGGGAATCAGCCCGCACGGCTATCTGGTTCAGCTGGCTTTCATGCGGCGCAAGAACGATCCGCCCACCGTGACGTGCGCCGTACAGCCGACTTCGATCAAGCAGGACGACACGGCCACGGTGCGCGCCTCGGCCACGGATCCGGATGCGGATCCTCTGACCTACTCGTGGAGCACGAGCGGCGGCAAGCTGACCGGATCGGGTGAGCAGGTGACTTTCGACGCCACCGGGATCGCTCCAGGGGATTACACGATCACGGTGAACGTCGCGGATGATCACGGGCATTCGACGCCCTGCTCGACCAAGATCACCGTCATCAAGAAGAACCTGCCGCCGACCATCACTTGCGAAACACCTTCGGCCAGCCTCATCGTGGGCGAAAGCACGACGCTGCGCGTCAGCGCCTCGGATCCCAACAACGATCCTCTGACGTACACCTGGCGCGTGGGGAGCGAGACGCTCGCCGCCACCGGCCCGACGATCACCTTCGGAACGGCGGGCAGGCAGCCGGGAACCTATCAGGTGACCTGCACCGTCTCGGACGGCGAGTTCACCGCCAGCTGCACCAGCACGGTCACGGTGCGGGAGAAACCCAATCAGCCGCCGACGATCCAGTGCCTGACGACCAGCCTGGATGTCGCTTCGGGTGGGTCCGTCGAGCTGCGCGCCAGCGGCTCCGACCCGGACAATGATCGGCTCACCTATACGTGGACGACCTCGGGCGGGAGCGTGGCCGGGGCCGGCGAGACCGCGACCTTCAATGCCGCCGGCGTGCGTGCCGGCAGCTACACGGTGACCGCCACGGTGGACGACGGCCGCGGCGGCCGGGCTTCCTGCACGATGACGGTCAACGTCAGCGAGCGCATTCGGCTGAGCGGGTTCAAACCCGGCAGCGATCGCCTGGACAATGTCATGAAGGCTGCGCTCGACGACATCGCGGTGCGCATGCAGAACGATCCGCGCCTGCGCGCCAACATCATCGGGTACACCGACAGCACGCGAAGGGAAACCCGCATCAAGGCCCTCGGTCTCAAGCGCGCCCAGGCGGCTGCCAAGTACCTGCAGGGCAAGGGAATCGACGCGTCGCGCCTGATGACCACCGACGGCGCCGCAGCCAATCCGGTCGCCGACAACAAGACGGAAGACGGGCGGAAGCAGAACCGTCGGATCGAGATCGAACTTTCGGTCCGCTAGCGCAGGCCGCCGGCGCAGGCTACAGGCTTCCGGTCAGGGGGCGAAAGGCGACTTTCGCCCCCTTTCCGTTCAGTGCACATCGCCACGGTCCGCCCACCACCTGTTTCATCACGCGGGAAATCTCGGATGAATGCAAGATACCCGTCGAGCCTGGCGCTGCTGCTCCTGCTGTGCACGGCGCGCGGGCCCTGCAGCGCCTCCCCTGCCGCCGGGTTCTCCGTCAAGGTCGAGGCCGTCGGCCCGTTCGGCGGCAGTGTGCGCTCGATTCTCATCAGCCGGCACGAGCCGGCCGCGGCGTATCTCGGCACGGCCGACGGGCGCATTCTCAAGTCCGCCGACGGCGGAGCCACGTGGAAGACACTCCACCCGGGCATCGGGCGCCGGCACCTGGCGGTCGACACCTTGGTCGAGCATCCGGATCAGCCCGGGCGCCTGTATGCCGGGGCCTGGGATCTGCGCTCGCACGGGGGCGGGCTTTTCGAATCCCGCGACGGGGGAGCGCATTGGTCGGCCGCGCGCCTTCCCGGGGGGGACGTCGCCGTCCGAAGCCTGGCGATCAGCAAATCGGCGCCGCACCGCATGGTGGTGGGTACGCTCGCGGGTGTCTACGTCACCGAGGACGGCGGCGCGGAATGGCGCGAGGTGAAGCCGGCGGAGGGCGGCTTCCGCAACGTGGAGTCGGTTGCCATCGGTCCCCGGGATTCCAACGTCCTGCTAGTCGGGACGTGGCGGCTCGGATCCCGCTCGCGGGACTTCGGGCGCACGTGGGCGGCCAACAGCCGCGGCATGATGTTCGATTCCGACCTGTTCTCCCTGGTCTTCGACGAAACGAACCAGAAGATCGCCTATGCCGGCGCATGCACGGGAGTCTATCGTTCCGTCGACGGCGGCGCTTCCTGGACGAGGCTGCGGGTTTTGCGCGACACCTATGTGATCCGCACCCAGGTCGTCCGTATCGACCCCGTGAACCCGCGGCGCGTCTATGCCGGGACCACCGAAGGGCTGTACGTCAGCGACAATGACGGGCTTAACTGGCGCCGGCTGACTTCCGGGCGGCTCACGGTCAACGCACTCGATATCGACCGGCGCGATAACCGTAAGATCCTGGCCGGGACCGAGGAAGAAGGGGTGCTGCGCAGCGACGACGGCGGCAGGACATGGATTCCCTCGAACACCGGCTTCTCGGCGCGCCGCGTCGCGCGCATCGTTGCCGTGCCCGGCCCCGATCCCCGCACCCTGACGGGATTGCTGTCGGACGGGGACAAGGGCGGCTTCTATTCGTTCGACGCGCAACGCAACGAGTGGATTCCGCTCCCCTCCCGCGACAATCCCGGAACAGCCATCCTGTCGGCCGTGGCACTGCCCGGCGGGCTGGGAAGGCTGTTCGGCACGCCGCAGGGAGTGTATCGGGAAAGAGCCGGCGCACGGGAATGGCAGAAGCTTGCGGGAACGATCGGACGGCTCGCCGTCTACGATCTCGTTGCGGACGAGCGGAGCGGCTGGATCTTTGCAGGCACGAGCCAGGGGATCTATCGCGCGCGGCCCGAGACTCTCGATTTCCGGAGGCCTGCAGGATACCGCTTGCTGCCGCGCGTCCACTCGCTCATTCTCTCACCCACCTCTCCCGACGTGGTTTTTGCAGCCACGCACATGGGCCTTCTCCGCTCCTCCGACTCGGGAGCGACGTGGGACATCCTCTATTCCGGGCTGCCCGCGGACACGCCGGTCGAATGCCTTGCCGTGGACCCCACGGACGCGCGGCACATTTTTGCCGGCACGGCGGCGGGCCTCTACGAATCGAAGGACGGCGGCGATCGGTGGCACGAGGTTCCCCTGGGCAGTGCGGGCGGACATGTGCCTGCGGTCGTTTTCCCTCTGCCCCAAAGGTCGCTGGTGATGGCGGCCAATCGCACCCTGGCCGGCGTCTGGGTCTCCGAGGACGGCGGCCGGCAATGGCTCAGGCTGGACGTGCCCGAACTGCGATCTCCGGTGCAGTGCCTGGCACCGGACCCCACAAGGCCCTACTCGTTTTTCCTCGGCACGGAGTCCGAAGGGATCTACCGCCTGGAATGGGGAGATGCGGGCGCCGGCCGCGGGGGCTTGCACGCCGATCGCATCGGCAGCACGCGGCGGTGAGTGGCGCCCCGCCCTGCAGGCTCTTAGCGGGTATTTCTTCGATTAGGCTATAATTGTCGGCGGAACGATCCGAGATGAGCTTCCGAATCTGGCTGGTCATGCTGGCGCAGCTTGGAGCGCCCGCCGCATTCGCATTCCCGCAGGCGCGTACGCAGCGACCGGCGACGCCCCGTGCCGCCTACATGGCCCAGCTGGCTTCCTATGAGCAGAGCGGTTCCGTGGTGCGTGCCGTCTTGAAAGACGGCACGAGAGTGCTCGTGCTCGAAACCCGCTCGCAGCCGGTCGTCTCTTTGCTCGCGGTGTTCCAATCGGGATTCGCCGACGAGCCCGAAGGTCTCGAAGGCATCTCCCGGCTGCTCCAGCACATGATTCTGATGCGTTCTTCGGCATCGCCGACGGGCGATCTGGATAAGGATCTCCAGGCGGTCGGCGGGGAACTGCGGGCCGAGGTGGACTATGACCGCACCTGCTACGAGATCACCGTGCCCGCCCCGCAGTGGAAGAGGGCCATGGAGATCCAGGCCGCCCTGCTTGCCGGGCCGGAATGGAGCCCGGACGAGTTCCTGCGCGAGCGCGGGCGCTTTGCGGAAGAGTCGCGCCGGCGCATCCTCGCCAAGGAAGATGCCGCATACGAGAGGGTGCTTTCCCTGGCCTATCCGGACGGCGCATTGGCGCGCCTGGCCGGGTTTCCCTCTTCCGGCGCGGACGATATCACTCACGAACGGCTGCGCGAGTATCGCCGGACCAACTACGCTCCGGGGCGCACACTGCTCGTTATTGCGGGCGATGCCGCGACCTCCGAGGTGCTTGCCCAGGTCGTGCAACTGTACGGCAAGGGCGCGAAATCGCCCGCAGCGGGCCGCATCCTGTCCCGTGGGGCCGGCGCGGGCGGCTTCCGCTATGAGCAGGCCCGGATGAACATCGCGCTCCCGATGGTATGGATCGGCTTCCGTACCCCGGGCACGTCGTCGCCGGATTACGCCGCGCTGGAAATCGTCGGGGCCATGCTGGCCGACGGCGAGGCATCGCTGTTGCATCGGCGGCTGCGGGATCGCAAGAAAGTGATCTACGAAGCCAGGGGGAGGCTGCTCGGCTATGCCGACCGCGGGCTCCTGAGCCTGGCGATGCTGGTGGATGCGAAGGATGTGGATCGCTGCGAAATCGCCGCCTTCACGGAGCTGGAACTTCTCCGGCGGGCCAAACCCGATCCCGAGGAGATGGCGCGCGCCGTCGCCCGACTCGAGACGGCTTACTGGGAAGGGCAGCAGACCGTTTCGCAGAAGGCCCGAGCGCTGGCGGCGCTGGAATTGCGCGGCGAGTGGAAGAGCAGCCCGGGATCCTACCCCGCCCGCTGGAGAAGGGTGAAGGCCGAGGATGTCCAGCGCGCGGCGCGGCGATATCTCGGCCTCGAGGAGGCCGTGCTCGTGGAGTGTCTGCCGCTCGGCCACGAGGAGAGAAACCTGACCTCGGAAGGCATTCAGGAGCTGTTGCGCGGCCTGCTGGAATCATCGACGGCGCAGGAACTGGCCGAGAGGGAGAAGGAGACCAGGCCGGCATTCGAGATTCCGGAACCGACTGCGGCTTTCAAACCGAGCGAGCTGATCTACGACTGGCGCAAAGCCTCGATTCTGCGCGGCCCCGACCTCTATGTGCGCGAGGACCACACGCAGCCGGTCGTCTATCTGGGGTTCTACTATGCCGGCGGCAGGTTGCTCGAAAGCGCGGCCGATTCCGGCATCACCGCCTTGATGCTGCACGCCATGCTGAGGGACACGACCGAGCGGAGCGCCGACGACGTGCACCGCCAGCTCGAAATCTACGGCGGCCGCTTGACCCCGGTCGTGGACCGGGACTACTTCGGGATCGAGCTCGCGGTTTCATCCGCGAATGTCGAGCCGGCGCTCGACGAACTGATCGGGCTCATCAAATCGCCCAAGTTCGATGCCGAGGAGATCGCCAGGCGGAAAGAGATTCTGCTGGCCGCCATCCGGCAGCGGGAGAGCGACGTCGCAACCTTGATGCAGAACGAGACCGACCGTCTGTTGTTCGGCGAGCATGCGTACGGGCTGCCGGGGCCGGGGACGGAAGCCGGCGTCTCTTCCCTGACGCCGGAAGCGGTGCGCTCCTGGTATGACCGGACGGTCCGTTACCGCAAGCCGGTCGTCGTCATCATGGGGGACACGCGCGGCACGAGCCTGGCCGAGTACTTCGTCGAGAACTTTTCCGGTTCGCGCTACCAGGATGCCCGGCTGCCGGAGGCTTTCCCGCAGGCGCCGCAGAAGGCGATCACGAGCGACCGGACCTGGGGCGGCCCGCGCACCCTCGTGGCGGCGGCATTCCAGGCGCCTCCCTTCGGCGACGAGGGCTGGTATCCGCTGGCTGTTCTCGCGGAGCACCTGGCGGGAGCGGCGCGCGAGTATGTCGCCGCGGTCGGCGCAAAGCAGGGCCGCGCCTACTCGTTCTCGGTGTCGAGCGATGCGGGCTTGCGCGGCGGCTCCGTAACGGTCTGCAGCACGGGCCCGGCGGCCGACACCGAGAAGCTGGTGCAGGCGCTCGCCGAGGTGATCGCCCGTCGGGCGAGCGGGGAGATGTCGTACAGGGATTTCCGCGCGGCGCGCCAGGCAGCGGCAGGCCGCTTCGAAATCGCGCGCCAGCTGCGGGTGCAGCAGTTCCGGCACCTGGTCCGGACGGTGCTCGCCGGCCGGGGACTCGAGGATTTCACCGGCTGGCTCGACCGGCTGCAGGAGGTCAGGCAGGAGGATCTGCCGGAGGTCGCGAAGCGCGTCTTCGACCGGGAAAGGGCGGTGACCGTGATTCTGCGCGGGAGGGATGATAGCTAGGCCGGCCTTGCCCGCAACGGCAAGACTGCCTTGTGCGGAGGAAACGTGAGGCGAGTGATCCCGCGGACGCGGATGGGGATCTTCACCGTCTGCCTGATTCTCCTCTGGCTTCTCAAGTCGCTGTTCGTGGCGCTGGCCGGGCGGCAGGCGCTGCCCGCCGGCCTTCTGTTTTTTCTCGACTCCCTGACTTTGCTGCTGGCGCTTCCGGCGCTCTACTATGCCTGGGTGCTTTCGGCTGCGCTCCGGCGCAGACTCCTTTGGCGGATCCGCCGCCGGCTGATCCTGGCCCATACCTTCATCGGCCTGATCCCGGTGCTTCTGGTGATCGTCATCCTGTGGATCTCCGCCCTGCTTTTCTACTATCAATATACCTACTACCTGATCGTGAACCAGATCGGCATCCACCTGGGGCAGCTGCACGCCTTCAACCTCTCGCTCGCTTCGGGACTGCAGCAGGCGGCGGCGGGATGGCCCGGGGGCCGCGGCGATCCCGATGCGCTGCTCGGCCAGGATTCCCGGTATCTGCTGGGGGCGTATCCGTCGGCTGCCGTGATTCTGCACGTGACGGACACGGCCACGGGCCGGCGCCAGACGTTCGGCGCCGGCAAAGTACGCCCGGAGCGGCTGCGCGAATACCAGGAGCCGCCCCGCTGGATCGAGGGGCGGGAATACAGCGGCCTGGTAGCCGAGGATCTGCAGCCGGGTCTTTACCAGCCGGACCTGCCGGCGGCGGACGCGGAAAGGCGCGCGCGCCTCTATCTTCGCAGTTGCGTCGCCGGCGAATTGCGCCCCGGGCTGCAGTTCTTCCTGGAGAGCTCCGTGCCTTTCGACGGCTACATGCTCGATCGGCTCAAGGCGGCCACCGGCCAGGAGATGCTTCTCGCGGATCGCGTGCCCACCGGCGGGCTCAATATCATGCTGCAGGACAGCAGCATTCTGCGGCAGAACATCGTCGGGTCGACCTTCGAGACGGAGGGCGCCGAAGGCGGCGCCGGCCGGCCGATGTGGTCGATCCTGCTGTACCCGGTGTCGTGGGCCACGGGCGTGGAGACCGAAAGCGCGGACTCGCAGGTGCTGTTCGTGGAGCTTTCGACCTCGAAGCTTCTGCAGAATCTCTTCCGCTCCGACAATCCCGTGGGCCGGACGATACTCGACGTGCTGCGCATCGTCATCGGATTTTTCATCGTGGTGGAGATTCTCTCGCTGCTCGTCGGGATTCTCCTGACCAAGTCGATCACCAGCGCGGTGCACAACCTCTACCGCGGGACGGAATTCATCCGGCGCGGGGATTTCAGCCATCGCATCGTGGTCAAATCGGACGACCAGCTGGGGGCGCTGGCGCGTTCCTTCAATCAGATGACCGAGTACATTCAGACGCTGGTCAAGGAGCGGGTGCAGAAGGAAAGGCTGGAGCGCGAGCTGGAAATCGCCAAGGAGGTGCAGGAGCGCCTTTTCCCGCACCAGGCGCCGCGTCTGGAACGCCTGGAACTGACGGGGCTGTGTTTGCCCGCCCGGGTGGTGAGCGGCGATTATTACGACTTCCTCCCTTTCGACGCGAACGCCGTGGGGGTGGCGCTCGGAGACATATGCGGCAAAGGAATATCGGCGGCCCTGCTGATGGCGAACCTGCAGGCCGCACTGCGCAGCAATGCGGCCAACTTCGTCCACGGTACGGGCGACGGCGGCGGCGCGCGCGCCGGCAGCCAGGTGTCGCGGGTGGTGGCGGCGCTGAACCGCCATATCGTGCACTACACCTCCACCAACAAGTTCGCCTCGCTTTTCTATGGGGTTTTCGAGGAGGGCGGGCTGTCCCTGACATACTGCAATGCCGGCCATAACCCGCCGCTGTTCCTGGGCAGGGACGGGTGGCGGCGCCTGGAAACCGGCGGTACCGTCGTCGGCATCTTCGCCGAGGCCGACTACGAGCAGGAGACCATCCGGCTCGCTCCGGGAGATCTGCTGCTGGCTTACACGGACGGGATCCTGGAATGCGTCAATGAGTACGGCGAGGAGTTCGGCGAGGCGCGCCTGATCCGCCTGGTGCAGGAGCACCGGCAGCTGCCGGCCTCCGAGATCCAGAAGGTTGTGGTCGAGGAAGTCTTGAAATGGACCTTCGAGGAGGAGCGCGACGACGACATGACGCTCATCATCGGCAAGGTCCGCTGACGGCCGGACTCGGCCGGCTGGGCGCCGCAAAGCCCCACGCGCGCCCGGGCGCCGCAGGCTGCTGGGGGAGTGAAGAGAGGGACGATGGAGGATCTCGATCGGCTGGAGCTGTGGCAGGAAGCGGATCCGCGTGCGATGAGGGACCTGGTGGCCTCTTTTCCGGCGCAGCTGCGCGCTGCTCGCGGCCTGGTCGCGAATCTCCGCCTGCCGCCCGGCGACCGGATCGGCAATGTGATCGTAGCCGGTATGGGCGGTTCCGCCATCGGCGGCGAGATCGCGCGCGCGGCCGTATCGGATCGCCTGCAGGTTCCGCTCGCCGTCCAGCGCGACTATGCGCTGCCCGCCTTTGCCGACGCGCGCACGCTGGTGATCGCCAGCAGCTATTCGGGCAATACCGAAGAGACGTTGCAGGCGGTGGGCGAGGCCCGCCGTGCCGGGGCGGCGGTCGCATGCGTGACTTCGGGCGGGGAGCTGGCGCGCCTGGCGGCCGCCGATCGCATGCCCCTGGTTCTCATACCCCCCGGCCTCCCGCCGCGCGCGGCATTGGGCTACTCGACCGTCGCGATCCTCGGCCTGCTGCGCGCCGCCGGCGTGATCGGAGACATCGACGAGTCGCTGGCGGAGACGGAATCGTTGCTCGATTCCCTGGGGCGCCGCTGGCAGCCGGAGATTCCGGAGAGCGCCAACCCCGCCAAGCGGCTGGCACGCTCGCTGCACGGAAGAATCGCCGCGATTTACGGATCGGCCGGGTTGCTCGAACCGGCCGCCTATCGCTGGCGCTGCCAGATCGAGGAGAACGCCAAGAACCTCGCCCTGCACCACGCGCTGCCGGAGATGAACCACAACGAGCTGGTCGGCTGGGAGATGAAATCGCCCGTTCTGGAGCGGATCGGGGTCGTGATGCTGCGCGATCGCGAAGACCATCCGCAGGTGCGGCGGAGATTCGACCTGACGAGCGGGATCTTGACCGGCCGCTGCGGCGCCCTGCATCAGGTGTGGACGGAAGGGACTTCGCGCCTTGCGCGCATATTTTCCGCTATCTACCTGGGTGATTTCGTCAGCCTGTATCTCGCCTGCCTCAACGGCGTCGATCCGACCCCGGTCGAGGTGATCGAATACCTGAAGCGGGAGCTGCGCCGCTGAGCCCGCGGCCGGCCGCGCGCGGCGCTGCGTTTGACAGACTTGCCGGCGATCGGCGACAATGCGCCCCGGCGCGGGCTTTCGAAGAGTTGCGCCCCCGGATGCCGGCAGGAGCCGGAGCGGTCACGGCCATGAACTTCGCAAAACTGCATGGGCTCGGAAACGACTTCCTGGTGATACGCATCGACGCGGCCGGCGATGCCGCCGTGCCGCTGTCCGATCTGGCCAGGCGGGCCTGCGATCGCCATCGCGGCGTGGGCGCCGACGGGGTGGTGTTTTACCGGCCCACGAGCGGTGACCCCGATGCCGACTGCTCG
>Ga0272448_1001396_pt1 | contig 32644 bp, 27 predicted proteins | sample YNPCB0191_FD_202220 | JGI IMG/M metagenome (GOLD analysis project Ga0272448, IMG submission 202220) | Hot spring sediment microbial communities from Yellowstone National Park, WY, United States - YNP-CB-019-1 | ecosystem: Environmental > Aquatic > Thermal springs > Hot (42-90C) > Sediment...
GAAGATGATCGGCCGATTGCAACTGACGTCCTCGCAAGCCCTTACGGCTTTACTGGAAGCCCTTCTCCTAGAGGCCAAAAACTGGGGATAAGTCAGCTTTTCAAACACGCTCTAAGAAAAGGCCCTCTGCTAGAACCGGAAAATCGGCCTAGTTAAGTCCACAGAAAAGGGGAACTGCCCCTGTCTGGGAAGGACCCATGTTTTCGATGAGGATTATAGTTCGAGCGGTTTACGTATTTATTTGAAACTGTTGGACATGTTCGCCCGAACAATTTTCGGTAGAGGATCGCTGCGCTATTTCTCCCCTAGTCCCAGGGGAACAAATTTTGCTTTCTGCCTCCGAAGACAGATTTGCCTGTTGGGAATCGAAAAGACGGCAAGATCGCCAAGCTCCCAGCGGCTGAGGGAGTAGCCCTTCTCGGGGCCTTTGTTCCCAGGGAATGAGTAAAAGCGGATCTTTGAGGATCAGTAACACTTTAGCCGAATCCAGGGGCGCAATCTCTCATTCCTGCGCAAGCAGGAATCCAGACTGCCTTGGGCCTGTTTCTGTGTTCCTGCCGGGAAAACGGGAACTCTCGGATACTTTTGGATTCCCGCTTTCGCGGGAATGACAATACAGGAGCCCCCTTCATCCCACGGAGCTTCCCCATGCACAACCCGAAACTCCATTTTCCCTAAAAAACCCCTTGACTCCCAACACAGTATCTCACCCGGCGGTGCCTTCGGCATTGCCTCAGGCCCCGCTGGCCCTCTCGACGGCCGGGGGAGAGGCGATTTGCTTCATTTGGCTAACTTGACTGTATCTGCTGGAAGTAATTAACACAATCTGTTGGGTTTGAGCCGATTCTTACCCCCTACAAGTTGTGGGGGCTTGGCCGGGTAGATACAGTCCAACTAAAGTGTTACGAGGATCAAAAAGCATCCATAGTCCGCTGGGGGAAACCTCCCAAGGAAGATTCTTCTGCCGGTTTTAAGCGGCTGCCTCTTCCACCCGGGGCAGATAGGGGAGCTGAACCCGCAAAAACCGCACGCCGGCAGGATTGTAGAAAAGAATTTGATTATGCTCCAGTTCCCAAATGGCGGAAAACTTGACCGAACGCGGTCCATGGACGCAAAAAAATACCCCACAGATTTTGCCCCCGCGAGTCAAAATCCGTTGGGTCAAAGAAAATGCGCCGGGTTGGAGATGAAAATGTTCGCAGATCGTTTCGTAAATGTAGTTCCGCAAATCTTCAAAAGATCGATTTTCTGGCGCACAGGCACTGGTGGATGTCATAGAAGCAATCTCTCCTTGTGGGAACCCGATTCCGCAATTCCTTTACGTCCTCGGGTAGCAAATACAAAGCTCATCGTAGATGCCGACAGAGGAAACATCGGCAGGGAAGGCCGAAATTCTTCGTTTCAGAATCCCCCTGTTTTAGGGGCGTGCTAACGTCTGCTCTAGGGGATGTTGTCGTTACTCCAAGTCAGACAAGGAATAACTTTTAAGCCATCCGCCCCAGGGAGGAAAAAAGAATTTCATTTAAAGTTTTGCAGGCCCACCGAAGCCCCATCCGTGCGTCTGTGCCGCAGAATAAAAATGAGGGAATTTTTTTAAAGTCTCCCTCGAAACCGCAAATTCCACACAGTTTCTGCAACCCGATTACTTTTTCTCCTTCGCATAGGCTTCGTAGAGTTCGGCGATCCGGCCTTCCTGCGGATCGCCTTGGTGCAAGACAATCCGATAATAGAAGGACACCGATTTTCCTTTCGGCAAAGTGTACGTTCCTTCCTCCGAATCGCCAAACTCTTTCCATCCAAAAGGATTGGCTGCAAATAGTCCATACGTCCGGACATGCCAATAGGTGGGCGATCGAAAACTGGCCGGGTGGTTCATCACGGCAATGCCCACGATTTGGCCGTTGACGGGACCATAATAATCCACCCATTCCGCCCGCTTCGCCCAGGCCTCCTTATCCCGCTGTCCATGACTATTGACAATATGACCGCCCAGGTTGGCATCCACCTTCATCGTCTCGGCCACCCGAATTCCAAAACATCCTTCTTTCGTATCGCCGAAAGTAACCGGTCCGTCGCTGGCGGTGATGGTGATGTCAAAGTCGATCATCCGACGGTTCCGATCGCCGTGGAAGGTCAACCGCCGCCGATCTTCGCATACCCTCGAGCCGTCCGGCGCCAGCCAATCATTCAAACTTTCGATGACCGCCTGGGAACCGCCTTCGACTTTCACAAACTCCCGATGCCGGATCGGATGCTTGGCCCAAAAGTCATATCCATTCACCTTTCCGTGATTAAACCACAACGACCGATGATGGGGATGGTCTTTGCGTTCCCCTTCTCGCTCGGCCATAGGATAAAAACGGGTCATGGGCTTTCCGGTCGGCCCGATGATCGGCCAAACAATCGGCCCCAAGGGAGGTTGGAGTTTTGGAGCGGCCACATACTCCGCAAACATCTCCCCGTCAATCTTCACCGTAACCTTTTCCCCCTCCCGATGCACCGTAAACTCACCTGCTTGACCCCCAGCCATCCCCAAAAAACATACTATCATCGACCATCCCCATATTCCAGCAAGCCTTCTCATCGCTGCCTCTCCTGGAAATCTACAAAAATACAACCACCTTGGTCCGTTTTTTTACCACTCCCAGCTTCCAACCTCCATAACGTCTTCCGCTTTCCGTGCGGCAGACAGAGCCGTTGCCATTACCACCATGGCTATTACTTTGACTGTATCCACCCGGCCAGGCCCCTACAACTTGTAGCGGCTAAAAATTGCTCGAACTCTACAAATGGCGGCAATTGGCCCCGGTGGATACAGTCATCTTACTCATATATTGGATCAAGACCCCACCCGACGCCGTTTCAACCCGGAGAGTCCTTTCCTTAGAAATTATCATACTTAAAGCGCATTTTCTACAGATTCTCCCTGGGGATGGATAAAAACTGGGGAACGAAGGACAGAAGACAGAAGACGGTGTGGAGAAGCCGGACTCTGGGCATCTCCTGAGAAGGGCACCTGACGAATCCACCATCGGTGAAAAGAAAATCGGCAGCCGGAAGAACTAGGCGCTATTTTTCTAGATGTTCCTTCTGATATTGCTCGAAGCTCACGCGGGGGAAAAGATTCTGAAATTCCATCGCTTGCTGCACCCGGGACCGATCCGCTTCCACGATTGGACGGACCACTACATGTTCACTTCGGAGTGTCATCCGTTTTTTCGGCAACACCCCCGTATCCGGATGGATCGTCAGGTGGACTTCTTTGGGAATCTCTTCCCGGTGCTGCAGCTCCGCATTGAGCACCAGGCGGGCAAACGGCGGCAGTCCTTTAGGATTCAGGAGGGCGTTCAGACGGGCCAGTACATCGGCAAACAAACGATATTCCGCCGCCAGTTCCGGACTCTCGGCGTCGGCCGTTACCACCCGATAGGTCATCCACGGGCTCCGCAATGTCAACTCACGGGACGTGGCATCAAAACTCTTCTCAAACTCCGGCCGCGATAAAAACGCCACAAACGGGTCCGAGTATTCCGAAGCCCGTCGCCGAAGCCGTTCCACAAACGCCTCCACCTCCTGAACGCTCAGTTCCGTCTTCACCCGCCGTTGCGGGTCTAAGAGAAGCAACCGGTTATGATCCTTGTCAAAAATGGTTATTTCGGCCGGCTTTTTAAGAAAATCATACACCGCCCCCTGATAAAAAATGGTAGTGGTTTCTACGGTCGGTTCCCGCTGATTGCCTAAATAAACCTTGTTTTCCATCCGAAAATCCAGCGCCCAACTTTCGGAAAGCATTCCGGCCAGTGCCAGCAGCAAAAAGCTCATATCGGTTGCTTTCATCGGATCAAGACTCCCGGGGAGGTTTCAGATAGTTCCTCGCAACCCCCAGGTACGGGGGGCTAGTCCACCAAGGTCATTGCCTAGGGCTAATGGAATTCCCTTCCCGAAAAGGGGCCCGCTCCGTCTTCGTTTCTTCCACGACTCCTTCCCCTTCTCTGGGATTCGCTCCAGAGGGGTGCAAGATAGCCAAGATGGCTCACTGGCTCAAGGCGAAAACATCCCCAAATGGAGATCGTTAACTCTAAAATGTTATAGTCATATACCCCAAATTTACTAAAAATTTCTTCCAATCCGACCATGTTCCATGAAAAAACCTCCTCCTTCCCTTCCTTAGGCTTATATCAACCCCCCATTTATATTACTGATTCAAGATTCGGTTGTTCCGCCCAATACTCCACTTTTATATTAGTTTATTCCACCCAAAAGATTGGTCGCCGCTGCGATTCCGCCTTCCCTTTCCCGCCATCCGCTTCTGTGGCCGGTGCCTGATCGAACCCTACTGACCCTACGACCCTTGCAATCAGTCTGATGAAGAACCGATCATAGGGAACTTGGCTCGGCTATCGAAAATGTCGGTCGAGAGGATTACTTCTGCTACAGCGAGGCCAGGAGAAACCCTTGGGTCGGAAAAACTCCTTGCCGATACTGCCTTCTGAGAATGTTCCAGCAGAGGGAGGGTTGTATGAAAAAGACCACGTTCCGGGTAGTTACCCGCGGCAGCGACGGCCAAATCCGCATCCGGGATTATGATTCTCCGCAACCGATCCTACGCCGCCACAGCCAGATTGGCATCGAAGATTGTAGCACGGACCTTTCGTTGCGAGGTTTGCCAGTGTTTCGAGGTCTGATCGGCCCCATTCCAGAAAGCAAGAATATCATCCGGTATGAGTCTCCCGATGTCTTTGAAGATCTGACCAAGCAATGGACTGCTGCGCCTCTGCCAAAGCGGAAGCGATCGCGGACCCGGATGGATGCTTCTCATCGTCCATCCACGTCTTCCGATACGGCCCATTCCATTCCATCCCCTGTTCCATCCTCCTCAGTTTCTCCCGCCCCAGATTCTCCTAGCGCCGCCAACGCTTAATCCTCTCCTGGAAACGGAAAGAGTTTTATTCCTGCTCAGGGAAAATCCTTTCCAAGACGTCCCTGCCCCAGCCAAAGCCTTCTGCCGGTCGCCGAACCGTTGCTCGTCGGGGTCGATAGCAGAAGGCCCTCGGTTCCGCAGTGCATAAGCCGGTCCGACAAACCAAGCAGCATGTTGGTCTAACAGCCTGGGTCCTTTCTCGTCCGCCCAAACTTCTTTACGTCCCTTGAGCCGATTGACTTTCGAGTCTTTTTCCGCCATGCTAACGGCATGGATGGGAAAATAGGTGGGATAGTCTGAGGAAGGACGACCAGCCGTGTCATTGCGAAGAGGGTTCGATTTTACTGGCCATATGCGCCGGCTGTGTGAAGACTTGGTGGCTCAAACATCAGAGCTCCGCCATATTGACATGACCCGTGTACTCCTGGCAACCACGCAGGTGCGGAACCATCATCTCGAAGGGATTTATGCATCGCTGACTCCTTTGCGGTTTCCTGGAGGCGAGAAGATACTGTTTCGGAACGGGCGTTATTACACGCTTCAGCAGGTGGTGGACGCTTCGGGCCGGGAGATGCTTTATATCCTGCGATTTTATTTGCCACGGTTTGCCGACCTAAAGTTTAAAGAAAAAATGACCACCATCGTTCATGAGCTTTGGCACATTAGCCCTCTTTTCAACGGCGACCTTCGGCGTCATCGGGGCCGCTGTTACGCCCACGGCCGATCGCAGAAGGCCTACGACGCCCATGCCGCCCGGTTGGTGGAAAAGTATCTGGCTCAGCCGCCGCCGCCCGACCTTTATGAATTTCTTCAATATTCTTTCGCAGAATTGCAACGTCGGTATGGAAAGGTATATGGGCTGAAAATCGCCCGTCCCCGGCTAGTTCCGCTTCCCTCAAAACTCCCTATCTCGAAAGAAAGTTGTGAATAATTTGATAGGTTTTCTTTTCTCAGAGGAGATTCCCTTATGACGCCGCATAAAATCACTCGACGTAGTTTTACTCAGACAACGGCTCTTGGCACATTGGGGCTGACCGCCTTGTCGGCACACCAGGTTCTGGGGGCCAATGAGCGGATTCGGTTAGGGTTTATCGGGGTGGCCAATCGGGGCGGCCAACTGATGGACGCCTTCCTCCAACATCAGGATTGCCAGATCGTGGCCCTTTGCGATGTGGACAAACGTACTTTGGAGAAAGCCAACGGCAAAGTCGAGGGCCGGGCAGAAACGTATACCGATTTCCGCAAGATGTTGGAACGGAAGGACTTAGATGCGGTGGTCATCGCCACCCCGGACCATTGGCACGCCCTGCAAACCATCTGGGCCTGCCGGGCTGGTAAAGATGTTTATGTTGAAAAGCCGCTCTCGATCACCATCTACGAAGGCCGACGCATGGTCGAAGCCGCCCGAAAATACAATCGGATCGTTCAGGTGGGCACCCATCGGCGATCTTCGCCTTTGTATGCACGGTTGGCCGAGTGGTGTCGGGCCGGCAAAGTGGGCAAAATCACCGTCAGCCGGGCGTATCGGCTCAGCAACATGGCGCCCGGCGGCATTGGACGTGCTCAGCCCACTCAGCCGCCGCCCGGCCTGGATTGGGACATGTGGTTGGGGCCTCGACCTGCGGTCCCCTATCGGGAAACCATTGCTCCGTATAAGTTTCGTTGGTGGACGCCCTATTCTTCTCAGATGGCCAATTGGGGCGTCCATTATCTGGATTTAATCCGGTGGATGACCGGTGAGTTGGCGCCGGCTTCCGTTTGTGCGATGGGCGGCCGGTTCGCCGTGGACGACGACCGCACTATTCCCGATACCTTGGAGACCTGCTTCCAATTTGCCTCTGGCCGATTGGCCATCTTCGGCCAATACGAAGCCAGCGGCAATCCCATGTTCCCCTACGGCGAATTGGAACTCCGGGGCACTCTAGGAACGGTGTATGCTGATGAACGGAAATTCAAAATCGTTCCGGAACGTGGCGGCCAGTTCCAGGACCCCAAACCCCGGATGGAACCCGTCGAAGAATCGCTTCCCGCCGGCGGGAATAAGGATAATACGGTCTTGCATGCCCGGAACTTCCTGGATTGCATCAAAACCCGTCAAAAACCCAACGCCGACGTCGAAGAAGGCCACCGCTCCACTACCATGAGCCTTTTGGCCAACATCTCCCTGGTCGTCGGCCAGCGACTGGAATGGGACGCCCAGAATGAAAAAATCATCAGCCCCAAAGAGGCCAACGACTTCCTCCACTACGAGTACCGCAAACCCTGGTCGCTGGATTAAAAACGTAGCCCAACATCGGGCTTGGCGGAAGGTGGCTTGAAGGTATCCAGGCCCCGGAAACAGGATTCACCCCAGGTAGAAGCCTGCTGGCCACTCACAGGGTCGGCGGTTCCGCCAAGGCAACACCCAGGCCCGATAGAGAACCAGGGAACATTTTAGCCGAATGGAAGAAAACAATGGAGAAGTCAGTGGCTTCCTTCGGCTAACGGATTACGAAACCAGGGCGATGGGCTTGGGAGGCCGATAGGGCCAACGGGCCAATGGTTTAGTCTTCCGCTTCTGGGCTGCCCCAGATGGGCGTGCCGGAACCACGGATGGGAAAGCCCAAGCGTTTGTCGGCCAGGTAGTTGATCAGGGGGCGTCCGGAATACCAGCGTCGCAGGTTTCGGCAAAACAGTTCCGTCATGTTGTCGATGCGCCATCGGCTCTGACCGGCCACATGCGGGGTGATGATCACGTTGGGCATGTCCCAAAGGGGGCTATCGGGCGGAAGTGGTTCCGGATCGACCACATCCATGACCGCCCCGGCCAAATGGCCGCTCCGAAGCGCCTCGATCAGATCGGCCGTTACCACCAGCGGGCCACGGGCCATATTGGCCAATAGCGCCCCCCGTTTCATCCGGGCTAACCGCTCCGCATGGAATAGCCCCCGGGTGGTGAGATTCAGCGGCAGGCAGAGGATGACCACATCCGACTCGGCCAGCAGATCGTCCAGCCGATCCGCCGGCCAAAGCGCCGCTACCCAGGCCGGTTTATCGACCGGAAACATGTCGGTAGCCAAGATGCGGGTTCGGAAGGGTGCAAGCAGCTCGGCTACCCGCCGCCCCACGCCGCCAAACCCTACAATGCCGATGGTGAGCCGATGCAGGTCCTGCGTGGGCCGACGCACAAACGCATGGCGCTGCTGGTTCCGCCAAAATACCGGCAGACTCCGAAACCAGGCCGTCAGCAACGCCACCGTGTGCTCGGCCACCTGATCGGCCAAAACGCCCGAAGCGCTGGTAACAATAATATCCGATTCGATCACCGGCGGCACCAGGCAGTGGTCCATGCCGGCGGCCGACGACTGAATCCACCGGAGCCGACCACGACGCACCACCGCCTCCCAATCCACCTTCACCTTGGCATGGCCGCAGAAAATATCCGCCTCCAGGATTTCCTCGGCAATGCGTTCCTGCCCGGCATCGACGATCTCATCGCCCGGAGCGGCCGCAACCGCTATCTGCAGCTTATGCCGGGCTTCCACCGGATAACAGAGCACAATCCGCATGGTTGCTTTCCCTCCAAGCGAAAATATATTCATTTTTCCACAAGCCGCCGGCAGTCGTTTCAGCCGTTTGTATCCTCGGGGCAAAAGGGCGCCCCCCAAAGAGGCCTCTCCGGCGGCTTGGAAGGAGTCCGAAAACCGGAGAAAGCGCTTCGCTGCCAAAACCGGACTGCCCCGAAAAGAATCTATTTTCAAGTCGTTTTCGCCTTTTTCAAAGGCCCCCCTGCCGTTTGCCCACGAAATATTCCCAGGCGTTTAGCCGGAGCCGAAGGCCTTCGGAGCCTGCCTTGGCTGGGCGTTTTTCATCCAAAAGGTTTCGGAATTCGGCGCTCGTTTGCTCCGGGTGCCGGACAAGAACTTCCAGAGGCTGATTGGCTAGATTGACCACGGCGACGATTTCCGACTCCGGCGTCCGACGGGCAAAACTGACCACCCGGTCAGGTTGGTCGTTCTGGAGCCAAAGGGTTTCTCCTCTGGTCAAAGCCGGTTCCTGTCGCCGAAGTTGGCAGAGCTTTTTCACCAGGGCCAACCGGCTGGCCGACTTGGGCAAACAGGCCGCTTCCCACCGGATCGGCCATCGACCGTAGATGCTCTGGGCGGTGGTATCGCCGATCTCTTGCCCGTTGTAAAGGAAGGGCACCCCGTCGATGGTAAAATTGATCACTAACAGGGCGGCCGATCCCGCCTGGCCGCAGACTGCCTCCGCATGTTCCTGGTCGTTGACCAGATCGTGGTTGGCGCTGAAGCGGATAAAGCGGGCCTGTTGAGGCCATTGGTTTCTCCAGGTTTCCCAATGGTTTCGAATTCTAGCGGCCGACTGGCCTTGGGCTACAGCATCCCGCAAAAGCGCAGACCAGGTAAAATTATAATTGATGTCGAAGGCTTTAAGTTGCTCGGCTGGACGATGGGATTCGGCCAGGAGGACCAAATCCGCCTTGATCTTTTCCAGCCGGTTTCGAGCCTCTTCCCAAAAGTCCAGCGGTATTCCACTGGCCACGTCGCAGCGGAAACCATCGACATCGAACTGGCGCACATAATATTCCATATTGGCCCAGAGATATTCCCGAACTTTTGGATTGGAAAAATCGAGTAGCGGAAAGTTCCAAGGCCCAAGCCGCACCTTGCCCAAACCGTCCCGTTGGATAAAACCGGGCCGATCCATCAGGACGCTTGTAGGACCACAATGCAGATACACCACATCCACAAGCACCCGAAGACCCAGTTGATGGGCCTTCTGTACAAAAGAATGCAGGTCTTCTTCTGTACCGTATTCTGGATCGATCCGAAAGTAATCTTTGATGCGATAGGGATTTCGAGGGTTATTCAGGCCGGAGGCCTTTTGCCGGGGACTCCAGAACTCTGGCCGGGGATCGTCGTCGGCCAGTTGCATCGGCGGCAAATAGACGATGGTGGCTCCCAGGTCGGCAATCCAAGCAAGTCGATCGGCGGCGGCTTTTAAGGTCCCCTCCGGCGTAAAAGAACGAAGCCAAATCTGATAGATCACCCCTTCCGTAAGCCAGGCAGGCGAGGAGCGAGCGGACACATCTGCCGGGGACTTTTTTGTCGCCTCCGCCGCCCATCCTCCAGAAACAATCCCCAGAATCAACCCGATTCCCAACGCCGAGGAAATCCCTCTCAGAAAACCACCCGTCGCCATAAGAAAACCTCCCTATTTGATCTTCGCTAATTGGAGAGACACGAAACTCTCTGGTTTTCAAGCACGTGGGTGTATCTTGGTTTTGTCAAGATGAATAGGAAAGAAGTATTTTTCAACCCATTCGTCGGGGAAGAAAAACAGCCGCACCTTTGGATGCCTGGGTTCTCTCGGCCGGATTTTCCTGATCCTATCCGATTCTATCCAGAATACGTTTTCGGGAATTTGCATGCGTCTGTTCAGAATAGGATAATAGGCTCTTGGAGGATTTCCCAGCTATACTTTTTGAAAAAAATGATGCACTTTTTGGGAGAATGGATTTTTAGACACTATAGGGACCAAACCGATCAGACAGAGAGTTTCGGAACAGGAGGTTGGAACCAGAAAAAGGAGAGGAGAAATGTTTGGGAAAGAAACAGGAAAAAGGTTTTGGTTTTGGAGTGAGATACGAGGGATGGCGATGGTGGGGATGGCCTTTTGGGGGTGGTTCGGGTTGGCGACGGCCCAGTCCGCCACAAAGCCCAATATCATTCTGTGCATGGCCGACGACCAGGGTTGGGGCGACGTGGGCTATCAGGGGCATCCCGTTTTGAAAACGCCGAATCTAGATGCGATGGTGCGAGAGGGATTGCGGCTGGACCGGTTTTATGCAGCCGCTCCTGTTTGCTCGCCGACCCGTGGAAGTGTGCTCACCGGTCGGCATCCGAATCGATACGGATGTTTTTCCTGGGGCCACAGCATACGTCCCCAGGAGATCACGATCGCCGAAGCTCTGAAAAAGGCTGGGTATGTTACGGGGCATTTCGGCAAATGGCATGTCGGTTCGGTACGTGCGGATAGTCCGGTGAGTCCGGGAGCCAGTGGATTTGATCGTTGGCTTTCGACGCCGAACTTCTACGATCTTGATCCGCTGATGAGCGATCAGGGGCGGGTGGTCCGAAAACAAGGCGACAGTTCCGTCATCGCGGCCGAGGCTGCCGTGGAGTTTATTCGCCAAGCGGTGGCAGAAGGCCGACCTTTTCTGGCCGTGGTGTGGTTCGGCTCTCCTCACGCACCTCATGAGGCGCTGGAAGAAGACAGAAAGTGGTACAAGGATCAACCGGAAGCTCTCCGCAATTTTTATGGAGAGATTACGGCTCTGGATCGTGCTGTTGGGATGCTTTGCCGGGCCGTACGGGAGTTAGGAGTGGCCAAAAATACTCTCTTTTGGTACACCAGCGATAACGGCGCCTTGCCCAAGTTAGGTTCCACCGGCGGCCTCCGGGGCCACAAAGGCACCTTGTGGGAAGGCGGCATTCGAGTGCCTTGTATCATTCAGTGGCCGGAAAAAATTCCCAAACCTCGCCGCAGCGAATTTCCCTGCGGGACGGTGGACATATATCCCACCCTGCTGGACATTGTCGGGGTTTCGATGCCTCAGCAACCGCCTTTGGATGGGATCAGCTTGGCGCCGTTGCTGGAAGGTCGGCCGCCGGAACGACGACCTCAGCCGTTGGGATTTTGGGTCTATCCGGTGCCCGGTATTCGGATGCCGAGCGAAGAGATGCTCCAGAATCTTTTGGCGGAACAGCAGGGCCAAACACCGCCGCAGCCGCCGCCAGAATCACCTCCCCGAAGTCGGTATCCGGAAGATCAACTTCCCGGCCATGCCGTCTGGGTCGATTGGCCTTACAAACTCCATCGGATCGATGGGAAAGGAGAAAAAGACCACGTCAAACTGGAACTGTACCATCTGGAAAACGATCCGGCGGAAAAGGAGGATTTGGCATCTGCCGAGCCAGACCGGGTCGCTCCCATGCGAAACGCCTTGGAGCAATGGCAGCGGTCGGTCCTTCGGAGTCTGAACGGCCAAGATTACCCTGCCGATGAAACCCCCCCACACAAAGGATACTCATGTTCTTTTTAGCACATTAGCACCCAGCAGGCGCGAGGATGTCGGTTGGCAACGGAGGCGATGGAGCCAGTACGGTTTCCGTAAACCAGACAGGGAGGTGAGTCTCCATGAGGGAGGCCAGAGGCGGTCCCGAAATGGCCTGCCGGTAGGACCGCCCCGATCCCTTCCAAAGAGTTCCGCTTTACCGAACCGTCTTTTTGTTCGGAGTTTTCGAGGGTTGGGGCCTGCCGGTGATTCCAGATGGTCCGTCCATTGGCCATGTATCCCGGTTCCACATGGAGTGTCGGGAGAGCCTCTGAGGTGTTTTGCCGTCGAGGATCGACAAGGGTTATTCCACCGTGTGGACCTGGATCATATGATGGGTCGGGCCGGTCACGTAGGAACCGGTTAACATCACCAGCCGGTCGCCCGGTTGGAGTTGGCCGAGCTGAAGGCCCTTTTGGATGGCGTACGCCAAGAGGTCGGCGCTGGTTTGGGTCGGCGTAGCGGCCAGGGGCGTCACGCCCCAGTAGAGACACATCCGGCGTAAGACGGCTTCCGAGGGGCTGGCCCCCCACACCGGGACTCGGAACCGGTATTTCGACAAACCCAGTGCGGTGGCGCCGGTGGCTGTGGCGACCAGGAGGATTTTGGCGCCCAACTGTTCCGCCAATCGACCGGCGGCCTGAGCGGCAGCTTCCGTAACCAAGTCCAACCCTTCCGTCGGTTCTGGGCAGACCGTGGGCATGGCGGGCCGATCGAACGGTTCGGCGGCCAAGGCGATCCGGTGCATCATCCGCACCACGTCCACCGGATATTCTCCTACCGCAGTTTCGCCCGATAACATGCAGGCGTCCGCTCCGTCCAGAATGGCGTTGGCCACGTCGGTGGCTTCGGCCCGGGTGGGCATTCGGTTATGGGTCATGCTCTCAAGCATCTGGGTAGCAATGATCACTGGCCGGCGAAGCCGTCGGCACACAGCCACAATCTGCTTTTGCACCACGGCCATTTGGGCAATATCGGTTTCCACGCCCAGATCGCCCCGGGCGACCATGACCGCATCTGCCGTTCGGACAATGGCTTCTAGATGTTCGAGGGCCTCCGGTTTTTCAATCTTCGCTACAATCTGCGGCGGATAGGGAAACGGTTGGAGCAACTGCCGGAGGCTGGCGACATCGTCCGGATGCCGAACAAAGCTCAGTCCCAAGAAATCCACCTCCTGCTGGGCGGCCCACTGAGCGCTGGCACGGTCCGCCTCGCTCAGGGCCGGGACGCTCAATGGAACGCCCGGCAGATTCACGCCTTGTCGGCTTCGGACAACGCCCGGTTGGACCACTTCGCATTCCACATAATCGGCCGATCGAGAGCGGACCACCAGGCTGACAGCGCCGTCGGCCAACATCAGCCGATCGCCCACTTGCAACTCCTCGATCAGCCGAGGATACGTGGTCGTTAGTTCCCCAGGCAACAGGGGGCCGTTGGAGCGGACAAATCGGACCCTTTGCCCGGCCTGGCAGTGGAGTTGGTCGCCTGGGATTTCGCCCAGCCGGATTTTCGGCCCCGCCAAATCCACCAACACCGCCACGGGTTGGCCCACTTGTCGGCTAGCCTGGCGAATGCGGAGTAAGGTTTCGGTGTGTTCTGCCTGCTGGCCATGGGCCGTGTTGATCCGAAACACATCCACCCCGGCTTCTATCAACTGCACCAAACATTCCAGCGACCGAGAAGCCGGGCCAACTGTGGCCACAATCTTCGTATGCGAAGCCGCCGTCCGATAAGAAGGAAATTCAGCCGCCATAACCGCTCCTTCTCGAATCGCTCTTGGTGGGCCATGGGAATAGCCCGACAGACACGCTCGTCTTTTCCCTTCTGGCAAAGGATCGCTTGCAAACCGGACAGGGCGTGGGGTACTGTGCCCTTCCTGCGGAAGCAGGAACCCCGAATGTCCGCCTCTCCCCACCGCGGGGAGAGTGAGTTTTCTTCATTCGGCTGAAGTGTTACCTGCTTTTGTTATACCCGGACCAGGCTGGAGAGAAAAGCCTGGAGGCCGTTGGAGGCGGTAGGGTGTATAATAGAAAAGCTGGATTGTACGCTATGGGCGAGGACAGAAGCCGATGGGAAGCATAGGAATTGTTTGTTTTGCGGCCAGTTACGCGGCGGCCTTGTTCCTGGAGTTGGGGCGGGTGTGGTTCCGCCGAGGGGCAGGGAGGTGGGGGCTATTGTTTTTCGCTGCTTTCGGTTTGGCGGCCCATACGGGGTATTTGGGCTATCGGGCGGCTACGGTGAGCGGCTCTCCGCTATCGAGCGAGATGGACTGGTATTTGTTGGCGGCGTGGGTTTTGGTAGGGGGGTATTTAGTGCTGGGGCTTTTCTATCCCCGGACGCCGTTTGGTTTGGTGCTTTTGCCGTTAGCTTTAGGGTTGATTGGTGCGGCTGTTTGGTGGGCCAACCCCGAACCTTATGCGCAGGCGCCGGCCTCACGGGTTTGGGGAGCGATTCATGCTGGGGCGATATTGGCGGCTACAGTGGCCGTGTTGGTGGGCTTTACCGCGGGAGTGATCTATTTGGTCCAGGCATCCCGCTTGAAACAGCGTCGGGGGCCGATCGGTGGGCTGTGGTGGCCGAGCTTAGAATGGTTAGGCCGTATGAATAGCCGGGCGCTGGGTGTTGCCGTGGCCGCCTTGATCGTGGGTCTGTTTGCCGGAGTGATCCTGAACCTGATCAATTATCAGCGTCATGTGCCGCCGTTGCCGTGGAGCGACCCCTTGGTCTTGTCCACCTTGGCGATGTTCTGGTGGTTGCTGGTGGCTTTGGTGTTGGCGGTGTGGTATCGACCGGCCGATGAGGTCCGCAAAGTAGCCTTTATCACCATCATCAGTTTTGTGTTTCTGTTAGTGGCGTTGGCGGCCATGTTGTTTATGGATACCTCGCATGGCAAAATGCGGAATCCTTAGAAGGATCAGACAAGAATGTGGCCCTGGACTTTCGGAGGCGTCGGAGAGCAGCCCGACGATCGGCCCTGGGTCGGGTGGTTTGGCCTATCGAAAGCTCCTCCCGCCGGCGGGCAGAAGCACGGGCGTCCTGAAGGAGGTAGCGGTGGAATGAATCGGTTGCGGATCGTAGGCGGTCGTTCTGTTTTGCTCGGCAGGCACAACGGAGTGTCAGGTGTATGAATCTGCTGATTGTGGGTTGCAGTCATCATCGAACGCCGTTGGCGGTTCGGGAGCGATTGGCTTTCGATGAGGAGCAGACTGCGGGGGCGTTGGCGGCTTTGCGGAGCCGATGGCCCCAGGCCGAGGCCGTGCTGCTTTCCACCTGCAACCGTGTGGAGCTTTACCTGGGCGGGGAAAAGGAGGTTTTGCCTTCCGGTGAAGAAGCGGGGGTTTTTTTGGCCCAGTTCCATGGTCTGGAACCGGCTCTGATTCAGCCTTACCTGTATGTGTATGAAGACGAAGAGGCGGTTCGGCATCTGTTTTGTGTGGCCAGCAGTTTGGATAGCATGGTGCTGGGCGAGGCGCAAATTCTGGGGCAGGTGAAGGACGCCTATCAGTTGGCCGCCCAGCAAGGGGCAGTGGGACCGATCTTACATGCCAGTTTCCAAACGGCGGTGAAAGTGGCCCGCCGAGTAGCCGCCGAAACCACGCTGCATCAGCGGCGGGTCAGCATTCCCAGCGTGGCTGTGGCCGACTTCGCCCAACAAATCTTCGATCGCTTTGACGATAAACAGGTGCTTCTGATCGGCGCCGGCGAGATGGCCGAGGAAACCCTCAAATATCTCCATGATCTGGGCGCTCGACAGATTACGGTGGTCAACCGAAGCCCGGAGCGGGCCGAACAGTTGGCAGGTCGATGGCAGGGCCGAGCAGTGCCATGGGAACAGTTGGTTCCGGCAGCGGCTGCCGCCGATCTGATCATCAGCACCACCGGCGCTTCGCAGCCCATTCTGACGGCGGAGAGGTTTGCCCAGGTATCGGCCCTTCGACGTCGCTGGCCGCTCTTTATTCTTGATCTGGCGGCCCCACGGGATGTGGATCCGGCTATTGGCCAGCAACCGGGCGTGTATCTGTTTTGCATCGACGATCTTAAAGCCACTTGTGAAGCCAACCGTCGAGAACGAGATGCCGAACTTCCGGCAGCGATGCGGATCGTGGACGAAGAAGCGGGCCAATTCATGGCCGACCTCCACCATAAAGCCAGCGCCCCTCTGATCGTGCAGCTTCGGCAAGGTTGGCAAAAACCCAAAGAGGAAGAACTTCAGCGATTGTTTAACAAATTGCCCCAACTCGATGAACACGCCAAAGCCGAAATCCGGCAAGCCTTCGATCGCCTAGTGAACAAAATGCTTCATATGCCCCTGGATACCCTCCGGAATCACGCCCGGCAGGGTGTTCCCTATAGCCTGATGGAGGCACTGGCCAAATTGTTCCACCTGAAAGAGTAACAAGTCCATCGTTTCGCTACGGCGTGGAGCGGGGAGAGGGTGAGGAGACGAAGCAAAGAGGGTAAATTGCGAAATTCCTGAGTACGGACTTCCAGCCGGTCCGAATCGGGGCTTTCTCAGGGGGACGGAGGCGACTGTGGAGGGCAGTCGGATGATGCCGGGAGTAGATAAGGCTTGATACGCTCTAGTTTTTTCGGCCCCATCCCATGGACCCGCTCCAACTCTTCGACGCAACGGAAGGGGCCGTGGATCATGCGGTATTCTACAATTCGGCGGGCTAAGGTGGGGCCGAGACCGGGCAGTTGGGCCAGTTCCGGCCAAGCAGCCTGGTTAATGTCCACCCGAAATTCGGCCGGCAAAGGCGGGGCATGGTCAATATCCACGAACCGGCCTTCTGGCCCGGCCTGGCAACGTGCCCACAGAATCATTCCCAATCCGGCCAACACCACCAGACCGGCTACCACGGCCTGATCTGCTCGCCGGAGAAGCCAGAGAGGCTGTTCGGCCGATTCGGCCCTAGGGACCGCTCTTTGAGCCGGGGTTTGCTCAGCAGGAAATGGAGGGAGAGATTCCGCCGGTGGTTCCAATTCCCTCGGGCCGAGGGGGACCGTTTTGGATGAAAAATCGCTTTCCGGGCGAGTTTTTGAGACGGATGGCAAAGGCCCAACCTTGGGGTCTGAGCCTGATTGTTCAGGACGGAAAGGGACTCCAGGTGCTGGTACCCCTACCACGGTTTTACTGGTCGGAGCCGAGGCGCCGCCCGAGGGAGTTTGCCCGGCGGCAGGCTGGAAGGAGGCCGACTCGGCGTTGGGGGCCTTCTCCAAAGAGCCTACCGACCATCCCCAAATACGCAACTTCCTCAAAACGGATGACCAATCCATAACCACGGAATGCCGAGATTTTGAGATTTTGGAACCTCCGCTTTCCCAGAGATGGGACTGCTCAGAAGGACTGGCAGAAAAACTTCTGGGAGAGTATCTTTGTAGTATTTCGAGAAAAGGAGAAAAAGGCAATCGGCTAGCCGGTCTTGTCGGCAAGCCAACGTTTGCCGAGGAGCACGGCCCGGCAGCAGGCCGTCCGGGGGTAGCAGCGGACGGTGAGGCGGTGGGAGTCGGCTCTACAGGCAATGGGTATGAATTCGTCCAAGAGGATCCGATCTACCTTAGGGTTGCACGGAGTGCTCACGATGCGGCGAGATTTTAGCCAGATTTCCTGGGATGCGGCCACGGAATCGCAGTGGCGGCAGTTGGTCCGGATGGCTTTGGCCGAGGACATAGGCCACTCTGGGGACCTGACCAGCCAGGCTCTGGTGGAGCTGGATCGTCCTGGTGCGGCGGTGGTCGCCCCTCGTCAGGCGGGCGTGATGGCCGGGCTGGCCGGTGTACCGGCTTTGTTGCAGGAAGTGGACCGTCGGCTCCAATGGACGAGTCTGGCCGAGGACGCACAGACGGTCAGCGCCGGCCAACTTGTAGGGCGAATCGAAGGACCGGCCCAAAGCATCCTGGCATGTGAACGGATTTTACTGAATTTTCTAGGTCGGCTTTCCGGCATAGCCAGCTTGACCCGACACTATGTGGAGGCGGTGGCCGGCACGAAGGCGGCCATTTACGACACTCGCAAAACCACGCCCGGTTGGCGTCGGCTGGAAAAATATGCGGTCCGTTGCGGCGGCGGCCGAAATCATCGCACCGGGCTTTTTGACGCCGTGTTGATCAAAGACAATCATTTGGCTTTCTGCCAAGGCCGACTCAGCCCCGCACAGGCCGTCCGAAAGACCCGAACATACCTTCAACAGATCCAACAACCGGATGACCTGGTGGAGATCGAAGTGGATCGGCTCGACCAACTGGACGAAGTTTTACAGGCCGGTCCCGACCTGATCCTTTTGGACAATATGTCTTTGGACGAGCTTCGGCAGGCGGTGCGCCGACGGAATGCGTTGAATCGGCGGGTGCTGCTGGAGGCTTCCGGCGGAGTCCGCTTGGACACAGTGCGCCAGATCGCTCTTACCGGGGTAGATCGGATCAGTGTGGGCGCCCTAACCCACTCGGCGCCCAGCCTCGATCTAGGCCTGGACTGGGCAGCATACCCGGCCTAGGGAATGTACCAAGCTTTTCTTGTCTCTGGGATGCAAAAGGGACTGGTTTTTCCTTTGCTGGCCGACGGCGGGCTTTGCCCCTGTGAGAAGCCGCCTGGTACGCTCCTAAAAGAACCTTTGGGGAAGGCGTCGGAGGCCAGTTTTGCTGGATAGAAGCCCATTTGACCTTTCGCCTGGATGACCTATAGTTGTGGGGGTCCTCAGAAAGGCCCAGAAGACTTTGGAATACTGGACTTTTATCCATTAGAGGGGTACCCGATGCCTCAAGCAGCCTGCCAGAGACGCCGGGAGATGGGTTTTACCCTTTTGGAGGCTCTGGTGGCCATTGCGCTGGTGGCCATGTGCGGGGCGGCGGTGCTTTGGGGCCTGCAAAGCGGCGTGCAAAACGCCCAGGCTAGCCTAGAGCAAACGATCGCCCTCGGACTGGCTCAGCAACTGCTGGACGAAATCCTGGGCGCCCAATACTGCGCCGATTTGGCCAATCCTTATGAAACCCATTTAGGGGCCTCCGGTTGGGAATCGGCAGGCCAAGGCCGACAGCGCTATAATGACATCGACGACTATAACGGATTTGTGAGTTCACCGCCGGTGGACCTTTGGGGCGTGCCGATGGGGGAGGATAACGGCGACGGAGCAAGCCGACATCCGGCTTTTCGGATTTCGCCCACCCTACTGGAGGGATGGTTTCAGGAAGTGGAAGTCTATTATGTCAGTCCCAGCGATTTCCGCACTCGGTTGCCGACGGGCCAGGTGAGCGATTTTCGGGCCGTGGAAGTGCGGATCGTCCGGCAAACTGGGGATCGAGGCCGGCGGGAGTTGGCTAAACTGCGGGAGATCATTGCTTATGTGCCGCCGCTGCGATAAAACAGGCTTCCCTAAAGACGCGGGAAAGCCCGGACGACTGTTTTCCGCCGGAAAGGAGGCGACCTTTGGGCAGTCCAACCACCCCGGGGGAGGCAAACCGGAAGGGGTCTCCCGCTTAATGATCCAATGTCCATCCATTGGATTTACCCTTCTGGAAGTGCTTTTGGCTTTGGCGGTTGTGGTGATGGTGATAGGGGCGCTGATGGCCCTTTCCCGGGCGGTTAGCATCGGTTCTGGTTATACCGAGGCAGTGAGCTTAACGACCCAACATGCCCGGGTTGTGTTGGATCGAATATCTCGGACGGTGCGAGAGGCGACGGCCAATGCCAATTTTCCTGGGTTTTTGGTGGTCTCCGATCAACTGGATTCCTGGCGGTTTCCGGACACGTTAGTGGTTTGGCATCCGGACGCTGCGCCGGCCGATCCGACAGGCATGCCCCGGTTCTCGGAACTGGTGATTTATTGTCCTCATCCGCAGGAGCCGGCTTGGCTGATGGAAATTCGCCTTCCGGAAGATACCCGGCCGGTCCCCGCGGTTACCGATCTTTCTGCTTGGGAGGCGGAGCTGGCGGCTATTCGAAGTTCGGGAACGGGGACGTGGGTTCGGCTTACGGACCGGATGCGAACCGCCAGTGCTCCCGAATGGGGCGCCAAGGGTTCTCGAGCGGCGCTTCGCTTTGAAGCCCGCTATCGGCCCAGTTGGGAAGAATACGCCGCCTACAAGGCGGGAACTACTGCTTGGTCCGCTTTGGGTTGGCCTCAAAGCATCTACGGGCCGAACATGGGGCTTCGCCAAGCCTGGTTACGGATCGAACTGCAACTTGCCGCTGAAGAGGAAAACACGCAACCGGAGAGTTATCCGTTTTTCGGATCGGCGGCTTTGTATTATCCGCTCTCCAAGTAAACTGGAGGGGCAAACCGATGCGGACGTTTCGACACGGCAGCCTTTACCACCGGAGGGGTATGGCCGTGATCATGGTCTTGATGGTCTTGGCCATGACTTTGACTGTTTGTTATGCCATGCTCCGCACGCAGTCCACCGCCTTGCTGATCCAAAAGAATGAGCAATTGCAGAGTCTGGCTCGGCAGGCGGCCCTGAGTGGACTGCGGGTCGGTTTGCAGCGGATGCACTCGGCCGATTGGGCAGGGGTAGAGACCTCTTTCCAGTCGGCCATTTCGTCCACGCAGAGTTTCCAGGTGTCTTACACGGCTGGGGACAGTTTGCTGGGCGCCGGGGACCCAGCCTATAGTGAACTTCCTTATCGAGTAACAGTGGTCTCTATTGGTCGGGCTGCCGATCCGGACACCCCCCAGCGCACCGTAACCTATCAGATTCAAGCGGTGGTGCGGCTCGTGCCTCGAAAGGTCTCCACCACCCCGGCCGATTGGCCCACGATGCAAAATTACACGATCTTCCAGACCCGCGCCGACAATGTGGAATTGGATATACCCTGCCAACTGCAGGGCCGCCTGCGGGTCCAAGGAAAACTTTGCCTTGCCCCGCACTATCCCCAGGATCTCTCCGCATGGTGGGGATATTTGCAGGATTTAAATAGTATGCGTTCTGCAGGGTATCCGGACTACCGACCGGTGCTGGGACCCGTGGATCTTCCCATCGACCGTCAGAATTCGCAAGATTTTTGGGCGTTAAGTTTCGCTTTACGGGTCCCATGGAACCATTTGAACCCTTCGGAAGTGGGCGCGGACTGGACGAACCCGACATTACCTGCCACTTATCAGCTTTATCCTGGCGGGCCCCGTTATACGATTCCTCGGCTGCCTGATCAATTGGAACAGACTGCCTATCAGCCGGATCCCCAGACCAACCCGCTAGGGATTTACTACCGAGATGGGAGCTTAGAACTGAGAAGTGGCGTGAGTGTGCAGGGGGCGATGTATTGCCGAGATAACCTAAGTGTAGAAAAAACAAATGTACAGATTACTCCGGTCTCTTTGCCGCCGCTGTATCAGGCCGACGGTACAACCACAGCACCGATGCGACTTCCTTCGGTCAGTTGCCAAAATTTTTACCTCCGCAACACAGGCGGAGGCCAAGTGCAGGGGTTGGTGGCCGCCTTCGACCGCTTCCAAATCGATAAAGGCCCAGAAACCGTGTCTTTCCGACTTTCCGGCCGTCTGATCGCCCGAAAAATCTACCTCCGGGAGCGAACCCCTTGGGACAACCTCGATTGGAAGACCCTCTACAGCCAATATCAGTCCCAATACTCCGGTTTGCCTCCTTCGGAACGGTATTTTCCGGTCTGGATGGGCCAAAGGGGACGAGACCCCGCACCCCGGTTGATCCTTACTCCCGATGGGACTTCGGCCAAGTATCATTGGCCTCGGTGGGATCAGCCCATTTTTCAACCGCACCCTGAGGATGTCACCCCCTTGGCTCCCAATCAGCCGGGCCTCCGCTGGGAACTGGTCCGCTGGTTCGAACAACCCCAGACTTCCAGCACCTTTCAAATACTCCAACAGACGAAACAATCCGTTGGAACGACCAAGAAAAAATAAAAATACGTCTTCGGAAACCAATGCCTCGGGCTGTAACTGGATGGGAGATGGGGAGCAACAGTTCAGTTTCGTTATGTTGAGCAGCACAACGATCCAAGGAACTTCTTCCGGCAGAAAAGGGGGCCTATCCCGGCTCTCTGCGAACTGGCCGAACGGTTTTCCTATTTCGATGGAAACGTCAAGCAAACTTAAGTCTTTATTTTAAAAGAACTTATGTACTGCAATTCCAAAAGGAGTCTGAACAATGGCCAAGGTTCATGAAGTGAAAAAAGGCGGCTGGTGGATGGTCGTTTTTGCGGCCTTTGGGCTTGCCTGGGGTGTGCTAAGCTTGTATAGGACCACCGATGCCGGATCGCCGGCGCCGGCGGAACCGTTTGCCAATGCGGTGGCCCAACGCAGCGAGATGATCGCCTGTTTAAAAGAAATCCGGGATCTGCTCAAAGAGCAGAATGCTCTTTTGAAGAGCGGCTCGCTGCGGGTGGTTGTGGCCGAACCCGCCGCCAAATCCGCTAAACCCTAACCCAAAGGAGGGAGCGTGTCTATCCGTAACCGCCGATTAGCCAAAACGGTCTTTCACCTCATGGGCCGAGGCTTTCCTGAAAAGGCTGTCGGGGCGCTGCCAGTACAGACTTCTCCTTTTCTTGACCGATTTGTCAGACGGTTCCATGATCCACGATCAAATGGGAGCAGCCGGGAGTGGAGATCGTCTCGGCCGTCCCAACGGCAATGGATATCTGGGTTTACCCTCATTGAACTGTTGATTGTGTTGGTGCTGATCGGACTTTTAGTCAGCTTGGCGTTACCCTCCAGCAATCCTTCGGTGTATGAGCAGCTTCGGGCGGTGGGCCAGATCGTGAACACCGACCTGGCATATGCCCGCAGTTTGGCTATTTCTCATGGAAGTACCTACCGCGTGCGATTTGAGACGGCCAATAACCGATATGTCCTTCAACATACCGGCAGCGATCCTACCCTGAACGTCCTACCTAATTCTCCCTGGCGCAACCCAGATGATCCTCCGGATCAGCACATTGTTCGGTTGGACGAGTTGCCCCAGGTGGGCATTCCGGTCCGATTAGCCGCTATCCGTCCCAGCAGTTCATCCGACGGGGGGACAGGGGACGTGGAATTCGGGCCTTTGGGGGGAATCACCAATAGTACGGCGGTCGTGATCTGGCTTTCGGCGGGGCAAGGCCAGATTCAGCGATTTTTGAGCATCACGGTCGATCCGATTACTGGTTTGGCCAGTTTAGGAACGGTAACCGGTGAGGGGCCTTCCCCATAAGAGATGATTCGGCTGAGTCAACGGGAGCACTCCGAACCATGATCAGTTTTTTGCGATTTCACCGCGTAGGGCCGATCGGAGTGGATATTGGGTCCAGTGCGGTCAAACTGTTGCAACTCAGCGCGGATCGCCGTCAGGTGGTGGAATCGCTCTGCTGGGAATTACCGTGCGGGGAAGATGGTCTTCCTGTGCAAACCGAAGAGGCGATCTTCCAGACGTTGCGTCGAGCCCGCGAGGCACGCAATTTCCGGGGACGAGAAGCCGTCTTCGCGATGGGCGCCGAGGAACTCTTTGTCCAAAACCTTCGGCTTCCGCAAACCGGGGGAAACTCTTTAGAAAAGCTGGTGTGTACGGAGGCGGCTAGCCGACTCCCTTTCGACGCCTCCGAAGCCGAAATCCGCTTTGTCCAGACAGAACCCGTTCGGCAGGGGGATACGGTCCGGTTGGAGGTGATCGTTTTGGCCTGTCGGCGGGCGGTCATCGAACAGAAGTTGGCCCTGGTGGAAAAAGCCGGTTTCATTCCGGTCGCCTTAGAGCCTCAGCCATTGGCCCTTCTGCGGTGCTATAGCAAACAATACCGCCGAGAATCCGACCAACAACGCCGCACGATGTATGTGAATGTTGGAGCAGGTTGCAGCATGGTGGTGATCGCACGGGGAAATGATCTTATGTTTATGAAGCCGATCGCAATGGGCGGACGCTGCCTGGATGCGGCGGTGGCCCAACATCTGGAGATGCCCCCGGCCGAGGCCAGCGCTCTCCGCCGCCATCATGGCGACCGCCGATCCGATCAACGGGATCCGGAAATCACCCGCGCCATTCAAGAAGCAGTCCGGCCTGTTTGGGAACGATTGGCCAATGAATTGGCGATGTGTGCTCGTTACTTCAGCATTACTTTTCGCGGGGACCCCCTCTCCTGTGTGGTGTTGGGGGGAGGGGAGGCTACCAAGGAATTGGCCGACTGGCTTGCCCACCACCTGAACCTCCCCTGCGAATTGGCAGACCCATTCCGGAGCTTTGAAAACCGCCCCACCCCTGGCCGAGCAGGCCAATGGGATGTGGCAGCCGGTTTGGCCCTTTATGAAACCCCTCCATAAACAGTATCGAAGAGAAAAGAGGAAAGAAAAAATCTCCTAGGAATTGGCCCATCCACCAGGCGTTAGGAGAAACTACCCTCCATGGATTCCTGAAAAGGCCAATATCCACGATAACCACGATGTACCAGATTGATTTTCTACCAGAAGAATATCGACATCAGCGAGCAGCCCGTCGGCAACAGTTCCGCCGATTGGTTCTGTTAGCCGTCGCCGCCGGAGGACTGATGAGCGTCTCTTTCCTGCTCCATATCCGTCGGGTTCAGTTGCAGCAGGAATTGGACCTCGTTGAGCCGGTGCATTCCGCACTATGCGCTCAGACGAAACAATGGAATACTCTTCAGACCCATCTTCAATCTGTCCGGGCCATGGCGGAATTACTGGCGTATCTCCGACACCCTTGGCCTCGAACCCAAATCTTGACCCAACTCGTAGAACCTCTCCCAGAGAGTTTGATAGTTGAACAAATTTCCATAGATCGCCAAACGCCGGAAAACCAACCGCCCCCGCGTCCTATGTCTCGAAACGAACAGGAAGCGGAAAAGGCTCGTTTGGCCGCCATGCCGCCTGCTACCCGAGACCGCCGCCGATTCCAGCAAGAATGCGATCCGATGCAGACGATCGTTCGGCTCAGCGGCAGGGCCCTGGACGCAGCAGCCCTCCACCAATATCTAGCCGCCCTGGAAAAATCTCAGTTATTCCACAAAGTCCATTTGGTCAATCTGGAAAAGAGCGGAGATCGTGAAGGACTCCAATTTCAAGTCAGGTTAATAGTGCGGCCAGGTTATGGGCAAGCAGGTGGGCCGAAAACTTCGGAGAGTCCATCGGCTGTGAGCGGCCCACCTGCTTCGCCTATTCCACCCCATAACCAAACTCACTCTCCCGCCCAACCACCGTCGGAATATCCCCATTCTCTCTTCCCCCCCGATCCGCTTCAAGCCAATAAAACGTTCCAGATTCCAAACCATAGAGGCTCTTTAGAAAAATCTCTCCCACCCCAAAGGGAAGGACGATGGTTAACTAGCCTTGCTCCAGGGGACTCCGAGGGCCACAGCGGAACCGTTTACGGGAAAAGACCTTTCTGGTCGGCTTTTCCCATGTTCTGGATGGACGGTTCTTTTGTGACGGGCAGACCTGAAAAACCGTCTGTTGGAAACGACCGAAGTATTCCTGTTTTCCTTGATCAATTTTCTCATTCGACGAGAACTCTATGAATTTCCGAACGGGTCGAATCAATTGGTGGATGACCGCAGGGGTGCTGATAAGTCTGGGAGTCTATACCTATGGGATCATTATCCCCCAATATAGGGGCCTCCAGAAATTACAGGAGCAACTCCAAGAGCTTCATGGCATGGTCGATCAAGCGGGGGATGTTCTGAGTGCGATCCAAAATGTTCAAAAAGAACTCGAAAAGGCCACTGGGTATATTCAGGAGTGGCAAGTCCATAGTCCCAATCCCCAAGAATTGGCTCCCTTGTTTGCTCAAATTACCCAGCTTGCCAAACAGGCCGGTGTTACTCCCAAACGATTCAGCCCCGGCAATCGAGTCCCCTACGATCAGGTGGCAAAAATCCCCCTAAATATTTGCTGTCAAGGGAGTTTTGCCCAAATCTATGATTTCTTATACCAATTGGAATCCCTTACCCAGATTCTCTGGATTGAGCATTTTACTATGGAAAAGAGCCGAGATAACCCAGAACAACTTCAGTGTGAGATAAACTTGGTGATTTTTACCGACAATCCCGAAAATTCGGATCAGATAAAAGATTCTCAAAAGCCGATATAGGAGGAGAAGCCGATCCAAAGGCCTTCACCCGAGGATCGGCCGAAAAACCGTGAACCTGAATCGACTGAGCTATCAACTGCGTCGCGAGGTCAAAGCCCATCCTGGCAAAGCCGCCCTGTTAGGGGTGTTGCTGGCCGTGGCCCTTTATTATTGGATTCCTCTGGCGGGGAAATGGCTGGGATCTTCCAAGAACCTGGCCTCGGTCCGGGCCCAACCAATCGCCTCTGCCGGGTTGATGCAGAAGCCAGAAAAGCCTAGTGCTGTTTTACCAGGAGGTCTCCCAACCGTCCCAACAACTCCTGCCCATCCGTCGGGAAACACTTCGGAGGCCTTTCCCTCCTGGCAGCAGTTGGTCGAGCGGCGCAAGGCGGATCCTCGGACCCGCCCTGTTCCCCGATCAACGGAACGCCGGGACCCCTTTAACCCCCCTTACGGGGGAGAACTGGGAATGGGTAAAGACGGCCCGGAGGGTTCTCCGACCGATACCCTGGCGGGAAACAAGAAAAGCTCTTCGGCGTCTGACTCACCAGGTCTCCAGGAACCCCCGGAGTCCTTGGAACTGGAATTGACCAGTATCGCCGTAGGGCCAACCCGACGGGTGGCCTTGATTAACGGCCGACCCTACCAGGAAGGAAACACTTTTATTTTTGCGAAAGATGGTCAACAATGGGAATTTCACCTCCTCCGGATACTTCCCACAGGAATCCTGCTCCAGTGGAATAATCGCCGCTACGAAGTAAAACTCCCTCGAACACCCTCGAACATGGAAATCCAAATGGTTTCCTCCGGACAAAGCGAAAGCCCGTAACATACGTTCCTATAAAAAAGAGACCACTCCGTGGTTTGAAAAACAGACCTTAGTGATCCCCGGCTGCGAAGGCGGAATCCAGCGATGTGTTCTCTGCGGATGAGGAGGCCCCGTTGAGATTTCTGCTTGTGCAGGAATATTTGGATCGTAACATTTTAGCCGAATGGAGGAGCGTGTATGGCAGGCCTGCCCAGCGGTGATTCAAGGCAGATACCTCCAAAGGATCGGACCTGACAAGCAGGTCCCTCCAAGGGTCTTTTCATTCGGCTAAAATGTTCCTTTTGATCTTATCCTCCGCGTCATGGAAGACCGATGGAAAACGCTCGGCAAAGGATTGTATTGGGTGGGTTTGGGTTGGCAGGTGTTGGGTTGGCTATATTGATCGGTCTGACCAACCCCCCGAGTCCTCGAGAATTGGCTTTGGCAGCGGCCCAAGCCGTCGGACGTTTTTCAGAAAAGCTCGTCGGTGCGGACTCGGAAAAAAGGCAAAAGGCCTGCGACTCCTTCGCAACCTCCTCCCCCAAGGACTCCCCCGAGGCATCGTTTCCTGAGGGAGACCATCGGCTTCCGGGGGAACCCGAATCAACCACTGCCCAAAGCCCCGTAGGCCATGCTTTGCGCAGTCCGTCCCCCGTAACAATGGAGTCGCTCCCCGCGAAAATGGCGTCCCATTCTGGGAGATTTTTTAGCAACGGTGCCACGGCGGAACAGAAGCACCGAGCTGAGATGGGCAATCCAAGAAACCCTTCTTCTAGCGAGGTGTTGGCGCCCATGGCCCCGGCCTACACTCAGCAAGTCCAAGGAACTTCTCTTGAGAACAAGCAAACGCCCCAGTCCACCACCATCCCAACGTCCCAGCAATCCTCTTCCGGAAATGCTTCTTCCCGATCAGAAGAGGTTCCCAAGGAGCTTTTAGAACTTTGGAAGCTCCTTCATGGGAGTCGGCCGCCGGCCGATTCCGCCGCCCTCTCTGGCCGGGAAAAAAGCTCTTCGGAGGGGAGCGTTGAAACTCCGGCTGAATCGAAAACCTCTCCCTCTGCCGGAGGAAGAGCCTCGGAAGATTCGGGCCAGGCGAGAAGTTCGACATCTTCCGAGGCCGACGGGCCTCCGAAAGTTCTTTCGAGGGCCGTTCGCCTTTCAGGTCTGGCTGAGCAAAACGCCTCCGAAACCTCCCCGACTCCTGGGAGGCAACCCGCTCCGAGCGTCGCCCAATTTCAACAAGAAGGCGATGGTCGGCTGATCATCAACATCCGTAATGAGGACATCCGCAAAGTCCTCGAAATGCTGAGCGAACAGGGCAACTTGAACATCTTGGCGACCAGTAGTGTGCAAGGGAAAGTTTCGGCTACCTTAACCGGAGTGGATTTAGAGAGTGCTTTGCAAGCGATTTTGCGATCGGCTGGGTATGTGGCTAAAAGAGAAGGAAAGTTCATCTATGTGGGGACGCCGGAGGATTTTCTTCGGATGGAGCAAGCCGCCGATCGAATCGGCACACGGGTCTATCGACCCAATTATGTGAAAGCCGCGGATTTGAAAGAACTCATCCAGCCATTGCTTACGGAAAAGGTGGGTTTGGTCAGCGTCAGCAGCCCGGCCGAAATCGGCATTGCCTCGGATGATGATAAAGTGGGCGGCAATAACTTCGCCGGCGGCGAAGCGATCCTGGTCCGCGATTACGAAAGCGTCCTGACGCAAATCGACCAAGTAGTGGCGGAGATTGATGTTCGGCCCATGCAGGTCCATATCCAAGCCATGATCTTGAGCGTCCGATTGGACGATACCGACAAGTTTGGCGTGGATTTTAAAAAGCTGATCAATAACAGCAATTTCACCGTGGGTTGGGGTACCCCCGTCGATAGCCTCTCGAAGATTACCTTCACTCAAGGGGGATTAAAGTTTGGCTTTATCGACGGGGATGTCGGAGTATTTCTAGAAGCGTTGGAAAGCGTCGCCGATGCCAATGTCATTGCCGCCCCGCGGTTGATGGTGCTCAATAAACATCGGGCCGACATCCTCATCGGCCGACAAGAAGGCTACGTCAACACCACGCAAACCGAAACCGCTACAACCCAATCGGTGCAATTTTTGGACATTGGCACCCAGTTACGTATCCGGCCGTTCATCTCCCCGGACGGCCTGATCCGTATGGAAATCCATCCGGAGCTTTCCGACGGCGCGGTAACCGTCCAGGGCAACTTCACGCTGCCGCAAAAAGACGTTACCAAGGTAACCACCAATATCATGGTCCGGGATGGCTGTACGGTGGTCATCGGCGGTCTGATGCAGGAACAAGCCACGGCCAGCGTGAATCAGATTCCTTTCTTCGGCAATTTGCCTGTGGTTGGGGCGTTGTTCCGACGCACCACCGAAGAACTCAAACGGGTGGAAATCATTGTTCTGGTTACGCCCCATATTGTTCAGGAACCGGAAGCTTATGGCGAAGGGGCGTTGAACCAATGCGAGTTCCAACGTCGGCAAGCGGTGTATTTGGAAAAGATGAGTCCCTTAGGCAAGCGAGCGGTAGCCCGGCGTTACTTGCGGATGGCTCAAGAGGCTTGGAGCCGCCAGGATATGGAAAGAGCCCTGCGATTTGCAGAAATGGCAGTGCATTTCGATCCTCTGAACCGAGAAGCCTTGGAGTTACGGGCCCAGGTCTGGCAGAGCGTTTCGGCCGGTCCCCTGCCGGAAGAGGCCCTTCAGATACCCAGCGGCCGAAGTTGGACCGAGCCGTTAGACGGTCCTACCGTGGCCCCTTGGATTTTCGAAGACCTGCAAAAGCCCACTCCACCTTCTCCCAGTCCTGAAAGTCCTTTGCCAGAGGTTCCCTCCCCTCCGGAACCCGGTGAGCCAAAGCCCGACAGGTCCCCACGGCCCTCCGGCATCTCTCCTGCTCCCCATGCAGGCCCCCCTTCCAAGAGCACGGAGCAAAAGGATTCGGCGTCAAACGGCTCGGCCTTGGACAATCCCGTGCGGAAGGAAGGAACTCAGCGCAAAGAAATCCGTCGGCCTTCGTTGTTCCAAACCCAACCTCTGCGTACTCCATAACCTTTATCTCCCTGAATCAAGGGATAAAAAATGGCCCGGCCTAGCAGCATCCAGCGAGTCTTTCCGATGGTGCTCTGGATGGTCGGGGGGGCGATCTTGGGATGTAGTAGTCTTTCTGGAGGCCTGCAAGGGGAAAAGAGCTGGGATTTTTCGCGGCCTTATCAGACGCTTCCCCCAGCCCGGGCGCCCCACGAAAAGATCAAACAAAACTCCCCTGTAGAAGGATTTTTTGCGTTACTATCCCCAAAATGGGGGGGCATTTTCTCCCCATCGCCTTCTACCCCTCCATTGGTGGGCAAGGAACCCACAAAAAAAGAAGGGGGTATTCCCCCTGCTTCAATGGAAACCCAAAAGGCTGGGGCCTATAAGACTACCCCAATGGAGGATAATTATACCAATCGGAATAGGGATAAGTCTTCGGCCCATCTGCTTCTTTCCGAGGCTCAACAGGCCCTGGCGAATGGCCGTAACCAATTGGCCTGGAAGTACTTAGAGCAAGCCATCCTGTGCGATCCGAATGATCCAACCCTTTGGCAGGCAGCGGCCATGCTGGCCCTTCGGGCCAATCAGCCGGAAATGGCCTCTCGTCTTGCCTCCCAGGCAGTGGAACGGTTTCCTGAGTCGGTCTTTTTATGGCAGATGGGTGCTCTGGCCCGGTATCGAATGGGGGATTTTGCCGGTGCAGAAGAGGCGGCCAGGCGGGCAATTTCCTTGGACAACCGCCATGCTCTATCCTACTTTTTAGTAGGGGCTGCCTTAGACCGGCAGGGTCAAGCCTCCCAGGCGGTAGCCTATTTTCACCAGGCTGCCCGCTTGGATTCCAAATATGCCCCTGCACCGGAAAACTAAGGACTCCGGTTCCCCAGGGGAAATGGGATGCGGCAGATTTGGGGCACCCCCCGAATTGTGGGTTTCCCTATCGGAATCTCCCCGTGGAAATGGGCTAACATGAACCCGACGGACTCAGGAAAACGGATCGCCCTGCTGATGATGATTTTCTCGGCCCTCAGTCTGCTGGCAGCGGCGACGGCTTGGAAAGGTTCTGTGGGAGGCGCCCTTTGGCTGGGAGCTACCGGGCTGGGGGGAATGTGCGGCCTGGGAGCGGGTTGGCTGCTCCATCGCCGCCTCGGCCATGACCAAACCACCCTCCGTTATCTTAACCAGTTGGCGGAGACGGTCGGGGAAGATTTCTTGGCAGCCGAAGTATCCGAACCCCCCCCTCCTTTGAGTAAAAAGAATCCATTTTGGCCTGCCTTACAAAAACTCACGGAATCCTTCCGACGATCCCAGAGACGCCTAGAGGAACTCGATTGTCTCCGAACCGGATTAGAAGTCCGGTTTCGGCGGATGCAAAGCGAGTATCAACAGATCAACACCATCTTGACCAGTATCGCCGATCCGCTTTTGGTGGTCAATGATTACGGAGAATTGCTCTGGGTGAACCCTCCCGCAGAAGGGTTGCTGCTCCAGGAAGCGGAGAGAAAGCAGCGCCGAGTAGCGGCTGAAGTGATTGGGTGTGTCAAACTGGTCGAGTTGCTTCGGAGCATGACCCAACGGAAGACTGCTGGAACTCGGATGGAAGACATCGAATGGACGGATCCGGATGGGAAGGTCCATCATTATCGGGTGGCTGTTAGCCGACTCACTCCGAGCAGTGACCATCCTGATCCAACAGCGATTGGTGTTGTGGTCATGCTGCGGGACATCGGCGATCAAAAAGCGCTGCAAAAGCGCCATGCTGAGTTCGTCTCTTCGGTCAGTCATGAGATGAAGACCCCTCTGGCTGGGATTAAGGCCTATGTGGAACTGCTGGCCGACGGGGATGTGGACGATCCGGAGACCCAACAGGAGTTCTTCCGGACCATTGCCGCTCAGGTAGAACGGCTGCAACGGTTGGTGGAGAACCTGCTTAACTTGGCCCGGATTGAGGCGGGTGTGGTCCAAGTGCGTAAGCAGGCGTATTCGCTCAATGAAATCTTGGAAGAGGCGTTTCGGGTGGTCCAACCGGCGGCGGAGGTCAAACAGATTCGTTTGGAGACCGATCTGAGCCAGTTATATTTAAATGTCTATGTCGATCGGGATTTGATGCTTCAGGCGGCCATCAATCTGTTGTCCAATGCAGTGAAATACACGCCGGCCGGGGGGCGGGTGACTTTACGGAGTCGGCTGGAAGACCAATGGGCCCAATTTGAGGTGGAAGATACCGGAGTGGGGTTAAGCGAGGAAGATTGTCAACGGGTGTTTGAAAAGTTTTATCGGGTGCAGAAGGACGCCCATATGGCTTCCGGCACGGGGTTAGGGTTGCCGTTGGCCAAACATATTGTGGAGGACGTGCATGGCGGAAGCCTCACCGTACAAAGCAAGTTGGGAGAGGGCAGCGTGTTTCGGGTGCGTCTTCCGTTTTTGGCCCGTCATTGGGAGAGCAAGGGGACTTCTTCCCCGTCGGATGCGGAATTGGCCGCCGCCGAAGCGCCTTCTTCGTAAAGGAGTATGGGGCTATGCCGAAGAAAAGCCGCTTGGAGAAGGAATGTTTCCTATGCCCCCGGCAAGGCGTCTCCTCCCGCCTCCCTTCCTTGGAGCTGATGGAATAGGAAAGGGGAGGAAACGCGGATCATTTTTTATTCCTAAAGGAGAGTTGAGATGGGCAAACGGTTGCTCCTGTGCGACGACGAGATTCCGATCTTACGAGCGGCAGAGTTTAAGCTGAAAAAGG
>Ga0272448_1001397_pt1 | contig 32643 bp, 34 predicted proteins | sample YNPCB0191_FD_202220 | JGI IMG/M metagenome (GOLD analysis project Ga0272448, IMG submission 202220) | Hot spring sediment microbial communities from Yellowstone National Park, WY, United States - YNP-CB-019-1 | ecosystem: Environmental > Aquatic > Thermal springs > Hot (42-90C) > Sediment...
TCGGCCCTCCCGGGGGTCCATCGAACCCGCAAGATTATAGCATTCCCGCACAAACGGGCAAATCCGGCAAAGGGCTGAAACGGCATGATGAATCCGGTCCCCTTCGCGGGGCGCGCATCCGGGGGGGGTCGCGCCGCCGAAGGAACCGCGGCGCTTGCGTCCGCTACGGCGCCCGGCGGGCTTGCTTGACCGGCACCGGGTACTGTGGTCCAATCAATTCCATGAGGCGCGGCAGAGTTCTGGCGCTCGACTACGGCGCAAGAAACATCGGGCTCGCGCGCAGCGACGAATCGGGCCTGATCGTCAAGCCGCTGCCCTCGATCCCGCACCGGAGCATTCAAGGGTCGATCGCGATGCTGCGCGCGCTTGTCGCCCGGGAAGAAATCGAGTCCCTGGTGATCGGGATGCCGTGGAACATGGACGGAAGCCTCGGGCCCGCGGCCGAGGCGGTCCGCTCCTTCGCACGGGCCGTGCAACGCGAGCTCGCCCTGCCGGTGCACGAGGTGGACGAAAGGCTGTCGACGCTGGAAGCGGAAGAACTCTGGAAGCGCATGAACCGGCGCCAGCAACGCAGGTACCGAACAGCCGACTCGCTGGCGGCGGCCCTGATCCTCGAGCGATACCTGCAGGGAGCCTAGGCCGTGAAACGATGGCTGGCATGGATCACGCTGTGCGCCGTCGTCACCGGCGCTTTCGCGTGGCGCATCTACGCCGACCTGCGTACTCCCTTTTTCGGCGCATCCCAAAAAGAGGTCTTCGTCAAGATTCCGAAGGGCGCGAGCGCCCCGGCGATCGCGCGCGCCCTTGTCGGCGCGGGCGTGCTGCGCCGCGAGCTGCCCTTCCTTGTCTACCTGCGCTGGAAGGGACAGACGCGCGATCTGCAGGCGGGAGAGTATCGTTTCGCAACGCCGGCAACACCCGGCGAAGTCGCGGCGCGCCTGGTCCGCGGCGACGTCTTCTACGTCTCGGTCACGATTCCCGAGGGCCTGACCGCCGAAGAAACGATATCCCTGATCGCGCGTCACGGGCTGGGTGCGACCGAAGATCTCCGCCGGGCCCTGTCGCGGGTCGACTGGATCCGGGATCTGGACGACAGGGCGCACTCGCTCGAAGGATATCTCTTCCCCGAGACCTACCGCTTCCCGCGCGACACCGATTCGGAGGCCATCCTGCGTGCGATGGTCGAGCAGTTCCGGACGCGCTTCCGCAAGCTGCTGAACGGCCGGCCTGTTCCGGGAAGCCGCGCCGTGCGCGACATCGTGATCCTGGCGTCGCTGGTGGAAAAAGAAACCGGAAGCGAGAATGAAAGAGGGCTGGTGGCATCGGTGCTGACCAACCGGCTCGCCAGAGGGATCCCGCTCGCATGCGACCCCACGATCATCTATGCCATGAAACTGGCCGGCCGCTACGACGGGAACCTGCGCCGGGCCGACCTGGCCATGGATTCCCCTTACAACACGTATATCCACGCCGGGCTGCCGCCCGGGCCGATCGCCAATCCGGGATCGGGTGCGCTGGCAGCGGCGCTGGATCCCACTCCCTCGCCGTATCTGTATTACGTGTCGCGCAACGACGGGACGCACGTCTTTTCCGAGGACTTCCGTTCCCATCTGCAGGCCGTGGAGCGCTACCAGAAGACCCGCCGCCGTTAGCCGAGGCCTGCGCGAGTCAGACACGGGGAGCCGCGGGTGCGCCGAAGGCAGTAGATCTCGCGCGCCGCGCGGGATCGGTGGCTTGGAGCAATAAGCTGACGGTCCGCCGCGGCGCGGCGGACCTACTGGCGCGGCGGACCCCTGCCGATGTCTGCGTCGCCGAGCCGAGGCCTGCTTCGGTTGACATAGGCGCCGCGCGATGCTACGATAGCGACGTGCACCGGAAGCCGCTGATTCCGCAATGCTTTAAAGTAGCGCTGGCGGCCGCGCTTCTCGGCATCCCGTCGCCGGCTCAGGCCGGAGCGCAGGCAGCGAAGCCCTCGCTTCCCGATCCGGTAAAATTCCTGGCCAAGCGTGAAATCGTCTACAACGTGGTGCGGTGGGTACTGGAAGACATGGGCCTGAGCATCGAGCTCGAAGACCGGCCGGCCGGGCGGCTGGTGACCCGGCCTTCGGAGTTCATCACCGGAGCCCTCACCTCTTCGGAGGTGGACAAGGTAGCCATCAAGAACGATACGCTCACCGGCAGCTGGCTCAAGGCGCGTTATTCCGTGGAGGCACTGACGGAACTGGTGACCCCGACGGAGACTCTGGTAACGATCCGCACGAAGATGGAAGCGCTCAACCGCGATCTGGACGGAACCGAAAAGTGGGTGCCGATCCAGTCGCTGGGTGTCTACGAAAAGCGCATCCTGGGAAAGATCAGCCTCAAGTTGCTCGGCAACGAGATGCAGTTCGAGACCAAGAAAGGGTTCTGGGACAAGTCGCCGCAGCCCGTCGATCCCCGAGCCAAGAAACCGCCCGGCCCTCCACGCCCTTGATACCCGAATTCGTACTGCTTGCCGTTCCCGCTGCCCTCCATGTTTTCCTGGGCGTTCTGGGGGCTATTCTGCTCCTCTGGCTCGTCTATCTCTTGCGCCACTGGATGCGCCGCCCCCCGGCGGCCCCGGCGCCGCCGTCGCTCGAAGACGTGCTGCTGGGCAAAGAGGTCGGCGCCGGCATGGAATCCCCCGAAGCCGCCGGCCCGCCTCCGGCAAGCCCTGCTGCATCCACCGAGCCTCCGTCATCCGCCGAGTTTCCCTTCGCGCCGGAACCGGCCCTCGGCGTCCGGATTCTGCAAGGCGCTCTCGTCGTGCTCGCCTGTGTCGTGGCGGCCGGATTCCTGCTGATCCTGCTGCCCGAGAAGACCATCGACACGTGGGCCGAGGCGCTGCGCCTGCGCGCGGCCTCTCCGGCGGTCCAGGAGGAACCCATCGCCCTTCTTTATCTCGGCGACGAGATCGCCGGAAAGGAATTCCACATCCGGGGGGTGGTGAGAAACGTTTCCACGCGCCCGATCGAAAAGCTGGATGCCGTCATCCGTCTCTATGCAGCGGACGGCATGCTGGTGGAAACCGCCGTCGTGCGGATGGACGCCGAAACCATCGCCCCGGATGCGACTGCGACCTTCCACCTCGTCTATCCGGATTATCAGGGGCAGTTCACCAGCTATGCCGCCGACTTCAAGCTGCGCCAGGGCGATCCCGTGCGCTTCAAGGACATGCGCGGTGCGCGCTAGCGTGCCCCGGGCCGGCCGCCGATGAAATCCACGCCGAGTCTCCTGTACCTGTGGCCCTACCTGAAGCGCTACCGCGGCAAGCTGCTGGCGGGCTCGTGCATGGTCGTGCTCACCGTGGCCGCGGGCATGCTCGCGCCGTGGGTGCTCAAGTACGTGGTCGACGACCTGCGGGCCGCCTTTGCGCCGGAAAAGCTCCCTTACTATGCCGCGGCGATCGTCGGGATCGCATTGGTCGAGGGTTTTTTCCGTTTCCTCATGCGCCGGATCCTGATCGGCATGAGCCGCGAGATCGAGTACGACCTGCGCAACGATTTCTTCGCCCACCTGCAGCGGATGTCGCTCTCCTACCTGCAGGGCCGCAGCACCGGCGATCTCATGTCGCGCTCCTCGAGCGACCTGGCTGCCGTACGTTCCGTGCTGGGGCCGGGCCTGATGTATTCCATGAACGCGGCGGTCACGGCCGTGGCGGCCACGGCGATCCTGCTGCGCCTCAACTGGAAGCTCACGCTGCTCGCCTATATCCCGCTCGTTCTGGCCTCGATCGCGGTCAAGCAGTTGGGCGGGCGCATCCATGACCGGTTCGAGGAGATCCAGGCGCAGTTCGCGCGCCTGACCGAAAAGGTGCAGGAAAACATCGCCGGCATCCGCGTCATCCAGGCCTTCGCCCGCGAGGAGGCCGAAATCCGCAGCTTCCACGCGCTCAACCAGGAATACGTCCGGCGCAACATCCGATTGATCCGCCTGTGGGGAATCTTCTACCCGCTCATGTCCGCCCTGATCGGCCTCTCCTCCGTGGCCCTGCTCTGGTACGGAGGCCGCGCCGTCGTCCGGGGCACCTTGACCCTGGGGGAGTTCGTCGCCTTCCTCGGTTACCTTTCCCTGCTGACCTGGCCCACGATCGCGATCGGCTGGGTGATCAATATCTTCCAGCGCGGCTCCGCTTCCATGGAGCGCATGCTGGAAGTCCTGCGCGTGCCGCCGCAGATCGGCGACGACACCGCCCCCGAGATGCCGGAGAGCGTGCGCGGCGCGGTCGAGGTGCGCGCGCTGAGCTTCCGCTACGATCGATCGCCGCGCCCGGTATTGCAGGATGTGAGCTTCTCGCTTCCCGCAGGGGAGACCCTGGCCATCGTCGGGCGCACCGGCAGCGGCAAATCCACGCTCGTGAACCTCATACCCCGTCTCTTCGATCCCCCGCCGGGAACGGTCTTCGTCGACGGCGTCGACGTGCGCCGCTGGCCTCTGGGCGAGCTGCGCCGCCGGATCGGTTTTGTGCCGCAGGAGGCTTTCCTGTTCTCCGATACCGTTTTCGCCAATCTGGCCTTCGGCCTGCACGAGGGCGCGCCTGCGGAGACGGTGGAACGCGCCGCCGAGACCGCCCATCTGGCGGCCGAGATCGCGGCCTTTCCCCGGCGCTACCAGACGCTCGTGGGGGAGCGCGGCATCACCCTGTCGGGCGGACAGAAGCAGCGGGCGGCGATCGCGCGCGCCCTCGCGCTCGAGCCGCAGATATTGATCCTGGACGATTCCTTCTCCAGCGTGGACACCTACACCGAGGAGCGGGTGCTGCGCAATCTGCTCGAAGCGACCAGGGGGCGCACGACCATCCTGGTGTCCCACCGCATTTCGACCGTCAAGCATGCGCGGCAGATACTCGTGCTCGAGAACGGCCGCGTCGTCGAGCGCGGCGATCACGCCTCGCTCATGGCGCTCGGCGGCGTGTACGCCGACCTGTATCGCAAACAGCTTCTGGAAGAGGAACTGGCGACCGCATGACCGCCGAGCCACAAGACGATCAGATCGCGGGGAAGGCGTACGATGCGCGCCTGATGCGCCGCCTGCTTTCCTATATCCGCCCGCACCGGCGGGCGGCGGCGCTCGCGCTTCTTTACATCATGGCGGGCTCCGGCCTGTCGGTGCTGCCGCCGCTGCTCACCAAGACGGCCATCGACCGCTTCATCAGCCGCGGGGACCTGTCGGGTCTGAACCGGATCGCCCTCCTGTACGTGCTCACGCTGGTGGCCGTCTTCTGGTTCAGTTACGGCCAGGCATGGGTTCTGAACGTCATGGGCCAGAAGATCATGGTCGAGCTGCGCATGAGCATATTCCGCCACCTGCAGCGGCTGGAGATCGCCTTCTTCGACCGCAATCCGGTGGGCCGGCTGATGACGCGGGTCACGACCGACGTCGACGCGCTCAACGAACTGTTCACGGCGGGAGTCATCTCGGTCGTCGGCGACGTGTGCACTCTGGCGGGCATCGTCGTCGTCCTCTTCCTGATCAACGTCAAGCTGGCGCTCGCGATCTTCTCGGTGGTGCCGCTGCTGTTTCTGATCACCTTCGTTTTCAAACTCAAGGTGCGCGACTCGTTCCGCCGCGTGCGCACCGCCGTCGCGCGCATCAACGCCTTCCTCCAGGAAAACCTGACCGGCAGCGCCGTCGTCCAGCTCTTCCATCAGGAGGAGAAACAGTATCGCCGGTTCGTCGCCGTCAATCGCGAGCATCTGGAGGCCAACCTGCAGTCGATTTTCTACTACGCCGTGTTCTATCCGCTGCTCGAGCTCGTGGGCGCCCTGGCGGTCGCGCTCATCGTCTGGTACGGCGGCCTGCAGGTATTCGCCGGCACCCTCACCCTGGGCGCCCTGGTGGCGTTCATCCAGTACTCCGAGCGCTTCTTCCGGCCCATTTCGGACCTGAGCGAAAAGTACAACATCCTGCAGCAGGCCATGGCATCGGCGGAGCGCATTTTCAAGCTGCTCGACACCCGGCCGGCGATCGCATCCCCGGCGCGGCCGCGCCGGGCCGGGGTCCGGGAAGGCAGCGTGGAGTTCCGCAACGTTTCCTTTGCCTACACGCCGGGCACGCCGGTGCTCCAGGACATATCGTTCGCCGTCGAGCCCGGCGAGAGGGTGGCGCTCGTAGGAGCGACGGGGGCGGGCAAATCGACGGTGATCGCGCTGCTCAGCCGGTTTTACGACGTCGTTTCCGGGCAAATCCTGGTCGACGGGATCGATATCCGCGACTACGACCTTCAGGGGCTGCGGCGCTCGATCGGCGTGGTGCTGCAGGATGTCTTTCTCTTTTCCGGGACCGTGGCCGACAACATCCGGCTGGGGAACGAGGCGATCACCGACGAGGCGATGCGCGGCGCCATCGAAGCGGCCCAGGCCTGGCCCTTCATCCGCCGCCTGGACCGGCAGCTCGACACGCCGGTCGGCGAACGCGGTTCGACCCTGTCGGCGGGTCAGCGGCAGTTGCTCGCCTTCGCCCGCGCGCTCGCCCACGACCCCAGGATTCTGGTGCTCGACGAAGCCACTTCCAGCATCGATACGGAGACGGAAATCATGATCCGCCAGGCCCTGGCCCGGCTGCTCGAGGGGCGCACCGCCATCATGATCGCCCACCGGCTGTCGACCATCCAGAGGGCCGACCGCATCATCGTGTTGCACCACGGAAGGATCCGCGAGACGGGCACGCACCAGGAGCTGCTGCATGCCCGGGGGATTTACTGGAAGCTCTACCAGCTGCAATACCAGGACCAGCTCCCGGCGCCGCCGGCTCCGGCGCCGCTGCACGGCTCAGCGTCATGAGCGGCCGGCGCACGCACGCTATCGGGCGCCTTTGCCCAGGAGAACCACGGGGAAGGTGCGCAGCAGAATCTTCAGGTCGAGCAGCAGCGACCAGTTGTCGATATACTGAAGGTCGAGCTTCATCCACTCGTGGAAATCGATCTCATTGCGCCCGGCGACCTGCCACAGGCAGGTAATTCCCGGCTTGACCGACAGCCGCCGCCTCTGCCAGGGCGTGTACTCCTTGACCTCCTCGGGCAGGGGAGCGCGCGGTCCAACGAGACTCATCTCGCCTTTGAGGACGTTCCAGAGCTGCGGGAGTTCGTCGATCGAGCTCTTGCGCAGCAGGCGGCCCAGGGGCGTCACGCGCGGGTCGTTGCGCATCTTGAACACCGGGCCGTCCATCTCGTTGAGGTGCTTGATCTCCCAGAGGACGTCCTCGGCTCCCTCCTGCATGCTGCGGAACTTGTACAGGGTGAACTTGCGCCCGTACAGGCCGCAGCGAACCTGCCGGTAAATGGCGGGCCCCCGTGACGTCAGCTTGACGAGCAGCCCGACCACGACCATCAGTGGGGACAGAAGAACGAGCAGCAGCGAGGATGCCGCAATATCGAAGACGCGCTTGAGCAGCAGCTGCAGCGGGTGATCCGGCGTGGTGCTGAAGGTGACCAGCGGCACGCCCTCGAGAAACTCCATGGAAACCTTGGAGACCTTGGCGGGAAAGACATCCACGACCACACGCGTGCGGATCCCCTGCTCGCGGCAGATGCGCAGGATCTCCTCGATACGACCGAGGTCCGAGGGGCTGTTGCCGACGAAGATCATTTCGTCGACCACGTTGCGCTCGATGATTTCCGGGAGGTCGGCCGTCGTCCCCATCACCTCCACGCAGGCATCGTCGCGGCGCGCTCCGTTCGGCTCGACGAAGCCCAGGACGCGCAACCCCCACTCGGCATAGCGCTCGATCAGCCCGGCCATCTCGCGCGCCTTGGCACCGGTTCCGACGATCACGATGTTGCGGCTGCCGGCCGGCGATCCGGCGCGCCGCGCTCCCCGGAGGCAGACGATGCCGCGGGCCATGCAGAGAAGCGCGGCCTGGTAAAGGACAAAGAGCGCGATCAGGGGCCGGCTCATCACCAGCTTGAAGGCAAAGGAGAGGAATCCGAGGAAAAGCCCCATCAGTACGGAGCTTTCGAGGACGATGCGCAGTTTCGTCCAATCGCAACGTCTCCAGCCGATGCGGTAGAGGCCCAGGGCGGACGCCGATACGGCCCACCAGGCCAGGGCTGCCGCCGCCAGCCAGAAGTAGTTCGCGATCGGGTAAAGTTCCGGGTTGAGCATTTGCGCCAGGCTCGCGGGAAGCACGCGGTCGAGCCGCAGCCTGGTCCAGTAAGCCAGGGGGAAAGCCAGGCAGGAAAGCGCCAGGTCGGCGCCGAATTGCAGGATCGCGAAAAGCCGCGCGTGCTCTCGAAACATCGGACTATCCAACTGGGAATATGGCGGCGCATTATAGCACGGCCCGGCTGCGGGCGATCGCGTCGCCGCCCGGGAGCCTCAGTACCTGAATCGCAGGCCGCTCTGCCTGCGAATGAAATCGACAGGGTCGGCGATTTCGATGACTCCCTTGATATAGAAGCCCTCTCCCTTGCGCCTTCCGATCAGCGTGCCGAAGTATGCATGGATGGCCTCGATCTGGTCCACGAAATCGGGGCGGCTGAGATAGGTGGGCGGATCCTCGCTGGCAGGATCGAAAAGCTGCGATCGGTAGGCGCGGATCGCCTCCGTGCGCACGTCGGCAAAGTCGGAGACGTCGACGATGAAGCTGGGCCGCTGGTACGAGGGGAGCATGAAATACAGAATCGCATCCGGCCGGAAGCGGCGCTGCCCGGTCCTGATCTTCGCCAGACCTGCGTGGTGGGCCGCTTCGGTCACCAGCCTGCTCGTGTTGACGTGGTCCGGGTGCCGGTCATCCCAGTGGTGCACCATCACGATCGTCGGGCGGTGGCGCCGCAGCACCCGGATCACCTTCAGCCGGCTCGCGCCGTCGACCTGCACGTTGCCGTCGGGCAGCCCGAGGTTTTCGCGCACGTGAATCCCCAGGATCCGGGCGGCGGCGCGCGCTTCCCGGCTGCGAACCGCTGCCGTTCCCCTCGTCCCCAGCTCGCCGCGCGTCATGTCCACGATGCCCGTGCGGTAGCCCGCCGCCGCCATCTTGGCCAGGGTTCCGCCGGCGAAAAGCTCGACATCGTCCGGGTGCGCCCCGAACGCCAGAATATCCAGTGACATGGCCGTCTATTCCAAGGAAACAATCCGATGATCGCCGCTGCACACATCCACGGCTTCGTGGATCCGCGACAGTGCCGTCCGGCCGTATTCATGCAGGATTTGCAGCGCCGCAAGCTTCGATGCCTGCGGCTGCCCGCCGGGAAAAAGCCGGTTGCATGAGCGGGCGAACTGCCGGCGCAGCACCTGCCGCCGCCGCTCGTAATGCCCCGCGCAGCGTTCCCGGAACCTGTCAAGCTGGTAATGGATCCGCCTGCTCGCCCTATCCAGCCGCACTGCATGCGCCTGTTCGGCACCCAGCCGACAGCGAAGATCGGACAAGCCGTCGTTCAGGTCGCGCTTCATTTGCTCGACGTGCTCCAGGACGCGGCGGATGCGATTGCGGGTGAACACGCGCTCGACGAGCGCGTCCGCTCCATCGGAGAAATCATCGAGCGCGATCCCGTGCCGGGAAAGAAGCCCCAGGCTGCGCCGATCGGCCAGCGTCATGCGGGCCGGAGGCCAGAACGGGTACGCCTGCGTTTCTGGACCGTCGACCTCCTGCCGCGCGATTACGGCCGCAATCGGCATCAGCGATCCGAGGTCGGCCAGAGTGAGCGGCGCTTCCGGACAAAGCACGATCACGCCCCACTGCCGGAACAACCGCGCCACGAGCCCCGCCCAAGCCCATGCGAGCCTGTTTCCGGCAAAGTGCGTTTCCCTGAGCATGGGCGCAATCGCCGGGTCCCGGAAAGGGGCTCCGAGGAGCTTCTCGAGCTCGAGCGCCAACTGTGCCGCCCGCGCGGGCACCAGAAATCCGCCGACCTCCGGATCCCGTATCAGGTCGACGGCGAATTCGACGAACTCCCCGCGCGCATCGATCAGCCCGAGCACCTGCGTTTCCAGTTCGTAGCCGCCGTTCTCCCTGACCCAGAGACAGGGCACCGAAAGTACTCCCTGCCGGCTCATTTCGCCGGCCAGCCTGACGGCGGTGACGGCCCGCAGGATATCGCAAATCGGCCCGGCATACAGCATCGCCTCGTGGACGGAAACCACCGCGACGGCGCCCCCTTCGGCGAGCGCGCCGATGTTGGCGAGTGTTTCCGGCCCCGCCGGCCACCGAGATGCCTGCCGGCGCAGCAGGTCGTGCAGGCGGGCGTCGAGCCGGACGCCGCGCCGGGCGGCCTCGGCGGCGGCCAGTACCCGCTCCATGGCAGGCGGGCGCGCGGCGCCGGCATCCGCCGCAGATCGGCCGTATCCTGCGGCGAAGTCGTCAGCGCCGGGCTCGGCAAAACGGCTCGATGGCATGCTCGCAGACACGGCCGGTCAGAGCACCCCGGCCTTGCGGAAAATGCCCGCCAGAGCTTCCCTGCGCGCCTCGTCGAGCGGGAGCAGGGGCAGGCGCGGCTTGCCGCCGTAGAAGCCCATGAGATCCAGGGCGGCCTTCAATCCCGCGACGCCGAAGGTGGTGGTCACGGCGGCGGCGGGTGGCGTCAGCCTTTGCTGGATTTCGGCCGCACGCTTCCAGTCGCCGGCGCGAAAGGCCTCGTACAGATCAATGCACATCTGAGGGAGCACGCAGGTGACGGCGAGGATGCCCCCCGCGGCGCCCTGGATCAGGCTCGGCAGGAAAGTCGGTGCCGACCCGACCAGCAGGCGGAAGCGTTCCGGCGTGCGGCTGCGGATCTCGGCCTGCATCGGCAGATTGCCCGAGCTGTCCTTCATCCCGGCGATGTTCTCGTGTGCCGCAAGCCGCGCGATGAGGTTCGGGCTCGTGTTCACGCCGGTGAACTGAGGGATGTTGTAGACGATAACCGGGACGGGAGACTCATCGGCGATGCTCCAGTAGTGTGCGAACAGGGCGTCGTCCGTCATCTGCGGCTTGAAGTAGCAGGGAGTGCCCACGAGGACATAATCCGCGCCCAGGTCGGCGACCTTGCGGATGAATTCCAGGCACAGCCGTGTCGATTCCCGGCCCGCGCCGACGATCATCGTGCGCCCTTTCCCAATGCGCGGGCGAGCCTCCCGGACAAGCTGCAGCCTCTCGTCGTCCGAGAGGCAGGGATTCTCGCCGTTGGAACCGGCGACCACCAGCCCGGAGAGGGCATAGGTTGCGTAGCGATCCAGGTTCTCACGGAACTTTTCGATCAGAAGTCGACCTTCGTCGTCGAACGGGGTCGTGACGGGCGGAAAAAGCCCTGCAAGTTCATGCGTCATGATTTTCGCCTTTCTTTGCGCACACGCCCGGAGCGAGGCGGGCGCACGCCATCGAGAACCATTGCGCGCACCCGGCGCCCGGGCGGCAAGCCACGGACTCGTATGATTCTGCGATCATAACCGGCATCTTCGAGTTCCACTTCGACTGCCGCGTCGCCCAAACCTCCCAGCCGTTCCCCCCACTCCACTATCGTGACGCCTTCGCGGCCGAGGAAATCTTCCAGTCCGACGGACCGCAGGTCCCGCTCGCCGCTCAGGCGATACAGGTCCACATGATAGATCCTGTGGCGTCCCTGGTAAACGTTCACGATGGTGAACGACGGGCTGTGGACCAGGGCCGGGTCCTGCAAACCGAACCCCCGCGCGAGCCCGCGCGCCAAGGTCGTCTTGCCGGTGCCCAGGGCGCCGCGCAGCAGGATCACCACCGGGGCCTCCAGCCGCCGCGCCAGCCGCCCGCCGATCGCCTCGGTCTCCTGCGCGGACCGGCTCAAAAAGACGAGAGGCCTCATGCCGCGCCCGGCCGCCCCCTGCCGCCGGATATTCATGGCGCACTCACGCTGCGGAAGGCTTCCGGCAGGTGCGACAGCATATCCGTCGCCACCATGCATTCCTCCCCCTTGGCCGCGGCCGCAAAATCCCCGGCCAGTCCGTGCAGATAGACCGCCGCCGTCAGGTGATCGAGGAGCGCCGCGAGGTCGGCGCCGCGGTATCGGCGCCACCAGCCGGCGACGAAGCGGCCGACCATGCCCGACAGGACGTCGCCGCTGCCCGCGGTCGCCATTCCCGGATTCCCCGTAGGGTTGACGAAGGCCCGGCCGTCCGGGGCGCAGCAGATCGTCTGGAAGCCTTTGAGAATCGTGAAGCAGCCGTTCTCTACGGCGCAGCGCGTCGCCGTCTCGAGACGCTGCTTCTGTACGGCTCCGATGGAAGTCCCCAGCAGGCGGGCCATCTCCCCCGGATGCGGGGTGATCGTGACCGGCCTGCCCTGCCGGTTGCGCAGCAGCTCGGGCTTGCCGGCGAAAGCGTTGATGCCGTCGGCATCCAGCACCACGGGGATACCGGATTCGCGCACGAGTTCGCGGATCAGGCCCTGAGTGGAGCGATGGGTCGTCAGGCCGGGCCCCATGACCAGGGCGTCGAACTGCGGCAGGATCTTCAGCAGCGCGCCCGCTCCCGAATAGTCGAGGGAGCCCGCCGGCGTTTCCGGGAAATACTCGGTCATCAGCTCGGGAAATTTCCCGATCACGTCCCTGCGCAGACTCTCCGGAAGCGCCAGCGTCACCAGCCCCGCACCCGATCTCAAGGCCGCCATGCCCGCCATGAGAGCCGCGCCGCTCTTTCCCCGCGAGCCGGCCACCACGAGAAGGTGACCGTAATGCCCCTTGTGGCTGTCGCGCGCGCGCCGCGGCAGAACCTTCCTGGCCTGGGCAGCCTCGGCGAGCGCGAGCTTGTACTCCGGGTTTTCCAGGAGCCAGGCGGGCGAGCCGATCGCGACCGGCTGCACCTTGCCGGCCAGCTCCGCAGCCGGCGGAAAGACGAGCGCCGGCTTGAGGGCTGTGAAGGTGACCGTCAGGTGGGCGCGGACGGCCGGGCCGGGAATCGACGGCGAGTCGGCGAACAGGCCCGACGGAATGTCCACCGAGACCACGTAGGATTCACCCGAAGCGCCGTTGATCCACCCGACTGCGCCCTTGAGATCGGGACCTATGGGCTTGGACAGGCCGGTGCCGAGCAGGGCGTCGATGATGACCGGGGGACGCGCCAGCCTGCGCAACAGAGCACGCTGTTCGCGGACGGCGGGCGCGACGTGCACCGTAAGGCCCAGGGACCGGACGGCTTCCCAGTTCGCGAGAGCGTCGCCTTTCAATTGCGCCGGATCGGCGAAAAGCACGACCTCCGGCCTGCCGCCGCGCGAGACAAGGTGGCGCGCAGCCACCAGGCCGTCGCCGCCGTTGTTGCCGCGGCCGCAGAAGATTACGATGCGATCCTGAAGCAAGCCCGAACGCTCCCGGTCGAGAGCGTCCACGACCGATCGCCCGGCGCATTCCATCAGCAGCCGGGAGGGAATGCCGTATAGTTCCGTAGTCAGTCGGTCGACTTCCGCCACCTGTCTTGCCGTAAGAATCTTCATGGTATCCATCCCCGGCCGAGGCAGGGTTTTCCGGCCGTCCACGAGCGGGCGCGGCCGCTTGCGTCCCGCGGCGCGGATTCTGCGCTAAGTGTTTGACACAGCAGGCATCCGCAGCTAATAATTAATTGACACATTTCCCGCACGCGAGCGTCATATAGATTGGGGCCATCGCCGCGATGATCCCGGCCGGCGCCCGCGATCGAGGCTTAGCATAGCGGGAATGTGCCGGGATGACAATCGGGTCCCCGGAGGAGGGGTTATGAAGGTGCTGTCGACGAGATTGGCTGCGATCGCACTGGTCGCGCTGCTCTGCTTTGCCCCGACCGGCACGGCCGGCCGCCGGCACGGCGACGTCGAGAATATCGGCAACCGCGACATAACCGGGCGGATTTGGGGGCTCTTCCCCAACCTCATCTCGCTGGAAAAGGAGATCGAGATCGGCGCCCAGCTCGCAGCGCAGTTCGAGCAGACCGCGCGCATGGTCGAGGACCCGGTCATCGCCGAATACGTCGACAAGGTGGGCCAGAACCTGGTCCGCCACTCCGACGCGAAGGTCCCCTTCCATATCAAAGTCGTGGATACCGACGAGGTGAATGCTTTCGCCTTCCCCGGCGGCTATTTCTACGTCAACAAAGGGCTGATCCTTGCGGCGGACAACGAGGCGGAACTGGCCGGGGTCATGGCCCATGAGATTTCGCACGTGACGGCGCGGCATGCGACCGAAAGGTTGTCGAAGGCGCAGATCCTGCAGCTCGCGACCATTCCCGCCCTGTTCATAGGCGGATACGGGTCCTGGACGCAGGTGGGCATCCAGAACGCTCTGGGGCTCGGAATCAACCTCGAGCTGCTGGGGATCACGCGCGAGTCCGAGAAGGAAGCCGACCAGCTCGGCATTCAGTACCAGTGGAACACGGGCTACGACCCGGGCGCGTTTGTGACCTTTTTCGAGAAGCTGCAGAGGCAGGAGAAGTCCAAGCCCGGACGCCTGGCCGGATGGTTCCGGACGCATCCGTACACGGAAGACCGTATCGCGCTGTGCATCGATGAGCAGCGCTACCTGCCGGAAAAGGACAACTACATCGTCGACAGCTCCGAATTCCAGCGCGTCAAGGCCCGACTGCTCACCATCGACAATGCGCAGAAAGGCGAAACCATCACGAGCAACATCGACCAGAAGCGCCCGACGCTCAAGCGGCGCACGGATACCGGAAGCGGCGATCCGACCGACCCGGACGAAGCGGGCAAGGCCAAAAAGGACCGGCCGACTCTGAAGCGCCCCGGCGATCCGCCGCCTCCTCCGGAAAGGTGAGCGGCTGCGGCGCTCGCAACGGCAGGACGGGCCGACCTCGATCGCCGAGGTCGGCTCTTTGTTTCTGAAACATTTTGTCTTAGGGGATCGTATTGTGTGTTGGTAAACGAGCCGTACTTGTATGCGCATCTCAAGGAGTTTCAGATGAACATGCTTTCCCTTACCTCTCGACATGCGGTCCTGCGCAAGGGGACCGCGGGTGTGGCCGCCCTGCTTCTTCTGTCGCCTTTTCTGACCGTTCCCGCGCCCCGGGCATTCGCTCAGGACAAGCCGGCGCAGCAACCGGCGCAGCAGGTCTCCGATGAGGGCCTGCCGCCCTTGCCGCTGAGTCCGATCGAAATCGCGCAGAAAAACGGCACCGCGGTGATGATGTCGCTGCGCGACGTGACCAAGCTCGCCCTGCAAAGCAACCTCGACATCGCCATCGCCGACACGAACGAAGAGATCTACCAGCAGCGGGTCTACGGCGCGCGCGGGCCGTACGATCCGACGCTGACCGCGACACTGAGCCGCCAGCGCGCGCAATCGCCGAACACGACGCTCGATCAATCGGGAGCCGGAAAGTTCAATCAGAACGATACCTGGGCCTGGAATTTCAGTTACAACCAGGCCCTCCCCACGGGGGCCAGCATCCGGGCCAACATCAACTCGAGCTGGCTCGATACCAACCGTACATTCCAGCTGTTCAACCCGTCCTACAGCGCCAACGGCTCGGTCACATTCACCCAGCCGCTGTGGCGCAACTTCCGCATCGACCAGACGCGCGGCCAGATCAAACTCATCAACCTGGACGTCAAGACCAACGACACGAATTTCAAGCAGCAGGTCGTCAACACGATCGCGAACATCCAGTCCGTTTACTGGGATCTGGTGGGCGCCATCCGCAACTACGAAATCGCCAGGAACTCCGTGCGCCTTGCGCAGATCACCGTGCGCGACAACCGCAAGAAGGTGGAGATCGGCACTCTGGCCCCGATCAGCATCACCGAGGCGGAGGCCGACCTTGCCAACCGCGAGGTCAATCTCTACGCCGCCGAGGAGAACATCCATCGGGTCGAAAACAACCTGCGCCAGCTGATCTCCAGCGACCGGAATTCCGAGATCTGGCGGCAGGTGATCGTGCCCACCGAAACTCCGGAGTACCAGGAATACCCCGTGGTTCTCGACGACGCCATCGCCACGGCGCTCAAGAACCGGCCGGAACTGGAGCTGCTCGACATACAGCTCCAGCAGAACGAGGTCAGCTACAACATCAGCCAGAACAACAAGAAGTGGCAGTTGAATTTCCTCGCCAGCCTCGGTTCCACGGCTTCCGCGGGTCCCGCCGGCGCCAGCAACAAGGACCTGATCGGGGGGTTCTGGCACCTGTACAACGTATTTTTCACCAAGGGTTACAACACCTGGTCGTTCGCTCTGAACATGGAAATCCCCCTGCGCAGCCGCAGCCTCGAGGCGCAGCTCGCGCAGTACCAGATCCAGAGGCGCCAGACGCTCATGAATCGCAAGAAGACCGAGCAGCAGATCCAGGTCGACGTGCGCAATGCGGTGCAGGCGCTCGAGACGAGCCGCAAGCGCGTCCAGCAGGCGCGGGTCGCGCGCCAGCTGGCCGAGGAGCAGCTGGCCGGCGAGGAAAAGCGCTTCCAGGCGGGCCTGAGCGAGAACTTCCGCGTGCTCGACCGGCAGAACTTCCTCGCCAACGCCCAGGGGCAGGAGCTGCAGTCGCTGATCACCTACAAGAAGGCGGTCATCACCCTGCAGAGGGCGATGTACACGCTGCTCGAAAGCAGCGATTTCCAGATCGCGCGCGGCAGCGGCAGCAACGTACAGTCTTTCAAATAGAGAGCTTCTTTCCCTCTCCTGCGCGGCCGCCCGCCGGCAGGCGGGCGGCCCCGTTGCCGCATCCCGAATTCCCGCTTGCCTCGCAGGGGCATTTTCCCTAGATTAGTCCGATGCAATGGCTGGCGGCGGTGTACGGGCTCTTCGGGCTGGCGGTGGGAAGCTTCCTCAACGTTTGCATCTACAGGATACCGCGTCATGAATCGGTCGTCTTTCCCCGCTCCCATTGCCCTCGTTGCGGCAAGCCGATAGCCTTCTATGACAATATCCCGGTAATCTCCTTCCTCTGGCTCGGCGGCCGCTGCCGGTCCTGCCGCGGCCGCATCGCCCTGCAATATCCGGCAGTCGAACTTCTCACCGGAGCCGCCTTTTACGCCTGCGCCCGCAACTGGCCGCTGGCGGGCCCCATGTTCGTCAATTCCCTCTTCGCGGCGGTCATCATCGTGCTGATGTTCATCGATTACCGTCATCAGATCCTGCCCAATGTGCTGACGCTGCCGGGGGCGGCGGCAGGCATTCTGCTGAGCCCGCTGCAGCATCAAGCCTTCTATTCCGATGCGCTCTCTACAGGGCTGGCCGCCTCGCTTTCGCAGGCGCATGCCGAGCGCCTGCTTCCCTGGACGGGTTCCATAACCGGCGCGCTGCTGAGCGGAGGGACGCTGCTGTTCGTGGCTTTGCTCTACCAACTCGTGCGCAGGCAGCAGGGCATGGGTGCGGGCGACATCAAGATGATGGCCATGGTGGGCGCCTTCCTGGGATGGCGTCTCGGGCTGCTGACCATATTCCTGGGATCGGCCGCCGGAAGTGTGGTCGGCATCTTTCTCGTGATATTTCGCGGCCGGGGGCTGCAGACCAGGTTGGCTTTCGGCACCTTCCTCGGGGCGGCTTCGATTCTGGCTCTCTTTTTCGGCCTGGAACTTTTCCGCTGGTACACCGGGGGCGCCGCCGCAGCGCCCTGAACGATTTTTTTCGGCTCATCCGGCCCCGAGCCCGTCATAGACAGTCAGGCGGGCGGAAAACACCGCAATGCCGCCGGGGAGGGGAAAGCATGCCCGGATGCCGCGATCGCCCGGCAGGGGACGGCGCTTCAGGTGCCGGGCTGGCGGAGCTGCTGCTCGTAATCGCCTGCGGAACCGTGCTGGCTGCGGCCGCGGTCCCCAATGTGCACCGCCTCGTGCAGGAATGGTCGCTCAGGGGCGGCGTGCAAACGCTCGAGACGAGCCTGCTCTGGGGCCGGATGCACTGCATCAGCACCAACAGCTCGCTCATGCTCGTAGTGGAGGACGGCGGCCGCAGCTTCCACTGGGCGGATCCGACGAGCGGCGCCCGTTACGGGTACACGGCGCGCTCCCTGCCGTCGCGGGTTCGCATCGCCGCCGCGCCGCGCAGGCCGCTGCGCTTTTACCCGCACGGCAACGCGGCGCCGGCCGGCACTTACGTCATCGAGGGAGACCGGGGGGCGTTTCGGGTGGTGGTCAACGTCGCAGGCCGGATACGCATCCAGAGGCTTTGAACGGGCCCTGCTGCAGGCGACTTCGGAAGGACATCCGCAGGGCGCGCCGGAGCGCATGCACCGATGGTCAACCCGAAGGGCTGAGTTTATGGGTGAGTGCCACGAGTCTGTCGAGGCGCGACATGGCTTCACCGGAGCGGATGGCTTCGCGGGCCAGCGCCACTCCTTCGCGCAGGCTGTCGGCCTTGCCGCCCGCCACCAGGCCGGCGGCCGCATTCAGCAGGACGACGTCCTCCCGGACACCTCCCTCCCCTGCGAGAATCCCGCGGATGATCTCCGCGTTTCTGCGGGCATCGCCTCCCTGTATGGCGCTGATGGGCGCGCGTTCGATCCCGAAGTCCTCCGGCGTGAGATAGAAAGTGCGCACCTGCCCGTCGCGGACCTCCGAGACCTTGGTTTCCCCGCCGATGGTGATCTCGTCGAGGCCGTCCGAGCCGTGCACCACGAACGCCCGGCGCGTGCCCAGTTCGCAGAGCACGGCGGCCATCATTTCGGTGAGCTTCTCATGGTACACGCCGAGCACCTGCGCCTCGGCGCCGGCGGGATTGCACAGCGGCCCGAGCAGGTTGAACACGGTCCGGATGCGCATCTCGCGCCGCGCCAGCATCACGTAGCGCATCGCGCTGTGCAGCAGCGGCGCGTACAGAAACCCGATCCCGACCTCGTCGATGCAGCGAGCCACGTCCTCCGGTCCGATGTCGATCTTGACGCCGAGAGCCTCGACCACGTCGGCGCTGCCGCACAGGCTCGAGACGCTGCGGTTGCCGTGCTTGGCCACGCGGATTCCGGCCCCGGCGACCACGAAAGCCGTGGCGGTGGATATGTTGAAGGTGCCGGCGGCATCCCCGCCCGTGCCGCATGTATCCACGAGCATCTCCCGGTCCGTGCCGGAGAAAGCCGCCGCCACCCGGGCGCCGGGCCTCACAGGGGAGGCCTTGCCGCGGATCACCCGGGCGAAGCCGATCAGCTCCTCGACGGTTTCGGATTTCATGCGCAGGGCCGTCAAGAACGAGGCGATCTGGGCGTCGGTGGCCTTCCCGCTCATGATCTGGTCCATGACCGATTCGGCCTCCGCGCCGGTCAGGTGCCGCCCGTCCACGACTTTTCGGATCGCTTCCAGAATGTCCAACTCGCCCCCCGAAAAAAGGCCGCAACCGACAGGCTTCCGGCCGGTTCGACCTTTGCCGAGAGTACGGCATCGACGGCGCGAAATCAAGCGCCGGCCAGGGCCGGCAGCGGCCGGCCGGCGGCCGCCGGATTCACTCTCGTGGAGGCCCTCGTCGCGCTGTTCATACTCAGCTTCGGCCTCCTGGCCGCGGGTCAGCTGACCTGCCTCGCGATCAATTCCCGGACACTGGCGCGCTCCAAAGCGGCCGCGGCCGTCGTCGCCGAGAGCAAGTTGGAGTCGCTCGGCGCGCTCTATCAATCGGATCCGGCCGATGGCGCACTGCAGGACGGGCCCCACGGCCCCGAGGTGGTGACGGTGGCCGATCCCGGCACCGGCGCGTGCCTGAACCGCTTCGCCGTGTCCTGGCATGCAGGGCCGGTCGCCGATCCGCGGCCCGGCAAGGAGTTGCGCGCTCTGAAGGTCACAGTCACGGTGGCACCGCTCGGGCCGGGGCAGGAGAAAAATTTCAAGGCATGGCAAAACAAGGAAATCCGCGTGACGGGCATTTTCAGCTGGAAGCAGGTTCCGTGAACGACGCCGGAAACCGATGCACGCTGTTCCGCCTTTGTCCCGCGGCAACGCGCGCTGACGGCTTCAGCCTGCCCGAAATGCTCGTGGCGTCCTGCCTGCTGGCGCTGATCAGCGCGGCGGCGTTCGCAATGCTGGGCGATCTGCAAAGGACGGCTTCGCTGCAGACCGATATGCAATCGGCCCTGGAAAGCGCCATGGTATCGCTCGACCTGATCGGGCGCTTCCTGCGGCAGGCGGGCAACGATCCGCACGGCACATCCATCACCGCACTGGCCGTCCTTTCGCCCGACGAGTTCCGTGTGCGCGCCGACTGCACCGGTTCGGCGGCTCCGGGAAATCCCGACAAGGGCGATGCCGACGGAGATACGGACGACGCCTACGAAGATATCGTAATCCGCCGCGACCGGAGTGCCGATACCTTAGTGTTAGTGACGGCAGGGGGAGGTGCGCAGACTGTGGCGGAAAACATCTCGGCGCTGGCCGTAGAGTTCTTCGATTCCTCCGGAAACGGATCGGCGTCCGGCGCCGGGGCCGCGTGTGCGCGGATCACCGTGACCGGCTCCTGCAGGACGGTCGATCCGAGGACCCGCCGGCCTGCGGGCCTGCAACTCTCCTGCGACATCCTGCTGCAGGGGCGGCGATAGGGCATGCGTCCCGGGGCCCGAGGCAGCGCACCGCCCCCGATACCATGGGCGGGCGCCGGGTACACGGGCAGGTGGCAACGAGGTGGCGACCATGAGCAGAATCGACAAGGCGGCAGCGGTCGCGCTGCTGGTACTGCTGTTCCCCGTAACCGGTTTTCCCCAATCTCTGGCCGACCTGGCCAAGAAGGAAAAGGAGCGAAGGGCGCAGCTCCAGGCAGCGGGCAAGACGATTACCGAAGTGGATGCCCTGAAGTCCAAAGGAGGGGCGGTGAGCACTGCCGAGCCGTCCGAGAGCCGGGTGCCGCCCGCGGGCACGCCTGCCGAGGGTTCGGCCGGAACGACCGCCGGCGCGCAGGCCGGCGACGAGCCCCTGGATTTTCAGGGAAGGCCGGAGAGCTACTGGCGCCAGACCATGGCCGAAGCCCGCGGGCTGGTGGCCTCCCTGGAAAACGAGAGAAACGTGCTCATCCTGCGCCTGAACGAGCTGCAGACCAAGTTCTACCAGGAAGCCGACGGCTTCAAGCAGCAACAGATCCAGCAGGAGATCCAGAAGACGCTGTACGCCCAGGACGTGAATAAGAACGAACTGGCCAAGGCGCAAAAACAGCTTCAGGATCTGGAGACCGAAGCGCGCAAGAGCGGCGCCCTGCCCGGCTGGCTGAAGCCGAAGAGCGATTAGACGCCGTCGCCCCGGCGCGCCCCGGCATGGCGGCCGTGCGTACGCCGGACCGCGATGCGCTTCCGCACTACAAACTCGCGCAACCAGCTGCGCAACGAGTCGGGATCGAGGTCCGCGGCCACTTCAGCCTTGCCGATGCGGGAGAGGAAAACGACGCGGATTGTGCCGCGGAATTTCTTGTCCCGTTCGATGGCCTGCCACAGTCTTGCGAAGCTCACGTCCCTGGGCCTGGGCAAAGGCCCCAGGCGCCGTATCAAGCCGGAAAGGCGCAGGGCGTCCCGCAGCGGCGTCCGATCGTATGCGACGCCCACCATCAGCGCCGCGAGCATTCCCCACGCCACCCCCTCACCGTGCCGCAAGCGCCCGTAGCCGGTGACCGCCTCGAGCGCATGCCCCACGGTATGGCCGAAGTTGAGGATCATGCGCCGTGCCTCTTCCCTTTCGTCGGCCGCCACCACGCCCGCCTTGATGCTGCAGGTTTCGAACACGATATGTTCGAGGGCGTCGGGCCGGCGATCCAAGATGCCGTCGATCTCCTTCTCGAGATAGAGAAACAAAGGGCGCGAAGCTATGGCGGCGCTCTTGATGACCTCGTAGAGCCCGGCTTTCAATTCCCGCCGCGGAAGCGTGCGCAAAACTCCCGTGTCGGCAAGCACCGCGCGCGGCTGGTAAAACGCGCCGACGAGATTCTTCCCCTGGGGGAGGTTGATCCCCACCTTGCCGCCCACGGAGCTGTCCACCTGGGCGAGAAGCGTGGTCGGCACCTGGACATAGGGCACGCCCCGCAGGAAGGTGGCGGCGGCAAACCCGGCGAGATCGCCGACGACGCCGCCGCCGAATGCGACCAGCCAGGTATCGCGGTGCGCCTTGTGGCGGGTCAGGGCGCCGTATATGGAAAGAAGCGTCCCGTGATCCTTGTGCCGTTCGCCGGGGGGCACGCGCACCACGGACACATCCCCCAAGGCGCCCCGGAGCGAAGCAAGCAGGGCCTCTCCATGCAGTCGCGCCACGCGCCGATCCGCAATAACGACCGGGGCGCTGCGGCAACCCAGCCGCACGAGCGTCTCTCCCGCCCGCTCGAGCACGCCTTCTCCTACGAAGATCGGATAGCTTCTGTCGCCAAGGTCGACCGTCAGCGTCTTCATGTCGGGATTCGCCCGGGAACCGTCGGCGCCGCTTCTGGGGCGCAGCGCGCGGCGGTGTTTGCGCGGCTCCGCGTCAGCGAGGCAGGTTTTCCGTCGGGCTGCTCGCCGAGGCGTATAGCTTTTTGGGTATCCTGCCGGCCTTGAAAGCGAGGCGCCCGGCGCGGACCGCCAGCTTCATCGCTTCGGCCATGGCCACCGGGTCGCCGGCGCCGGCGATGCCCGTGTTCATGAGCACGCCGTGGCAGCCGAGCTCCATGGCGATCGTGGCGTCCGAGGCGGTGCCCACTCCCGCATCCACGATCACGGGCACGGAGACGGTTTCCAAAATGATGCGGATGTTGGCCGGATTCTGCAGTCCCATGCCCGAACCGATGGGCGCCCCGAGAGGCATGACGGCCGCCGCCCCGGCATCCTCGAGTTTGCGCGCCGTCACGGGATCGTCATTGGTATACGGCAGAACCACGAAGCCCTCCCGGACCAGGATCCGGGTCGCCTCGAGCAGGCCCGCCGTATCGGGAAAGAGGGTCTTTTCGTCCCCGATGACCTCCAACTTCACCCAGTTCGACAGGCCGGCTTCCCTTCCCAGCCTCGCGATGCGAACGGCGTCCTCGGCCGTGTAGCAGCCCGCGGTATTCGGCAAGATGGAGTAGCGCTGCGGATCGATATAATCGAGGAGAGACTTGCCCGAGCGGTCGTTCAGATCGATGCGCCGCACGGCCACCGTGACCAGTTCGGCGCCCGATTTTTCCAGGGCCGCGCGCATCACTTCCAGATCCCGGTACTTGCCCGTGCCGACGATCAAGCGCGATCGGAAGGTGCGACCCGCCAGAATCAGCGGATCGTCCTCGAGCACGTCCCCGGCCGCTTTCTTTTCATTCCCCAGTGCGTCCATAGATCCCTCGATCCGCGGCTCAGCCGCGCCTTCTAACCTCCCCCGACGAACTGCACGATCTCCACTCTGTCCCCGTCCTCGAGCACCGCCCGATCCCAATCGTCCCGCCGGACAATGCGGCGGTTTACCTCGACGGCGATCCGGTCCTGCGTGACGCCCAGGACGGTGAGCAGCTGGCGCACATTCGCCACGCGGGGAAGATCGCGGCGCTCGCCGTTTATGTACAAGCTCATCAGGGCCTGCATCGAATTTCATGATACTAGCGGCACGGCGCGGCGGCCAGAAAAATCTTGACACTGTTCGGCGCCGTCCTCTAACATTCACGCTTTCGCAGCATGCACGTTGGTGGTTACAAATTATTGATTATCAATCGATTGGGGGATCGGGTGTTCGTCCCCGGAACGATCGCTCCCCAGGAATCGCGATTGGTCGGGTATGCTCAAGGCTGAAACGAGGACCAGGATCGAAGCCCTGATCGAGCGATATCCGGAGCGGCGTTCCGCGCTGATACCCGCACTGAAACTGGCCCAGAGGGAATCGGGCTATTTGTCTGCCGAAGTTCTCTGCGAACTCGCGGAGATCTTCCGGTTGACGCCCAACGAGGTGCACGAAGTGGCCAGTTTCTATACCATGCTTTTCCGCAAGCCGGTCGGCAAATATGTCATCTGGGTTTGCACCAATATCTCGTGCATGCTTTGCGGCGCGGAAGGCATTCTGGCGCACCTCGAAAGCAGGCTCGGCATCCGGCCGGGCGAGACGACGCCGGACGGGCGCTTCACGCTGATGGAAGCCGAATGCCTGGCCTCCTGCGGGACGGCGCCCGTCGTGCAGATCAACGACGACTATTACGAGAACCTGACGCTGGAAAAGCTCGATCGCATACTCGACGGTCTGACGTAGATGGAGGCGCTTTTCTTTTACCTGCTGGGCGGTACGGCTCTGGTCGCGGCCGTGGCGGTCGTGGCCCTGCGGCGGGTTTTTTACGCCGCCGGAGCCCTGATCGTCTGCCTGTGCGCGGTCGCCGGCCTGTACCTGCTGCTCGAGGCTCCCTTTATCGCGGCCGTGCAGGTGATCGTCTATGCCGGCGCCATCATGGTGCTCTTCCTTTTCGTCATCATGCTGCTCGACCCGTTCGCGGCCAACGTTTTTCCGGACAAGAGCAGGCGCCTGAGGTTGCTCGCCCCCCTGCTGATGGCGCTCGCGCTCCTGGCGCTGTACGCCATGCTGCGCACGTATCGGCTGGGCGGGGCGCCCGGGGTCAGCGCCGCATCGTCGCTCGAGCGCCTGGCCGAAACGTTGTTCAGCGAGTATCTATTGCCGTTCGAGGTGACCTCGGTTCTCATTCTGGTCGCCATCATCGGCGCGGTGGTCCTTGCCAAGAGGCGGATCTGAGCGGACCATGGACCTGAACCACTATCTGATCCTCAGCGCTCTGCTTTTCGCCGTGGGCGCGGTCGGCGTCATCGTGAGGAGAAACGTCATCTCGATCCTGCTGTGCATCGAGGTCATGCTCAATGCCGTCAACCTCAGTTTCGTGGCCTTTTCCCGGTACCTGGACCAGGTCCATGGCCAGATTTTCGTGTTCTTCGTGATGGTGGTGGCGGCGGCCGAGGCCGCCGTGGGGCTGGCCCTTGCCATCGTGCTGTACCGCAACCGCCGGACTCTCAACGTCGACGACGCGGATATCATGAAGTGGTAGAAAGCCTGGTGCGATGATCGAATTCCTGTGGCTCATACCGCTGCTTCCCCTGGCGGGCTCGGCAATCAACGGGCTGGCCGGCAGGCGCCTGTCCAAGTCGGCGATATCGCTCGTCGCCTGCGGCTCGGCGGGACTGGCATTTCTCGCGGCGGCGGGCGTGTTCTACGGGCTGCTCGCCCTGCCGCCCGAGGCGCGGCACATCGAGCAGGCGTACTTTTCGTGGATCGCTTCGGGCGACTTCGTAGCCGGAGCCCAGTTCCTGCTCGACCCCCTGTCGGCGGTCATGCTGCTGGTCGTGACGGGTGTGGGCTTCGTCATCCACATATACTCGATCGGCTACATGCACGCCGAGGAGGGCTACTACCGCTTCTTTTCCTATCTCAACCTCTTTCTGTTCTCCATGCTGGTGCTCGTCCTCGCGGGCAACTTCCTGCTCCTGTTCGTGGGCTGGGAAGGGGTCGGGCTCTGCTCCTACCTGCTGATCGGCTATTACTTCGACCGCACGAGCGCCTGCGATGCCGGCAAGAAGGCTTTCATCGTCAACCGCATCGGCGACGTGGGCTTCGTTCTGGGAATCCTGCTGGTATTCGCGACCTTCGGCGAGCTCGAATTCGGCCGGGTGTTCGGCGCCATCGCCGCCGCACCCTCCCGCTATCCCGCCGAGACTGCGGGCATCGGGATCCTGACTGCCGTCGCCCTGCTGCTGTTCGTGGGCGCGACGGGCAAGAGCGCCCAGATACCCTTGTACGTGTGGCTGCCGGACGCCATGGAAGGCCCCACGCCGGTCAGCGCCCTGATCCACGCGGCGACGATGGTGACCGCCGGAGTCTACATGGTGGCGCGCTGCGCTCCCATTTTCAGCCGCGCCCCGATCGCCATGGAGGTCGTCACGGTCGTGGGAGCGCTGACGGCGCTCTTTGCCGCCACGATCGGCCTGGCGCAGCGCGACATCAAGCGCGTGCTGGCCTACTCGACCGTCAGCCAGCTCGGGTACATGTTCGTGGGTGCCGGCGTGGGCGCCTTCGCTTCGGGCATCTTTCATCTGATGACGCACGCATTCTTCAAGGCGCTGCTGTTCCTGGGCGCCGGCAGCGTCATCCACGCGCTGGGCGGCGAGCAGGATCTGATGCGCATGGGCGGCTTGCGCCGGCACCTGCCGGTCACCCACGGCACCATGCTGGCGGCGGCGCTGGCGATCTGCGGCATCTTCCCCCTGGCCGGTTTCTTCAGCAAGGATGAGATCCTGTGGTCCGCCTGGGCGCACGGGCATCCGTGGATCTGGGCCCTGGGGCTGACGACGGCGGGGTTGACCGCCTTTTACATGTTCCGCCTGGTGTTCCTGGCCTTTTACGGCGAGGAGCGCTTCTCGGAGGATACCCGGCACCATCTCCATGAATCGCCGCGCAGCATGACCCTGCCGCTCGTCGTGCTCGCCGTGCTCTCCGTCGTCGGCGGATTCGTGGGCCTGCCGGCGTGGATGGGGCTGGGCCCGTCCAGGTTCGAGCATTTTCTCGAACCCGCGTTCGAACTGGCCGTGCCGGTGCAGGCGGCGGAATATTCCCACGGCATGGAATTCGCCTTCGCCGCCCTGTCGGTGGCGGTCGCGGCCGCGGGAATCTTCCTGGCGCACCGCGTCTACGTCGCGCGACCCGGTCTGGCGGACGAGATCGCGGCGCGCGGGCGCGGCCTCTACACGCTCCTGTTCCACAAGTATTACGTGGATGAGGCCTACGATCGGGTGTTCGTCCGCCCGCTGATCCGCTCTTCCGAGGACGTGCTGTGGCGCGCGCTCGATGTGCGGCTCATCGACGGGGCGGTCAACGGCGTGGGGCGCATGGTTCAGGCGCAGGCGCAGCTGCTCAAGAACATCCAGAACGGGCTGGCGCGCAGCTATGCGGCCTGGATCCTGGCCGGAGGGGCGGCCGTGCTCCTGTATCTGGCATTCTTGCGCGGGTGAGCAGATAACATGAACGGCGACCACATCCTGAGCTGGATCGTCTATACCCCGGCGGCGGCCGGCCTGGTCACCCTGCTTTTGCCGCGCACCGCCGAAAGGGCGATCAAAGCGTTCGCCTTCCTGGCTTCGCTGGTTCCCTTCGCGCTCGCCCTGCAGGCGGCACGCGCCTTCGATCCCGCCCGGGGCGATTACCAGCTGGTCGAATCCGCTCCCTGGATCCGCACCGCAACCTACACGATCGACCACCACCTGGGAATCGACGGCATCAGCCTCCTGCTGGTTCTGCTGACGGCGTTCCTGACGCCGCTGGCCGTGCTTTCCTCCTGGAACTCGGTGACACGGGCGCTCAAGCCCTACATGGCGAGCCTGCTCTTTCTGGAAACGGGAATGATCGGGGTGTTTTGCGCTCTCGATCTGGTCCTGTTCTATGTGTTCTGGGAGGTCATGCTCATCCCCATGTATTTCCTGATCGGGATATGGGGAGGCGAGAACCGCGTTTACGCGGCCATCAAGTTCGTACTATATACCATGGCCGGCTCGCTGCTGATGCTCGTGGCCATCCTCTACCTGTTTTTTGCCAACGGCGCCACGACCTTCGATCTGCCCCGGCTCGCGCACAATCTCTCCTCGGGCGCGCTGCGCCTGACGAGCGCCGAAGAAACCTGGCTCTTCCTGGCCTTTCTGCTCGCCTTTGCCATCAAGGTGCCGCTTTTCCCGCTGCACACCTGGTTGCCGGACGCCCACGTCGAGGCTCCCACGGCGGGTTCGGTGATCCTCGCCGGGGTGCTGCTCAAGATGGGGACCTACGGCATGCTGCGCTTCTGCCTGCCGCTGTTCCCCGCGGCATCGCTGGCGAGCGCCCCGTATCTTTGCATCCTCGCGGTGATCGGCATCATCTACGGCGCCCTGGTGGCCATGGTCCAGCCCGACCTGAAGAAGCTCGTCGCCTACTCCTCGGTCAGCCACATGGGTCTGGTCGTGCTGGGGATTTTCGTCTTCACGACCCAGGGGCTGCAGGGCGCGACCCTGCAGATGCTCAACCACGGGCTCTCGACCGGCGCGCTCTTCCTGCTCGTCGGCATGATTTACGAGCGCAGGCACACGCGGGCGATCGCCGAGTTCGGCGGGCTGGCGCACGGCAGCCCGGTGCTGGCGGCGGTCTTCCTCGTCGTCACCCTGTCCTCGATCGGCCTGCCGGGTTTGAACGGGTTCGTCGGCGAGATCCTGGTCCTCGCCGGCGCGTTCCGCCGCAGTCCCTTGTATGCGGCCCTGGCCGCGAGCGGCATGATCCTCGGCGCCGTCTACATGCTGCGGATGTACCAGCGGGTTTTCCTCGGCCGGGCGGACAGGCCGGAAAACGCGCACATGGGGGACATCGGCCTGAGGGAAAAGCTGCTGCTGCTGCCCATTCTCGCGATGATGGTATGGATCGGAGTGTATTCCACGACCTTCGTGCGCCCCATGGACGCCAGCCTCGAGCTTGTGCGCCAGCGGATTCTGCACGCGCCCAGCCCGGCGGGCGGATACCGCGTCGATCAGCAGGAGCGACGAACCTTGCCGCCACAGGATAGGACCGATGGCCGCTGAGTACCTTCCCGTTCTGCCCCTGATTCTCCTGGTTGCAGGAGGCCTGGTCATCCTGCTGCTGGAGCCCTTCACCGCGCCGGCGCGCAAGAGCCGCATGGGCCAGATCGCCGTGCTGTCCACCTTCACCGCGGCATACAGCCTGAGCTTTTTCTGGAACGCTCCCGAGCGCGAGCTTTTCCACGGCATGCTGGCGGTCGACCGCTTCGGCATCTTCTTCCAGTGGCTCTTCCTGGTGATCACGGGCATCTGCGCCCTGATTTCGCTGCGCTTCAACGAGCGGGAAAACATGAACCGCGGGGAGTACTATGCGCTCCTGCTGTTCGCCTGTTCGGGCATGGTGCTGATGGCCGCCAGCGCCGATCTGATTCTGACCTTCCTGGGAATCGAGATTCTTTCGATCGCGACGTACATACTGGCGGGCTTCAAGCGCGCCGACCTCCGGTCCAACGAGTCCGCCCTGAAGTACTTCATCCTGGGGTCCTTCGCCACCGCTTTCCTGCTGTACGGCATTGCGCTCCTGTACGGCAGCACGGGCAGCACGAACTACCGGGCGATCCAGGAAGCGCTCGCGGCGCGGCTCTCGATGCCCGGGCCCGCGCTGGCGGGCCTGGGCCTTCTTCTGGTGGGCTTCGGATTCAAGCTCGCCACCGTGCCCTTTCACGCCTGGGCGCCCGACGTCTACGAGGGCGCCCCGTCGCCCGTGACCGCCTTCATGCTGGTCGGCCCCAAGGCCGCCGGCTTCGCCGCGCTCATCCGCGTGCTGATCCAGGCCGTGCCCATACTGGCGAACGACTGGCGGTCGGTGCTCTGGCTGGTGGCCATACTCACGATGACGCTGGGGAACACGGTCGCCGTGCGCCAGACGAACATCAAGCGCATGCTGGCATACTCGGCCATCGCCCAGGCCGGGTATCTGCTGGTCGGCATCGTCGCCCACAATCCCGCCGGCCAGGCGGCCGTCGCCTTCTATCTCATGGTTTACACCCTGATGAATCTGGGCGCCATGAGCGTCGTCCTCTCCCTGAGCCGGCAGGGAGACGCCCGGGTGCACCTGGAGGACTACGCGGGTTTGGCGCGGTCGGCCCCGGTGCCGGCCGCAGCCTTGTCGCTCTTCTTGATTTCGCTCGCGGGCATCCCGCTCACCGGCGGGTTCATCGGCAAGTTCTACCTGTTCGGCGCCGCCCTCTCCGAGGGATTCATCGGCCTGGTCGTCATCGCCGTGCTCAACAGCGTCCTTTCCGTGTACTACTACTTCCGCGTCATGGTGTACATGTACATGCGCGAGCCTGCGGACACCCAGGAGCCCCCGGCAACGATTCCCGCGCCGGTCATGGCGGTCATTCTGATCGCGGCCGCCGGCATTCTGGTTCTGGGTGTCTTCCCCGGCCCGGCCATGAACCTTGCCGCCGGTTCCGCCCTTGCACTAAAATAGGCTGGTGCAAGGCAAAGGAGGATGAGGGCTGCCTATGGACCCCCGCAAGCGCATCGAAGACGAACTGCGCGCCATCGACCGTGAGCTCCGGGTGGATCTGCCCAAGGAGATTCTGCGCGCGCGCGAGCACGGCGACCTGAGCGAAAACGCCGAGTACAAGGCCGCCAAGGAGCGCCAGCACTATCTGGAAAACAAGCGGGCCCAGCTCCAGGCGCGGCTCGCCGCCCTCTCCCTGATCAACCTCGAGAAGATCCCCCGCGACCGCGTCGGCTACGGCTCGCGCGTCACCCTGTACGATTGCAACACGGACCAGGAAGTGGAGTACACCCTGGTGTCACCGGAAGAATCCGACTTCGCCAAGGGACTGCTGTCGGTGCAATCCCCCATCGGCCGCAGCCTCCTCGGCAAGATGCCCGGCGACGAAGTCCGGATCTCGACCCCTTCGGGCGTGCGCGAATACGAGATCCGGAGCCTGCAGACCATTCACGATCTGGAAAGCTGAGCCCCCGGCGGCCCGGGCATCCTCGCCCGCACCGCGGCGCCGCGACCGGCGCGGAAGCACTGCCCTGCGGGTGCGCGGCGCGGCGGAGGGCTCGGGGGCCCCGCCGCCGCGCCATCGATGTCTCAAGTGAAGAGCAGCAGCATGATGACCACGAAGGTCAGCAGCGCAAGGAACTCGATGAAGGCGAGGCCGAGAAAAATGAAGATCCGGATGGTGTCGGTCGCGCCGGGGTTGCGCGAGACCCCCTCGCACGCGGCCGCCAGTGCCCGGCTCTGCGAGTAGCCGCAGGCGGCGGCGGCCAGGGCCATGCCGAACGCCGCCGAAATGAGCAGCCACTGGCTCTTTCCGCCTGCAGCGCCCCCGGCCTCGCCCTGGGCGAAGGCGGGTGCCACCATGGACAAGACGACGAATCCCACCAGCACTGCCAGAATCGACTTGCGACCCATGTAACCTCTCCTTTCAAGCAAGCGCAACACGAACAGAAACCGCTCAGGCGGCCGCCGCCTTCAGTTGCGTCGGTGCCGCCGCCTCATGGTGCTTCGCACCATGCTCACCTTCGTGGGAATCTTCCACGGCACCCGAGATGTAGACCATCGACAGCAGGATGAAGATGAAGGCCTGGATCGTGCTGGCGAACAGCGCCAGGAACATCACGGGGATCGAGGTGAGGAACGGGAAAATGTACCGATTCAACGAACCGATGATCAGCTCCTCGGCGAAGATGTTGCCGAAGAGACGGACGCTGAGCGAGACGATGCGCGCCACATGGCTGACGATCTCGACCGGGAGCATGAGCCAGGCCAGCCACCACACGGGCCCGGCGAAGTGCTTCAGATACTTCCACAAGCCGTGCTTGCGGATGCCCAGAGAGTTGTAATAGAGGAACGAGCAGATCGCGCAGGAAGCCGTGACGTTCAGGTTGCTGGTCGGCGACATGAAACCGGGCAGGAGGCCCAGAAGGTTGCCGCACAGGATATAGATGCCCAGCGTGCCGATGAGCGGCAAGTAGCGGGCGCCCCCCTTGCCGATGACCTCGTTCATGAGCTGGAGCACGGCCTCCAGAACGACCTCGACCATGTGCTGCGCCCGCCCGGGATTCTCGACGCTCAGCCTGCCCCGCAGCCACAAGGAGAAGCCGATCAAGCCCAGGGCGATCAGAAGGATCATCACGATATGGTCCGGCACGGCGTGGTGCCCTTCGGCGACGTGAAAACCGGCGGCACGCGCCAGGGGATCGAAAAGGACCCGGTTCAGAAAACTTCCGACTGCGCTTTGCTCGTGCATGGTTATCGCGGCTTGCGGCTCCGTGCCTGGAGCACGCCCTCGATCAAGACTCCTGAGTAAAAGAGCGCAAAGCCTGCGGTGGCGGCGATTGCGCCCAAAAAAAGAAGGCGGATCATAGCATAGAGGCACAGGGGAATCAACAAGAGGCGCAGCAGGAATTCCAGAAGAATTCGGAGCTTGGATCGTCCGGGATCGAGATAGACCGCGGCCCCGATCGTCCTGCGCAGCCAGGCGAGATTGAGCGCGGCGAGCGCGCAGCCCGCGGCGAAGGAAAGGCCCTGCCGCCCGCCCAGCAGGAGCCAGACGAGCAGGCTGCCTCCAAGGGAGAGCCATGCCCCGATGGCGAAGATGCGCTTTTCTACGGCACTGGCCGCGATGCGGATCATCTCTTCCGGTTGCCCGTCAACAGCCGCACGATTTCATAGAATCCCGCGCCCGCGCCGACAAAGGTGCCGACGACGCCTCCCCACGGGAAGCAATCCAGCGGGCGATCCAGCAGGAAATAGCCCAGCATCCAGCCCGCGGCCATGGAGGCGGGCAGGATCGTGATGATGGCCGATAGGCGGCCGAGTCTCACGAAGAACGACTTGTCGTCGCGCATCGCACTCATCGGGGACATCGCTCCGCCGTGCGGCGGGTATCATAGCACGGGGCGTCCGCTACAAATGTCTTTGGCGAAGCTCGTCGATTTTGGTAGGCTTTTCGGTCGGGAGAGGTACCGAAGAGGTCATAACGGGCTCGACTCGAAATCGAGTGACGGGCCAAAAGCCTGTCCGTGGGTTCGAATCCCACCCTCTCCGCCACCGCTTGCCACAATGCGTTGATTCCAGAAGCATGGCTGCAACGCCTTGAAGCCTGCCCGACTCCGGAACTCCCGACACAGGCAAATTCGCTGTCGATGGCCAAACGGCCGAAAGCCATGCCATGGTCAACTTGGTGGAACAGGGCCGGCAGGCCAGAATGACGTGGCACGGGTTTTCGGTTGTTCGCCCCGAACCCTGCGCCGGTACCAACGTAGGTATGCCGCCGGCGGACCGGCCGCGCTGGGTCGCGCAGGCGGATTCCCGCACGGACGC
>Ga0272448_1001398_pt1 | contig 32638 bp, 23 predicted proteins | sample YNPCB0191_FD_202220 | JGI IMG/M metagenome (GOLD analysis project Ga0272448, IMG submission 202220) | Hot spring sediment microbial communities from Yellowstone National Park, WY, United States - YNP-CB-019-1 | ecosystem: Environmental > Aquatic > Thermal springs > Hot (42-90C) > Sediment...
GCATCGGCGACTTTGACAAACCCAGCTATGTTTGCGCCGATAACGTAGTTGCCCGGATGCCCGTATTCGGCAGCGGTTTGAGCGACGTTTTTGTGGATCGTGACCATGATTTGGTGCAGTCGTGCGTCAACCTCTTCACGCGGCCAAGACAAGTGCATCGAGTTCTGTGACATCTCGAGGCCGGATGTGGCCACGCCACCCGCATTAGCGGCTTTGCCGGGGCCGTAGAGGATTTTCTTTGCCAGGAACAGGTCAATTGCCTCAGGTTCAGACGGCATGTTGGCAGCTTCAGCCACGAGAATACAGCCGTTGTCAAGCAACGTTTTAGCGTCTTCACCGCTGATCTCGTTTTGCGTGGCGCATGGGAAGGCGCAGTCGCATTTGATACCCCACGGCCGTTTGCCTTCGAGGTACTTTACGCCGAATTTTTCGGCGTATTCCTTGATACGGCCTCTGCGGATGTTCTTAAGCTCCATGATCCAGGCAAGTTTTTCGGCGTTGATACCGTCTTTGTCATAAACGGTGCCGTTTGAGTCTGACATGGTGACAACTTTGGCACCGACCTGAATGAGTTTTTCGACGGTGTATTGGGCTGCGTTGCCCGAGCCTGAGACTGTGCACACCTTGCCTTCGAGCGAGTCATTGCGTGTTTTGAGCATTTCCTGTGCGAAATAGACGCAGCCGTACCCGGTTGCCTCGGGTCGGATGAGCGAGCCGCCCCAATTGATGCCTTTGCCAGTGAGCACGCCAGTGAATTCATTGGCCAACCGTTTGTACTGGCCGAACAGGTAACCAATCTCGCGTCCACCTACACCGATGTCACCTGCCGGTACGTCGGTATCAGGCCCGATATGCCGGAACAGCTCGGTCATGAAACTCTGGCAGAACCGCATCACTTCGGAATCGCTTTTGCCTTTGGGATCGAAGTCACTGCCGCCTTTTGCACCGCCCATTGGCAGTGTGGTGAGCGAGTTTTTGAACACCTGCTCGAACCCGAGGAACTTCAGTATGCTCAGGTTCACGCTTGGATGGAATCGCAGTCCGCCCTTGTAGGGCCCAATTGCGCTGTTGAACTGGACGCGGTAGCCGCGATTCACATGGACATTGCCCTTGTCGTCCTGCCAACAGACGCGGAATTGAATAATTCGCTCCGGCTCAACCAGCCGCTCCAGCAAGGCTTGGTCGCGGTATTTTTTGTGTCGCTCCACAGCAGGTTCAATTGACTCCAGTACTTCGGTTACAGCCTGGAGAAACTCAGGTTCATGCGGATTGCGTTTTCGTACAATCTCAAGTGTATCTCGGATAATTGACATGGCTTTGTTATTGGTTGTTACGGGGTTTGTTAGCGTCTGATACCGGGCGCAGCCAGTTCCGTACCGTCGGCCTGCAAACGGTTGTTACGCAAGCCGTGCACTGGCGTTGCCTGCAACTTTTGTTAATAGATTTAATCAGTTTAACGTCCATCAGACAGGCGCGTTTTACCCGAAAAGGGCCGCATTGTCCATAAATTTTTTGCATCGGTTTGATTTGGATTTCTTCAGCACAGTCAGGCCGTGCTTAAGCAGCCTCGGTGCTATGGACTTGAATATGCTGTGGACTGTCGCGCTAGTCCGTGGCCGTTACAAAGCTGTGTTGTGGGTTCTGATTTGGCTGACGCGCAGCTTGTTGGTATGAGTTTTGCCCAGATTCTCATGGGTACGCGACAGTACAAAATGCATTTGCGGCGTGCGTATTGGCTTATGCGCGCGCAGTTTGGTCATCAACACTGGTGGCCGGGTGAAACGGCCTTCGAGGTTTGTGTAGGTGCAATTTTGACGCAGAACACAAACTGGACAAATGTCGAGCGTGCAATTGCCAACTTGAAATCAGCCGGTGTTTTATTGCCGCGCGATCTCTACGCACTTTCGCCCGAGCGTCTTTGCGCGTTGATCCGGCCCGCAGGGTATTACAATGTGAAAGCGACGCGATTGCGCGCGTTTTTGAGTGTGTTGTTGAATTACTGTCCAGAGTCGGATGCGCAAGCGGATGGTAACGCGCACCGCCGTGTGTACGAACGCAAGCATCAAGCCTGTTCTTGCGCCAGGTGCGCAGGATCGGCTGCGGGCAGACTGCCGTGTCTGGACAGGTTATTTGCGGGTGAAACTCCGGTGGTACGGCGCCGGTTGCTTGAGATACCTGGGCTTGGGCCGGAAACTGCAGACAGCATGTTGTTGTACGCTGGTGGGCACCTGAGTTTTGTCGTTGACGCATACACAAAGCGGATTTTTAGCAGGCATGGTTGGGTGGTTGGTACTGGCCGTACGTCAACGTACGACGAGCTGAAAGAACTTTGCGAATCTGCATTACGCGACAGGCCCGCTGCCGAGCTGCTGGATTACTGGCAGGATTATCACGCGCAACTTGTCATGGTTGGCAAAAGGTTTTGCCGCGCACGAACTGCTCTTTGCCGGGGTTGCCCGCTGGAAGTTTTGCTGCACCAAAACACAGGTGCAAAGAGGCAATAGCGTGGATTTGAATGTGTTGCTAGCTCAGCGTTAACGCAGGCGCACTTTCATGCACGGACTTGTTTTGTGGCGGCCCATTGAGTGTGAGCACGACAAGCCGGGACACCTGAATCGTTGGCGACTCGCATGCAACGTCCGCCCGCCGGGTAAATTGGCGGGAAAGATCAAGTGCGGATTTGTCTCGGTTGATTATTGTTGCGGCTGTGCAGCTCCGGTGCTTTCGGGCTGGAACGCGAACTGCCGAGCCGGTAAGGACTCGGTTGGTGCAAATTGTGGTTTGACTGCTGCTGCGCCCGGGCATAAAGTGTCGCATGGTTAAAACAGCGATTTGTGTGCTGGCATGGAATCACGTCTGATATTGCAGTTTTCGGCATGTGCGGTTTTGGCTTCAGCAGCCGTAGGGATTTGCTTTGGCGCAGAAGCCGGCGGACAGCCAATTGAATTTTCTAAACCGCGCACGGAGCTTGTCACGACAAACCTGCAGGAAACCACGTCGAAAAAGCTCGAAGAAACCTTGCTCAGGCAACGAATCCTGTCAGACGGACCTCGTCGTGTTGAAGTGCTGGATTCAGACGCCGGATTTGCCATCGGGCGGCCGTTGCCGCCGCCAGTGGTGAGTTCGCCGAGCCAGCGCAAACGGCTAAGAGAATACATTGATCGGCGGCGGAATTGGGTTTATCTGTCGGCTGAAGAGCTTGGTATGGGGTGGGAAACCGAGGAGAAGCTCGGCTTGTCGAGACTCGACCCTGTCAGCGGCCAGAAAGAAAAGGGTTCTGTTATCGAGCGGTTTTATCAAAGGTTGAAACAGCAAAGCGAAGCGCAGACCGGCCAGGTTTTGCCCGATTTGATCGGCGAAAACGGCCTAATAGGTTTTGTTGAGCAGCCTGCCACGAAATCTCCGCTTGCGCGCAAGGTTGAGGAAACCGAACAAACATTGCAAAACCTGTTTCAGAGTCAACCTGCCGGCGACCTGTTACCTATGCAGGATCAGAAAAGTTCGCCTTCAATTTTGCCGGACCTACCGTGGACAAGCACAGCGTACACTCAATCCGACGCGGATCGAAAGAGCAGACTAGACGAGTTCAAACGGTTGCTTGAGCCGCCGCAGGCTGTATCGGCTGCTGCTGTTCAGACACCGGGTGTGGGGTCTTTCGGTAACAATACAAAAGTGAACACTGGTCTGACTTCGCCCACAATGCGTTTCACGCCCACCACGCCTCCAACACCGGTCGGTTCGGGTACGGTTAACCCCTACAGTGCAATGCCGGTACGGACGCCGGATTCAAGCAGCTTCAATCAACCGCTTAATTCGTTGCCGCCGGCACGTGAACCCCTGAGAATTCCGCAACCGCCAGCGGGGCCGCCTCAGCGCAAGTTTTAGATTGCAAAAAGCCGGATTTGGCCATGCATGAGCATGTTGCGTTTCTGCACATGCAGCATCGGGCAAGCAGCCGGGGGCGTTGCGGTGTGCCAGCAAAGGTGCAGTTGAAATGCGGCGATCGCCGTTGTTATTTTCGCTCGCGCAGGCAACACCGGGTCGGCTCAGCGACGTTATGAATTTGGTTTCCGGGTTTTAAATCTGAGGCGGGTTTGGCGGGGCCGGTGTCCGTGTTTGTTACGCGCAATGTGACGCCGACTTCCAAATCGGCAAGCTGTCCGTAGCCGCCTTGTGTTGGCGGGTTTTAACCGCAGCAGTGTGAGACGACGCAGCAGACTCGGAAGTCTCAGCTATGAAAACCGTGTGCAATGTCCGTGCTAAGCGTCCGATAGGGCCGTGTTTAGGCCTTGATAAAGGTTATTGTGCGTGTGCAGCGCTACGCACAAAGGCTTTTGGTGTGTCGCCAGCTCAGTGTTGTGCAGTTGTTACCAACACTTGTTCGAGCGTTGTGACACCCTCACGGGCGCGTTCGAGCGCGACCATGCGCAATGTGCGCATACCTTGACTGATGGCGACCTTGCCAAGCTCACGCGCAGGTGCACGAGTGATGATCAGGCGCCGTATTTCGTCTGTGATGGTCATAGCCTCAATGATTGCCATTCGGCCGTAGTAACCCGTGTTCTTGCACCTTTCACAACCGCGTCCGCGGTACAGTGTGACACCGTCGAATATGCTCGGGTCAATGTTCAGGTCCTGGTACATCTTGGGTGGGTATTGGACGGGTTCCTTGCAGTGTGAACAGATCCGGCGCATGAGCCGTTGCGCGCATGAGAGTATTACAGATGATGAAATCAAGAACGGCGCAATGCCCATGTCGTCCAGGCGTGCAATTGCGCCGGGCGCGTCGTTACAGTGCAATGTGCTGAGGACCTGGTGACCTGTTAGCGCTGCTTCAATTGCGATTTCGGCAGTTTCGGTGTCGCGAATCTCGCCGATCATGATAATGTCCGGGTCCTGGCGCAGGATTGACCTGAGTGCATTTGCGAATGTGAGTCCGATCTCGCGTCTGACGGGCACCTGGTTGATGCCGTGGATTTGGAACTCGACAGGGTCTTCCACAGTGATGATGTTCCACTCGGGCGAGTTAAGTTCGTTAAGTGCTGAGTACAGTGTGGTTGTTTTGCCTGAACCTGTTGGTCCGGTCACAAGGATCAGGCCGTGCGGCGCGTCAATAGCGGCCTTGACCTGCGCGTACGTTTGCGGGTCGAGGCCGAGCTTATCGAGGCTGGTCGAAAGCGCGCCTTTGTCGAGGACACGCAACACTACTTTCTCGCCAAACACGGTCGGCATGACCGACACACGCAGGTCATAATCTTTGCCGCCGACCTTAACGCGGATGCGGCCGTCTTGTGGCAAGCGCCGTTCGGCGATATCGAGGTTTGCCATGATTTTGAGCCGTGACACAAGCGCAAGGTGCATTTGTTTTGGGGGAGCAGGCACCTCGATAAGCGAGCCGTCAATGCGATACCGCACACGGACAACTTTTTCGAACGGCTCGATATGGATGTCGCTTGCGCGGTCTTTGATAGCCTGGACGATGAGCAGGTTGACAAGCTTCACCACCGGCGCTTCCTCGGTTGATGCGGCTAGTTGATCGAGATTGACTTCTTCAGCTTCTTCCTTGGCGACCTCGAGATTAGCCGCTGCGGCTTCGACATCGGCCTGTTTCGTTACGTCCCCGATAATTTCCTCGATACTGGCGCTTTTGGCAGCTTCGATGTTGTTTAGCTTGTCAATAATGGCGCGTTCCGAGGCTATCAAGGGCACAATTTCAAGGCGTGTGATCCGCTTGATATCGTCAATGGCAAGCACGTTCAGCGGGTCTGCCATTGCTAGGAACAGCTTGTTTTCGAGGCGTGCGATCGGGATGACCTTGTGATTTTGTGCTACTTCGCGTGGGATCAGCTCGGCTATTTCATGCGGGATACTGAGGCGCGTCACGTTTATCGGGGGTGTATTCAACACGCGCCCCATCGAAACTGTCAGGTCCTGTTCGCTTACATAGGCCTTTTCGATTACGAGCTTGATGAATCTTGAGCCCTCGCGTTTCTGCTGTTCGAGCAGTTCCTGGACCTGTTCGCGGGTTAACAGGCCGTCTTCGACCATGGCATCGGCGATACGTTCACCGAACGTTTTTACTCGTGGCAACATACCTTAGACACGGAAAGCTTTGCGGATGCATTTGATCAACTCGACCGGTGTGGTCAGATACCATGCCAAGCGGGTTGTTTTGCCAGCCGACAACTCGAGCAATGCCTGCCGATTGAACGGATTTGCCGTGGCAACAAATGTTGTTCTGCTCATCTTATCAAAAGGCAAAACACACCAGCGCATGCATGTCTGGGCCGGAAAAGTGCGTGCGAGGTCAAAGTCAACGTCGTACCTTTCGATCGGCAGGAACCCCACACGCGCGCGTTCGACGAGCAGTGTGAGGCTCTTTTCAATCGGCACAAGTTTCTTGTCGTGCAGTACCTGTATGAACGGTTCGACCACACTGTTCGACGGCGCTTTCAGATCGGGTGTGGGCCAACTCTGTTCAAAGTCAGATGGCGCAATCAGTTTGCTTTCGACAAAGGCTTTGTACATCTCGGTGCGCCCGTCGTCAACGATGCTGGGGGTGACTACCGCCGCCGGCGCTTTTGCAACGGCCGGTGCAGCCAGTGCCGCCGGTGCGGCGGGCTTGACTTGCCTAGCTGCCTGCTCGGGCTCATGTACACGCGCAGATGGATGGAACCCACCAGCTTTGGCTTCGATCTCGCGCAGTGCGGCCTGCACCTCGGCGTCGTCCGGCGCACGTTGCAAGATGGTTTCGTATTCAAGAATTGCGGAGGACAATTGGCCAAGCTGCATGTAAGCCTTGGCAATCCGTTTTGATGTTCGGATGACATCCTCTTCTCGACCGAGTTTCGAGTATGCTTCCTTAAGAATCTCAAGCGATTGATAGTCAGCCGGCTGCGATTGAGTGATCATTTCGAACATCTCAATCGTCTGTGCCAGTTGCGCAGCTTCGTTTGGACTCAAGACACCAGCCATGTTCGGTACCATTCCCGTGCCTTAAACAGCGCCGGACAATGGTTGTAGGTAGCAAATTTCTGGCCAGTTTGCGCCTCTTTGACGGGTGTTTTAACGGCTCAACATTTGCAAGTAAACACGGGGTTTTTGCGTAGCTCATGTTGCGCGGTCGAACCGGTTATGAACTTGTGTGTCCCAAAAACGTGTACTTGGTCAATAACACCTGTACAACAAGTGTCCATGGTTTGTGGCAACGTATTGGTTGCAACTTTACTTTCAGGCCGCAGCCCAGCATGTTTGGGCTGCGAATGACAGGAATCCGTAAAATTTTGGCACTGACAGTTTTAATTGGCGCGGTTTGGCCGGCTCGAGTGGCTAATTCGGCTTCAGCCAGCACGCCGCCTTCGGTTCAGGAAGTTTACGAGCTGCTCCAGACGAACCTGCCTGGGGTGCACTTGCCCGAGCTTAAAAACGCGTCCGTGGAGGGTTTGCTCAAGTTACTCGGGCCGCGTGTTGAGCTTGTGTCGGACAAAACCGGGTTGGACCGCGGTGCAACAACCTGTGGCTTGGTGAAAACGAATCTGTTTGACGGTGCGATTGCGTATTTTCGTATTGCAGAGGTGACTGTGCCGCTGGCGTCGGAGCTGTTGGCTGCCATTGAACGAATCGCCGGGACAAACAAACTGTCCGGCATTGTATTGGACCTGCGATTTGCCTCCGGGACAGACTATGCGGCTGCAGCCAGTGTTGCGGATTTATTTGCAAGCGGAGGCGGACTGCTTCTTGACTGGGGTAACGGCCAGGCCTACGCCACCGCAAAGACAAACGCAATCAAACTGCCCGTGATGGCGCTTGTGAATGGTGAAACAGCCGGTGCCGCCCAAGTGTTGGCTGCTCTTGTGCGGCAATTGGGTGTGGGCCTTGTCATCGGCACAAACACAGCCGGCCGCATTTGCGCCGTGAACGAATTCGAGTTAACCACGGGGCAACGCCTGCGCATTAGTGGTGGGCCGGTTAAACTTGGTGATGGGCAAGCGTTGCCTGAGGACGGTTTGCAACCGGATATTGCAGTTGCAGTCAGGCCCGAAGACGAACGCGCATTTTTGGATGATCCGTACCGCCAGATCACAACCGGGCAAGAGCTTTCCGGCCAAAATGGCGGGTCGAACCAGACGAATCGCGTGCAACGGCGCCGCATAAATGAGGCCGAGCTGATGCGCGAGTATATGGAAGGCTCAGGGTCGGCTGGGCGCAGACCGGCACCTGGTGCAGACGAACCCGCGCCACCTGTTGTGACGGACCCTGTGCTGGCACGTGCATTGGACCTTATCAAAGGCCTCGCGGTGCTTCAGCAGACGCAAGACCGGTAATCCGACCCCGGTAGGTGCGCTGCGGACATTTTGGTGGCCTGGCAGCGCTCACGCCAACTGCGGCAGTTGTTTGAATAATGCCCTGTTACTGGCAATCATACGGAACGAATCGCCATCGGGATTTTTCGCACACCAGAATTTGCCCCCTGCACATTCGACCAGCAACCCGCCTGGTGCAAGGTCCCACAGGCTTATGCCGCGTTCGATGTAGGCATCGAATCTGCCGCCAGCAACGTACGCCAGGCCCAGGCCGGCGGAGCCCATCGTGCGTATCTTGCGTGCGGCGCGCGCCAGTTGAATGAAACACGGCAAAATTGCGTCTAGAAATCTTTCGCTCTTGCCGAATCCGACCGAAACGACCGCTTCGCCCAGGCTCCTGCGATTACTCACATGGACCGGAACACCGTTGAGTTTGGCAGGCTCGCCCCGTACGGCAGTCCACAGTTCTTCTTGGAACGGATCATAAATTACGGCAACCGCTGTCTTGTATTTTGCTTCCGTGCCGCCACGGGCTTGGACGCGCTTTTGAAGCGCGATTTGCACGCATACGTGTGGAATACCGTGCGCATAGTTTACCGTGCCATCCAGTGGGTCTACCACCCACCGGATCGGGCCGGTCGGATCGCCTATGTTTTTTTCCTCGCCCAAGATTGGTATTTGCGGGAATGCAGCGCGCAGGATGGTTTCAATTTTGCTCTGCGCGCGCACGTCAAGTTCGAGTTTTATGTCGTGTGCGGTGGCGAGGTTGACCTTTTTTGTGCTGCGCATGTTTCGCCGGAGCAGTTTCCCCGCCGCTTGCGCAGCATCAACACTGAATTCCAAGGCTTTGTCGAGTTTAATTGCGTCCATCATTTTTGCGTGTTCAAGACCGGTTAACTTAGCACCAGCAGGCGCACGTGCTGAAGATATTTTTTGCACCGCCGAGCACACTCGACTGTCAATGCCGCTTCAGTACGAGCCTGTGATCAATGCGTTTTGTCTGGTGATATTCCAGAGGCGGGAGTGTTGTAATTGTGGGCGACTCGGTTTCACTGAGAATTGTGCGTGCTAGTGCCTGCAGCTCACGCCAGCGGTCCCAGTCAAGCTCAGGCGCATGCGAGATTTGGCGGAGCAGACTGCGCCATTCGATAATCAACCTGTCAATATCACCCAACCCGACCATGTCATTTACCCAGGCATGTTTGCTTTGTGGGTCTTTGTGGACCGAAGCGACAATCTGTTCTGCACCTGCGCCGTAGTCTGGTGGCAGCCCGTTTTCGAGATAGCCAGGGATGGTTTGCAGGCCGAACCTTGCGCGGCAGACCGCAGCAAGGCGTCCGCCCCAACGATTATCGTCTCCGCAAAATCTGAACCCGGCATCGAGGTTTGCAAGGTCGTACACAAGCTCGTCCAATGGATAGGATTCTTCTTCAAGCGCGGCTGCGATTGCCAAGCCGTGGTTCTGCGAAAAGAAACTCACGATCTGGCCGCGCCGTGTTGGTGTACCTGTCTGGTCAATCAACCCGAGCCGACGCCACAGCAGTGCCACACCGGTTGCAGTCGGTAGTTTCTTGCACACCTCAACCAGTTTGCATGCCGCACAGTCGGGCGGGAACACCTCGCGTTCGGGCGGTTTCCATAATGCAACTCCATGCGAATCTACGGGCACGCGCATCGTTAACTGTGAGACATCGAGCTGTGCCATTATCCGGTGTGCTTGCTGGACGAATTTGGTTACAGGGGTGCGCTGCTTGGCCAACTTGGCTGCGAGCACGGGCGCAATTTTCTGTTCCCAAAGCGTCTCTGGCGCAACACGCCCACGCCAATTTGTGAGCCGGCGGACCCATTTGGCTATTGTTACGCGGCCATCACTGAGTTTTTCCGCAACTGTGAGTGCGCGTCCGTAGGTTTTCCGGCCGTGCGCGTCTTCGGCAAGCACACACAAAGTGCCTGAGCCAACTTTCTCGAGTGCAACAGGCACAGAAAGTGCAGGCAACAGATGAAGAGCTTTGTCGGACAGGTCTGACCTGTCTGACCTGTCTGACCTATCGGACCTTTCTGAGGGCACCGGCACAAAAATCTCGCTTATGGGTTTTTCCACCGGTGCCGGATAGTTCTCCCATTCACCGCGGCTGTTAAGCATCTGTCGGATTCGTTTGCGCACGTGCCGTGCCCGTTCTGAATCTGTGCGCAAACCGCAGGGTGCATCTGGACTTTTCAATGACTGTTCAATGCCAAGCACAATCGGCTTGGAAGTAAACAGCCGTTCTTGCGCGCGCACTGCTGCGGCAAACGGGTCTTCCCCCTGTTCAACAGCGGCATTCATTAATCCGAGCAACGCAGCCCAGTCAACCATGCCGTTCCGGCACAAATGCGCCGGATGCGCATCCAACAGTCTGATCCCGTTTGCGGTCACGATCACGTACCCGGTCTCGTCTAAGCCGCGTCGGCCTGCGCGTCCGAACATCTGCAGGATTTCGTCTGGCCTGAGCGGTTGTTCGATTTCGTCACGTCGGTATGAATCCCCTGCCAGAGCCACACTCCTGAGCGAGAAGTTGATTCCTGCTGCTAACCCCATTGTGGCAACCACAACACGTAACTGGCCCGCCTTTGCCAACGGCTCGATTACACCCGCGCGTGCTCCATAGCTCAAACCGCTGTGGTGGTACGCCACACGGCACTTGAGCAACTCGGCGAGGTGTTTGCCCACCAGTGCCTTTTGTTGCGGGCTGAGTTGGAGCGGATTCGGGTTTGGCAACTGCCGCGCAAGTTCAGCAGCCATTGATTCAGCCGCCTGCCGACGCGGTGCAAAAATCAGGATCGGCCCGAGGTCTTCGGCAAGCGCCTTTGCAACCAGACGCGGCCAGTACCCGCGAATTTCGTTCGGCACATGGTAACTGAGACTGTTTGCGTGGATTTCTTCGAGCGGTACCGGTCGTTCGTCGTGTCGGATTAGAACCGCGTCACGCCCGAGCCGCTGCAGCCACTTGACCACATCCTGCGGGTTGCCGACACTGCCACTGAGCAGTAACAGTTGGGTTTGGGGTGGGCAAAGTGCAATTGCAACCTCGTAATTCAAGCCACGCTCGGGATCGCTCAGCATCTGGTACTCGTCAATCACGAGCAGGGTCGGTCCGTCACCGCGTACGAGCCGGTTTTTCTGTGTCTCGAGTGTTGCAACAATGATTGGTGCATCCAGGTTTTCCGACAGGTCGCCCGTGGCGATGCCAACATTCCAACCGCGCGCACGCCATTCGGCGAGCTTGTCGTTTGCAAGTGCGCGTGTTGGCACGGTGTAGATTGCCTGGCCACGCGGTTTACCGAAATTTGACCAAAGCTCGAAAACGAGCGTTTTACCTGCCCCGGTAGGCGCTTGCACCACAACGTCTTTACCTGCGCGCAGCGCGGCCACTGCCTGTTGTTGCCACAAGTCAGGCACGATCACATTCGTAAGCGCCCCTAAACAATCAGCTTGTCCGGTCGGTGTACCCACACATGGAAGATAATTGAAGAAACGGCGATTGTGAAACATGCAAATTTGCCGGTTGCATACCGACTGCAGCAGACGCCGTTCTGCAATTCAGAAGCCTGATAAGGCGGGTCCAGCACAGGCTGGGACGGTGGGCGCCAGCACGTGCACGGGTGGTCTTCCGCACGGGCTTGGGCCTTTGTGTGGTTTAATCCGGGTAACCGTCCGGGAATTTCCGGTGCCAATGCCATGCGCTGGCAATGATGCTTTCGAGATCAGTGAACTCGGGCTGCCAACCGAGTTCGCGCCGGATTTTTTCGCTGCTTGCCACGAGCACAGGTGGGTCACCGGGCCGACGCGGCCCGACGTCAGCCGGGATCGGATGCCCGGTGATTTTACGTGCTGTCTCGATTACCTGCCTGACGCTGAAGCCGCGTCCGTTGCCGAGGTTGTAGATGCGGCTGCCGGCGTCGAGTGCTTCGAGTGCAAGTATGTGTGCGCGGGCAAGGTCGCTTACGTGAATGTAGTCGCGAATACATGTGCCGTCCGGGGTGGGGTAATCGTCGCCGTAGATTGTCACGGCCGTTCGCTTGCCAAGCGCCACGCTGAGCACAATCGGGATCAGATGCGTTTCCGGGTTGTGATCTTCGCCGCGTTCGGCAGTTGCGCCTGCGGCGTTGAAATAACGCAGGCTTGCATAACGCAGCTCTTGTGTTTTTTCGAGCCAGTAAAGAATTCGTTCGAGGATGAACTTTGATTCGCCGTATGGGCTGCCCGGGACGATCGGCGCGGTTTCGTCTATGGGAATTTTGGGTGGATTGTCGAACAGGTTCGCCGTCGAGGACAAAATGAACCGTTTTGTGCCGTGTTCGAGCATAGCGCGCAGCAGGTTGATGCCATTGACGACATTTGCGCCGAGGTACAGGAACGGCTTTTGCACAGATTCACTCACTAATGTGTGTGAGGCGAAATGCATCACTGCCTCCGGTCTGTGTTGGGCGAACACATGCCTCAACATGGCCGAATCGGCCAGGTCGCCCTTGATAAAAACGGCTTCGGGCGGCACCGCTGCACGATGTCCCTGGCTGAGGTTGTCCAACACGACAACTTTGTGCCCTGTCTTCACGAGTTGTTCAGCTACAACGCTGCCGATGTAGCCCGCACCGCCTGTTACAAGAATTCGCATGTCGTTTTGTTTTGTTAAACCGATTGCAAGCTATCCTTAAACAGCACGCAAGCCTGTCAAGCCCCAACAACAACCGGGGCTACAAATTGTCAGCGGATGTTGCGGTCTTTTCCGACAAAAGGCGCACAGCCGATTTTGCGACCAGTACATTCAGGGTGGTCATGTGGCGGCACTGTTGGGTTACGGCTTCGTACGGCTGCTTAGCCCGAAGCAAACCGTTGGGCGAGTCAGGTATTGCGCAGGTGTGGCCGGCAGTATAATCTTTGGACACGAACCCGGTTTACGTGACCGGCGGAGCGGCTTTTTGTTACTTTGCAAACTGACAAACCGGCATGCGGCATTGTGCCAAAGGAACAGTTGGACGGGAGCTGCGGAGATGAGACAGGCCCTGAAACATCGTCGGTTGCAATTGGTAATTTTGGCTGTGTTGTTGTGGATCGGGTCGCTGGTTGACCCGTTTGCCCAGGGACCGACCGTCATCAATTACCAAGGGCGGGTTACAGTTGCCGGAACGAACTTTACCGGCACCGGCCAGTTCAGGTTTGCGCTTGTAGATGGTGTGACCGGCGCTGTGTATTGGAGCAATGGGTCCGGTCCGGTTTCAATCCCTGTTACGCGTGGTCTGTTTTCGGTTTTGCTGGGTGACACAACAGTGTCGAACATGGCGCCATTGCCTGTGTGGGCATTCACAAACACAGACGTGCGGTTGCGTGTATGGATTGATAGCGGCAGAGGGTTTGAATTGCTCGGGCCCGACCAGCGTTTGGCTGCTGTGCCTTACGCACTTGCTGTGGCGCCTAATTCAGTCGGGCCTTTGCAACTTGGCGCAGGCGCAATCCGCGGCCTCGTACAATGCGACGGTGGTAACCCGGCAAATGCATATGTTTACATACCCGGCAAGAGTATTTTTGCTGTTGTCGGTCCGGTTAGCCCTGCAGGTGCACCATTCGAGTTGTCACCCGTACCTGGGGGAACCCACACGATTGCAGTTGAACTGCGCGAAAATGGTGTGATAGCCACCCAAGTAGTAAATGTCTTACCGGGGCAAACAGTTGAAAACGTTAACTTTCTGTTTCGGAAATTCTTTCGTGATGCGGATGGCGATGGATACGGTCACTACAGCCAGTTCATTTTCGCCACAACGCTACCTGCCGGATACTCAACAAACAGTTGGGATTGTAATGATGCGAACCCAGCCATCAACCCAGGCGCAACCGAAATTTGCAATGGGATTGATGACAACTGCGACGGAATAACAGACCCCGAAGGTACACCCGGGTGCATCACCTACTATTACGATGCTGACGGTGATGGATGGGGTGTGTCTGGCAACAGCAAGTGCCTTTGCGCGCCCTCAGGCAACTATCGAGCTTTGCAACCCGGGGACTGTAACGACAACAACCCCAATATCTATCCTGGCGCACCAGAAGCTTGCAACGGCATGGACGACGACTGTGACGGCGCAACTGATGAAGAGGGAGCCCAGGGATGCATCACGTATTATTACGATGCTGACGGTGACGGGTATGGAGTTACTTCCAAGAGCAAATGTCTATGTGCGCCCTCTGGTAATTATCGAGCTATGCAACCGGGCGATTGCAACGACAGCGATCCGAATGTGCATCCGGGCGCACCTGAGCGCTGTAACGGGGTGGACGATGATTGCGATGGAATAACTGATGAAGGGTGTTAAAGCTCAGGTTGTGTTGGGTCTTTGCACCAAAAACAAAAGCACCGGGCCGAGTCCAGTCGTTTCAACACGCCATGGCGGCCCAATCTTGGTAAGAAATTCCCGGTACTCGGGTAACAAGTAAATCCCGCGATTAGGTTGAGCTACAAATACGCGCACACCGTCTGCAAAGGCTTTTTGGATGTCGCCACCGACGCTCCGACGCCCCGTTCGGAATTGCATGGTGTTAGTGTCAGCCAGTTCCCCAGCTATTCTACGTCTGCTGAGTAATGCCAAAAGCGGCGTGGTGGTGGAATCACCGTACAACGTTTCGTTTTGTGCAAGCGTTTGTTGTAGTGCAGTAACTGCCGGGGCAACGTCCCACCATTGCCGGTTTTCATGCCGTAAGGCGCGAACTAAGCCTGGCATCGGTACCCAATTCAGCGTGCGTAACGACAATATGGCCCTGACAATGGGGTTTACAACACGAACCACGGGTGTGGGATGGAAGATCTGTTCTTGGCTGTCTTGCATCGCAGGCAATGACCGTGCCAGAACAACGTACCAGACCGGTTGTGAACCGATGCATAGCATTGCCAATCCCATAGCAAGTGCAGGTTTTACCCGCATCATTTGCCAACATTTGTGCAGGAAAATGCACGTGCCAATGGCAAGAAACGGAAAGGCCGGAAACCAATAGTAAATGTACACGCGTTTTAACGCTAACCCGAACGGTAGAACCGACAGTGCCGCCGCCATCAACCACACATAACGACGCTGCACTCTATCAAGTAAAAACCATACAGCGCCCAAGGCACAAGCCACGGTCTGTGTACCTTCAGCAGCAAGGAATCGCGTGAATGTATAGACGAAGTCAGGACCGATAGGCGGTTTTTTAAAGTGAAACAGTACCGTCTGGTCCCACCACGCCCCCGGTGCAATCAACCATGAAGGTAAGTGGATCGCAACCAGCGACAGCGCTAAGCCCGCCAACAACCTAAACATTCCGGTGCGCCTGGTTCCTAAAGCCATGTCAGCCCAGCCAAACGCAAGAAGACAAACCAACACCGGCGCGACAAACAACGCCGTTGCAACCGACGCACCGTAGCACACACCTGCTAAGGTGAACAAACCACGTACCTGAAACAAAAACCCGAGCGTAAGGAAAAAGGTCGCTTGATTTGTCCCGGTTGCGCGACTGGAGATTCGCAGCGTGTCGAAGCTCAACAAAAAAACTGCCATTGCCAAAATGCACCAGCCCGTACCGGGTAACATCGGACGGAACCGCCCAGCCTGGCACAAGGCAAACACGCACAAACCTGTCCCGAGCGTGAACAGCATCGGCACAGCCTTCAGTGCAATGAACTCGCCCTTAGTAAGCGCCGCTACAGCAGCCAGTACATAAAGATGCAGAGGTGGATGCGCAGAAACAAAATCGCGATACGGCATTAGGCCATCGGTCATTCGCCACGCCTGGTAAAAGTAAATGTTCTCATCGCCAATTACCGGGCGCAGTGCAAACAGCTTGACCAACGCGTACAAACTGAGCGCCAAAACCAGTGCTATAGCTGTTAGCGTGCGTTTCATGACCCCTGATTTTTCGACTGCATAGTACATTTCTTTCGGTTAAAACCAACCGACAGGGCGGCCGACGACAAGAAATGCCCTCCACTTCAGTTCCAGCTAATCATAGCCAAGTCGAGTTGACTTGCACAGCCAACAGTTTGCCTTGCCTTTGTCCCACAGCATTTCATCTGGTCACCGCAGCACCGCTAATTTTTGCCTTTGACCCACTGAACTAGTTTTTCCATTGCAAAGCTGAACCGGCAAACACAGAATCGCACTAAGGTTAACGCATAAGTTTTTTCCGTGTTATGGAAGCCGATAGAACAACTTCCCAGTTCAGAAAAAGGAGCGTCTCATGAAAAAGCTGATACTTACCGTATTGATTGGCATGACCTGCGTCGCCCGAGCACAAGTACCGTCCCTGATCAATTATCAAGGACGCGTTTCTATTGGCAGCACCAACTTCACCGGTCCAGGCCAGTTCCGATTCGCCCTGGTTGATGGCGGCACCAACACCGCCCGCCAAGCCACGGCTGTTGCCACGGTGGTTAACGGCTTCATTGTAGGGTTCACAGTGACTGACGGCGGTTCAGGGTACACTGCTGCTCCCGCTGTCCGGATCACAGACGTTAGCGGTTCAAATGCAGTTGCCCAGGCACAAAGTTGACGGCGGTGCTGTGACCAGTGTTACCGTGGTCAACCCCGGCAGTGGGTATTCGAGCAATCCAACTGTCACAATTGACCCACCACCGCCCAACATAGTGTATCGGACCTACTGGAGCAATGGCCCAAACTCTGTCTTAATCACCGTCACCAAAGGTCTCTACTCGGTGCTGCTCGGCGATACCACCATTTCCGACATGGCAGCCCTTTCAGTTGATGTTTTCACAAACAGCGACGTGCGATTGCGTGTGTGGTTCGACGACGGCACCAGCGGCCTGCAACAACTCAGTCCTGACCAGCGGATTGCGGCTGTCGGGTATGCTCTGATGGCCGCAAATGTTCCAGACGGCGCCATAACGAGTAACAAGTTGGCTATTGGCGCCGTGGGGTCGGCGCAGATTGCTGACGGGGCTATCAGTTCAAGCAAGCTGGCTGCTGGCACGGTCACGACCACGGCAATCGCTGATGGCGCTGTTGACAACAGCAAGCTGGCCAACAACAGCATCACCGTGACGGCCGGTTCGGGCTTGAGCGGCGGCGGTACCGTGCCGCTGGGCGGCAGTGTTAGTTTGACAGCGTTGCTAAATCATGACGACACGCTTGTGGGCAATGGCGGTCTGCTCGATTTAGGGTTGAATCTGGCCAATCCAAACACGTGGACGGCGTTGCAGACCTTCGGTGCCGGGATCACGGTCACAGGCGACGTGCAGGCGACACGGCTCAATATCGGCACCGGCCATCAGTTGATCGGCACCTATGCCACCATTGCTGGCGGCTACCGGAGCACAAATGCTGGAGATTATGCGACGATCGGCGGCGGGTACCGAAACATTGCCACGAACGAGGGCGCTACCGTCGCCGGAGGCGAGCGAAACGTTGCTTGGGGCTATGTCGCCACAGTTGGTGGTGGCTTAGCGAACACGAATAGCGCTAACTTCGCCACCATCGGCGGCGGCGGTCTAAACACCGCCAGTGGCGAGTATTCCACAGTCGCCGGCGGCTACGGGAACACCGCCAGCGGGCCTGGTGCATTTATCGGAGGCGGAGGCTTCAACGGCACTTACCAGGTAGGTCCGAACGTCGCCAGTGGGCCCGCCTCCGTCATCGGCGGCGGAATGTTTAACCAGGCCGCGACAAACTATGCCACCGTTGCCGGCGGCTACACCAACATTGCCAGCGGCTATGCCTCTGTCATTGGCGGCGGCGCCCGAAACACTGCCACGACCAACTACGCCACTGTCGCCGGCGGATGCCAAAACACCGCCAGCGGCCATGCCGCCACCGTCGCCGGCGGCTACAACAATACTGCCGCAGGCGATTACAGTTTTGCTGCCGGGCTGTACGCCATGGCCACCAACTACGGCGCATTCGTCTGGTCCAGCGGCGGTGAATACACGTATTCTTGGGGTGATAACACTTTTACCGTCCGCGCCCATGGCGGCGCGCGGTTCTTCACCGCCAGTGGCACTAACACCGGTGTCCACCTACCTGCAGGTGGCGGCGCATGGTCATCACTCAGCGATCGCAACGCGAGGGAAAACTTCCAGCCTGTAGATTGTCGCCAGATTCTTGAACGCGTTGCTGCTTTGCCCATAACCACGTGGAACTACAAAACCCAGCCAGCCACCATTCGGCACATCGGCCCGATTGCGCAGGATTTTGCAGCCGCCTTCGGTGTCGGCGAGGATGACCGTTGCGTTAGCACGGTGGACGCCGAGGGCGTTGCACTGGCTGCGATAAAAGGCCTGTACGAAGAATTGCAGGCCGAAAAAGCCCGTAATGAGGCTCTGGAAAAACGGTTGGCTGAACTTGAACGTAAGCTCGGCAAAGGAGGGAACTAACTATGAACAATACTTTGATCGGACGGATCGGTCGGATCAGTCGGATCGGACAGATCATTTTCCTGGCGGCTGTGGCAGGTGTTTTGCCATTGCAAGCCAACCAGCTTGTCACTTCCACCGTTGACAGCGGTGGTGGGCGCAGTACCAGTGCTGACTACACCGTGGACAGTAGCATTGGCTGGCTTGGCGGTATTTGCATTGCCGAGGGGCAGGTTGTACGGCACGAGTACATTGGTCAGTTAACTGAAGTTACCGGGGTCTCAATTACCGGCACCCCATCCGCAATTTACGAAGGTGAAAGTAGCCAGCTCTCAGCCGTGGCAGTGCTTGACGACGAAACGGTTGTCCCTTTGTCTGGTGCGGAGGTTACATGGCTGCAACCGAGCTGGCCGATTGCCAACATAGACAGTAACGGCGTGGCAACTGCCGGCATTGTTTACGCAGATACACCCGGAGCAGTCAAAGGCGCGTGGTGGGGTGTGATTGGCGCGGGTACGATTTTTGTTCTGGATGGTTACCCGGACAACTTCGGCAGTTATGCCGGGGACGGTTTGCCGGACTGGTGGCAGGCACAGTATTTCGGGCTGGACAATCCTAAGGCTGCACCGGGCACAGACCCGGACACTGATGGGCAAGACAATCTCTATGAATTCATGGCGGGTACAGTCCCGACCAATGCAAGCTCGGTTTTCCGGTTCAGGATTGAACCTGTGCCGGGCGAGCCGAGCCAGAAAAGACTCATTTTTGGCCCTTGCGCGCTGGATCGCATTTATACGGTTTTGTATTGTGTCAATCTTGTGGGTGAACCTGCTTGGATGCACCTTGTCAATAAGACGGTTACTGAGACAATGGCCGAGCGTACGGTGACCGACCTGGATGCAACAAATTACACCAGGTTCTACCGGATCAAATTCGCTTATCACCCTGATAGCCTGGGCAGCTATGCCGGGGACGGTCTGCCGGACTGGTGGCAGGTGCAATACTTCGGGTTAAACAATCCAGATGCAGGGCCAAATCTTGATCCGGATGGCGATGGTCAAAACAACCTGTTCGAATTTGTTGCCGGGCTTGATCCGACAAATACCGCTTCCGTCTTCCGGGTACGGATCGAACCTGTGTCAGGACAGCCAGACCAAGCGAAGGTGATCTTTGGCCCGTGTGTGCCCGACCGGACATACACGGTATTGTTCGCCACAGATTTAGCGCCGAGCACACAATGGCATGCTTTGACGAATGTAGCCGTTACGTCAGTTACGCCGGAATATTCGGTTACGAACCACATCTCGCCCGGAGGAACCAAGTTTTACCGCATCCAGATCAGCTATCCGTAGGTTTGCGCTATTGCAGTTAACGCAATTACCACACGGAATGGGATCAAGCGGATGGTGCTTGGGGCCGGGGTGCGTGATAATTTTGATAACATGCAGCATTTTTTCACTGGCAAATTTTGCCGCGCAGATCCTGCGACCCGACCTGCGTTCAAAATGCTGGGCCGCCACATTGTCCGAGTGGTTTGGCACGAAAGTTCTCTTGCAGAGAACCCAGTGGCGATGTTTGAAGCGATGCGACCGAGTTTGTATCCGGTGATCGTCTGGGCGGCCGGCGCTTAAAATGGCAGGTGCAATCAATGCACTGGCATTGGGTTGGGTTGAGTCCGACCTGATCGAATTGGCGCATGGTATAAATTGCTTTTTTGCGTGGTGGGGCGATTCAGCCTGAGCAAGCTGCTGATGCGCACCGGGTAGGTTGTGCATTTGCATCTGTACAGGTGTGCCTATGTGCGAAGATGGCTGTGCATGGTTTTGCCCATGTTCAACCTGCAAGAGGTTGGCCGAATTTTTCTGTGGCGATGAGAAATTATGGTTGGAGATTCGGACTTGATCCTGCTGTTGGTGCGGCATCTGCCGGTGCCACGCACCGATCAAGGTGCAGGTGGCTACATCTTTTGGCTTGCGGGTGTTGATCTGTAAGAGCCGGCGACAGATCATGCCGTGCGCGGCCATACCGCACCGCTTTTGTGCCAGGGTTCACTCCAGGCCACATGCTTTACGCGCGCGTTGGAGGACTTCACGTGCTTTTGCGCGTGCCTTGGCGGCGCCATCGCGCAGCACAGCATTTACATAATCGAGGTTTTTCTGCAGTTCAGCGCGTCGTTTTCTGGCTTCGGCGAAGTATGCCCAGTAATAGTCAAACAGAACCTCTTTAAGTTTGCCGTAGCCGAGTCCGCCTGCGCGGAGTCGCTCTTCATAATCTTTGGCGACCTCAGGTGGCGCAACCAGCTTGAGCAGTTTGATAACGAGGTTTTGGTCTGCATCGGGTTTCGGAACATCTGGCGTGCGGCTGTCTGTGACGATTGACATGACCTTTTTGCGCAGCACGGTTTCGTCGCCGAAAATTTCGATTGTGTTGCCGTAACTTTTGCTCATTTTTTGGCCGTCAATGCCTGGTACCTCGGCAACTTCTTCGCGAATGAGAGGTTCAGGCAACACGAAGGTCTCGCCATAAGTCCGGTTCCATTTCTCTGCAATATCGCGTGTCATTTCGAGGTGTTGTTTTTGGTCCTGGCCGACCGGCACGATGTTCGAGTCGTAGATAAGAATATCCGCTGCCATCAGCACCGGATACGCGAACAAGCCATGGTTGGGGGAGATACCTTTGGCGATTTTGTCCTTGTAACTGTGCCCGCGTTCAAGCAGGCCCATTGGCGTGACAGTCGAGAGCAGCCAGGTTAACTCGGTGACCTCGGGTATGTCTGATTGTTTGAAAAAGACAGCTTTGGCAGGGTCGAGTCCACACGCCAAAAAATCCAGCGCAACTTCGATTGAATTTTTGCGTCGTTCCTCAGCGTTAAACAGCGATGTCATCGAGTGTAGGTCTGCGATGAAATAGAACGCCTCGCCTTTGTCCTGCAGCTCGATTGCAGGTTTCATCATGCCAAAGTAATTACCCAGGTGCAGCGCACCAGACGGTTGTATGCCAGACAAGATTCTCATGTCGGCCAAAAGGTTAGTAATTGCAGCGGCTGACGCAAGACGGAGCTTTTGGCCGGTACGCGTTGGTGTTGGTTTGGCAGGAAACAGGTTGCCCCGGACCTGTCGGTTAGTGCGCCTGATGTTTTTCCGGCCCGGGTCGCGCAGTTGAAGTTGCGTGTTTGTTTGTGTGCAGTTAATTGTTTGGTTGGCAGTTGTGAGCACTGACGCGGAAATATTAAAAGCGCTACGTGCCGCCGGGCCGAACGGTGTCTCTGGGGTTGAACTGGCGCATCGGCTTGGGATAAGCCGTGCAGCGGTGTGGGCACGAATCGAAGAACTGCGCCGGCTTGGCTACGAAATCGAGGCCAGCCCGGTCAATGGGTACAGGCTGACAAATGCGCCGGACCTGTTACATGCGGACGATTTACTTGCGCGGCTGGGCGAAACGCGAGTGATTGGGCGTGACATTCGTGTATTCGAGCAGACAACCTCGACAAGTGACATAGTTGAAAAACTTGCCCGGGACGGTGTGGCTGAAGGTGTTGTTGTACTTGCGGAGGCGCAAGTGCACGGTCGAGGCCGGCTCGGGCGAAAATGGTTTTCACCTGCGCGCAAGGGGCTGTGGTTTTCAGTGCTGTTACGTCCGGCATTGCGTCCGCAGCAGACCACACAGTTGACAATTGCCGCTGCAACCGCCCTTGTCCGGGCCATAAAGGCGCAAACGGGTCTGGTACCCGAAGTTAAATGGCCAAATGACATTTTGATCAACGGCAAAAAGGTGGCAGGCATTTTAACCGAGCTGAATGCCGAGCTTGACCGCACAAAGTACGTCGTGCTTGGGATCGGGATTGATGTAAACCTGAGCACGAAAGAGTTCCCGCCCGACCTGCGCCGGCTCGCCACGTCACTTAGAATCGAAACAGGGCAAATGATTGACCGCGCTGAGCTTGCCGTGCGTCTGTTACGCGAGCTTGATGCGGATTATTGCAAGGTTTGTTCAGGCGATTTTGCCTCGGTCGCCGAAGAATGGGAAGGCTATTGCACAACATTAGGCCGGCACGTTGTTATCGAGATCGGCGAGCGCACCGTACGTGGCCGGGCCGAATCGCTTGCACCGGACGGGGCATTATTGTTGCGGACGCAACACGGGCATCTGGAACGGATCATAGGCGGCGATGTAACGGTAGAAAAGTGACGCGGCCAAATATACACTGGAATTGACGTTGTAATCCGGGGCTGTCAACCGCCCCGGATTCGGTGTGTGAAGCTGAGCAATGGTTTTACTTCTGGACATAGGCAACACAAACACCCACATCGGCCTCGGAGACGAAACACGGGTCCGACGCCACGCAGCGTTCCCGACCTGCACATGGTCAACACGCCACAGCGTGCTGTACCTGAGGCGGTTTGTTGGTCGCGCAAAGCTCGACGGTGTGGCGTTGTGCAGTGTTGTGCCGGCTGCAATGGCACGTGCAAGACAGCTTGTGCATGAATTATGGGGGTTGGACTGCTTCGAGCTGCGTGCGCGGACCGCACGCGGGGTCGGAATTGACTATCCCAAACCTGACACAATCGGCCCGGACAGACTGGCAAATGCAGTTGCCGCACTGCACAGGTTCAGCCCGCCTGTGGTTGTGGTGGATTTCGGCACTGCAGTGACAATTGACGTTGTTAACGCGCGTGGAAAATTCGTCGGGGGCATAATTGCGCCCGGGCTGGCTGTGATAACCGACTACATGCACGAGCGAACGGCGTTGTTGCCCAAGCTAAAATTTCGGACTGTCAATCGTGCATTTGGGCGAAGCACCGATGACGCAATGCGCATCGGTGCAGCCTGCATGTTAACCGGGCTTGTGCGCGAAGCGCTTGATGGGATCAAACGCGAACTTAAGAGAACTCGGCTGACCGTTGTTGCAACCGGCGGGTACGCCAGGCTAATTTGCCGTCGGCTCCCCGAAACAACCGCAATTGTGCCGGAGTTAACCCTTGAGGGATTGCGGCTGGAATGGGTGGCGAACTGGCTTGAAACCTGAGGTTGTGCAGGCGACACTGTGGGGCGCATGAACCGCATTGTTGACCGGTTTGCACAGCTCAAGCGGAACGGGCAGAGAGGTTTAATTGTTTACATCGGCGCGGGTGATCCTGACCTTGACGCTACGCGCCGGTTGGCACTTGCGTTTGACCGGATTGGCGTTGATGTGCTGGAGCTTGGTGTACCGTTCAGTGACCCGCTTGCGGATGGGCTGGTTAATCAACTGGCTGCACAACGCGGTCTTGCTTCAGGCACAACACCGCTCAGGGTACTGGAAACTGTCAGCCAAATCCGGCGCGAATCGCAGATACCAATTGTGCTCTACATTTACTTCAATCTCATGCATCGGTACGGTCCGGAGCGGTTTGTTGCAGATGCCGCTGCAGCAGGTGTTGACGGGCTGCTTATTTTGGACCTGCCGCCTGAGGAAGCTGCACCGGTTGAAAGTGCCATGCGCAGCGCGGGCTTGTGCAACATTTATCTGGTTGCGCCAACCACACCTGAGGCGCGCATCAAAATGATTGTCGAACGTGCAACTGGGTTTGTCTATTACATTTCGCGCGAAGGTGTGACCGGCATGCGTGACAGTTTACCACCTGACCTGGCGATCATGGTTGGCAAAATAAGGGCGCATACCCACTTGCCAGTTGCAGTTGGATTTGGCATTTCGACACCTGCCCAGGCGCGTGCAGTTGCGACAGTAGCCGATGCAGTTGTGGTTGGCAGTGCAGTGGTAAACCAAATCGCGCAGTACGGCAGGTCGCCTGAGCTTGAGGCTCGAGTTGTGGACTTTACGCGGCCGCTTGTTGAGGCGGTTAGAAACCGGTCGTGAGAGAAAAATGCGCATTGAACAGTTGACCTCGTCAGCTTCGTTGTGATGGAGACAACCTTAACCAAAAATCCAATATGAAAATGCCAAATCGCATGTTAAATGTAGCTGGAATGATTGTGCTGGTGTGCAGCGTTCTGTTTGTGGCGGTAACGTCTGTGTGTGCTCAACCGCAGGGTCAAACCGGGCCGACGAAATATCCGATTGCACCGGGGCCGTTCCGGCCGGCGTGGGACTCGTTGACAAACTACCAGTGCCCCGAATGGTTCCGCGACGCCAAGTTCGGCGTTTGGGCGCATTGGGGGCCACAGTGCGAGCCTGAGCGGGGCGACTGGTACGCACGCAACATGTACATTGAAGGACATGCGCATTACAAACATCACGTGGCCACTTACGGGCACCCGTCCAAGGTCGGATTCAAGGACATCATCAACCGGTGGAAAGCAGACAAGTTTGATCCGGACAAGCTACTGCAGTTTTACAAGCAAAACGGTGCCAAGTATTTCATGGCACTAGCAAACCACCACGACAACTTCGACAACTGGAACTCGAAGTATCAGCCGTGGAATTCGGTTGCAATCGGGCCGAAGAAAGACCTGATTGGTGCCTGGGCAATGGCTGCCCGGAAACACGGCCTGCGATTCGGCGTCAGCGTGCATGCATCACATGCATGGTCGTGGTACGAACCTGCCCAGGGCGCAGACAAACAAGGCGAATACGCCGGTGTACCTTACGACGGCAAACTTACCAAGGCCGATGGCGCCGGCCAATGGTGGGAAGGTCTTGACCCGCAGGACCTGTACGCGCAAAACCATCCCCCAGGCACACGGCTGGTTTGGGAATGGGACCCTGCCAAGGGCAGTAGTGTGCCGGATGAAGCTTACATGCGTAAGTTTTACCTGCGCACGCAACAGCTCTGGGACGATTACAAGCCCGACATGATTTACTTTGACGACACCGTGTTACCGTTTCACGGTGTGACAGACGAAGTTGGGTTACACCTAGTCGCGCATTTTTACAACACGAGCATCAAGTGGCATGGCAAAAACGAGGCCGTTGTAACAGGTAAACATCTCGATGAACTGCAGCGGCGTGCAATCGTGTTCGATATCGAGCGTGGTCGTGCGACGGACATCATGCCCGAACCGTGGCAGACAGACACTTGCATTGGCCATTGGCATTACGACCGCGACCTGTTCATTAATCACCGGTACAAGACTGCCGCGCAGGTCATTCCGATGTTGGCGGATATTGTCAGTAAGAACGGCAACCTGATGTTAAGCGTTCCGGTGCGTGGCGACGGTACAATTGATGAAGACGAGGTGAAAATTGTTTCCGAGATTGGTGCGTGGCTGCGGGTCAACGGTGAAGCAATTTACAAGACACGCCCCTGGAAAATTTATGGTGAAGGCCCGGCTACAAAAATGTCCGAGCGCGGCCAGTTCGGTGGGTTGCGTGACACATACGCGCGCCCGCTGACGTCGGAGGATATTCGGTTTACCCAGGCCAAAGACGGCAAAACACTTTATGCAATTGTGCTTGCGTGGCCGACCAATGGCACTGTCACTATAAAAGCACTTGCCCAGGGGTCACCGCACTGGCCGGGCAAAATCAGGAGTGTCCGGATGCTGGGTGTGGCTGGGAAACTGAAATTTTTCAGGGATGAAAACGGTTTGGGTGTCATTTTCCCGAAGAACAAACCGTGCGAATTTGCTTATGCACTGAAAATCCAGTAGGACCAGCACGGCAGTTGGCATGTCGAGCTCGAGGTTAGCGGAATAGCTGCGCATGAAACCTTCAATATCAACTCGTGACAGGTTCGCAATTATCATGGCTGGTGGACGCGGTGAACGGTTCTGGCCGTTAAGCCGCGAGGCACGCCCGAAGCAATTGCTTGCATTGGTTGGTACCCGGACACTATTGCAGCAGGCAATTGCCCGTGTCCAGCCGCTTGTGCCGCTGAAGAACATATTCATCATCACGAACCGAGTTCAGTTGGCCGAAGTGGCGCGGCAGGTGCCACAAATCCCGAAATCAAACCTGATTGCCGAACCGATCGGGCGGGATACATGCGCGGCTGTAACACTCGGTGCCGCGCTTGTTGGGGCACACAGCACAACTGCAGTGATGGCGGTTTTGCCTGCCGACCATGTTATTCCGGAAGAAAAAAAGTTTCAGCAGGTGCTTGCGGACGCGTTTGATCTGGCTGAGCGCGGGCAGGTAATTGTGACAATTGGTATCAAGCCAACTGAACCTGCCACAGGTTACGGCTATATTCGGCTCGGGTCACCTTTACCCCCACCAACGTGTGCGAGACCGTACAAGACGGCCTTTTACAAGGCTGAGCAATTCGTCGAAAAACCGAACTTCGAGAAAGCGCTCGAGTACCTCCAGAGCGGTCAGTACAGGTGGAATGCGGGCATGTTCATCTGGAATTTTGTGACAATTACCGAAGGATTGCAAAAGCATCAGCCTGAAATGTACGAGGTGTGCCGGCGTTGGTTTGACGTTGCCACAAAACCGATCAAACTGGCTAAACAGCTCGAAAAAGATTATCCCGGGCTGAAGAAAATCTCGATTGACTATGCGCTGATGGAACATGCGCAGAATGTTGTTGTTGCCGATGGTAATTTTGCCTGGGACGACCTCGGTTCATGGACTGCCCTGGCCCGGCATATCAAGCCCGATGCCGAAGGTAACTGTGCAGTGGCAGATTTCATTCATGTAGATGCAGCGCGCAACATCATCTTCGATGCGCGCAGCAAGGCGCGCCGCACGCCAATTGCTGTGGTGGGGCTGCGTGATTCGATCCTGGTGCAGACTGATGACGCCGTTTTACTGGCACACAAAAGCCAGGCACAGAAGGTCAAGGAACTCGTCAGGAAACTCGGCGAAGACGCTAAGTATAAGAAGCTGATCTGAGGCGCGTACTCTTTTAGCGTGCGGTGGCAAAGTGCGCGCCAGCGAGCGCGACACCGCACCCGGCCGTATATTTCACACAGTTGCAGTGTTGGCGTGACGAAACCATTGCGGTGTATGCGGTGTATCCCGCAATCTGTGTGCCTGCTGCATTGTACAGCCACGCTGCGAAGATGTGGGCGATACATGACCGATTTCTTTGGCGTGGCACCCGGGTCCGCTACGGGTCAAAGCGCCGACACGTCCACGCAATTCCAGAAACCCATCGTCCAATTCTTCACCGCTGAGACGCTCAGTCGCAAAGAGTTGGTAGGGCGCGCAGTCCACTGCGCGCCGCCATGCGTACGCCCGAACACGTTCGGCGGGCAGAGGACTGCCCGCCCTACCTGAGATCAGATTTCGACGAAATGGAGCGCGGGCGTCCACGCCCGCAGAAATACGCTCCGGTCAACGCTACCATCTCCAAGCTTGCAGAGCACCGGTACTGTTGCACCCCAAGAAAGACCTCAGAGCAGTTCTGTTCACCGGTTGGCGCGGCGGCCAAGATGGCCGCGCCAAACCTGCCCAAAGGCGCGGGGAGTCGGTAGTGCGCGCAGTCCACTGCGCGCCGGTGTGGGTTATGCTGACCCAGGTTCTCGGGCCGGAATCGTGCCGTCCGCGCCCTTACGGGCGCGGCTACGTTTAACGGCTGAGACGCTGAGGCGCAGAGTTAAGGTAGTGCGCGTAGTCCACTGCGCGCCGGTGTGGGTTATGCTGACCTGGCTTCTCGGGCTAGAATCCTGCCGTCCGCGCCCTTACGGGCGCGGCTACGTTTAACGGCTGAGACGCTGAGGCGTAGAGAGTAAGGTAGGGCGCGCAGTCCACTACGCGCCGGTGTGGGTGCCGGTCATGCAGACCCGGTTTCCGGATTTGTATCTGGTTTTTTCGGCGGTTTTTTGTGACAGCACGAGGGATGGTCAGAGGCATTTTGGCTGAAAAATTGGCTGGTAACCCGGTCGGAAAGGATTCAATTTGACACCTGCAGTTGCGGTTTATGCGGTACACATTGGTCAAATACACAGTGCGACCTGAGAAAGTAGGCGAGCTTAAAGCTGCCATGCGCGAGTTCATGAGCGAGGTTCGTAAGCACGAACCTAAAACGCTTTTTCTGGTTTTCCGTGCCGATGACGGCGAGACGTTTTATCACTTGATGCGGTTTGAAAACGAAGCCGCCCGACGCAAACATAATCAGTCGAAGTACAATACGCACTTTGTGCGAAAGCTGTATCCGAATTGCGTTGGCAGACCGCAGATCACGGAGTTGCGGTTGGTCGAATCGAGCAAAAAACAATGGCAACTGACCTGAATGGGTGCGTGTGCGGTGCTTGTCTAGCGCACGGTACGGTGAGGTTTGCACGGCGGCATTTTACAGGCTAATTTTACGCCCGGGCGATGCTTAGCTTTTTGATCAAGAAAATTTTCGGCTCGAAGAACGACCGGGAAGTACGCCGGTTGCGCAACACTTTGGTGCCGAAGATAAATGAGCTTGAGCAGCAGTTTCAGGCGCTCTCAGACGACCAAATCCGCGCCAAGACAGATGAGTTCAAACGGCGGATTGAGGAAGGTCGAAAAACCCGCGGGTACTATGATTTGCTCGAACGCGCGCGCAAGCTCGAAGCCGACCTGCGCAGTGACGAAGCCAAGATCGAGCGGCGCAAAGCATTCGAGATCGAGCAGGCCATACTTGATGAATTGCTTCCCGAGGCATTTGCCGTGGTCAAGAACGTGTGCCGACGCCTTGTCGGCCGGACGATCATGGTGCGTGGTCATCCGGTTGTTTGGGACATGATCCCGTTTGACGTGCAGTTAATTGGCGCATGGGCATTGCACAGCGGTCGGATAGCCGAAATGGCAACCGGCGAAGGCAAAACGCTCGTTGCAACCATGCCGGTCTATCTAAATGCGCTTGCTGGACACGGCGTGCATGTTGTCACTGTAAACGATTACCTTGCAGCGCGTGACGCAGAGTGGATGGGCGAGATTTACCGGTTTCTCGGGCTGACCGTTGGCTGTATTCAACATGATCAGCCGCCACATGTGCGGCGTCAGCAATATTACTGCGACATTACCTATGGCACCTGCGCCGAGTTCGGCTTCGACTATCTGCGTGACAACGGCATGGCAACGCGCAAGGAAGACCAGGTCCAACGCGGTCATTACTATGCGATTGTTGACGAAGTTGACTCGATCCTGATTGATGAAGCGCGCACGCCGTTGATCATCAGCGGGCCGTCTGTCAAGGCGCTCGACAACGAATACGCCCAGTACAAACCGCAGGTCGAGGCGCTTGTGCGTGCACAGGAACGATTGTGCAAACGGTACCTCGACGAAGCCGAGGCGCTGCTTCGCAAGCTGAATCGCGACGGTGAACTTGACGCAGCCGAACGAGACGATCTTGAGCGGCAGGTCGGGTTACTGCTGTTTCGTGTCAAGACCGGCATGCCAAAAGCCGAGGGGTTACTGCGTTTACTTGAGAACCCGGAGAACTTGCGGTTGTTGAACCGTGTCGAGACCGAGCTGCACCTTGACCAGAAAAAGGCCCAACTTTTTGCACAAAAAGAAGAGTTGTACTTCGCCATTGACGAGAAAGACAACGAAGCTGATCTGACTGAGAAAGGCCGTGCATTCCTCAGCCCAAGCGACCCGGACGCATTTGTGTTGCCCGATCTTGCGGTTGCGTTGCACGAGATTGACGCCGGTCCTGAGACGGATGTGCGCAAACGCATGGAGGCAAAACGCAAGCTACAGCAAGAATTCGAGGCTAAAGCACAACGAATCCACTGCATATCGCAACTGCTCAAGGCGTATTGTTTGTACTTCAAAGACGTTCACTACGTTGTGCAGGACGGCAAGGTCATCATTGTTGACCAGAACACAGGCCGGCTGATGCCGGGCCGGCGTTGGAGCGACGGGTTGCATCAGGCTGTGGAAGCCAAAGAGGGGGTCGAAATCGAGCGCGAAACACAGACGCTTGCTACCATCACAATCCAAAACTACTTCAGGATGTACCAAAAGCTGGCCGGCATGACCGGCACAGCCGAGACTGAGGCAAGCGAGTTTTGGGACATCTACAAGCTTGGCGTGCTTGTCATACCGACGAACAAACCGTGCATACGAAAGGATTGGAACGACTCGGTTTACAAAACCAAACGCGAGAAATACAACGCCGTCATCAACGAGATAAAACAGATCCATGCCCAGGGCCGCCCGATTCTCGTGGGCACAATCTCTGTCGAGGTAAGCGAACATCTGTCGCGCATGCTGCAAAGGGAGCGCATACCGCACTCGGTGCTGAATGCAAAGTATCATCAACAGGAAGCCGAGATTGTGGCGCGGGCAGGCCAACGCGGCGCGGTTACAATCGCTACCAACATGGCCGGACGCGGCACAGACATCAAACTCGGTCCGGGCGTGGCTGAGCTGGGCGGGCTACACGTAATTGGCACCGAGCGGCACGAAGCGCGGCGGATTGACCGGCAATTACGCGGTCGTTGTGCGCGTCAGGGCGACCCCGGTTCATCACACTTTTTCGTTTCGCTTGAAGACGATCTGATGCGGCTGTTCGGTTCCGAACGCATCGTCAAATACATGGAAAAGATGGGCCTTGAAGAAGGTCAGGAACTGCAACATCCGCTGTTGAACCGGTCAATCGAGCAGGCACAAAAACGTGTCGAGCAGCACAACTTCCAAATCCGCAAACGCACACTCGAATACGACGACGTGATGAACAAACAACGCGAAGTCGTTTACGGGTTCCGGAACCAGATCATTCATGCTGACGACGTACGTGACCGGCTCATGGACATAATTGAAGAGGTAATAGTCGAAAAAGTTGACCAGCTTACCACCGGCGAGTTCGAGCCTAACGAATGGAAAATACGGCAACTGACGGATTGGGTGAACCTGACGTTCCCAGTCGGTATAACCGAGGCCGACATTGTTAAAGCTGCTGAAACTGCCACCGATGTGCCTGTCAAAGACTCGATTTACGACGGGCTGAGCGCGGCACAGTTTGCCGTGTGCAACCTTATCTTTGACGCCGTGCGCAAGGCGTACGAGCTGAAGATGAGCTTTGAAGACCCGCAGGCGCTGAAAGTTGTCGAGCGCTACATCATTTTGACCGCCATCGACAGGTTATGGCAGGAACACCTCTACGAAATGGACAGCCTGCGCTACAGCATTGGCCTGCGCAGTTACGGCCAACGCGATCCGCTCATCGAATACAAGGTCGAAGCCAAAAAACTGTTCGATGAAATGATGGTCAACGTCAAAAGCGAGATTTGCAAAAACATCTTCCAAAGTGCATCGAGCCTGTTCGCATTCGAGAATTACCTTGCCAGTCTGCCCCAACAGACACTGCATCAAACTTTCAGTGCATTTGGTGGTGCAGGCACAAAGACCGCTTCGACCGCCGGCAGCCAGCCTTCTCAACAACGCCGCCCCAGCGACATTGTCAGTGAAGCAGCCGCTGCAGTTGATCGGTCAAAGCCAGTGTGGACCGGACCGAAAGTTGGGCGGAACGACCCATGCCCATGCGGCAGCGGCAAAAAATTCAAGCACTGCTGCGGCAGGTAAAGCAGTGCACCTAGCTTGTGTTCCTCATTACCCCGCATATTTCACAGACTTGCAGTGCTGGCACGACGAGACCATTGTAGCGCATCGGGCATCTGCAGGACCGGCACTACAATAGGCGGTTGCGACGGCGCGCGCCCCGCCGGGGCGGAGTTTCACATGTGTGAGGTGTCAGATGGTCTGGAGGGTCAGGTTTCCGCGCCAACCGATAATGGTTTTTTCGGTTTTCCGCGCTCTTACGAGCGCGGCTACGCGAGTTTTTTCTGGTTTTCTGTGGGTCACATTTCACTGTAAAGGCGCAGAGACACAGAGCAAGGTAGGGCGCGTCCCGCATGTGCGGGACGCGCCGCCATCCATATGCCCGAAACCGTTCGGCGGGCAGGGGACTGCCCGCCCTACCAATGCAATTGTCACGGCGCGCGGGCGTCCACGCCCGCAGAAACGACCCTGCAGTCAACACCTTTACGTCATGAACTTTCACTGCTCCGTTGTCGTCCCGCTCTGAAAAAGAGCCGCCACCAAGTTCAGCTCACCTGAAAGCACTGCGGCCAGGATGGCCGTGCTCCGGTCTGCCCCGG
>Ga0272448_1001399_pt1 | contig 32629 bp, 22 predicted proteins | sample YNPCB0191_FD_202220 | JGI IMG/M metagenome (GOLD analysis project Ga0272448, IMG submission 202220) | Hot spring sediment microbial communities from Yellowstone National Park, WY, United States - YNP-CB-019-1 | ecosystem: Environmental > Aquatic > Thermal springs > Hot (42-90C) > Sediment...
ACGGTCGAGTTCCGCATAGACCTGGATACCATCGCATCCACCGGCATCGGCTACCCCACGCTGGGCCGGACACTCGATATCTACGGCATCCTGGACGAGATGGCCCCATGGAACCAGTTGCGCGCGATCCGGCCCGGCGAGCCCGGCGACGCGGGTATTCGATGGGAAGTGTCTGACATCCCGGCAGCCAAGGCCAAGCCCGACAACACGGACGTCGGGCTGGTGGGCGCGCGTGTGACGGCGGTCGCGGGCGGCGGCGTGCCGGCGGAGATCGCCTATATCGAGGAGCCAAGCCGTGCGAGCGGGCTGCGAATTCACTGCGCCGGACTGCCCGCAGATGTGGGCCCGGGCGATCTGATCGCCGTTCAGGGGAAGATGGCGACGACCGCCTACGGCGAACGTTATATCGAGGCCACGGTCTTCAATCGTCTTCCGTCGGGCGCCAGCGCAAGGCCGATTGACGCGATCGGTATGGGCAACCGCGATGTGACGACTTCGAACGCGCTGGGGCTGTTCGTCAAGACGTGGGGGCGGGTCGTCGACCGAGGCGCGGACTACTTTATGATCACGGATGGCTACCACACGCCGCTTAAGGTCTTCTGCGGTTCGCTTGCAAAGCCGGAGCAAGGCTGGGTCGTACGAGTGAGGGGAATCGTGTCACGCGACGCCTCCGGGCCGGTGCTGCTGATGCGCGGCGAGCAGTTGGACTGGACCTACGGCGAGGCGGACTACCAGCCGCTGCCGTTCGCCGGCGCATACAAGTACGCCAGGGACTTTCTCGTGCTGGGGCCGTTCGCCGACGCAAACTCCGTGCCCGGCGATCCGGTTGCCGCTAGGACGTATCGGCTGGACCACGACTTCATCTATGCCGCGACTGAAGGCGAATTCGACGAAACCTCCATTGCCGCCCTTAAACCGAGCCTTGGCAAATCGGTCGGCGGCCATACGTGGCAGCGCAGCCAGTCCGTCGGCGACAACGCGAGTTTCACCGCCGTTTTCGGGACCGGCAACACACATTGCACGTTCTACGCACACATCTGGGTCTGGTCGCCGACCGACCAGACAGTCGCCATGAGGGTTGGCAGCGAGGACTCAGTGAAGGTGTGGGTGAACGGCGTGGAGGTCTGGCGCAATCTCGTTTCCAATCCGCCCGCGTCGGGCAGATCCGAAATTCAGGGCCAGGATCTGATTCCGGAGGTGAGCCTGCGCGCGGGTCTCAACAGCGTGCTCTTCAAGGTGGAACAGGACACGGGCACGTCGGGCGTGGATTGTCAATTCATTCCCACCTACGCCCCCGGCTCGCCCGGCTGGGGCGGCGCGGCGCCGCTTCTCGGCCTCGGCTACGTGCTGAACGGGGAACCCTAAGAGCCTACATATAAACTCCGCTTTGGCTGCGAAAGGCGTCTCCAAACGCCGATTTTCAGGCGTGAGACCGTCGAATGAAGGCAGCAGAAAGCGAATACCTGTGTATCCGCCCTCGCGATGACGGCGCAAGACAGGTCGTGAGGACCAAGACTGAGCAGTTGCGCCTGTTCGTTCACCTAGCGTTTGCGTCGCCGGGTGCGGTATAATGGCAGTGAAACCAAGATCAGGGAGATTCCGATAGTATGCGAGGACACTGCCACAGACACGCCGGCCAGCGGCCCTGCACCTGCGCGATGGGGAACCTCTATCGGTTCGTTGAACCGGTGGTTCTCTACGTGCTCGAGCGCGACGGGCCGACCTACGGCTACGAGCTTGGCAGCAGTCTTCAGGACCACGCGCTCACGGACGCCGAGATCGACCGCGGCGCCCTCTACAGAACGCTTCAGCGCCTCGAGACGATGGGACACGTGACCTCGACCTGGGACAGGACCGGACCGGGCCCTGCGCGCCACGTGTATGCCATCACTGACGCGGGCAGAAAACACCTCCGCGAATGGTCCGTCGTGCTCGGCAACCTCGCCGCCTCCATGCGCGCGTTCGTTGCGGAGGTAGAGTCCCTCGACGACGCATCGGTCAAGACGTAAACATAACGCCCGGATTGAGCACGCCGTCGGGATCGAACAATCGCTTGAGCGCGCGCATCTCGTCTATTGCTCGCGGGCCGTACATCATCTCCAGAAACGGCACCTTCAGCTTGCCGATTCCGTGCTCGGCCGACACCGAACCGCCCATCTTCACGATTTCGCGCGCCCAGCACAGATACAGCTCCTTGCCGCGCGCATATTCCACCATATCGTGCGGCAGGATGTTGACGTGCACGTGGTTATCGCCGATGTGGCCGAATATAACCGATTCCAGCCCGTGCTCCGCAAGTCCGGCGTCGTACATGGCGATGGCTGCGTCGAGCTGATCGTCGGGAACGGACATGTCCGTGCCCAGCTTGGTAAGCTCGGGACAGTCCCGTTTGCGCTCCCCGATCAGCAGGTTGACCGCCTCCGGGGTCGCGTGCCGAAACGCCTTGATCGGCTCCATCTCGCGCTCGGTGGTGGCGAACCACGTGTCCTCGTCACTTCCCCCAAGCTCGACCACAGTCTCCATAAGCTCCATCACCGCTTCCTCGATCGCGTCGCTGTCATCGGCATGGAACTCCAGATAAAGCGCAGTGTGGTAGTGCGGCTTCAGGGCAGGGATGTTCTCAAACGCCGGGTTCGAGGCTTTGGCGCTGCGCAGCAGGTCGAGCGCGTCATGGTTGAAAAACTCCATCGCTGCGGGACGCATGCTCGGAGGTCCGAAGCCTTTCACGCTCTCGCCACGCGCCACTCGCACAAGCGTGATGGCCGCTTCCTGGGTCGGCAGGAAAAGGGTCAGTCCCTGGATCGCGCGCGGCCGCGGCATGAGCTTGAGCCTGATCTCCGTTATGATCCCCAACGTGCCTTCCGAGCCGATCAGCAGATCGATAAGGTCCATGTCATCGGCGACGTAGTAACCTGCGGCGGACTTGACCCTCGGCATCGTGCAGCCCGGCAGCACACCCTCTATCGTGCGCCCGGATACGGTCGGCATCGCAAAAAACCGGCCGAACGCCCTATGCTCGCCGCGCTTGATCGCCAAAATGTCGCCGTCGCTTAGCACCATCCTGAGGCCGTCTACCCAGTTGCGGGTCGGCCCGTAGCGAAAGGACATCGCGCCGGACGCGTTGCAGGCTACCATGCCGCCTATCGATGCGGACGTCTCGGTAGGGTCAGGCGGAAACAGCAGTTCGCAAGGCTCGACCGCCGCGCGCACATCGGTAAGCAGCGCCCCCGGCTGCACTACGACGCCGGCCTCGGCCACCTCGCCGATGGCGTTCATCCGGCTAAGGTTTACAATCAAGCCGCCCTCTGGAACCGCGCCCGCAACGATGCCCGTTCGCGCGCCCTGCGTCGTTATCCGAAGCCCATGATTGCGGGCCTGTTTGACGACATCGACAACCTCGGCCTCGTTTGTCGGAAACGCGATCGCTTCGGCGCGGCCGATCCGGCGCGATTCATCGTGGAGGTATTCTTCATATTCGGTGGTGTAAGGGCTAATTTCGGGTGTCATATTAAAGTGCTTATATGCGGAATCGGGTTTACCCTGCCGAACGCCGAGAGCCGCTTCTTCACCCCTCGGTGTCGGACGAGGTGCGGCCGGCAGAGACAATGCCCGCGAGGACTTTTCCGCCTCAGCGCGGAAGCAACCCATTGAGATGCAATACGCGCTTCTGGGCGATCTGCGAATATCGCGGCTGACTCTCGGCACAGTGCAGTTCGGGATGCCCTACGGCGTTGCCAACGTTACGGGGCAGCCGACGCTCGACACCGTCACCGAGATCCTGCGGTGCGCGTTTGAGGCCGGAGTCAACTGCCTCGACACGGCCGCCGTCTACGGCACGAGCGAGGAGGTGATCGGAGAGGTCCTGGCTCGACTCGACGCCGCCGAGAGGACCGTCATCGTGACCAAGATCCCCGCGATGGACGACTCAGTGACGGCCGCCGCCGCGGCTCGCTTCATCGAGGACTCCGTTCGAGAGTCGCTTCACAGGCTGCGGCGCGAAACACTCGACGCGTGCATCTTCCACCGCGAGGACAACTTCGCCTTCGCGGACTCGCTCGCTAAGCTGCGCGACAATGGGCTGGTGCGCTATATCGGCGCGTCAACGATGAGCCCGGCGCGCGCGCTTGAAATCGTCCGATCCGGCCTTGCCGACGCCGTTCAGGTCCCCACAAGCTGCCTCGATGGTCGATACATCCGGGCCGGGGTCTTCGCCGAAGCGGCCGAAAGGGGCGTCGCGCTGTTCGTGCGAAGCATCTATCTTCAAGGGCTTCTTCTTATGCCGGAGCAGGCAATCCCCGCCGATCTGGTAGAGGTAATTCCCGCGCGCCGCAGGCTGGAAGCGCTGGCCCGTGACGCCGGCATTTCGCTTGCGGAGCTCGCATACCGCTACGTCGCTTCTCAGCGCGGCGTGACATCCATTGTCGTGGGCATCGAAACCGTCAAACAGGCCCGCGACAACCTTAGCCTAGCCGAAAAAGGCCCGCTCGAACCTGCGATGATCGAGGCGGTAGAAAAGTCCGCCGCTGGTGTTCCGGAAAGAATACTGATGCCCAACCTATGGGCTAAGAGGGCGAAATGATCGATCTTACGGGAAAGACCGCGCTGGTCGCGGGCGGCGCAGGCTATCTGGGGACGGAGGTATGCAAGGCCTTGGCCCGCCAGGGCGCATCGGTGATGATTGCCGACCTCAACGAGTCCGGCGCTGCCCAGCTCGCTGCGGAGATCGACGGCGCGTCCGTGCCGATTGATATCGGAAACGAAAAGGCAATCAGCGCGGCGGTGCGCCGAACATTGGAGCAGTTCGGCCGGCTCGACATTCTCATCAACGCCACCTTCGGCGCGGCGGGTAAGCTCGTCGAGGAGCTTACCTCCGATGAGTTCGACCGCGCGCTGCACGTCAACCTCACCGCCGGGTTCATGCTGGCGCGCGAATGTGCCGAGGCGATGCGCGAGGGCGGCAGCATGGTCTTTTTCGGCTCGATGTATGGCCTGATCTCCCCCGACCCCCGCGTCTACGAGCCTCCAATGAAGCCTAACCCCATCGAATACGGCGTCTCCAAAGCAGCCGTGCTGCAGATGGTGCGCTACCTCGCCGTGCATTGGGCGCCGCGCGGCATTCGAGTCAACGCGGTCGTGCCGGGCGCGTTTCCCAACCCGAAAGTGCAGCGCGAGGACCCCGAATTCATCGAGCGCCTCGCTCGCAAGGCGCCGATGGGCCGCATCGGCAGGCCGGAGGAGATAGCGGGGGCAGTGGCGTTTTTGGCCTCGGACGACGCATCGTTCATCACCGGCCAATACATCGTCGTGGATGGAGGCCTCACGATCTGGTGACGGCGACAATCGCCCGGATTTCGCCGGTCGTGGCTGTCCATAACTGGGCGCCAATGCCCGGGAAGATGCTTCGGCGAGAAAAGCCGTGCCGAGGCATCTTCCCGAAGTACGGGCTACTTCTTCGGCTTTTGCAGGCTGATCGCCAGCGCCTCGGTGTAGCGAATCACCACGTCGTCACCCGGCTTGAACGCCTTCAGATTGACGCCCGGCGCAACCTTGATCGGCCTCGACTGTCCGTTCGGCCAAGTGATGGTCACTGTACGGTTGGCTTGATCGACATACTGCACTTTGGCCGTGACCCTGTAGGTATTCGCTGTGACGACCTTGCCGGCTCCCGGCCCCCTCGGTGTCAAGACAACCGTGTTCGTCTCGGCAGCGGACGGCTTAGCACCCGCTTTCTCAATGCGAACCGCGAGCATGTCGGTGAGGGTGGCGGTTATCTTGTCACCCTTCTTGATCATTCTCACGTCTACGTCCTTGCCGGCCCGGAATGTTTGCGTCTTGCCGTTCGGCATCCTCAGCGTTACGGTGTGCCTGGCCTGGTCAACGCCCACCACCGTCGCCGTCGCCTGCATCGAGTCGATCACGACGCCTTCCGGCCCCGCGCCCTTCATGGGCTGTACGGCCGCGAATGACGGCAAGGCGAAGGCTGCTGCCATTGCCACAGCAACCAGCACCACGGCGATTCTGTTCATAATGAATCCTCCTCGCGTCAAGTCTGTGAGTCGGAGCCATATTACCCATTAAACGCACCCGGCACACGGTAGAAGGAACTATCGTCCCGCGTGCTGGAGTACAATATAACGCCACGTCAATCCGGAGGTGCCAGCTTTGAACGTCTACACACTGGGTATCGCGGGCTTCGTCATGGCCCAATTAGTCATAAGCGCCTCGGCAGTGCCGATCGACGACCCCCTCGCCGGCAAGCCGCCGTATCGCAGGCTGTTTCTGGACGCGATGGTAGTCGAGAATTCGGTCGGCCTTGAGCGTGTTTTCCACGCCGTCGAGAAGTATGACGCCAACCCGATCATCAAGAAAGACTATCCCTGGGAGGGCTGGGGACCTTATGTCTACGGCACGGTTCTCTGGGACGGCGGCAAGCTGCGGATGTGGTATCAGGGCATCGGCAAGGACTCCGCCGACGTAAGCTACGCGGAGTCCACAGACGGCATCCACTGGACCAAACCCCAGCTGGGCATCATCGACTACCACGGCTCCAAGGCGAACAACATTGTCGGTATCGGCGGAGTGTGCCACATCCCCAGCGTCATTCGTGTGCCCGACCCCACCTCGCCTGATAAGCAGTGGGCCGTCTATGGTTTCGGCTACAACCCCGACGATCACAAATGGGGCACGGGCGGACCATGCGTGGCTTACTCGCCCGACGGCCTGCACTGGGACTGGAACCGCAAACCGGAGCAGTTGCATCTGTTCAGTTCAAGTGACGTCACCAACTTCTTCTTTGACCCGCTCAAGAACCGCTACACCGCCACCTACAAGACCATGAACCGCCGCCACAGGGCAGTGGGAGTCGCGTTTTCCGAGGACGGGCTGAAGTGGACGAAGCCGGTGGAGGGGGCGGTGTTCGGTGCCGATGACCTCGACCCGGACGCCACTCAGGTCTACGGCATGCCCGTCTTTGTCTACCAAGGCATTTACGTCGGCCAGCCCTGGATCTACCACGCCCGCTGGATCAAATACGGCAAATACTCTAAGCCGGAGGTCATGTACGAAGCCCAGGAGGGTAGTCCGAGAACGGTAGATGTGCAGCTTGCCTGGAGCTGGGACCTCATCAACTGGACCCGCACCCCTGCCCGCGAGCCGTTCATCGCCCTCGGTCCCGAAGGGGCGTGGGATTCAAAGATGATATACACCGCCCGCACGCCGGTAATTGTCGGCGATAAGCTGTATTTCTATTACGGCGGCTACGACACGATCCACGATGACGACGCTCAAGCCAAGGGTGCGATCGGCCTCGCCACTTTGCGCCTCGACGGCTTCTGTTCCATGCACGCCGGCGACAAGGAGGGCTGGCTCATCAGCCGCCGCGAGGTCTTCAACACCCCCAGGGTTGCAATCAACGCCAGGTGCGCGAAGGGCGGCTATGTGACCGCAGAGCTGCTGGATCGCAACGATAATGTCATACCCGGCTTTTCGAAGGCCGACTGCATCCCGTTCACCGGTGATTCCGTGCGAGCCGAGCTTACATGGAAAACGAGCCGGTTTGCCAACGCACTGATCGACAAAGACAAGAAGGTCAAGTTCTACATCAAGAACGCCGACCTCTACTCATACCTGCCGGCAGACATCAACCCCAAAATCGACGACAGCAAGCCGGACTACTGAGGTGATTTATGATGAACCAGACCATAGGCGAACTCAAATCCAGCCCCGTTATCACGCGGCATCCCGCGAATCCGATACTGACCGCCGGCGACCTACCCTACGAGTCCTCGCTGGTTTTCAACGCCGGCGTCACGAAATACCAGGGCAAATACGTGATGCTGTTTCGCAACGACGTCTTCGACGAACAGCGGAAGTTCAAGTATACCAACCTCGGCCTGGCGACCAGCGACGACGGAATCGACTGGGATGTGCAGCCCAAGCCCTGCTGGCAAGTGCATGACGAGGAAAACCTGCGCATCTACGACTCGAGGCTGACCGTGATCGACGGCAGGTGCTGCGTGTGCTTCGCGATGGACACCCGTCACGGCCTGCGGGGCGGCGTTGCCGTCACCGAGGACTTCAGCCGGTTCGACATACTGAGTCTGTCGGTGCCCGACAATCGCAACATGGTTCTCTTTCCCGAGCGCATCGGCGGCAAATACGTCCGACTGGAGCGGCCATTCCCGGTCTACAGCCGCGCAAGTCTCGGCAGCGGCCCATTCAACACCCCGTTCGACACCTGGATTTCCGACTCGCCCGACCTTGCCTATTGGGGCAATTCGCACCTGCTGCTTGCAGTCGAGCAGGTTTGGTATGCAAACGACAAGGTTGGCCCCGCGGCACCGCCGGTCAAGACCAAAGCGGGCTGGCTGACCACGTTTCATGCGGTCGATTTCGACGCCGACCGCGGTAAGAACGGCTGGGAAGCGGCTTGGCGCAAGCGCTACTGCGCCGGCATAATGCTTCTCGATTTGGACGATCCCACAAAGCTGATCGGCTTATGCAGGGACCCGCTTCTCGCGCCGGAAGCGCCGTACGAAATAGACGGCGGCTTTCGCAACAACGTCATCTTCCCGGGCGGAATGATCCTGGAGGATTCGGGCGAGGTCAAGATCTACTACGGCGCGGCGGACACGGTCGAGTGCCTGGCAACAGCGCATGTGGACGACCTTATCGCGCTGTGCGCTCCGTTGTAGACGCCTGCGGGGTGAGCGTCGGTCGGACGCTCACCCCGCCGCTCGCACAACACGGTTGTTGCGAACCCGACCGCCCTACTGCAGAGATACGGTCTTCTTGAGTTCGTAGGTGTTCTTGTCGAGTACCATCAACTGGTCCCCGCGGACAATGTAGATAAAGCAATTGTCCGTGGTGATCCCGACGGTCGGAGGAGGAGCCGCCACGTTGACAACCGGCGCAGGCTGTTGCGGCACGTTGACCACCGGTGCAGGTTGCTCCGGTACGTTAACGACCGGCGCCGGACAGCTTACAACGGGCCCGCGCGCGGCGGCTGCCGGCCTCGCGGTTCTTCTGGCAGCAGGCTTCTTCGGACAGACCCACCTGGTAACCTTGCGGCACTTGGCCTTTCCGGCCATCGTCGGGCCCGCGCCCTTCTTCGCCGGAGCGCTAATCTTGTACTTCGGAACGGCGTGCGCCTTATATTTGCGCGCGGCGCTTGTCCCGTACTTGTGAGTTGTAGTCGCTCTGTGCTTGGCGACGGCCGGTTTGGCAATGACCGGACATTTGGCCTTGGACGTCACTTTGGCCTTCGATGGCATCTTCGCTGCGGTCGTTGCGGCCTGAACCAGCACGGCCCCAATCACCGAAAACGCGAACACAACAGCCAACGCAATGACCCACTTACGCATACTGACCCCCTTCATCTTTTGCGTCACGGATCGCCGTGACGATGTGCGTTGATTCAATGATACCCGTCACAGTAACAATACAAAGTGATCAGGCACAGAGTGGGGTCGATGCCGGAGGTTTTTGCTCGCCTTAATCCTGCTCGAATTCGACCGGCGCGTAGTAGATTCCGCCATCAAGCTCGTAGATGATCGTGCGGCCATCCGGTGACCAGGAGGGGTAGCGCTCCAATCCCTCGGTGTTGGTGAGTCGCTGCTTCCATTTGCCGTCTCTTGAGGCTATCCATAAGTCGGAACCAGTTATGCCGTGGCCGTCCTCCGTCACCACCTCGTAGATCAGGAATCTGCCGTCGGGCGACCACGCAGGATTCTGCCCCGAACCAAGCTGGATCGGCGTCCCGCCGGAAATATCCGCTATGTAAAGCTTGCCGCTCAGTCCGTTGGCCGCGACCGCGTCGCCGGTAGGTGACACCTGGGGGCTGAAGTAGCCGGACTCGCCTGCAACGTCAATGAGCTTCTTGTGTTCGCCGTTTTCGTCCACCACCCAGAGCTCGTTGTCGGCGCTGGTTATGACGTCCTTGGCGTTGCCTTTGCCGAACGCCGCCGGAACGAGCGCCGCAAACGCGGAGAGGGTCGCACCGGTCAGGTCGTTGGCCCAGAACGCCAGGGACACGGCGGCCACGCGCGAGACTATCCCCTGGCCGTCCGAAACCGACTTGACCGACTTTACCTGACCATTCTCATCGACAGTGAGAACGTCGTCTCCGGCCTTGAACGTGATCCCGCCTGCGCTCGAGGAGGGAGGAAACAGGTCGTTCTGCCAATCCGTTATCTGTGTTTGAACGTTTCCGTCGGGGCTGGAAACCATTCCGGCAAGGGCGGAGGTTTCCCCATATCGAATTCTGTAGGCGAGGTTACGCCCGTCCTGGGTCCAGCAGTATCTCCAGCCGGCCAGCGGTGCCTCGGCTATAGTATGGAAATTGCCCTGCCAGTCGGTGGTATAAAGGGCCCCGTAGTCCGATCGCGCGAACGCAATTGAGCGGCCGTCCGACGAAAAAGACGGCATCGTAAATCGGCCCTCCGGCGTAGGGACCTGCACAGGCGTTCCGAGCCTGAGGGCGCTCGCCGGCATCGCAGACCACGTCAACACGGCCACCAGGGTTGCAACAAATGGTCGCATTTCACTTTGCCTCCGTTTCCGAAGCAGTCGGGTTGGGCAGCAACCTGCTCACGACGTTGAGTTGCAAATCGACGTAAGCGTCGCCGGGCTTGCCGTCGGCATTCACCACCTTGGCCTCCGACGTTACGTCGCCTTCCGTGCGAATCATCTTGCCCTCTTTGTAAGCAAACCGCACGATCATGGCACCCGACTCCTTACCCTCCAGCGTCAGTTTGCCGTTTGTCTTGTCGTCGAGTACGATCTTTACGGGGTAAACGTACTTGGTCTCGATCTTCGCGCAGTCGTAGTTGTCATAACGCTCGTAGCCGAGCAGCTTGGATGTAACCTTGACGGGCACTTTCTCGTTGTTCGGCAGCTCGATGGCAGTGACCCGCGTCCACTCGTCGCCAACCTTGAGCGGTGTCTTCGGGAAACCCTGAAACCGAAGCTGGCCGAGCGTCAGCGCAAAGGACTTTTGCTGAGGTTTGCCCGGCAGCAGGGTCAGTTTGTCGAGCCCCGATATGTTGTGGATGGCGCCGCGCTCGTCCATCGTGTAGATAAGTTCGGGCAGCGTAATCACGCTTTGCCCAAAGCCGGGAATGCGTACTGTGCCCGACTGCAGCGCCCAAACGACCTTGTACATCCCGTCCTGCTCATCTTTGACCGACTGTCGGAAGAACATCTCCGTTACCGTGTTCAGCGAGGATTCCTTTTTCTGGTTGAGAAGTCGGAACTTGCCGCGGTTCATTATCTGAACCTGATACCTGGTAACTTGTCCCTTCTCGAACTTATAGCAAAGCTGCAGAGTCTCCGGCGGGTTTTCCACCCTGCCGCCTTCGTCGATAGCCGGCGGGGGCTGCGCGTCGGCTGGTGCGGGCGAATTCTGCTCGGCAGCGCACAGGGGCGTGCAAAGCGCACAAGACACCAGCAGGACAAGCAAACGTCTACGCCACATGGACCTACTCCTCTAGTGTTGAGGCGTAAGGGGGACGGAGAAATCCATCCCCCATCGTGGAAAAGAGTCTACTGCGGAACGAACTTGACGGCGTCCGCCATGACGACGTAACCCGAAGCCGCCCAGCAGGAGAGCTGGACGTTGTTGCCGTTCGTAAACGACCATGTCCCCAGCAGATTCCACTTGCCTCCGTTGGTCTGCTGGTTCTGGGTGACCGTGGCTGTCCCGCCGTTGTAGTGGACAATATACGGTGCGGCCGGAGAGCGGTTCGACCCCTGCGGCCACCATGCGTATACCGCGTATGTGCCAGAGGACAACGTCGGCTGCCAGGTCGCCGGATCGCTTACCGCCGCAGTGCTGCGGTAACGATAGTCCGAGCCGTATTTGTCGGTCGAGCTGGTTCCCGTCGCCCAGTTGGCCGAGCACGAGAACGACGCACTCGTATTGTCCACTATGATGTCGGACACCGGATCGTGCGGGGTCATGCCATAGTGCGACTGCGTGCCGTGCAGATAGGCCCGGGCAGCCTCCTGGCGATAAGTAGCCGAGCTAAGCTTGTCGTTATCCGGCTGGGTGTCGATAAAAGCGACCTCGCACAATATGGCCGGCATGTTGGTGTTGACAAGCACGTAGAAGTTGTTGTATTTGACTCCTCTGTTTGTCGTCCCCATGTGCGCGACCATTTCCGACTGCACCTTGCTTGCTAGGTCGGCGGCCGTAGTGCCGCTGGCATAGGCGTATGTTTCAGTGCCCGTGCCGCCGCCCGCGTTGCAGTGCGTGCACAAGAACCGAGCGCAGCCGTTGTTGTTGGCAATGTCGCAGCGACCCTGCAGCGACACGTCCGTGTCGGTAGTGCGCGTCATGATGACCGTCGCACCGTCCTGCTGAAACAGGCTGCGAGCGCGTAGTCCGATGTCGAGGTTGAAAGTCTTCTCCTCGTCGCCAAGGGCGACCGCTCCGGGATCAGATCCGCCGTGACCGGGGTCGATGCAGATCTTGGTTCCGGGGAAAGTGGCGTAGGCGGCCATCGGCGCGGCGAGTATCAATGCCGCGATTACGACGGCCAGCCAAAGTCTGCTGCTAAGCATCCTTCCCTCCGTGATCAGGCGCTCGGTAGCGCCGTAGTTGGCTGAACCTGCGCAGCATTGGCCCTCTTGCGTAAGAACCATCTCCCTTCTTGCCACATCTTCCGCGCGGGATCAACACTCGCAGTATACGACCGTTATCAGCCGCCGTCCTCTCGTACTTTCAGGAAATGATCTATAACACTTCGTGACACTCTTTGCCTCCCAGCCGCGATGCTTCGCTGCTCTGCACTTTACTTGACAGCTCAGGCCGCACTGCCGACCATGTGCTCAATGTCTATTCGCATCCTTCGACAGGCTCAGGATGCTGAGGACGGGTTACTCAGCACTTACGGTTCTTTGTCGCCGCAGAACTAAGCAGTCACCAGTTACTGAGACTGTTCAGTCTGCCGGGAATGTCCACCCCGCTAGCCATGAGTGCAAAGCGTATCGAAGGGCGGTCAAGGCTCCACCGCGCTTCGATACGACCTTCGTTGGCGGTCTACTCAGCGCTGGCGGAGTTCTGTCCCGCAAGACTGAACAGACACCAGTTACTTTGGCCGCTTGACTGCCGACCACATCCGGATGTAATCTACGCGGGGGATAAGTTGCATGCACCATCCGACGCGCAGAGAGTTTCTCAAGTTGGCGGCAGCAGGCTGCGCAGGCGCGGCTGCGCTCGCGTCATCCGAAATCGAGGCCGCACCGGAGCCGGCAGACAAGAACCGGCAACCCAACATATTGTTTCTTATGACCGATCAGCACCGATTCGACTGCCTCGGCTGCTACGGAAACTCGGTCATCAAGACGCCGAACCTCGACCGCATCGCGCGGGACGGCATTCGTTTTACGTCGGCATATTCGTCGACGCCTTCCTGCACGCCCGCTCGCGCCGCGCTGCTCACCGGCCTCAATCCCTGGCATCACGGCCAGCTCGGTTTCGGGCAGGTCGCGCAACGGTATGCGTTCGAAATGCCGCGCGTTCTGCACAATGCGGGCTACTACACCTTCGCCATCGGCAAGCTGCACTACCATCCTCAGCGCAACTACCACGGTTTCGACGGCGCGCTGCTCGACGAATCCGGACGCGTGCAGACTCCCGGTTTCGAAAGCGATTACCGCAAATGGTTCCGCGAAAACGCACCCGGCCTCAACCCGGACGCAACGGGCCTTACCTGGAACGACTATCGTGCTCGCGCCTACGCGCTGCCGGAGGAGCTGCATCCGACGCGCTGGACGGGCCGAAACGCGGTCGAATTCATCGAGAAATACAACCGAAAGCAGCCGTTTTTCCTGAAGGTCTCATTCGCGCGCCCGCACAGCCCGTACGATCCCCCGAAGCGCTTTATGGATATGTACGACCCCAACGCCGTGCCTGCGCCGCACGTAGGCAAGTGGGCCGCGAAATATGCATCCGGCGACCCATCCGATCCCAACTCCTGGCACGGCGACTTCAGCCTCGATGTGGTGCGCAAGTCGCGGCAGGGTTACTACGGCTCCGTCAGCTTCATCGACGAACAGATCGGGTTGATCCTGGCAGCGCTCGAAAAGCGCGGCCTGCTGGACGACACCCTCATCCTTTTCTTAAGTGATCATGGCGACATGACCGGCGACCACCACCTCTGGCGCAAGACCTACGCCTACGAGGCCTCCGCGCACATCCCAATGCTACTGCGCTGGCCCAAGTCGATGGGCAGCAAGCAGCGCCGCGGCACGACCGCGTCGCAGGTGGTCGAGCTGCGAGATGTGCTGCCGACGTTTCTCGATGCCGCCGGCGTGTCCGCCAAAGTCAAACTCGACGGTGCCAGCCTGCTCGACGTCGTGCGCGGCAAGGCCGATGATTGGCGGGAGTATCTCGATTTGGAGCACACGATTTGCTACTCGCCTCAAAACCATTGGAACGCGCTCACCGACGGTCGATGGAAGTATATCTACCATGCGCACGACGGCAGCCAGCAGTTGTTCGATCTATCGAAGGATCCCGGCGAGCTTTGCGACCTCGCGTCCGACTCCAAATTCGCGCCCGAACTCAAGAAGTGGCGCAACCGCCTGATCGGTTTTCTGGCCGAGCGCGGCCCGGAGTGGGTCAAGAACGGAGACCTGGTGCCCCGCACCGAAAAGATGCTTTATTCGCCGAACTACCCGCAAAGCGCCGGCTAACGATGGGAATTGAGACCGGATGGCCCGTCCGGCACGTCGATACGATCGGCGAACCGTGCGCGGTGCGCGAATGGTAGATGGTCAACGGCGACATGAGTTCGGCGCGATGTGATCAAGGTCGAGACTTTACGCCGACCGCCTCCCTTGGTCCGACATTGGATATGTCCGGCTGTTTGAAGCCGAGCTTGAACGCAGGGGAGTCGGGTTTGAGGCGGAAGTCGTCGTGAGCGGGATCGACAAACAGGGGATCGGCGATTATGCTGTGCTCGTCGTGGCCCCGCTTGTGCCACTGCTCCAGACTTGCCCCGGCGAATGTGATCGGTCGGCCGGACCCGTCCCAATAGAGATTGTAGTCCATATCATAGTTGTCGTCACCCCAGTTGCCGCCCAGAAGCGCGCCGGTGTCGTAGTAGACTATGTTTCGTTGGAAGGTAAACGACGTGTGCGGCTCGTTGCGACTGCGCTGGAGCTGGTGCTCCGCTGCGAAGGCGAAGATGTTGTTGGTGACGATGTTTTGCTTGCCGTAGTGTTGGTGGAAACCGCCGGTCTTGGTGCGGTAGACGACGTTGTTTGCGATCAGGATGCCTGTGCTGCCCTCGTCGGTGTAGATACCCCACCCGCCGTAGCTGTATGACTGCGAGTCGTAGATAAGGTTGTTGCGCAGGATCGTGCCCGGCGAGACGCCGAGCGTGTAGATGCCGCCGAGGTCCGAAAGCACGCCGCGGCCGATGTGGTGGATGTGGTTCGACGCGACCAAGTTATCGACCGCCGCGCTCTTTGCGTAGCCCCAACTCCAGCCGACCGACACGCCAGTGTAGTTGAGGTCGTGGATCGAGTTGTGAGTCACGCGATTGTGGGGGCTTGAGCCGATCCACACGCCTACCGCACTCGGGAATATCTTTCCGCCGTCCGCGATCTCGTTATCCGATACCGTGATCCTCTCGGCTCCGTGCCCGATCTTGACTCCGCCGGCGCCCATATCGCAAATCAAGCATCGACGGACGGTATTGCGGGAGCATCCCGGGCCGAATTCGACGGCGTATGTGCCGATATGCGACACCTCGCAGCGGTCGAACTCACAATTGCGCGCGAAAACGGCGTAGATCGCGCCCGGCACTTCAACCGCAGCCTGCGCCGAGCCGGAGCGGTCCGGCGGCAAAATATGCTGGGTGTGTGCGAAGCGCAGATTGCGGAAGTTGACATACTCGACCGGCTTCTCGGCGGTCCCGGTGATCTGCACCAGCCGCTCCAGGCGCGGCGCGATGAAGGTCGCCTCGCGCCAATTCTCGCCGGGCAGAGGATAGTAGTAGAGGCGGCCGTCGGAACGGTCGAGATACCACTGGCCGGGCGTGTCGAGCGCCTCGAAGACGTTTTCGATGTAGTACCGGCCGCCCTTGTTGCGGTCGAAATCACTCGCGAGCCAGAACCGGCTGCGCTTTGCCAGCTTGACGGTGTGGTTCGCATCGTCGACGGACTCGATGGGCATGCGCGACTCGATCCAGAGCGTGAGCGCTACAACGTCTACGTCGAGCAGGTTGCGCCAGCTCGACTTGATCTCGCCCTCTTCGAAGGAGAAGCTGTCCTGGCCCTCACTCCACTGCTCCCCCACGGGTGCAGACTTGATCGTATACCAGCCCTCCTTGGGAAGCCGCGTGCGGTGGGCGCGGCGGTCGTTGACGAATAGCTGATCGGGATACCAGCCCTCCTTGAAGCCGGGGACGGCCGCGGCGATCACGTCGAGGCCGTTGGCCTCGGTGGGCGCGAAGCCAGTGATAGCCCTTCCCCCGCTGATGACGACGCGCTCGACACCTTTTGCGGTGCGGTATGCCTCATAGGTGACGGGACAGTCTTTCGTGCCCCCGTCGTCGGAAGTAAGCTCGAACGGCCTGTCGAGGAAATATGTGCCGTTTCGGAGCTGCACGACTATCGGGCGCTTCAGACCGCCGCATTCGGCCTTGATGCGGCGAATCGCGCCGCGTGCGCCCTCGAGGGTTGCCAGCGGGCCGTCGGTTTTCGCCTTGTTGGGAGCGGCGAGCCTGCCGCTCCATTTGTCGCTGCCGTTCGGGGCGACGTAGAGATGGTCGATTTGCGCGGATTGAGCCGACGCCGCGAGCAATGCTGCCAATATGATCACGCTCCCAAGGATTGTCATGCCGTATCCTTTCGAATGAATTGGAGGCCCGTTCGACAAGCTCAGGTTGACCGGAAGTCCGGCTTCCGGACTGGGTCGGTGGCCCTTATGAACTTGTTACCCGGAAGAGGCTGACTGTCCTTCGGCAGGGGGGAGGCGCGCTGGAGTGCAGGCAGTCATTCGTGGGTGGGCCGGCCGTCAGGGAGGCCGCAGCAACGCACGTTGATCGGATAAGATCACGGGCCACACCCAGCATCGCGATCAGTTGTGCTTTGTCACCACGTATGCGATGAGCACGGGCGGGTTGTCGGTGACATTGAGAGCGCCGCGGGCGGAGGCATAGTCGCCCTCGCGAAGTCCGTGTGCGGTAGCGAAGACCTGCACCCATCGGTTGGAGCCGTCATCCAGCCAGAAGCTGTCCTGGTCGATCTCGTGCACCCTGCCCCATACCGTAAACACATAGCTGCGGCTGGCCAGGCCGAGGACGGCATCAGTCAGGGCGCGGTTGTTGAGACCCATGCAACGCACTACCGAGTACGAGGCGGCGTACCTCGCCGAATTGCCCGCGCGGTCGTAGGCCACCACATCGACCTCGTGCGGCCCAAGACCCGGTTCAGCCGCGAACGACGCGAGCCAAAGGTCGCTTTCCGAGCGTGCGAGCGGATCGCCGTTCGCCGTCACCGACACAACTCCGACGGCATCCGTAACCTCCACGCACGCCATCACGGGATCGCCCGCAGATATCAGAGTCGGCAGGAACCACACGGACTCGATCACCGGAGCGGTCTTGTCGTAGGTGAACTGCGCGGTCGATTCAGCGCTTTCGTTGCCGACGGGGTCGACGGCCTTGACATACGCCGTATGCGCGCCTTCGCTCAGCCCCGCCACTGCGATAGTCTTCGGGCTGGTCTCGACGGCGTATGCGCCGTCGTCGAGTTTCAGCTTGTAGGTGACGCCGTTCGCGTCGGTCGATCCGCCGAATGTCGCCTGGACGTCGGCGGCTCGGGTGAATTCGGGGTCAACGGATAGCGTTGCCGCGGTTGGTGGCGTGTTGTCCACGACAAACGTATCGCTCGGCCCCGCTGCGGGAGCGTTGTTGCCGGCGTTGTCGCGCGCCGTTGCCGCATCTATCGATATGCCTAGGGTCCCGTCGCCGGTGATGTTGGATATGGTGACGGTTCGTGATGTCACTCCGGTGCCGCTGACGGCCACGGTTGCGTCTGCGGTGCCGGTCTTGTTGAGAGTGACGTCTACGACGGCGAGCGTCACGGCGTCGGCGCCGCTGTAGGTGATCTCGTAGCTTACCGGGCCGGCTTTGGTGATCGAAGTCGACGGCGGCCCTATCGATACGGTCGGCGCGACGTTGTCAACCGCGAACGCAGCGCTTGGCCCTGCCCCGGCACAGCTCCCGGAGTTGTTGCTTGCAGTTCCCGGCGCGACCGATATGCCGAGCGTGCCGTTGCCGGTGATGTTCGATATCGTGACCGTGCGTGTGGTCAGGCCCGATCCGCCGACCGAGACGATCCCGTCGGCCGTCCCGGTCTTGTTGAGGATTATGTCGCTTTCGGAAAGTGTCACGGAATAGGCGCAGAAGTAGCTGATCGTGTAAGTCACCGGACCGACGTTGGTAAGCTCGGTGGAGGGTGCGCTGATGGTTATGGTCGGCGGCTCCGGATCGGGCAGGAACCCCTCGGTTGCCCACACGGAGCCGGCGAACGACGTATCTATTGCCTGCACGCTCCAATAGTAGTCGCGTGGGATCAGGCCGGTCAGCGTCCAGGACAGGCTCTTGCCAACATTTCCAATTGCCGGAACACGGCGGTAGCCGGTCGAGCAGTCAGCCATGCCCGTGAAAACGTCCCCCGCGCCGGGAGCCGTGCCGACGCGGATGTTGTAGCACAGCCCGGCCTGGGGCGTCTGGGCGTCGCCGGCGGCGTTCCAGGACATGGTTAGAGCGCCGTTCGACCAGCTTGTGGAAAGACCGCTCGGCGCAGAGGGGGCGGTGTTGGCAGTCGCGGTCTGGTTCTGATAAAGATAGGTGCAGGGATACCCGCCGGCCTGATCACCGGCCACGACCACATCGAGTCTGCCGTCGGCGTCGTAGTCGCCCCACGCGACCCAAGCATCGGTTATGTCGATGCTCTCGACAATGTAGCCGGTGAACGTTCCGTTGCCGTTGTTTCGAAAGACCTTGGGGCAGTCGGAGGCGTCCTGGTCGCCGGCGAGGGCAAGGTCAAGGCGGCCGTCATTATCATAGTCGCCCCAGGCGATTCCACCGCGCACTCCGGGCAGGCCGAGGTCCTGTTCAACAAAGCCGGAACCGGTGTTGCGGCAGACGCGAGTGATCTTGTCGCCGTTCTGATTGACGCCTGCAAACGCCAGGTCAAACAGGCCGTCATTGTCGTAGTCGCCCCAGGCAATCGACGCGAAACCGACACCGGTCAGTCCGGCGGCGATGTCGGAAAAATGCCCCGCGCCTTCATTGTGGTAGATTCGCGTCACGCAGCCTTCGGCGGTGTTGCCCGCGATGGCGAAGTCCTGGCGGCCGTCGTTGTCGTAGTCAGCCCAGGCTGCCGAACACTCGGAGAGGCCGGGCAGGGAAACGGACATGTTCTGCGTGAACACTCCGCCGCCGTCATTGTGATATAGCCTCGCGATGCGGCCGGATGCCGAAATGCCCGCTACCAGCAAATCGAGGCGGCCGTCGTTGTCATAGTCGGCCCAGGCAAGACAGCCCTTGGTCACGCCGACCAGCCCGGCGCTATTGACCGGCGAGAACGAACTGCCGTTGTAGCGGTAGAGTCTGGTGACGTATGCAGAACCCGTATCTCCCGCGATGACGAGATCGAGGCGGCCGTCGTTGTCATAATCAGCCCAGGCGGCGGCGGCGTCCCGCACGCCGGTCAGGGAGGCTTTGGCGTCGGTGAAATTCGATGCGCCGTCGCCCTTGAAGACCCGCGCGACAGGGCCCAGGGCGGAAGGGCTTGTGGTGACGCCGTAGCCCGCCAGCGCAACATCCAGCGTGCCCGTGTTGTTGTAGTCGCCCCAGACGGCGGCTCCGTGCGAGGTCGAGTAATATGAAAGGATAGTGGCCAGGTGGCCGTTGCCGAATATCAGCGGCGAGGCGAGAAAGTCCTGGTTCGCGACGTCGGTTGTCAGGCCGGTATATTCGTAGTGGACGGGGCTGAACTGATACATGCCCTCCGGGCCGACCATTCCGGTGTATGGAGCGGTTACGCTGAGCGAGTAGACTCCGCCTGTGGTCGTGGTGGTCGAACCCCCGCCGTTGCTGGCTCGGACGGTAATGCCCGTGATCCCGATGCCGTTGACATCGCGCACACGGCCGGATATGGTCACGGCGGCACAAGGGCTGCAAACGATCACAACCAACACCGCAAGCAGCGCAAAGCAGGCTGGCCTTATGTTGGACACGCAGTACCTCGCAAACACACCTTTGGCCTCCGCGCGTTAGAACACGTTAAGCACCACGGTTTCCGGATGTGTTCCCATGAGCAGTCTACCATGCTCAGCCGACAAACGGCGCAACTGGACGACATGCAGTCACAAAACCGGTAATTTTGCGGGGTCGCCGCGGTCCTATTCCGCCTCGGGATAGCTGCCCAGCACGCGCACGAACAAAGCCATCTGTCCGAGTTCGGCAAGCGCGGCCTGGGTGTTTTCCTCCGCTTCGTGACCCTGGAAATCCACGAAGAAGACGTATTCCCACGGCATCTGTTTTGTCGGGCGCGACTCGATCATCGTGAGGTTTATCCCGTGCTCGTCAAATACCCGCAGCGAGTGGTAGAGCGATCCCGCCTTGTGGGGGACGGCATAGACGATGGAGGTCTTGTCCTTGCCGGATGGGTTGGGCTTGGAGTAGCCGACGACCAGAAAGCGGGTCTTGTTGTGCGGGCTGTCCTCTATGCCCTCGGCGAGTATGTTGAGGTTGTATTCCTTGGCGGCGAGGGCGCTGGCGATAGCGGCGGAGCTGGGATAGCCCTCGCACATCTTGGCCGCCTTGGACGTGCTCGACACTTCGAGAATCTCGACACCGGGAAGGTGGTTTGCGAGCCAGTTGCGGCACTGAGCGATGGCCGTACCTATCGAATAGACACGTTTGATCTGGCTCAGGTCGTTGCCGCTGGAAAGGAGGTTGTGCGTGATAGGCGCGTAGATCTCCGCGCAGATGCGCAGGTCGGAAAGCAAAAACATGTCCAGCGTGTGGTTGACTATACCCTCGGTCGAGTTCTCGACGGGCACTACTCCGTAGTCCGTCTCCTTGTGCTCGACCGAGCTGAAAACATCCGGGATTGTGTTGCAGGAGACAAACTCGGTTGAATCCCCGAATTTGAGAATGCTGGCGATATGAGTATTGGATCCCGCCGGGCCGAAGTAGGCAACCGATATCGGCTTTTCCAGCGCGCGGCACGCGGAGATGATCTCGCGGAAAATCGCGCTTATGGCCTTGTCGGGCAGCGGACCTTTGTTGTTGCGCAAGACGCCGTTGAGCACCTGCACCTCGCGCTCAGGCGCAAAGATGCTTCTCGCGCCTTTCTTTTTCATCTTGCCGATCTCGTTTGCGTACTCGGCGCGCTTGTTTATCATATCGACAAGCTGCTTGTCTATCTGGTCGATTTGTGCCCGAAGGTCGGATATGTCCATGGTGTCCTCAGTTGTCGGTTGTCGGTCGTCGGTTGGACCTGTTTCGGAATTTCGCATGTGCGCCAAGGCCCTGCAAATGCCCACGATGAAGCCGCAGGCCGCAGCCCCTACTTCGCCGAAACCCCGAAACGGCGTATCGGCATCACAGCACTTGTGAAGCGTTCCTTAGAATACGTTCTGCACCGGCGGACTGATTCCCTCCGGCGGGCGGACATTCCTTGCTCGAAGGATAATGCCCCGCGCTGTTGAAGCGGTCAGTATTCCAAGCAATGAGGATAGGGAATGCGGCTTCTTGCGGCAATCATACTCAGCGCAGTCTGCTGCGCGTCGTGCGCGGCGTCGAATCTGGTTCCGACGATAATGAACTCCGGCTTCGAGGACGACACCGCCTATTGGAGCTGGCAGGTCATTGGCGGCGCGCAGGTCTCCTTCGAGGTCAGCAACGCCAACCCGCAATCCGGAAGGAAGTGCGTGGTGTTTCACAACGACTCCGGACTCGCGCCGAACGTCTACGGAAGGTTGTCGACGAGCGTGAACGTGATTCCGTCCGCCCGATACGAGCTTAGCTGCTGGGTTCGCGGAGAAGACGTCGCGGGCGGGCCGGGCTCGAGCCACCTGACCGATTGGAACGCATATATGCTCGATCTGCCCAGCGGCACCTACGGCTGGCAGAAGGTCTCGACCGTCTTCACCACCAAACCCGGCCAGAACGGGCTGAGCATCGGCATCAACGTCACTAACAAGTGCAGGGCTCTCGCCATCGACGACGTTGTTCTCAAGCCCCTCGGCGGCCAGCTTCAGGGCGACGGCATATCCGGCATCATACTCACCAACCCCACGGCAATCGGCCATGACACCGCCGTCCCGGTCTGCGTTCTGCTGGAATGCTCCAACAGCAATGCCGTCACCATCGAAAGCGGCATTGCCGGCGAGGGGACGAAGATCGCATCGAGGCGAAGCGCCCTTAAGAAAGGGCAGAACAAAATCGAGTGGGAATGGAACACCGGCAAGGCGCCGTTCGGCAAGTATACGTGCGCGGTTCGTGTGCTGGACGACTCCGGCGAGATTCTCGCAAGCGGATCGACGACCACGGAGGTCGTGGACTCGCCCGTTTTCGCAGACATCGACAAGGTCGAAACCCGCAAGCGCGACTTCGACGCGCTCTATATGCAGTGCCGGGCGCGCGGGATCAACCTGGCCTACCCCACGGCCGCCAAGACCATGCTGGAGCAGTTCATTCCACTCGCACGCGAGGACGTCCGCAAAGGATTCGAATATCGGGCCAAATACGCGGTGACCGATTTCAACCGCTCCCTCGACGAAGGCATCGCACAGATGAAGGCGTATCTGGCCGATCCGGCGACGGCGCCCGTGACGAGGCGCTATCAGACCGGTAAGCTCGCCATCGCCGGGACAAGCTTCGTCGGGAACCGACTGGATTCGAACGGTAAGACCGACACCGGGCCGCTCTTTTTCTGTGGCTACGGCCACTTCAGCCGAGCGCGCATAGACATGCCTCTCTGGCCGGGCTACGGCGTCAACATCATCCAGGCCGCCGAGTTCGGCCCTGCGCAGGTGTTTCCCGAAGAGAATAAGGTTGACCTGACGCATGTCAAGACGCTGATCAAGACGCTCGACGAGGCGGCCAGGTACAACGTGCGCGTCGATTGGCTTCTATCTCCGCACTACTTCCCGGCGTGGGCGATGAAGAAATACCCCCAGCTAGGCAAGGGCGGCTGCGGATTCTTCGGGTTCTGCGTGGACGATCCGGCGGCAAAGGCCATAATCGAGCGCTTTATTCGGCTCGTGGTTCCGATGATCAAGGACAAGCCGGCGCTGCACAGCATCTGCCTGTCGAACGAACCCGTGTTCTGCAACGCCGCCAACTGCGACAACACCAGGCAGATCTGGATGGACTATCTCACGCGCAAGCACGGCGACATCGAGACGCTCAACCGGCGCTACGGCACAAATTACGCCTCGTTTGCCGACGTGCCTTACTCGGGCGATCCTCAGAACTACGACTGGATCGTGTGCAACCAGGAGCGATTCGCGGGTTGGCACAAATGGATGGCCGACGTCATACACGAGATCGCGCCAAACATCCCGACCCACGCCAAGGTCATGTCCACTCATCTCAACCCCGGCGCGGTTCCGTTTGCCACCGACACGGAGCTCTTTGGCCGACTGCTGGAGCTTAACGGCAACGACTGCTACTCGTTTCCGACCGGCAATCCCGACTGGCCGATGGATAACTGGCCGGTCGCGATGTCTTACGACATGCAGCGATCGTTTGCCGACAAACCCGTGTTCAACTCCGAAAACCACATAGCTCCGGACGGCTCCACCTACTACATCCCGCCGGAAAACTTCCGCGCGTCGCTTTGGCTGGGCGCGCTGCATGGCCAGGGCGCGACCACGATATGGGTCTGGGAGCGGGCGTTTGACAACAGTCAGGGCTTCATCGGCAGCGTTTTCGAGAGGCCGGGCTGCGCGCAGGCGGTGGGCGTCACCTGCCTCGACCTCAATCGTTTCGCGGAAGAGATGACCGCGCTTCAGAAAGTGAAGGCGCCGGCGGCAATAATCTACTCCAATTCCTCGATGATCCGTTGCGGCGAGAAACATGCCGGCGCGGTTCAGCGAGTCTACCAGGCGCTGGCGTTCTGCGGGGTCAGGATCGACTTCGTCTCCGAAAAGCAGCTCGCCGCCGGCAAGGGCGCACAATACAAGCTGATAATCGCGCCGCAGGTGGAAGTACTCACCGACGCAGCCGCCGACGGCATCGCCAAACTGCCGGAATCGACGCACGTGCTTGCTTGCGGCGAGTGCTTCACACGCAACGAATGCGGAAAGAGCCGCTCGGACGAAGCCCTCACCCAACTTCGCGCCAAGTGCATCGCGCTTACGGACGGCGACCCGGCCAAGGTACTATGGCCGGAGCTGCGCAGGGAGCTGGAATCGGTCGGCGGCCTGCCGGATTGCTCGGTGATTGACGCGAATACCGGCGAACCGGCTTGGGGCGTGGACTGGCTGCCCGCGCGCGTGGGCGGCCGCACCGTGATGAGCATAGTCAACTATCGCGGCTCGCCGGTAACCGTCAAAATACTGCGAGCGGGTGCACCGGTCGATGCCGTTGATCTGTTGAGCCTGAGGCTTCGAGAGCAAGTCTCGACGCTGAAACCACTGACCCCGGTGTTGGCGGAGATCAGGTAGCGGCGGGGACAGCCGCACCCGTTTCGCGGAATATCGTCTCGGTGCTGTCGTCGTAGCCCAGGATTTCGGCGTAGCGGCCCCACTCTATCGCGGTATCGAGCTGGCGTCTGGCTTCCTCGGGCGGGAATTCGAGTTCGAGCGCCGCAAGCGCGACATCGTATTCCAGCCTATGTCTGTCGGCCGCGTCCAGCATCCTCAGCAGCCACTGGAACAGCGGGAGCCTGCGTATGCGCGTGGCGAATATCTCCTTGCGGGCCAGAATGCTGGCTTCTGCGAATGTCTCGCCCAGCGGCGTGAGGGTGATGTCGCCCTGAGCAAGCGTTGCAAAGCCCAGCAGTTCCGCCGCCTCGGTATGTCTGAGCAGGTAGTCGGAGTCGGCTCTGAGTTCCTCTGCGAGACGGAATATGTCCGCCGTGCGCCCCGGCATTTCGTGAAGACGCTCGATGACGCCCGTGAGGTCGTCAATCTGGATGTCGGGCAGAGCGCGGGTGCGGCCGGGCTCGCCGGGCGCCGTGCCCATCTCGACGTGCTCCGGCTGGGTTTGGCCGGCCAAAGTGGCGTATACCTGGTCAACGATGTGGGCAAACCTGGGGGACTTGTGCTGCCGAGGGTGCGGAAGGTTCACTATCACGTCCGCGATTACCCTGCCCGGGTCCTTGTCCATGACGACGATTCTGTCCGACATGAACACGGCTTCCTCGATGTTGTGCGTAACCATCAGGATCGCCTTTGTGGGAATGCTGCCGTTCACCCACAACTCCAGCAGTTCGCCGCGCAGCGACTCCGCGCTCAGCACGTCAAGCGCCGAGAAGGGTTCGTCGAGGCACAGCAGCTCCGGTTCGACCGCCATCGCGCGCGCAAAGCCGACTTTCTGGCGCATGCCGCCCGACAGTTCTCGAGGATACGCCGTCTCAAAGCCGTCGAGTCCTACCATATCGATAAGTCCGAGAGCTTTCTGAGTCCGCTCACCAGGCCCGACACCGCGAGCCTTCAGCGCCACTTCCACGTTCTGCTGAACGGTCAGCCACGGAAACAGGGCGAACGTCTGAAAGACTATCGTTGAACGAGGATTCACGCCGACCACGGGCTGGTCCCGGTACAGCACCTTTCCTTCGCTTGGCTTCTGCAGGCCGGTAATTATTCTAAGAAGCGTGCTCTTGCCGCATCCCGACGGGCCGAGCAGACAGACGAACTCGCCCTCCTTGACGGTGAGGTTCACGTCGCGAACGGCAATGAACTCCTTCCTGCCGGTGTCGTACTTCTGGGTAACACCTCTCAGTTTGACCAGGGCTTGGTTTGCCATGTGTTTCACTCCATTCTGTATCGGTCGGCGGCGAGCCGGTATAAACGTCTCCAAAACAGCCGGTTGATGAGCACGACGGTGACGATCATGGACATAGTCGATGCCAGCAGCAGCGGAAACGCGCCTTCGGCGGTCGCGCGAGCGATTGTCGATCCTATGCCGGTTGTATACAGCGTCTTGCCGCCGAATTTCGCATACTCCGCGACAATGCTTGCATTCCACGCCCCGCCGCCCGCCGTTATGGAACCCGTAATGACATAGGGAAACAGCGCGGGCAGTATCAGCGTTCGCCATCGCTGCCATCTGTTCAATCCCAACAGCAAGGCCGTGTATTTCAAGTCCTGCGGCACCGCGCTTGCGCCCGCTATCACGTTGAAAAGCAGATACCACTGCGTTCCCATCAGCATCAGCAGCACCGCCGCGATGTTCAGTCCGCCCGGCAGCCCGATCACGATAAGCAGCAAAACGGGAAAGAACGCCGTCGCCGGAATGGACGCGGTTATCTGAACCACCGGCTGCAGCCAGCTTGCCAGCTTCGGGTTCGTGCCGAGCGCGACGCCAAGAGGTATCGTCCAGGCAAGCGCGATGGCAAGTGCTATCGACACCCGCAGAAGCGTCGCCCCAAGGCCCAGCCCTATTTCCGCCCAGTCCGCAGGTCTGACCGTCGCCAGCATTCCGGTTGCACGGTATACGCCGTAGACCAGTCCCACCGCAAGTACCGCCGATGCGGTGAAGCCTATCCAGGATCTGTTTGCTTTGTCGGAGGTTCCACTGTCCGGTGCAAGATGCTGCAGCGACCAAGCGTCGATGCGTTCGCCCAGCGGCCTTAGGACACGTTCGCTGAACCACTTTACGATTAACGAACTGCGCAAGACATCATAGAACCACGAAGTCGGTTCCATCTCGCCCGTCACCATCTCCAACTTGAACCGCTCCGCCCACGCAAGCAGCGGACGCCAGACAAGCTGATCGAGAGCCACAACCACGAGCACCAGAGTCAGGATGCCCAGGGTGATCGCATATACGTCGCCCTTGCTCGCCGCCGTCTGCAAGTAGCTGCCGAGCCCGGCAAGCCTGAAGTCGCGGTCGCCCACCGTGAATATCTCCGCGGCCATCACAAAGAACCATCCGCCCGCCCAGCTCATCATGCTGTTCCAGATCAGGCTTATGGCGCCAAACGGCAGTTCCAGCGTCTTGAGGCGGAACCAAGCGTTGAAACGGAAGATGGAGTTGGCCTCGCGCAGCTCGTTGGGGATGGTGGTCAGCGATTGATACCAGGCAAACGTCAAGTTCCAGACCTGGCTGGTGAATATCAGCACTATCGATGCCAGCCCGATCGCGATTCCCTCCGGCATAATCGCCGAGAGCCCCAGCAGCACGACCGGCAAAAACGACAGTATCGGCACGCTCTGAAGCACGTCGAGAAGCGGGAGCATTACGCGCTCGGCGCGCGGGTTTCTGGCGGCAATATAGCCGTAGACAAGCGTGAATGCCAGGGAGAGCGCGTAGGCGGCGGCCATCCGACCTGTCGACAGCGCCGCATACAGCGGCAGCGCCGACGGGGCGAGAGATATCCTGGGACCGCTGATCGCGGCGGGAGCGCCGCCCGCCAGTTCGACGCCGATGTATACGACCACCCCGATCGCCACCAGGACGATCACGTCCGCCCAGGTAGCGAACCGGGTCAGCGGCCATCCGATGCCGAATCTACGCAACAGGCGACTCACAGGTAAGCTCTCCCGTACCGCAGCGAGTGCGAGAGAGCTTTGAAGACGACTCCGTACGAGTTGATGGCTGTAATCATGGAAACACCTCCGTTGATCGCTTTTTGCACGAACCGGCCGGGTGCTTCCCTCAGGCGGCTAATCAAGAGGCTGCCTTGTCATTACAAGGACATGCGAAAGGAGCACCGCGCCGGCTTGCGCGTAACGTTTGACTCCGGGTTCGCCCGAACTCGGAGGTTCCGCCGGGTTCGCGTTGGCTTCAGTCGAACTCAAAGCGATGGCTCCTTTCTGCTGCGCTGATGACCCATAATAACACACCGCGCCGCGATTGGCAATCGCAACCTGCGGCCGGACAGGGTTCAGTCCAGCGGGAATCTCGTCACGCTGAACTCGATTGAGCATCTGCCCGGCAGCGCGTCGGCATGCTACAATGGTTGTGCTATGAAGCTTACTCGACAGCCCGATTTTGACGAATTCCTCAAGGTACTCAAGCGCACCGGCAGACCCTCGCACTTGCCGTTCTACGAGCACATTGCCAGCCCGGGCTTTATCGCCCGCCGCACCGGAACGGAGTTCGATCGGATGCCGGCGGGCAGCCGGGAGTATTGGCAGACCTATGTGGACTTCTGGCTGTCCATGGGCTACGACTGCATCCCGATGGAAATCGCTCCGCGACTGCCGCTGCCGGAGGGTCACCATGCGTTATCGGAAGGAAGCGAGGCCCACGTAGTAATCAGAAACCGCGCGGACTACGAAGCCTATCCCTGGCCGGACGTCTCCGACCCCATCGAGTTCGCGCACTTCGAGACGGTTGCCGGCATGCTGCCCGACGGAGTCAAGATCGTCGGCGGGGTCTGCGCCGGGCCTTATGAGTGGGCGTCTCGAATGATGGGCACGGTCGGCCTTTCGTATTTGCTCGCCGACGATCCGGAACTCGTCGAGGAGGTTTTCGCACGGATCGGCAGCCTGCACGTCTCTGCGGTGCGGCAGCTTGCGACGATGCCTTCTATCGGTGCGCTTCGGCAGGGTGACGACCTCGGCTTCAAGACGTCGACGTTCCTGAGCCCCGAACTGCTGCGCAAGCTGGTCTTCCCCATCTATCGACAGATGACCGATCTCGCGCACGCCCAGGACAAGCCGTTCATTCTCCATTCTTGTGGCAACCTCGCCGAGGTCTACGACGACCTCATCGACTACTGCCGGATCGATGCCAAGCACTCGTTTGAGGATACGATCATGCCCGTGGCGGAGTTCAAGAAGCGCTACGGCGATCGCGTGACCGCGCTCGGCGGGCTGGATGTGGACGTGATCTGTCGCTCGAGCGAATCCGAGGTCCGAGCCTATGCCCGAAAACAGATCGAGACCTGCTTCGCCGATGGCTTCTGGGCGCTCGGCACCGGCAACTCGCTTACGGACTACATGCCCGTCGAAAACTACATCGCCGTGCTCGAAGAAGGCATGAACGCGTAGTTGCGAGTTACGAGCGTTTCGGGCTTGGGTGCAGCTTGCGGAACGTAAATTCCGAAACCGACGACGGAGACGGTCGCCGGCGATCCACTCGACAATCACTGTCTCACACTACGCCGCTACGTCACGGGACCAGAAGCTTGTCACGTGTCCCCTGAGGCATTCACCGTACGATGCCAGCATACCACACAGCGCCGCCGCGTGCCGGATGTTGTCTGCATGAAGTACGTCGGTATTGACCAGCACGAGGTTGCTTCGGCACCAACGCCAGCGCCGAAGCGCGCTTTTGGGGTGAGTGGTTGTCAGACGTCGTTGGCCAGTACGGCCCTGGTGACCCTCACGTCTCGGACGAGCCTATCGACATCGGCCCGGCTGCCGATGCGTGTGCCGTCGCTAAGCGCCGTAGCCGCCCCCGCAGCACATCCGAGGGCCAGAGATTGCTCAACCGATAAGCCCTTTTCAAGACCGCAGGTCACGCCCGCTATCAGCGAGTCGCCCGATCCTATTGTGCTTTTCGGCTCAACGTCGGGCGGCACTGCGTCGTAGATCGCTCCGTCGAAGCATGCCACGGCTCCCTGCCTTCCCAGAGAGATGACCACCAGCTCGATTCCGCGTTTCGACAGCTCCACCGCTGCGCGCGCCACGTCGGTCTTTGACTCGAAGTGCGTGCCGAGCAACCGGGCTGCCTCGTCCCGATTGGGCTTGATCATGAACGGTTTCGCTTTGAGGCCCTCTTCGAGAGCGTCTCCGTCTGCGTCGAGCACCACTTTTGCGCCGCCTGCCATGCATATCTGCGCCAGCACCCTATGAACATCCGGGTTGACTCCGAGCGGGACGCTGCCGCCGATCACCACGAAGCTACTGCAGCGGCCGAGGTCCTTCGCTCTCTCGAAGAGTTCAACCAGCTCTTTGTGCTCTACCGGTCCGCCGCGCTCGTTGAGGGTAGTGGGAGGCGCGCCGGAAAGGTCCTCGATGCAGATGTTGATGCGCGTCGGCTTCTGCGTAGTGACTGCCTCCAGCCAGACACCTTCGCGTTCGAGCACGAACCTGATGTAGTCGCCCGTCTCGCCGCCCAGCAGCGCGAGCGCCTTGGTGTCGGCGCCGAGCTCCCGCAGCATTCTCGAGCAGTTGATGCCTTTCCCGCCCGCATCGACCTCGACCCTGGAAACGCGATTCGTATCGTTACAGACGAGCTTGTTGACGTAGACTGTTTTGTCGATGGACGGGTTAAGGGTGATGGTAGAGATCATTTGTATTGCATATTGATTGAAGCGAACTGCCGCCCAGGCGGACTGGGCGGCAAGTACTTGGTATCCAATGCTCCTATTTACCGAGCGCGGCTCTTACCTCATCGAGACGACCTGCCGAGCCCAGCAACTCGTTGCGGCTCGCGATGAACTTGGCGTATTCTTCCATGAAGACCTTTCCGATCGGGCGGAAGTCGAAGACTTCCGGATGGTCGCGGAAGAACTCGCGGTGCACGCGCGTCCAGACCAGGCGGCCGTCGGTATCGATGTTGATTTTGCAGACGCCCAGCTTGGCTGCGGGCAGATACTGCGCCGGATCGACTCCCTTGGCGCCCTTCAGCGCACCGCCGGCGGCGTTGATGCGATCGATTTCTTCCTGCGGCACCGAACTCGACCCGTGCAGCACGAGCGGGAAACCCGGAACGAGCTTCTGGATGGCCTCGATGACCTCGAAGTGAAGTCCTTGAGTGCCGGAAAACTTGAACGCGCCGTGACTGGTGCCGATCGCGCAGGCCAAGCTGTCGCAGCCCGTGCGTTCGATGAACTCCGCGGCTTGATTCGGATCGGTGAGGTGTGCCTTGGCCTCGTCGACGCTGATATCTTCCTCCACTCCGCCGAGCTGACCAAGCTCCGCCTCCACGCTGATACCTTTCGCGTGTGCCTTCTCGACCACGCGCCGGGTTATGGCGATGTTCTCCTCGAACGGCTCGTGGCTCGCGTCGATCATAACGGACGAATAGAACCCGCTCTCAATGCAATCATAGCAGGTCTCCTCGTCGCCGTGGTCGAGGTGAGTGGCGAACACGGCGTCAGGGAATATCTCGGCCGCCGCACGGATCATTGCCTCGAGCATGAGCTTGTTGGTATACGACCGGGCACCTTTGGATATCTGTATGATGAACGGGGCTTTGGAGTCCATGTTGCCGCGGAACAGGCCCATCGTCTGCTCGGCGTTGTTGATATTGTAGGCCCCCAGGGCGTACTTGCCGTAGGCCTGCTGGAACAGCTCTTTGGTGGTGACGATCATCGATAACTCCTTATTGATTGTTGACTATTGAAACCGCCCCGGCAGTCAGGGGCAGTATTCAACATTCAATCTAGACAGGCTCTATCAGCCCGTAGTTGCCGTCCTCGCGCTTGTAGACAACGTTGACCTCCTCGGTTTCCGAGTTGCGGAACACGTAGAAGTCGTGGTGGAGAAGCTCCATCTGATTGGCTGCTTCCTCCGGCGTCATAGGTTTGAGCGCGAACTGCTTGGTGCGAACGATCGTAGGCATCTCGACCGGCTCGGCTTCCTCGGGTCCAAACGCTTCTTCCATCACCCGATCCTTGATCGCGGTCTTCTCTCTGGGGCCCACCTCGGTACTCTTGCCGTAGAGCTTGCCTTTGAACTTCTTAACTCGAGTCTCGAGTTTTTCTATGACCTCGTCGATGGAGGCGTACATATCGCTGCCGCGCCGCTCCTCTCCGCGCAGCAGCACCCCGTCGCCTTCGAGCTGCACTTCCACCATATGCATTCCGCGCTGCACGCTGACAATCACGTTGGCCTCACGGATCTCGTGGAAGTACTTCTCAAGCCTGGCAAGTTTCTTCTCTATATAGCTCTTAAGGGCATCAGTAACCTCTACGTGCCTGCCCTTAACGTGGATCAGCATCTACAGGGGACTCCTTTCGCCGGCTCCTCGCTGAAAACCGGTCAAAGTTTAGCATACCCACAACGGGACTGTCAATCGGCTGTCGGCCCCGGTATCTGTTCAGTCTTGCGGGACGGAATTCCGCTAATGCTGAGTAGACCGCCAACGAAGGTCGTATCGAAGCGCGCTAAAGCCTTGACCGCCCTTCGATACGCTTCGCACTCAGGGCTAGCGGGGTGGACACTGCCAAAAGACTGAACAGGCTCTCGGCCCCGGACAGTCCCCTCTAAACAGTGTAACCGTCGGACCATGCACGCCTGAAATGCGCCGCAGGTGGCTTTGCAGCGTCCTCATTGCCGAGCATCGACCGCGCAAAACTCCGCCATTGCCCTGCGCGCGCGCTGGATTTTGAGGGCTCTGCGGTCGCGCTTGTGGTGGGTCTCGGCAATCTCCGGCAGGATGCCGAAGTTGGAGTTTGTCGGCTGAAAGTCCGCAATGGGGCAGTTAGCCACGTAGTGGCAGAGCGCGCCGATCATGGTCTCCTTCGGCGG
>Ga0272448_1001400_pt1 | contig 32572 bp, 15 predicted proteins | sample YNPCB0191_FD_202220 | JGI IMG/M metagenome (GOLD analysis project Ga0272448, IMG submission 202220) | Hot spring sediment microbial communities from Yellowstone National Park, WY, United States - YNP-CB-019-1 | ecosystem: Environmental > Aquatic > Thermal springs > Hot (42-90C) > Sediment...
GGCGATCAAGGACGGCGCAAGCGACATCCACATCGAGCCGGACAAGCGCTCCGTGAGGGTGCGATATCGAATCGACGGCGTGCTGCACGAGGTCATGCCTCTGCCGAAATATATCGAGAAGCCGCTGGTTTCGCGCTTTAAGATCATGGCGGACATGAACATCGCGGAGCGGCGACTGCCGCAGGACGGCCGCATTCCGGTGACGCTCGCGGGCAAGGACTACGACTTGCGCGTGTCCTGCCTTCCGACGGTCAACGGCGAGAAGATCGTCGCAAGAATCCTGGACAAGTCCAGCGTTTTGTTGGGACTGAACAAACTGGGATTCACCCCCGAGGTGCAGGCGCAGGTCGAGGAACTCGTCTCCCAGCCGAACGGCATGTTCCTATCGACCGGCCCGACCGGTTCCGGCAAGACCACGACGCAATACTCCATTCTCCACAAGCTCAATTCGGTCGAGAAGAACATAATTACGATCGAGGACCCGGTCGAGTATCAGCTCAGCGGAATCGCGCAGGTGCAGGTCAACAAGAAGGCCGGCCTGAACTTCGCAAACGCGCTGGCAAGCTTCCTGCGACAGGACCCTGACATAATCATGGTCGGTGAGATGCGCAACCTTGAGACCGCCGAGATCGCTATCGAGGCATCGCTGACGGGCCACCTTGTCCTTTCAACACTGCACACAAACGACGCTCCCAGCGCCGTCACACGTATGGTGGACATGGGCGTCGAGCCTTATCTGATTTCGGCGACGGTGATCGGGGTGCTGGCTCAAAGGTTGGCGAGAAAGGTCTGCCAGAAGTGCAAGCAGCCTTATCAGGTTCCCGCGCGCGACCTGCGAAGGTTCGGTTTCAAGCCCAACGATCCGGACGAGATGGTAACGCTTTACAGAGGCGAAGGCTGCGACGAGTGCAGGCACACGGGATTCAAGGGCAGGCTCGGAGTCTACGAGTTGATGAGGATCAACGACGAGATTCGCGAGCTCATAGTACGGCGCGCGCCGCTCGCCGACATCCGCGAAGCCGCGAAAGCCAACGGCATGCACGAGCTAAGAGAAGACGGTCTGGAGAAGGTTCTGCAGGGGATCACGACCCCCGATGAGGTAATGAGGGTCGTATTCACCGCCGGCACATAGGCGGACTGAGGATTACAAAGTATGGAACAGCGAGTTGAAGAAGCCGCGGTAGGCGCCATAGGGCAGATCAAAGCCGAACCGGGAAAGAAGGTCGGGGAGCCCCGAAGGCTCGACGATACGCACATTGACGACATCCTTATGGAGATGGTGCAAAGGGGAGCGTCGGATGTGCACATCTGCGTGGGAGTGCCTCCGATTATCCGCGTGGACGGCCAACTGCAGCCGCTAAACTACGAGAAGTTTGACGCGATGCAGACCCAAAGGATGATGTATGACATCCTCTCCGATGAGCAGATACAGCGTTTTGAGGAGACCTGGGAACTCGACTTTTCCTACTCTTTGCGAAACGTCTCACGGTTCAGGGTCAACATATTCAAAGACAAAGGCACCGTCGCAGGCGCGTTCCGGCTGATCCCGATGAAAATCCCTACAATTCGGGAACTCGGGCTGCCTCTGGTATTGGAAACGATCACGCGCAGGCCGCGCGGTCTGGTGTTGGTGACCGGCCCGACCGGTTCCGGCAAGTCCACGACGCTGGCCGCGATGATCAATCAGATCAACACTGAGCGCAGCCTGCATGTGATTACAATCGAGGACCCAATCGAGTATCTGCATCAGCACAGATTCTCCATCATCAACCAACGCGAGGTGGGCCAGGATACCAAGGAGTTTGCGAACGCTCTGAGGGCGGCCCTGCGCGAAGACCCCGACGTGATCCTAGTCGGCGAGATGCGAGACCTGGAGACGATGTCCAACGCGATTCGGGCGGCGGAAACGGGCCACCTAGTATTTGCAACCCTGCACACGAACTCGGCTGCGTCCACGGTTGACCGCGTTGTCGACAGCTTCCCCGCCTCGCAGCAGGAGCAGATCAGACTGATGCTTTCAAACAGCCTCGAAGCGGTTCTCTGCCAGCAGCTTCTTCCGAGGGCTGGTATGCCCGGGCGCGTGTGCGCGATGGAAATAATGATAGCCACGCCGGCCATCCGAAACCTCATCCGAGAGGCCAAGAGCCATCAGCTCACATCGATCATACAGACGAGCGCGAATGTCGGAATGCAGACCATGGACCAGCATCTGCGCGATCTGTATCAGAAGGGCATCATAACTTACGACGACGCAATGGCTCGCGCGATGAGCCAGGAAGAACTCAAGAATATGATCACATCGGCGATGGGAACGTCGGCCGGAGCGGGAGTAAGAAGGTAGCGAATCGGTCGGGAGGAAGCTGGCATGCCGAACTACTCATACACGGTGCGTGATGCGACGGGACAGGTAATCCCCGGCACGTCCGAGGCGGAAAACGAAGAGATTCTGCGAAAACGGCTCACCGAGAACAACTTCACGGTAATCGAGATCAAGCAGATCAAGAGTGCCCAGAAGCGAGTGGGCGGCTACGGCGGCATCAAGAAAAGCGACCTATCGGTGATGTGCCGGCAGTTCTCGACAATGATCGACGCGGGCGTGACGCTGGTGCGGTGTCTGAACGTGCTGGCTGAGCAGGCGACCAACCCCAGGCTCAAGGCCATCCTCACCGACATCCAAACAGAAGTAGAGGCCGGCAACACGCTTTCGAGAGCGCTTGAGAAGTACCCCAGCATTTTCGACAGGCTGTTCGTGGGTCTGGTGAACGCGGGTGAGGTAGGCGGCGCGCTCGAGGAAAGCCTGCAAAGGCTGTCGCAATTCCTCGAAAAAGACGTTGAACTCAGGCGCAAGGTCAAGAGCGCCATGACTTACCCGATCATCATCATGTGTTTCGCGACGATGGTGGTTGTGGGGTTGATGACGTTCGTTCTTCCGAAGTTCATGGGTCTGTTCAAGGACCTGGGAATGAAGGATCTGCCCGGACCGACCGCGCTGCTGCAAAGCTGCAGCAACTTCCTGTTGGCAAAGTGGTATTGGATGGTCCTGTTCGTGATCATCTTCGTGGTCGCGATCAAGTTGTTTGGCAAGACCAAAGTCGGCCGCAGGATAATGGACAGATTCAAGCTCAAAGCCCCGGTCTTCGGCACGCTCAACCACAAGATCGCGCTTGCCAGATTCGCACGGACGCTCTCGACGCTGCTGTCCAGCGGCGTCGGCATTTTGCAGGCGATGGAGACGGTGGCTGGCGCCGTCTCGAACGATATTATCTCCGACGCGATCCTGGAAGCCAGGGCAAGAATACGAGAAGGCGATAAGATCGGCGAGCCGTTGGCGCGAAGCAAGCTGTTTCCGCCGATGGTCGTGCAGATGGTGACCATTGGCGAGGAATCCGGTTCGCTTGATCCGATGCTGGCGAAGGTCGCCGACTTCTACGAGGACGAAGTCGATGCGGCTCTTGCCAGCCTTACGAGCGCGATCGAGCCGGTTCTGATCGTGGGTCTGGGTTTTGTAGTGGGCTTTATCGTCATCAGCCTATTCCTGCCGCTGGTGGCGATTATCCAGAATCTCTCTGGAGGCGGCGGAACGTAGCGGCTTTTCGCCTGTGTCCGCCCTTCGATACGGCGCGCAAGCCGCGCCTACTCGGGGCTGACGGGGATCAAACGAGACCGGTATGGATTTGTGGCTGGGATGCCTGATAGCGTTCGTATACGGGACGGTTGTAGGAAGCTTCCTGAACGTATGCATATATCGACTGCCCGCGAACCAGTCGATAGTGAACCCGCCGTCGCACTGTCCGAAGTGCAACGCAAAGCTGAGAGCCTGGGATAACATTCCGCTCGTAAGCTTTTTGCTCCTTGGCAGAAAGTGCAGATATTGCGGAGAGCCGATAAGCTGGCGGTATTTTGCGGTCGAGCTGCTTGCGGGCGCGCTGTTCGTGGCAACGTATCTGAGATACGGTTACACGATCGACTTTTTTGCCTATGTGCTGTTTGTGGCGGCGCTGTTGATCGCGTTTTTCGTCGATCTGGATCACTTGATCATACCGGACCTTGTTCCGATGTCGGCGGTTGTGATCGGGATCGGCAAAGACGCGGCGCATTGGATCGCGGGCGATTTGCGTTGGGCGCGGATTTGGGTCCCGTTTGCCGACTACAGCGTGCGGATGCTGCCGAGCCTGGTCGGAGCGGTCGCTTGTTTCGCGCTGTTCTATGCGATAGCATACGTCGGGTTCTATGCGTTCCGTCCGCGCGACGAAAAGGCGCGCGAGCAATACGAGGGCGCAATGGGCGGGGGAGACGTGATGCTTGCGGGTGGGATCGGCGCGGTGCTGGGACTGGTGCCGGCGCTGGTGTCGTTTTTCCTGGCCGTGCTGCTTGGGACGCTGGTGGGCGTTACGATAGTACTGCTGAAGTCGCGTGCGGAAAAGCGGGGAGTGCCGTGGCGAACGGAGATTCCCTTTGGGCCGTATATGGTTGCGGGGGCGGTGGCGGTTGTGCTGGCGTATCCGCAGCTCGAGGCGGTCTGGGAAGCGTGGATGCGCTTCGTAACCATGAGCTAGGCGCCACGTCGTGCTGCAGTCGTCGCTGCGTGGAAGCGTGGATAGTGTGTTAGGTTCAGGACGACCAAGCGCGGCAGAGGGAACAAGTCGGCCACCGGCGCCGACTAAGAACTGACGGCATGCTTCGGGGCGAAAGACGGGCCCCGAAGCATCGAGACTTGCAACTTGGAATTCGTGACTCCCTCGAGGAGGTGTCTTGAAAATGAGAGTGTCGGCACGCAGGAAGGGGTTTTCCCTGGTTGAGCTTCTGACGGTAATCGCGATCATCGCGATACTAGCGTCGATTATCTTTCCTGTGATGGGAGTGGTCGGCAACAAGGCTCGGATGAACAAGTGCATAACGCAGCTACACGAGATTGGGGTCGCGGTGCAGTTGTTCAAACAGGACAACCGGCAGTATCCCGATATGCTGTTCATACCGGTGCAGACCACCGACGGCCAACCGCCGGCATCAAACGGCTCGAACGTGATTCCGTGCAACGACGTCCAGCGCGACAACTCCGGCACGGGTCTGACCGGGCTATTCCCGGAGTATACGAAGTCGTTCAAGCTGTATCACTGCCCCGTATCCAAGAAGACCGACACGAGGGAGGTCGCTTACGACGGCACCCTCGGCCGCTGGTTTTACACCTACAACAGTTACGATTACTACACGCCTCCGAGCGGGCCTCCGCAGTTGCACTATACGAGAAACGGCTGGGCGACCGATCCCAACAACCTGCCGCTTCCGGGCCCTGGAAATCCGGCACACGACTACGAGCGGCAGCTCAAGTTCAGAAACCCGCCGGAAGATACGGTCGTGACCTGGTGCTCCTGGCACGAGTTCAGGGGCGGCAACAGTGTGACGGGCAAGGCGCCGGTGCTGTTCCTGGACGGCCACGTCGACGCGCTCAATGCCGACGAGGTCGAATCCCAGCAGTGGAGGGTCCAGCCAAAGAAGGAATAGCTTGCGCAGCATTGGCCGCCCTTCGATACGCCCCTTCCGCTCCTTCGACAAGCTCAGGATGCGCAGGGGCTACTCAGGGCTAGCGGCGGCGAAGGGCGGGTGTAACGTTGGGACAGAGCGTTCTGTCCCAACGGTCGTTTATGGTAGAATTACCTATTGCGCGATAGTCTGAAAGCTCCGATGGTACAGACGGAACAATCAAGCGCAAAACGTAGTCGTACCATCGAGAGGGTGCGCCCTTCGATACGCCCCCTCGCGGGGCTGCTCGGGGCTTACGGGAACTGATATGAGAGGCATCCGGAACAACAGGAGAGGTACCACGCTGGTGGAAATCCTCGTGACGATGCTGATCCTGCTGGTGGGGATCATGGTCATCATCCAGATGTTTCCGGTCGGGTTCCGGATAGTCCGAGCGGCCGAGAGTCAGACCATCGCGACAAAGCTTGCCCAGGCCGAAGTCGAACGATGGAAGAACATGCCGGGCAACTTGCCTGACGGCATCCTTCCCGTATTCGTTGACTACGGCGGCGACGGCGGCATAAACAACACGGTTCTCAACGACCAGGATCCCGGGCCGCCGTTCCGCGGCATCGAGGCCGCTGCGGGCGGCGGGTTCATATTCGGCAACGCGATCAATTTCCGCTACGTCCGCAACGAAGTTGCCACGCTTCCGATCGCCAGCTACTTCTCGACGGGCGGTGGAGCGGTATACGGATCGCGCTACGTGCTGGCGTTCAGTCCCATCGAGGCGTTCAGCGACCCGAATAACCCGAACCTCTATGTCGGGCTGACCGTGAAGAGCGGCGACCTGCAAGGCCGTCGAGGCAACGCGGACTTGGATCCGCCTTACCTGCGCCCGGGCCGATATGCGATAGACTACACGGTCGTAGACACCGGAAACGGCCCGGCGTTCTACGTAGCGCTGTGGGATCGCAACCCGAACCACGCCTATGCGCTCAGCTACTCCTACTGGGTGAACAACCCCGACACCGGCGACACGCAGTACCTCAGCCGCACCGACCAAGCCATAACGCCGAGAGCTGACGGCGGCTGGATAGAGGTGCCGGTGAGCGTGCCGCCGGGCTACGCCGTGGACGAGATCGAGCCCAACTCCGACTCCTGCGCAAGGATGTTCCAGAGGGTGCGACCGAGCAGTACGGGGGATTCGTATTGGTCGGATGATCCCTACGAGTACGCTCTCGTCGATGCCGTGATGGGCGTGCTCGCGTTCAATCCGCGCAGCCGCAACATGAGCGAATACACGGCGCGCGGCGTCCGCGCCATCACCGCCCGCATCGACTATCGAATCTACGACCCGCGCATCATCCGCGAGGATAAGGTCGTGCCCGCGCCCAACGAAGACTCCAACGGCGACGGGGTCAACGACCGCGTCTCGATCAAACTCGCACTGCGCTTCATTCTCAACGCAGGCCGGCCCGACGTCATCGGCGACGGCGACGCGACCGACAACCCTGACGAGCCGACGTTCGAAGGACTGGTGAGACAGCATCTCGGAAAGGTCGTTGCGAGTCCGAATGATCTGTGGGTCAAGGACTCCATGCTCATCATCGACCTGCAGACGGGGTTGAGGGTGAGCATGGTCGGAGTCAGCATCGATTTCAAGGACGGCATCGTTCACCTGCCCGCCACAACCGATCTAGTGGACTGGAGCGGCGGCACGCCGACCAATCGCGCCAACATCTCGCTTGTCGGCAGAAACCTGCGCTTCTTCTACCGCGCGGACGGGGATTGGTCGGTGCAGTGCCACAAGTCGTATTCGTACTACACGCGCGAATACGGAACCAACGAGCTCGACTATTGCCATTTCCGCCTGCTCGCGCCCGCCAACGATGGTCTCTACAAGCTGCTGTTCGCGCGCTGCGACGCAGGCAAGAACGTGACTGTTGACTATACATACTACGACTCGAACGGCTATCCGCACAAGGTCGTCGGAAAGACCTATCGGATATCCGACACGTTCACCGCGGATATTACCGGCAGCCAGCGGCCGTTCGTCATACTCGACCTGCCGCAGGGCGCGACAATTGACCCCCGTTCACGCGTCGTCGTCGTGGGATCGTCGTTCAGAGCCAGGGTCCTGTGGCGCGACGGAACGCACTGGCGATTTGTGGATGTCGATACGAACCTGACGAGGAGTTCGACGCCGTGAAGACAGGGAATAGGGAACAGGGAATAGGGAATAGAAGGGAGCAGTGCCGCGCCCTCACCCCGACCCTCTCCCCCAGGAGAGGGAGTCGGAGGGGTTTCACTCTCGTCGAGCTGTTGGTGGCGATGGCGGTGTCGGCGATTCTGCTCTTCCTGGTGTTGGGGCCGGTCGTCAAGTCGCTGCAGATGACCCGTCAGGCTCAGGCGATGGTGGACGCGCAGGACGCCGCTCGCATAACGCTGCTCACGATCAGCCGCGAGCTGGGACAGGCTATGTTCGTCTATGACAACGCACAGGTTCCCTACGCCATCGACACCAGCACTGTTGATGCCCCGCCGAATGCCTCGGACATCCAAACGCCGATTATGCTCCCGGTTGCCGTCGCCGGAGGAGGAACGCGGTGGTTCGTGCTGCCTTACGCGAAGATAGACTTCATCCTGCCAAAGCTTTATATGCACTGCAATAATCCGAATCATGCCGGCGGGCCGCGCGACTATCCCAGAAGCAGGGTCATTACGTCTGGGGGATCGAGTCGAACCGAGCTATACTCTTGGGAGAACTGCCCCTACTGCGGATCGAGCGATGTCGAGGCCAGACCCAAGCTGCCGCTGGAGCAGGACGTTACCGTCGTGCGCTACTTCCTGGGTCTGAGAAACAATAGGATCGGAGAACCTATCGACCCGCCGCGAATCCCGGTAGATAACGACGGCTGGGTATCGCCCTGGGGCAAGAACGTAATAACGGGAACCGAGAACGGGGTCGTGCTGTATCGAGTCGAGTTCGACCCTTACGATGACACGTTGTTCCCCGCGGGTTTCACCATCGAGCAGCGTCTCGCGGATCCGTTCTTCTTCTACCGCAGGGGCACACGCGACAGATGGGCCGCGATCGCGCGGGTGATGGGAGTGGCCAAATTCGAGGACCTGGTGAAGGCTACTTACGACTCGAACGACAACGTTACCGCGATCGAGCCGACGGTCACATTCCGCACGGCCTCGGTCGAAAACGACACGTTCGTTCCCGCGTTCTCCGCCGACATCAAGAGCGAGTATCCCGACGCAACTCCGACGGTGCTTTCAGGCAGCTACGGCTACTGGACGCCGACCTACCGCGTGGACGTGATGCGGGGCAACTACTGCGACGACCCGCCGAGCGGGGTGGATTACTACACGACCAGACTCGGCAACGACGACGTCATAATGCGCCGCGTTCCCGGTTCCGGCGGAACGTGGGATGAAACGGTCGAGTTCAACATCTCGGAATACCGACGCGACGGCTTCGTGCCGCCCGATTCAGCCGGGTCGGGGCCGCGCGAGATGGCGTTTACGGTCGATGCGAACCGAGGGACGGTTAACTTCGCGCTGCAGCCGCCGAGGCCGCGCGGGGCGAAGTCGGGACCCGTGTCGGTCTTCGATGCAGCCGATGTCAACGCGGATTTCCATGCGGACTACGCAATCGATCCCGGAGGGGCGGTACGGCGCTGGTGGATGCCGACATTTGCGCTCGCGCCGGGCGGCTCGCCCATGCACCCCGATCAGTATCTGGCGAACGCACGGATCGTGCCGGGCAGCGAGAAGATAATCGGGCCGGACATGACATCGGGGCCGCACTATGGCAAGCCTGTACGCTATAACCGCGTGCCGCTGGCGTTGGGCGACCCGGAGGCAAACCAGTACAAGATCGACTACGACACCGGCTGGCTGTATTTCAGCCGCGACCCGAGCCTGGACCTGCCGGAGCGCGACGTTGACAACAACGTTTGCCGGATAAAGGTGTACTATCTGATCTATTTCAACAAAAAAGACGACGTCGTGCGGGGCGATTACCTTACAAAAAGCCTCATCAACGTGCACATAGGAATGAGAATGTTCGATCCCGATTCGGGCAAGCCGTATCCAATCGATCTCAGCGACAGCGTGAAGATACGCAACGCGATTCGGTAATCAAAAGTCAGAAGTCGAAAGTACGAGAGTACGATGGCTGGATTCACAGTTGGAAACAGGCGGGGACAGACTCTGATCATCGCAATTATGGTCATGTTCGTGTTGGCGATAGTCGCGACGGTCTTCATCCTGTTGGTGGCGCGGAACCTGGCACGATCGGGACGAATGTCGTCTACCGACGCCGTCGCCGCAATCGCGGAAGCCGGGATTCGTTACGCCGACGAAATGCTCACGTGTTCCGAAGACGGCGCCGACTGGCGTCCGATACCCGACAACCTTCCCCTACCCCCGCCGAACGTGCCGCGCGATCCGGACTTCGAGTGGCTCAGACCCTACGCGCCCACCGAGGCCCCCGATCACTCGGCAGGTCCCACAGGCGGCTATACACGGTTCAACTACGGCCAGGGGCGGTTCCTGCTGCGGGTGTCGTATAACCCCGATCCGAACGTGGCTGTGTCGAAGTATATCAAGATCGAGTCGATCGGCCGGTGGGGCATCGTCGATCCCAACGATCCAACCACCTACGGCGCGGCGAGCGAACGGCAGCGCCGCGAAATAACCGCCTACAAGCCGATCGGAATCACGGACTCGTGCCGGTTCATTACCAACAAGGACAACCGCCCCGTAGACGTCGCTTTGGGCGTGCCGGGATTCGCGACCGACTATGGCAGGTCCGACACGAGCAGATACGGCGTGCGCGGCGGCCCCATTCGCGTCAACGCGAACCTTGTATGGTACGGCATCTACGGCAACAGTCCGAGCATAAACATATTCCTCCGCGGCATACAAGCCGACTCGCCGACCGACGACCCGTTGTCCAATGCCCACACCGACCTGATCCCGATCGACGACGTGGCGGTAGCGGGCGACATCAAGGTCGATTCCGATCCGGACAACGACGCCAACCGGGTTAGAGTCCGCCTGCACGAACTCATACTGGGATCGTCGGGGACCTATACGGACAACCAATTCGATGTCGTGCCGAGCACCGACGACGGCGCGGGGTCGGTCGTTTTCGATACGAAGGCCGGGTTCTACCGTGACGGGCGCGACGTACCCGACGTCAACAGGCGGCCCAGAGGCGTCAAGCGCATAGAGCCGCCACTGGTCGATCAGCCCGATCCGACCAATACCTCCACCCGCTATCGGGTGCTGACCCTCAATTCGGGCGAGCGATTCTACAGCGGGCGCAGGTGGGTGAATCTCGGCGCGCTCGGGTGGGGCAAAGGCGTCTATATCGGCAACTCAACCGACAAGCAGGACGAGTCCGAAACGATCTTCGGCGGCACGACCGTCCGCTCCGACATAATGGAAGAGGGCAACCTCAGAACGACCAACTGGAAAGGCCCCTACTACATTCCGCCCGCGGTGATAATCACTCTTCTGCCGGATGATGTTGACGCCCAGGGCAACCATTGCTTCCTTATCACCCGCACGGACTCGCCCGGGGGCCGGAGACCGGTCTGGTACGACCCTGCGGGCAATCCTCGACCGGACTGGGGGGCCACTATCCGAATGCCCTACCCCGATCCCGACCACGGCCGAGTGCTGGCCAACTACATGGGCGCAGGCGACAAGAGGATCGAGGGCAACGGCGTCATCTACGCCGAGGGCAACATTCGCGTTCGCGGCATGCTGCCCAAAGGCATGAAGCTGACCATAGTATCCAACGAGAACATCTACATCGATGGCAGCGTGCTGAAATACCGTGAACGAAGCTGGCGCCCGACCTCCAACGACCCGTATCGCGGTGCGGACTCTACCGGGGGGCTGGCTCTGCTGGCGCGGCAGAACGTGATAGTGAACACGACGCAGTTTTTTGCACCGCTCAACACCATCGGCGCGGACGACTACGGCACGGATTCGCTTACGGGCGGCAATTCATCGCATGTTGTGATTCACAACTCGCCGGACAGCCGAGCGCTATGGAGATTTGAGTTCGGGCCTTACGAGTCGGAGACGGGGAGCGTGCCGTCGAAATGGTATTGGTTCGTGCGACATGCGGGCGACTACGGCCCGGCTTATATCAACGCGTGGCTCAATCCGCGAGAGACGGCGCCGAACTGGGGCATTCTGGGACTTAACACGGTGTTTGCCGGGCTTCCGCAGTTTGTGTGGGGCGTGGGCGATCCGCGCTTCGGCAACCTGCTGCCGCCTGGGGCAGGCGTGGGCAGCTCTTTTGCATGCAACGTCTTCGACTTCGACGCGGTGGGGCCCAACCTGCTGTTTACCGCGCCGGGGGTGCCCAACATACTGGAGATCGGGCTCGACCAGGGCGTATATACGCGCAGCAACTACTGGATGGGCGGGATGGCTGTGCTGCCGATGGACGTCCGCATCGAGGCGATTATCTACGCGCAAGAGGGGTCGTTTTTCGTGATCCCCGGCTACTGGCTGAACCCCGATCCAAGCGACACCGACCCCAAAAATCGCCCGCCGGGCGTCGATCCGCGTTTTCCGTTGTATGGGGAGCCGGCGGATATTCGCATCGTGATAGACGGGGCCGTAAGCGAGAATCTGCCCGCGTCCGTAGGCGATGTCGAGAAGTGGATGGCCAAGTGGGGTCGGATTCCTCCGACTCTGCCGGACGGCAGCCCAACGGCGCACCCCGGCGAGGGGATTTCGTTTCTCTACGACGATCATGTGGGTTGGCCGCTCGACGACACGAACCATCTTCCGGTGCGAGTGGATGCCTACGGCCGCGCGCTGCCGCTGGCGCCGAAGCTGCCGGTGAGCGGGAGCCTGGTTTACTTCGGCGACGTGATGTGAGGCATTTCCGATTGACAATCGACAATTGTCAATTGTCAATATACTGGGGTGGCGATATGAAGCTCGTTAAGCGGATACTATCTGTTATCATAGCCGTCAGCGCTCTGGCGGGGCTGTGCGTGGCCGCCGACGCCGGTGCATATGAATACTCCGGCAAACGCAAGAAGATCTACTGCGGAATCGTGCAGTTGTCACACCTCGACACGACCGGCGGCGTGCACGAAGTGGTGGATAACGCAGGCGACATCGACGCGGTCACCAAAGTCCCCTACCAGGGACCGGACGGCAAGACCTACTATAAGAGTCTGTTTCTGGTCCTCGACTCCCTCAACTCCATGAAGCCGGCAGGATGGACGTTCGAGAACCCGCTGGCTCTCTCGCAGGACAAGAGCGACCCCAGTTACTGGCGGGTCAGCGTGCGGTCGGCGCGGAACTTGTCGCGCATGAATGTGCTCTATCTTCCGGGTTCGAGCCGGAAATTCCTCGACGACGAGGCTCGCGAGAACCTGCGCCGATTCGTGGACAATGGGGGTACGCTGTGGGTCGATAACGTGGGGCAGACCTCGCCGCTGACATTCGACGACAGCCAGCCGTTTTTCATCCAGCAGCTCAATTTCGCGACAGCAACGAGCGGCACGAACGTTATGGATGGGTGGGTATCCCGTCACCACCCGCTGTTGTGCAGTCCCTACTGGCTCACCGACATCGAGATCGCCAACCTCGGCATGATAACGGCAGGTTGGTCGCGGTGCCGTTGCGACATAGGAATACGCAGCAGGACCGATCCCAACGAGCCGACGTCGTTCGACGTCCTTTTCAACGTCGTGGACGCTATAAACCCCGATACCGGCGAGCCGATGAACCAACCCAGCGTAGTCGCCAATACCTACGGCAGCGGGCGGGTGGTTGCGACGGCAAACGCCGTGGGCAGAGCTTGTCTGCTCGACTCGCCCTACTGCCTGCCGAGTTTGAAGCTGGCGTATAACATAATGGCGTATGCCTCGACGTGGACCGACATTCGCAAAAACCCACGGCATACGGGAAGCTCCATCGACACACTCGGCTCCAACAAGCTGGTCGAGAAATGGACCTTCAAGGAACCCAGCGGAAGCGCCGCGAAGGAAAACGCGCCGCTGATCTACAAGGACACCGTCTTCTACACCGCCGGCAACACGCTCTACGCGCTCGATGCGAACGGCGACACGCACGGCGGAGCGTGGGGGCCGCCCACACTGGATGGGGCAGTGGTGATCTGGTCGTGGAACGCCCCGGGCGCCCTCAGCGCGCCGACTATAGCAACCATGCAGAATCCCGACCAGAACGTAGATAGCTGCGCTCCCGTCGAGGCAGTGCTGGTTCAGGATGACGGCGGAACGGTCTACGTGCTGCCCGCATTTCCAATAAACCCCGACTATTCGCTGATGACGCCGATCGCGCCTATCTATACGGCTAAGCCGGATTCGTCGTCCAGCGGATCAAGCGGCGGCAACGGCAAGTGGCCCAGCCCGCCTATCTACATTAACGGCTGGATATATGCGCTGGGCAGCGATGGACGGATCAACGCTTGGAACCCGTGCAAGCAGAAATGGAACAATCAGCCGGGCCACAACTCGGTGTTTCCGGCTGACTGGGCAATGCCCAATCCGATGGACAAGTCCATGACATCCCAGCCCAGGTGCGGTCCGAGCTTCGGCTTCATAAGAAACGCATCCAGCGGCGCGATTGTGGGGATGGTCTACTGGTGGACGTCGCAGACGACGGGCAGCACATCCTCCGACATCAACGACCGAATGTGGGGGGTGCCGGTGTCGGTGAGCATGGACCGCGTCCGCGCCCAGAAGAACGACGGCAAGGCCTGCGAGGTGGTGGTCAGCCATATCGGCTGGCTTCAGGCGCCCGACCCCTCCGATCCCACAAGCGCGATCAGGATATTCCAGGCCGACGGCATCACGCCGGCATTCTCAGGGGACTTGAGAAACTACGTTACCGTCGATCTCAACACGACCAAGGAAGGCCTGGTTCTGCCCGGACGGATTAGGATAACGATGAAGACCGGCGACAATCTGCCGTCGAGTCCCCTGATCTACGCCAGCTACTCGCTTTCCTACGATGAAAGAGTCTTGCCGCAGACTCTGTCTCTGCAGATCGAACCGACCAGCCCGCCTCCGGGCGCCGGCTTCGAGCACAACCCGACGATTGTGGCCGGCACTCCGGCGATGGGGCCGGACAACATGATGTATATCTGCGGCTATCGGCAGCCGAAATACGATTCCGACGGCGGATCGATACTGGCATACAGAACCGACGGTGTGACCGGCAGCTCCAAGCTGAAGTGGCACTACTTCCTGCACTCGGGCGCAGATTCTTCCTACCTGCCGGGCGCCGGCGTGGAGCTGCCGGCGGTGGTGCAGGATCCCGATAGGGGACCGATGGTCAATCCTCAGCCGTGCTCCTCTCCGGCGGTGGCAGGGGACAAGGTGTTCGTTACGGTGTCCGGCGATGCCGGCGGCCCAAGGGGTGCTCTTCTCTGCTTCAAGGCGAATCCGGAGTTCGTCATCCGCATCATCGACGGGGCGACCAAAAGTCCAAAGAGCTTGTGGCGCACCGGCGGTCACGGCCACTACGACGTGAAGCTCTGGCAGCCCAACTTGATAGCCGGCACAACCGGCGGAGTGCCCCTGATGGACGCGAGGCCGGCGGGCAACGGCATAAGCGTGGACTACGATAACGGCACCATCACATTCACCGATTTCCAGCTCACCAAGCTGGCGGCGCGCGGCGGCGAGCAGTGGCTGACCAACACGTTCTCGCCCTCCCTGCCGGTGTGGGTGATCTTGGACAATGCGGTTGTGGTGCCGATCGACTGGAGCACGTGGGGACCCGGAGTGCTGGGCACTCCGCCGGCGGCGGCGTCCGGCGACTCCGTCGATCTCAGCAGTTGGAATAATCTTCTATGGTACTATATCCCGGAGGAGCCGTGCAGCGGAGCGCACTCCCCGCCGGTGGTGATCGGCAACACGGTCTATTTCATCACCGATGACGGCGTGCTTTATGCTCTCGACGTGGAAGGCGGCGAGTCCAAGGGCCGGCAAGTCAAAAAGAAGCTCTGGTCGCGAGAGGTGGGAACCGCGCTGACCAGCCCCAATGATGTGCCCCTTTCGGTGGCGGGAGCGAACGGAGTCTTGCTAGTGCCGTCGGGCGACGGCCTACACGCGTTTTCCAACACACCTACCCTGGTCGCTGACAATAACCGAATAGTCAAGTTGGACGGCGATGGGGAAGTGATATGGTCGGTCGATTCGATCGCGTGGCCCGCGACGGTTCCGACGACCGCGGGCGCGCAGATGGCAATCAAGCAGGGGCCGGTAAACAAGCCGGGCCGTGCGCGGTATGCAAGCACGGGCGAGATTCTGTTCGCCAACTCAGGCGCCAACCAGGTCTGCAAGATCGACAACAGCGGAATGGTCGGCTTTGAGGGCACGGGCGGAAACTACGCGCGCTGGATCTATAGCAAGTTCGTCGATCCCAAGCACCTGCTGCGGTCCGGCCAGCCGACCTCGCTCCGCGGGCCGACCGATGCAATCATGTGGCAGGAGATGGAACCGCCGGCCAGTACGACGGGCGGCGCGTTCACTGAGCCGGGAACCTCGGTCGTGCACTGCTTGATCGCCGATTCCGGCAACTCGCGCATACTGGATTTGGTGTATCGCGTGAGAGCAGGGCAGTTCGTCGATTTCGAGAACATGCCGATCACCAAACCCGGCCCCTACATCGACCCCGACAGCGGTTTTGTCATGCCGGAACTCAACTGGGTCACCAAGACTGACTCGCTAAATGAGCGCTACGCGTTCGATTGCCTGCAGCTCGTTGCGGCGCCGGGCAGCAACCCGCTGCGGCAGGACATCTGGGTTGCGTGCTCCAATTACGCCGCAAAGGGCCAGATCCTCGACACGGCGCCTGAAGGCCGAGCGGGACTCGGCGGCGCGGTACTTGCGATCAGCTATCGCGAGAGCAGAGGACCCGGCGTCTGGGATTACAATACGCCCAAGTCCGGCACGATCATAGCGCGCTGCGACCACGTTACCATCAACGGCAAGAGCGTGCCTCTAGCAAACCCGAGATTCATCGAGGTGATCCCAGGAACGCCCATGTCCTTGATGATATGCGACAACTACGGCGTGTATCGGGTTGCGCTCAACAACTCACCGGCGCCGCCTGTGGTCGACGCTCTGCTGGAGGCAGACTACCGCACCATTCCGAGAAAGCTCGCAAACGATCCGACCGCGCCCGACGTTGACCCGCCGTCCGTGCCGCTTCAAGTCCCGCTGCAGGCCACCTGCGTTCAGGTGCTGCCCACCGGAAACTGGCTGATCACCAACAACTATGCCGGCACAAACACCGACGGTACGATCACGTTTGGAGGCGAGGTGTTCGAATACGACCCCACCCCACAAACGCCCGACCAAGCGATTCCCTGGTGCTCGCCGAGGCTGCAGTGGATAAAACCCGCGGGTCCCGGACGGCCCGATTCCTGGAAACAGGTTACTACGAATACCTACAACCTCAAGCAGCCCAGATCGGCGTTCAGGCAGTTCTGAAAACCCAGCAACTATAAACAGAACGGGAAGGGCCGGCGACAAGCGCCGGCCCTTTGAACACATATTCGCGCGAGCCATTGACAGATGAGTGCGCACATGGTAGATTGCGATAGACATCTGTCAGCTTGCAGGCTACTATCGGGATCGTGGAGGCTGGGAAGCGCCGGTAAGTCAGACTGGTCACCCGATCGGCGCGGAGCCAATGGTGAAACCGACCACGTCAGTTGTTGACGGGTCGGTTTTGCATTTGTAGGGGAGACAAGGAGAAATGAGGGGCAATCGCATCATTCTCGCAATCATCCTGGCGTGCTTCGCGCCTGGCGGGGCCGCGTTTGCGACGCAACCGCCGCAGATGTTCGGGCCACAGTTCGTGCTGCAGCCGCAGAGCACGCTCGGACCCGTCAGCGGCGGCCAGGATCGTTTTGAGATCGCAGCCGGCGACGGTCGGTTCACCGAGGTCTGGCACGACTCCCGCCAGTTTGAGTACGTCTACGAACTCTGCCGGCTGATGCAGCACTTCGTGTCGTTCTACGGCCAGACGATTGACGACGGGACGTTGCCCAATCCGCCGGGCACCAAGATGTGCGATCTGGGCGGTACGCTGTCGATCGCCTGGAACGGACAGAATTACCTGGCGACGATGCAGATCGGCAACGAAATCCATGCCTGCCGTATATCGCCGACCGGCGCGATGCTGGATGCCTATAACGGGCTCTTTGTGTCGGCGGGAGCGGACGCATCTGTCGCCTCGGATGGAACGGACTGGTTCGTCGTCTACACTGTGATGACGGGCAGCGGGTCGCGCATCTACGGCGTGAAGATATCCGCATCCGGCCAGGTCGGCTATTCGGGACGGCTGTGCAGCACGGAATCGAGCCAGACGGTTCCGAACGTGAGCTGGACGGGCGGCGTCTACCTTGTCGCATTCCAGGACCAACGCAGCGACGCCGGCGACATCTACGCGGTTCGCGTGCAGCCTGATGGAACGGTGCTGGACAGCGTCGGGTTTGCGGTCTGCGCGGCGTCGGGCACACAGACGAGTCCGTCGGTGGCATCGCTGGGGACAGGAAACTCGCTGGTTGCATGGCAGGACGGGCGGGCCCCATCCTCTGCGGCGGACGTGTACGCCGCACGCGTGAACGATAAGGGCGTCGTGCTCGATCCAAACGGCTTGGCGATCTGCAATCAGCCCGACGACCAGAAATACATCGACACAGCCGGGTTTGCCGGCCAGTATATCGTCGTGTGGGAAGACCGACGCAGCGAGCCGTGGCAGGCATACAAGGCGCGCGTCGATGCGCAGGGGCACGTGCTCGATCCGGACGGCGTGCCGGTCTGCCAGTCGGCCACTCGATGGCAGCAGCAGCCGCGCGTCGCGGCAGACGCCTCGGTCTGCCTGATCGGCTTTCTGGACGGCGAGAACCAGTATGACGAGAACTTGGTCGGCGTTCGGTACGATACGACGCTGAACGCGCTCGATGCTCAGCCGATCGCTCTGGTGCAGGCAGGGACATATCAGCGCAGTCCTGCGCTGGCGCGGACGTCGTCGGGCTTCATCGCGGCATTCGAGGAGACCGCGCCGGGTTCGTACCAGCCGCGCGTCTATGCCGCGCCTCTGGATGCCGACGGCGTAATCACCGCCGCGGGACAGAAACCGGTCGATACGACGAGCACGCATTGGCAGATTCTGCCGGACGCAGCCAGCGACGGCACCAACAGCCTCGTCGCGTGGACGGACAGGCACGGCGACGACCTTGCCACCGACAATGTGCTGGCGACACGCATGGACGCGCAGGGCAACGCGCTCGACAGCCCGCCGCTTGCGATATGCACCGAGGCCGGAGAGCAGATTTTCGTGAGACTGGCTTACGGCGGAGGGCTGTATCTGGCGGTGTGGCTGGACGCGCGCAGCGGCAATCACATCTACGGCGCCCGCATCAGACCCGACGGCACCGTCCTCGATCCGGGCGGGTTTATGATCTGCCAGTGCGATCATAATCATCTCACCTACTATCCCTGCGTCGTCTGGGGCGGCTCAAGGTTCCTTGTCGCATGGTACGAATGCTGGGTGCAGCACGACTACTCGATCAAGGCCCGGTTCATCGATCCGGCGGACCCGGCATCGAGCCCACCGGCGTTCGCGGTCGCGTCCGCAACCGACCCCGAATGGGTGACCACGCCTTCGGTGGCGACTTCGGGCAACGGGTTTCTGGTGACGTATGGCTATCTGCCGCCGGATTGGGAGGAGCCGCCGCTGACCTGGATATGCGCTCGGCGGCTGGCAGCCGACGGGACAGTGTTGGACACAAACCAGCTTGCGCTCTGCGATCAGGGCGACAACGATTTCGCAATGGCGGAGTGGGACGGCGGCTCGTATCTCGTCGCGTGGTGCAAATACGAGCTGTTTGGCAACGCGTTGTATATGACTCGCGTGCTCGAAAGTGGGCAAGTGGTCGATCCGCAGGGGATCCCGATGCAGACTACCGTCACCGACATAGCGGGGATAAACAAGGCCATGTGCGCGCGCGGCGACGGGCATACGCTGCTGGCGTGGCGACAGCTCACACCGCAGTCGCCCTACGGCATCGACCGGATCAACGAGCGATGGATCAACTCGCCGCAGATCGTGCACGGCATCATCGCCGCGCGAGCCAAGCCGGATAACACCCTGGTCACGATCCTACCGAAGCCCACGCCGGCCGGAACGGACGACTTCGACAACGTCTTCTACATCGAGGAACCCGACCGGTTCAGCGGCATGCGTGTGCTTTGGTCGGAGGGCAGTGTGCCGCGCAACAGCATGGCGGCGGTGACCGGCGTGACCGACACAATCGGCGGTGAGCGGGTGATCCATGCGCAAGCGGTTGCCGTAGACACACTCTCCTTGGATTCGTTGACACCGCTTGGCCTGATCAATAGATCGATCGGCGGAAGCCCGCCGGCGCCGGTGATACCCGGCATTCCGGGCAGCATCGGACTTTACAACGTCGGACTGCTGGTGCGCGTGTGGGGCAGAGTGACGGCGGTCGGCGACGACTGGTTTTACATCGACGACGGCACGGGGTTGGATGACGGCTCAGGCAACAAGGGCGTGAAGGTAACCGTCGCCGGCCTAGCCGGTGGAGCTGCGTTTCCGCTGCCGCGGAAGGGCGACTATGTGCTCGTGACGGGCCTCAGCTCGTGCGAGATACCGGAAGGCAAGAGCGACCCGATACGCCTGCTGAGGCCGAGATGCGGATCGGATATCGACAACCTGGGTCCTTAGGCGGCCTTAAGTTATTTACTCAACTCATCGCCGATCGTCTTGCGTACGTCCGCCCAAGCTGAGACGTCGCGGACGAAGTTGTCGGGGGCCGTCACTAGCTTCGCAACGAACTTCTCGGCTTCCGCGCGGCCGAGCTTTTTTTCGAGCAGGACTATGTATTCGTAGTCCTCCAGACCCTCACGCAGGAGTTCGAGCCGTATCGAGCTTACCGGGCCGTCAACGCCCACCTTCTTGCCTGGATAGAGCAGCGAGCCGTCGCCGTAGAGGTCTTTGTTTATGTTCTTGACGGTCGCCATGTCAGTCCAGGGATCGGATGTACCGTCCGCGCCGCCGCACCACCAGGTCGTGTTCCAATACAGCAACCCCTGACAACGGTATTTCCACGCGATCCAGGGTAGAACTCTGTGGCTGGGACCGTCCATGTCCAAGAAGTAGTTCGGATACGGCGCGCCCGGCCCACAGCAGACGTACCACCAGAACTCCTCGCCTTTTGCAAGCTTGGCGTAGAGCCGATCCTTGTGGCCGTTGAAATACTGGATATTGGGGCACCAGATGTTGACGTGACCGTCTGCGAGCTCGTGGATGGTCTTGCCGCCGGTGTCGTAGTCGGGATCGCAGTAATATGGGATTACGATTCGCAGCTTCGGATCGATGGAGTGGATCTTGGTGCAGACCTCGACGAGGCGCTTGTATGCGTCGGCATTTACCGGCTCGTCGATGGGATAGAAGTAGCCCTTGTCAAGCAGTCCGCGTTTGCGAAGCGAATCGACGAACGCGCGCATCTCATCGACGTTGTCGCTATACGGAATGGTGAAGCTCGTGCATCGCGGGTCGCTGATATACCGCGCCGCCTCCTCGGATGTTACCGGCACGGGCAACGAGTAAGGCGAGACCCAACGGTCGATCAGGAAGTCGTAGTACTTGGCGTAAAGGCGTCTTGCTGCGGGACTGCCTTCCGCAACCCCGTGCTGCGCCGCGATCCAGTTGCCGCTGATGCCAAACGCGGTCTTGTGGCTCGGCCCGGCCGGCAGCGTGAAGTCCCAGACGTACAGCTTGACCGGCATCCGCTTTGTCGGGGCGTTGGCCGGCTTGACGACGAACTCGCCGCAGTACTGCCCCGGCTCGGCTCCGCGCGGGATAGAAACTGTGATCCACACGGGCTGGTTCTTGCCCGCTGGAACATCAAACGGAGTCACCGGCGGCAGAGGGTCCGGCGCGATCTTCTTGAGATTGGGCAGGTCGATGTAGGCGACGCGGCACAGTTCTGTCTGCTTAATCGCGCCGCCGGGGCCTGCCAGTCCTTCGAGGCTGACACGCACGTCCTCGAGCGACTCACCGCCCGCCGTAACTACGACTTGCGCCGACTCGCGTTCGCCTCGCGCGGCATACAGCACGATTTCCCGGCCCGCGCCTTTGGGTTTTTCCTGGTTCGGCAGGATCTTCGTCAGACTGTCCACCGACCAGACCTGGTAAGAGGGAGTCTTTGCCATAGCCATTCCTCCCGCACACAACAGCGCCGTCAAAGCTGTAATCGCAGCAACTCTCAAGTGCCTTTCTCTCCTTTCGGGAGCAGACTGCGCTCAGTTAGAGATTGTACGGCGGCAGTGGGCTATACCTTCTCAATAAGTTGTGCGCCGCGTATTGCTTCGGCCCAAATCACGCGCAAAACCCGACACGGCTCCTTGCGCCGACTCACAACCCCGGCAGTCAGCTATCCCGGTTCCGAAGTGCGAAGGTCCGAACTCTGCCTCACCTATCAACGACACGCACGCTTGCCGACCGCCAAGCCTTGCTTGCACGACAGACAAAGCGGCGTCGAGCCGACCGCAGTCCATGTCGGTTCGTCTTGCTGTTTGCCAACAATGAAACGCCCAAGCACTCAACGAACGCGCTTGACCGTCGGTGCAAAACAAAGTAGCATCTTATCACTATGAGGATTACGATCTGCTTGTTGTTGGTCGGGCTGTCGGCTGTGGGAACAAGCCGGGCGGCGGATAAGGTGCTGCAGAGCTGGGATTTTTCGAAGGCGTCGGATGCGCTCGGCTGGACGGCCGCTTCCGGCATCGACGGCTTCGGCGTGCGCGACGGCGCGCTGTCCGGAACGCTCGCTGCGGATGTTTTCAGGGTCGTAAGTCCGCTTTTCGAGATCGAGGCCCAGCCATCGCAGTATGTCGAAGTCGAACTCAAAACCGACGCGGATGGAACCGCCCAGATGTACTTCTCCAACACTACCGATCCGCCCTACGGAGGATTCAGGCCCGCACTCTACGTCGGGTTCGGCGTGACCGGAGACGGCAAGTTCCACACCTACAGGCTCTTCCCGTTCTGGCAGGAGCAGGGCAAGATCATCCATATCCGCCTCGACCCGCCCGGCAAGCACTTCGCGATCAGGAGCGTGCGGATAATGCAGCGCGAGAGCGCGTCGGACTCCTGGCTGTGGGAGTTCTCAAACACGCTGAGAGGCTGGTTGGTTTCGGGCGGCGTGGACCCGTCGGCAACGCCGACAGCGGCCGGGGTGCGGATTCGGGGCACAAGGGACACCGCGCTTATCTCGCCCATACTCGATCTCGACCCCACTGCATATCCGTGGGTGACGGTGACAATCCAGTCCGACACAGCCCAAACGGCGGAGCTGCGCTGGGCAACATCTCAGACCAGCGGCTCTAGGGCTATTCCGATCAGACTTGCCGGCGACGGCCGGATGCATAATTATGCTCTGAATATCTCAGAATGCCGCGACTGGTCGGGCAAGATCCTGGCGCTCGCGGTCTCGCCCACGGAGAGCTCGGAGCCCGGCTCGATAGTGCTGCAGTCCGTCAAGCTCGGCCAAACACCCCTGGGTCCGCCGGAACTGCAGGTGAAATCGTGTCGACTCGAGGACCCCTACCCGCGCGTGGGCGATCCGCCGTCAAAGATAGTCGTAGAGGTGGTAAACGTTGGCGGGACCGCGCTCAAGCACGTGAAGGCGGAACTTACAGTCACCGGCGAGCAAGAGTCTCGAGTCGCTGAGAAACGCACCCTCACCAATCTCACGACCGGGCATCAGATCGGGGAGACGACCACTTCCACCGGACGATCGAAGACAACGTTCAGCGGCGAGATCGGGGAGCTTGCGCCCGGCCAATCCGGCTTCCCCGGCGAGTGGAAGATGGCCGGAACGTCGGCGGGGATCGCGTCAGTCGTCTGCACGATCACCGCCGACGGTGTCGACTCAACCTCCTATCGGACCACCTGGCGGTTCTATCCCAAACCGGACGCGAAAACAATCGCCGGCCTTAGCTACGTTCCCGAACCCAAGCCAGCCGATACCGGGGAGTACCTCGTCGGCTGCTACAACTTCCCCGGTTGGCACGACTACGGCGCGTGGTCGGTTCTGGACGCATTTCCCGAAAGAAGACCGCTGCTGGGCTACTATGACTGCGGGAATCCCGAAGTCAATGATTGGCAGATCACGTGGGCGCTGGATCACGGAATCAGCTTTCTCATCTATGACTGGTATTGGCAGAAGGGATACCGCCATCACGAAGAGGGTCTCCACGATGGTTTCCTGAAGGCCAAATACCAAGACCGCATGAAGTTCTGCCTACTGTGGGCGAATCACAACGACCCCGGCACGTCGTCCTACGAGGACTGCATCAACGTCACCAAGTTCTGGATCGACAACTACTTCGGACGCCCCAACTATCTAAAACTCGCCGGCAAGAACGTGATGGTCATCTTCGCGCCGAATCGCCTGTTCGACGACATGGGACCCGACGAGGTCAAGCGCGCAATCGCGGACATGAAGCGGCTGTGCGAGAGCAGCGGAGTCGGTGGGCTTTATATGGTCGCGTGCGTTTGGCCGAATTCACAATGGATCAAGTTGTGCGCCGATGCCGGCTTCGATGCGTTATCCGGCTACAACTACCCGTCCGCCGGCTGCAAGGGGATGTTGGCGGCGCCGTATAGCTGGATGGTTGACGGCTACAAAGATATCTGGGAGCAGATAGCGGGGGCGGTGACGATCCCGTATATCCCGGTCTGCGAACCTGGGTGGGACTCGCGGCCATGGCACGGGCCGCAGGCGCGTGTCCGCACGGGCAAGACCCCAGAGCTGTGGCAAAAGATGCTCGCGAACGCCAAAGCCTTCGCCGACGATCCCGGTCACAAGCTGCCGGAGGGCAAGAAGCTCGTGTTCCTCGAGGCGTGGAACGAATTCGGCGAGGGCGACTACATCGAACCGCATCGCGAGTTCGGCTTCGACTACCTCGAAGCGATCCGCAAAGTCTTCGCGCCAAAGAGCACGCCTCCGAGTATAGTGCTGCCCAAGGATATCGGGCTGGGGCCTTACGATCTGCCAAAGCCAAAAGCGGTCACGTATTGGGACTTCAGCGACCCCGACGCCCGCACCTGGACGTATAATCATGGCGGCGTCACCTACCCCAACGGTGTAATGCATCTGGAGATTCCGTCGACCGACCCGATGATCTGGAGCCCGCCCGTCGAGATCGACGCGTCCGAACTCAAAACGCTCGAAGTCAAGATGAGGACAGACGCCGCCGATAACGCGCAGCTCTTTTTCGGAGCCTCGCGCTCGGGGTTCTGCGAGGCCGGCAGCGTAAGGTTTGCGACATTCGGCGACAACGAGTTCCATATTTATACAATCGACGTCGGCGCGAACCCGCTTTGGCGGGGCAAGATTGGTGCGCTGCGCTTCGACCCCACCAGCAGACCCGGCTCAAAGGCGGAAATCGCATATATCAGGCTGAGGTAGCCGCCGAACCAACGGACGCGGGCACGATGCGGCCGGACGCAACTGCCATGGGTGGACGCGAGCGGCAAGTGTCGTATACGGGCACGGCGGCCTCGGCTCGGCTTTCGATATGACCTGCTATCCGTCGGTTTGTCCCTCGACAAGCGTAGGATGATCAAGTGGGGCGTATTCTGGACCTACGTGTTCACAATTCCAGCGGAACTAAATTATGCCGGTCCATGGGTGAGCTTGCTTGCGGGGCATGCGATCTGGTACAATCGAATCAACACTGCATCGAGGACACGCGAAAATGTACGATGTTGCGATACTGGGCGGCGGGCCGGCCGGCCTGAGCGCCGCGATATATGCCTCCAGGGCCAGACTGTCTACAATTCTGATCGAGAAGAACTACCCGGGGGGACAGGTCGCGATGTGCGAAAAGATAGAAAACTATCCCGGCTACGCCTCCTCAAGCTCCGGATACGACCTGTCGGTCGCCATGAAAGAACAGGCCGAGAGGTTCGGCGCCGAGATCAAGATCGCGGAAGTTGTCAAGCTCGACCTCGAGGCCGATGAAAAGGTCCTGCACGCCGCCGACGGTGAACAGATTCGCGCCCGCACGGTTATCCTGAGCCTCGGTGCTAGTCCTCGAAGACTCGGCGTGCCGGGGGAATCGGAGTTCGTGGGCCGTGGAGTCTCGTACTGCGCGGTCTGCGACGCCGCTTTTTTCAAGGATAAGAAGATCGTGGTTGTCGGCGGCGGTGATACGGCCGTCGAGGACTCCAATTTCCTCGCTCGCTACGCCTCCAGCGTGGTCATCGTGCACCGCCGCGATAAGTTCCGCGCACAACGCATCATACAGGAACGCACCCTCGAAAACCCAATCGTGACCGTGCGGTGGAACAGCGTCGTCAAGTCCATCGGCGGCAAGGACGCGGTCGATCACGTCGTGCTTGAAAACGTGCTCTCCAAAGAGCAGACGCGCCTGCCCACAGACGGCGTGTTTGTGCTGATCGGGCTGGACCCCAACACCAAATTCCTCGAAGGCCGGATCGCACTTGACGAGTTCGGCTACATCATCACCGACGAAAATATGCGCACCAGCGTTCCCGGCGTATTCGCTGCGGGCGATGTGCGGCAGAAACTGCTGCGCCAGATAGTGACCGCATGTGCCGACGGTGCAATCGCCGCAACCGCGGCTGAGAAATACATCGAGGACCAGCAGTGGTCGGCCGCCCATACCGTGCGATAGCGGCCCTACGGATCAACGTCGTAGGAGGCGTCTGCAGGCCGGACGGTTCGATACGCGCGCTTCGCGCGCTGTTCAGGGCTGCCGGGCTAGGGTTGTGATCACCCCCTTGTTTTGCTACGGAATCGGGTTTCGGAAAAACCTACCATCTTCGTCTGCAATGAGATAACCGGCTCACTCACGGCCGGCATGGGATCGAAGCGGCTTTCTTGAAGTGCGTATGTTGCGACTCCGCTTTGTTTCCAACGAAGCGCACACTCGGCTACCGGCACGCCGTGTTGACACTAGACAAAGCGGCGTCCAGCCGCCGCAGTCCAGATAGGGACGGCGTGGGTCCGCTTTTCTGCCGCACGCGGACAACTGCACAATTATTTATCGCGTCATGTCTTGACGTTGACCACGCTGTGTGTTAGCATAGCTCATGCTTGCGTAATAGCTCATCTATTCCGCAAGCGTCAGGAGGCCCGTAGAGCCTCCGGGAAGAATCCAAGGCTCGCATGCCGAGAGGAAGTGACGCCGCAGCCGGCACGACCGGCCTGGACCATGAGGGTCCAACAGGCGTGGTGGGAAGGAATCCAACCGGGAGGAAGTGCCATTGCGAAACCACGTCATGTGGAACGCGGCAGCGGCGGCGCTAATGCTGCTCGCGCTGCCCGTTCTTGTTGCGGCGGATCAGCCCGACACCCCCACCCGACAACCTCAAGAAATAGTCGTCAGACTCGACGCCAATGATCCCTCCAACATTGCATTGGGCGGCGCCGTCTCATCCGGCGGTTCGTTGGCGTACGACGTCTGCGATTTGGCCGTCAGCTTTCTGGGAACGCCGTATCGCTGGGGTGGAACGACACCAACAGCCTTCGACTGCTCCGGGTTCGTGCGGTATGTCTACGGCAAGCTCGGAATCAAGCTGCCCAGGACGGCGCGTCAGCAGATCAAGGTCGGCCAGAAGGTCAGCGGAGCGCTGCTACGAGCGGGGGATTTGGTCTTCTTCGATATGATGAAGGGCTACGTCAGTCACGTCGGGATGTATCTGGGCAACGGTCTGTTCATCCACGCATCCACGCCGCGCACGGGTGTCCGGATCGATTCGCTTTTGGAGCGGAAGTATAGCAGGCGACTGGTCGGGGCGCGGCGCTACACCTCGTAGGGTTCGACGAAAAACCCTCGGACCGGCACCAGCAAGAAACCGGCCCGCCCAACAGGGGGCGGGCCGGTTTTACAGTATCGTCTGTTGACGAGCCTAGGCCGGTACGGCGTACCAGCTAAACGGGCTCTCCTTGATGACCATCTTGGCCGGTTCCTTGCTCGTGTTCTCCACGAGAACGAGCTCCCCCGGCTCCTCCTTCTGAACGATATAGCGCGGAGAATCCCCCTCCACGAGGGCAGGCTTGATGACGGCCGCGGCTTCGGCGAACTGGCCCTTGTTGACTATGATCGGGTGGGCCGAGCTCAGGTTCTGAAATCCGATCTTTGCCTCGCCCAACAGCTTCTTGACCTCGACGAATACCTTGCCCCGCGAGCTATCGTTGTCCAGGACCACGCTGTGCACCGCGCCCTTGCCGAAGTGCGTAGATGCGCGCGCAGTCTTGCTAAGTTTGCCTTTCTCTGCCACAAAAAACCTCCGATACGGCTGCCTATCCAAGTGTCTGTGGTGCGTGTACCGATCGGCCACGCAATATAATTATACCACTTCGGTTCATTCGATCGCAACAGCGTCGGACGGCGGGTGTCTGTTCAGTCTTGCGGGAGAGAACTCCGCTAGCGCTGAGTAGACCGCCAACGAAGGTCGTATCGAAGCGCGGTAGCCGTGACCGCCCTTCGATACGCTTCGCACTCAGGGCCAGCGGGGTGGACATTCCCAGAAGACTGAACAGTCTCGGACGGCGGTAACTGCTCAGTGCAGGCTGTCTGAAAAGTCCGAAGACCCAGTCGCGTCGAGTTTCGCGAGAAATCTGCTCTTCTGTCCGGCGCTCGAAAAGCGGATTCCTCACGTGCGTTCGCAATTTCGGAGCACACGACCCCAATCATTTGTCAGCTCTTGCGGACAGCGTACGGCTGCTTGAGAACAAGGCCCTGTCGAGTTAGAATTTACACTGTCGCGGCGCAATCGGGAACTAACCGGGCGCCGGGAAGGGTAATGCTGAGTATCGGCTCAACCGATAACCGTAAATGGTGACGCTCGCTTACGCTGCCGCGCGCAGCTTTTGGTGCCCGCGCAGGCGACGTATAATGGCTGTGGCTAAGCCCGGTGCTCTTGATTTGAGGACGGACTAAGGAGGAAGATTCAGCAAGATGACAGTCATCATAACGAGGCTTTCTCGCGGATTGTCGGTGTTGCTCACGGCTGCTCTGATCGCGTCGATGGTCGGTCCGGCGCATGCTGCAAACAATTCCAAGCTCGAGTCGGCCACGATCTCCAGCTTCACCGACGTGATCGGCAGCACCTACATAACCGCCGGCAAGGGCGAGGGCGTGAACGTCGGTGCGGAGGGCGCGGTGCTCCGCGACGGCAAGCAGATTGCGAAATACAAGGTCGTTCAGGTCAATTGGGGAATATCCAGGATTGACCTGTACGATGTCCAGGAAGGATACACGGTTCGTCCCGGCGACAGAGCGCCTGTCCTGACCAATCCCTCTTCCGGCAGTTCGAAGTCAACGGCCCTCAAAGCACTGGGCATCGTCGCCGCAGCCGCTCTCATCGCCGTGTTGGTAAAGGGCGGTGGTGGCGGCGGTGGTGGCGGCACGACCGCCGGCGCAATCGCTCTTACAACAACAAAGGCCAGCTCGGTCAACACCGACGGCGATGTCACCTGCAACGTCACGATCACGGCCAGAATCACAAAGTCCAACGGCGACGCCATCGCAGACGGCACTCCGGTTACGTTCGCCACCACGGCGGGCAGCCTCAACGTTACGCAGGCAGTCACGTTCGCCGGCGCGGCAACCGCCGTGTTGACCTACAATTCGGCGACCGATCCGGACAGCGCGACAGTCACGGTCAGATGCGCGGGAAAGTCGGCGAAGGTCACCGTGTCATTCACTTCCAGCATCAGGCTCGAGGCCAGCCCAACGACGATACAGATACTCGGCAGCGGCGGAGCCACGACCCAGTCGACAATAACCGCCACCTGCACCGATATCATGGGCAATCCCGTAACCAGCGGAACCGTCCATTTCAGCTCCAGCTTTGGAACGATAACGCCGGATTCGGTTCCCGTTGACGGCAGCGGAAGGGCCACCGCGACTTTCACGAGCAATCAGGCCGGCAAGGCCAACATAACGGCGAGCTGGTCCAACAGCCAGGCGCAGCTTTTGGTGACCGTCACGGCAGGGCCGCCGTTCTTGCTCACCGTTAGCAGCGACCATTCCTCCATCCCGTGCGACGGAAGCTCTTCGGCACGGATCACCGCCACAGTAAGGGATTCGGGCGGCAACTATGCCACTAACGGAACAGTGGTCAACTTCACGGTCATACCGGACGGCAGCGGGGGAGGCAACGGCACCATCACGGCTCAGGCCGTGACGCAGAACGGCAGCGCGACCGCCTATCTGGTAAGCAAGGATGCGACCGGCGCAAGGAGCCTGCCGGGGACGGCGACAATCAAGGCACAAGTGCTGGTTGCAAGCCAACCCGGCATGGTTCCTGCTCCCGTGACGGATCTGGAGGCCACGACCACGGTGCAGTTCACACCGCCGCCGGGTCCGCCATTCATGCTGACGGTTACGGCAAATCCCAATTCGATTCCGTGCGACGGCGAATCCTCGTCTACGATTACCGCAACCGTTCGCGATTCGAGCGGCAAGCTCGTCACGGACGGCACAGTCGTGAACTTCTCGGTCACTCCTGACGGGGGCGGCGGAGGCAACGGCACGATCACGGCCCAGGCAGTAACGTCAAACGGCGTTGCGACCGCCCAATTGTTGACCAGGGACGCGGGTGGCGCGAGGAGCCTGCCTGGAACCGCGACGGTCAAAGCGCAGGTCATAGCCGCCAACCAACCCGCCGGCATCCCGGCTCCGGCGACCGACCTGGAAGCTACGGCGACGGTGCAGTTCTTGCCCGTTGACGTAGGTACCGTCCTGCTGAGTGCGACCAGAACAAATATCAGAGGTCTCGATGTGACCGGCAACACGACGACGATTACGGCTCACGTCTACGCCACCAACGGCACCCCCATCCGCGACGGCACGGATGTCACGTTTACCACGACTGCGGGATGGCTCTCAAGCAGCCATGTGTCCACGACCGGAGGCATCGCGTCGGTAACACTGACGTCGAACGCTCCCGGCGGTGATGGGAACGTAAGCGTAACGGCAACGGCGGGCGGTGTGACGAGCGCCCCGCTGGCGATCATATTCTCCGGTGGGCCGTTTGCAGCCAACTGCTCTTACGACATCAATCCATCGACTCTGGCCAAGTCCGGCGACAGCGCGACCATCACAATCACGGCCAAGGACGTGAACGGCCACCCGCTGGTCAGCGGCACCTCGATTTCGGCCGTCACCAACAAGGGAACCGTCACGCCTGCGAGCGCGCCGACTAACGACGAAGGAGTCGCCATATTCACGCTGTCCACGAGTCCGGACGCCGGAAACCCGACTGCGCCCGGCGCGGGAACGGTGACCGTGACGATACCGGCGGGCGGGGCCGGATCCAACGTGGTGCTTCAGGTTCCGTTCACTGTCAGTCCGTAACAAGCGTTGTGGGAGGGGTCTTGCGGCCGCGAGGGGGTTCGGGCCGGGCAGACTCCTCCGACAACCGGGAGAGCGCAGCAGAGCATGACATCCGCCAGACTACGCGCCATACTGCTCGGGCTGTTCATACTGGCCGCTGCACAGGCCGATGGGGGAATTCTCGTCTCGGTGGATACCAACACTCCGTCGATACCGGCTGACGGCAAGAGCTGCGCGCAGATTCTGGTTACCGTGATCGATCAGAGCGGCGGGGCCGTGTCCGATGGGACGGAAGTGCGCCTGACTACCTCGGCCGGGGATATTACCCCGGCCGTATACACCACCGCGGGCCGTGCCGTCGGCATTCTCACCTCCGCTGCATGTCCCCAAATCGCGACGGTCAACGCCATCGTCAACGGGGTGTCGGGATCGATGCAGGTCGAGTATACGACTCCGTCGAGCGACGAGGAGGCGGCGGCAGGCGGGAAGGCCATTCGCATGACCGGCGGATCGCTTGCCTACTGCGTGGAGCAGGACACCGTTGTCGGCAGCAACGACGTGACGATGGAGTACAGGGGGCTGACGATCTCCGCTGCAAGTATTCAGGTCAATCAGTCCTCCGGCCAGATTCGCGCCCAGGGGGAGGTGACGGTTCGAAAAGGCGACAAAACCTTGACCGCCAACGAGCTTGCATGCGAGATGCGCGGGGAGCGCATTCATGTGGCCTGTTCCGACGATCGGAGTGATGCGAGGGCGTTCGATTTCGGCAAGCTCGAGCCGGTAGATACCGTATCCGGGCAAAAAAACGCGGTTACGTTCACCCCACTGCTGAACATCACCGGCAGAACGTGGATCGTGTCGCGGCGGCTGGTGCTGATCCCATCGCAGAAAATCCTGTTCTACAAGGTGTCGATCTACCTGGGCGATTCCAGGGTAATGTCGATGCCCTACTACTGTTACAACTACTCGGACAGGCAGTCGATCTTGCAGCAGGTTCACTACACCTCGAACGACGGGGTGCTCATCAATATGCCGTTCTACTACAGGCTCACCGAGAACGGCGCCAGCGCTGTCAAGCTGCGCTATGCCGGCACGGGAAGCGAGATCGGCGGTTATCAGCGGCCTCGCAGAGGACCAAGCATAGGACTGCAGCACGATTATCTGGTAGGCGATACCGGACGCGGAGTGCTGTTCGTCGATTCGGTCGGGAGCTCCAGCATGGCCTACGAGCTGGCGCATCATCTGGAATATGGCTCCGGTCTGAACACCGGACGCGCCGATATATCGGCGCGCTATCAGCCTTCGTCGAGCTATGCAAAGAGCATCTGCAACACGTCCGTCAACGTGTTCGGCAGCCTGCCCAAGTACAGCTATTCCGTGATGGGCTACTACGGCGCAAGCAGGATCAGGCAGCCCTTGCTTCCGGGCGGGTATTTCGATCAGTCGAACTGGTCCCTGAGATCGATCATCAGGTCCAAAAAAGCGATTCGGTCCGGTGTCGTCGGAAACATAATCCCCAGCCTGACCATCGGCTACGGAACGCCCAGCGGGTCGCCGAAGTCGTGTCTCTATCAGACGTTCGGCCTGAACGCGAACCGCACCCGACCGATCGACAACCATCTCGGCGCCGGTCTTGATTCGGCGGTTGGGCTTACCATGACCGCAGAAGGCGA
>Ga0272448_1001402_pt1 | contig 32560 bp, 19 predicted proteins | sample YNPCB0191_FD_202220 | JGI IMG/M metagenome (GOLD analysis project Ga0272448, IMG submission 202220) | Hot spring sediment microbial communities from Yellowstone National Park, WY, United States - YNP-CB-019-1 | ecosystem: Environmental > Aquatic > Thermal springs > Hot (42-90C) > Sediment...
AAGTTTCCAAGGATTCGGGGAAACAAATTAATGAATGGGCAGATTTTCCAGAAAGGGAATCCGGCTCATGGAAATCTCGCCGCAAAAATAGAGAAAATAGGTAAATTAGTCAATTGGTAACACTTTAGCCGAATGAAAGGGGCTGATGTGTCATTCCTGCGCAAGCAGGAATCCAGGCTTGTTCCCGTTTAGGCGGAAACCCAGGCAATATGGAGTGTTCCTTTCTGGATTCCCGCTTGCGCGGAAATGACACGCTGGGTTTAACCCGGCAGGGGAGGGGCAGGTTGCTTCATTCGGCTAATTTGACTGTATCTCCCCGGCCCGGCCCCTACCAGTTGTAGGGGCTAAGAATCGGGTCGAACACCCCAGATTGTGGTCATCGTTCTGGGAGGATACAGTCAAACTAAAATGTTACGTCCATTCTTATCCTATGAAGGGAAAAGGCCGGTTTTACTGGGGGCATATTCGGATTTGCCCATCGGCCGCTTCGACCAAGATCGCCCCGGGCAGGGTCCAACGGCCGATTTTTCCCCTCGGCCCGGAAAGGGCCTGCCGAACTGCCTGGACCAACAGATCCCATTCCGCCTGGCCCATATCTTGTTGGGACCAGCCCTGCTGACGCCACAAAATACGAAAGATTTCCCGAATAAGAAAACTGGGCAATTTAGCAAGCCGATCCGCCCGAAACATCCAACCCCGGCCCTCCGGCGTGGCCATCTGGTCCAAAAGCTGAGCCGCCTCTTGGTGGATCCATTCGGCCACCTCCCCGGCCAATCGGCCCAGACGCAAGATTGCCTCCTCTACATGGGGGTTAAACTGCCCCCTAAGAAGAGGCAACAGATGGTGCCGAATCCGATTCCGGGTAAACCGAACGTCCTCATTGGAGGCGTCCAGCCGATACTCTTGGCCCAAATCGGCCAGATATTGGCGCAGTTCTGCCCGGGTGAAGGTCAAAAAGGGGCGGATGAGGGTAACCGCCGGGCTTAATAACCGGGCCCGACGCATCCCAGCTAGACCGGCAATGCCGGTCCCCCGGAGAATCCGATGGAGGATGGTTTCCACTTGATCGTCGGCCGTATGGGCGGTAGCAACATAACGCAGCCCATGCTCTTCGGCCACTTGGCGGAGGAACTGATACCGGGCTTTTCGGGCGAGGGCTTCGGAGGGGTGGCCTTTTGGGCTTCTAAGATCATCCACCGAACGGGGGGTACCGACTTGGCATTCTACCCCCCATTGGTGGCAGAGGTTTTGGACCCATTGGGCATCTTCGTCGGAAGCCGGCCCCCGGAGGCGATGATTAAAATGGGCCACCATAACCCCCCTGAGAGATGGGTTTTTCTCCGGCCAGAGGGCCTTCATCGCCCGAAACAGGGCCACGCTATCTGGCCCCCCGGATAGGGCAATAACTACCCCTCTGGATAGCCAATCCTCTGGCGGCCACACAGCGGCCAACCGGGCCTCCACCGGATGCAACCGCCCCGCTCGGTTCGAAGCTGTTAAACTTTCTTCCCTCATCCCTTCGCCCTTCCAAGTCCATGGGTTTTTAGTTTGGGTTGGAGCTTAGGCTTGTTTGGATCTGGAATTTTTTCTACAATATCTACAATAAAAATGAAGGGAAAAAGGCCTTCCTCTGAAGCCGGAAGTCCACAAAACATCGCTAGCTTCTCTGGAAAGTTTTTCTCCCTCTTCGGAAAAACCGGCTAGATCACCGAGAAAATCCTCTACCAAGATCTGGTTAAAGCACGGATAGGTTCGTTCTTCCTCTGAAGAGGTATATTATTTAGTTAGTATGTCCATTCTATCTGGGAGGCGATTCTGCCGGTGAGAACCCATTCCCGCCTTTGTCTGAAAAATCTTCCGAGAAAGGTGGGAGAACCCTCCGGGATGCTCCCCCCTTTTTCAGGATAGAAGTCTTGCCATTTTCTTCTTCTATAAAGTAGTGTGAAAGGGTTTTTATTTTTCCTGGCTCTAAGTAGGGGCACAGGCATTGCTCGGCGAGAGGGGCAACAAGGTAGCGACGCTTATGTCGCCGGAACCATCACAGCAGTCGGGCTGGGTCCGAGGGGCGATCCTGGGGGGCATCGCCCTGGTGGGGATTGCTGGGTGTGCGGGCATGTATTATGCCCTAGGACTCTGGGAACAAGGCCGACGGGAAACGGACTTTCGCCTGCAGGTGCAGCAGCGATTCCATACCCTGGAAAAGCATGTCAGGAGCACCTTGGAGGCGGTGGAATCGGTGGCCGCTTTTTTCCGTGCCTCGCAATATGTGGAACCCGAAGAGTTCAAGACGTTCACTCGGCCGCTGTTAGCGAGCCATCCGGGGCTGCATGAAGTGGGCTGGGCCGGGCCAAAAGAATTCAAAATCCATTACTTGGAAGCCTCCCAACCGGCGTTTTTAAAGCCAGGGATGGATGTACGTTCTCTGCCCGGGGGAGATCGGATTCTTCGACAGCTTCGATCCGGCTCGGCAGAGGCAGCGATTGGCCCAATCCTTTCGGAAGCGGCACCCCCCGGGAGTAGGGGGACGTTTTTCATTTGTGTGTCAGTCCGTCCACCTACCTCATCGGCCAATAACTCAGCCGGGTCTTCTCCCTCCGGCCGAAGGGGCCTAGGGCCAGAAAAAACATCCGAAGCGGCTCATGGGATTCCGACGCCATCCGACACCTCCGAAGGAGTCGTTTTTGGCATTTTCCAGCCGAACGTGCTCATGGAACAGGCCCTCGGCGACCTACCCCGGGTAGGGATCGACCTTTATTGGTACGAGGGTGAAGCGGAGGAGAACGGACGGCTGATTTCTTCTTGGTCTGGTGAGGCGGAGCATGGAGGTATCGGCCCTCTTTCTGAAACGAAATGGGGTTCTCGATTGCATGAATCTCGGCCGATGGAACTGTGGGGCCAACCTTGGCGGCTTTACGGGGTGCCGACGGCCGCCTTTTTGGCCGAACGCTCCAGCCGGGCACCAGAACTTATGTTCACGGTAGGGCTCTCGGGACTTTGCGTGTTGTTGGCCTATATTCATGTTTTCCTATCCCGACATGCCCAAGTGGCGGATTTGGTCCAGCGACGGACTCTCGAACTTCAGAAGGCAAGAGACGACTTAGCCGTGCGTGAACGGTCGTTGCGAGATTCGCAGGTGTTGTATTCTTCTCTGGTCGAAGGCCTCCCGATAGCGATCCTCCGAAAGAATCCGCAAGGGCGATTTATCTTCGCCAATCAGGCGTTTTGCCGACTCTTAAAGCGGCCATTGGAAGAAGTCCTCGGCAAAACGGATTTTGATTTTTATCCGGCCGATTTAGCAGAGAAATACCAGGCGGATGACCGTCGGGTGATGGAGACGGGCCAATTCTTAGAGATCGTGGAAGAAAATGTACAGAATGGAGAAAGGAAATATGTCCAGGTGATGAAATTTCCGGTGCGGGATGCGGCCGGCCAGATCGTGGGCGTGCAAGTCATCTTTTGGGACATCACGGATCGCCGACGGGCCGAAATGGCCTTGGAAAAAGAACGGCTCTTGCTTCAGACCTTGATGGACCAGCTTCCGCATAACATCTACTTCAAGGACCACCAGAGCCGATTTATCCGCATCAATCGGGCCCTGGCTCGGTATTTCGACCTGTCGCATCCTAGCCAGGCCGAGGGAAAAACCGACTTTGACTTTTTCACCCCCGAACATGCCGAACAAGCCCTGGCCGACGAACAATACATCCTCGCTACTGGCAGACCGATCCTCAACAAAGAAGAAAAAGAAACTTGGCCGGACGGCCGGGTTACCTGGGTCTCTACAACCAAGCTTCCCCTGTATGACGCTGACGGGCGAATCATCGGTACCTACGGCATTTCGCAAGACATTACGGAACAGAAGTTAGCGGCCGAGGCCTTGAAGGCGGCCAAGGAAGCCGCCGAAGCCGCCAACCAGGCCAAAAGCCAATTCCTGGCCAACGTCAGCCACGAAATCCGCACGCCTCTCCATGCCTTATTAGGACTGACCGAGTTGGTGCTGGACGGTCCCATGGATTCGGCTCAGCGGTCTTATGTCGAAATGATCCGAGACGCCGGCGAAAACCTCCTGATGGTCCTGAATGATCTGTTGGATTTTTCGAAAATCGAGGCCGGTCGGCTGGAGCTGGAAAATATCCCCTTTGGGTTGCGGGAACTGGTGGGCGAGACGCTGAAAAACCTTGCCTTTCTGGCTCATGGCAAAGGGCTGGATTTGGTTTGGTTCGTTGCCCCGGAAACGCCCGAAATCCTCCTAGGCGATCCGCTGCGAGTCCGGCAGATTTTGAGTAATCTCATTGGAAATGCAATAAAGTTCACGGATCGAGGTGAAATCACCCTCCAAGTGGACTGCTTGGACCGGCAGGCCGACAGCGTCCAACTGCATTTCCAAATACGGGACACCGGCGTCGGCATTCCGCCGGAAAAACTGGAAACCATCTTCGAGATGTTCGAACAGGCCGATAAATCGACCACTCGAAAATATGGAGGAACGGGCCTTGGACTGGCCATTTGTTCTCGTTTGGTGGCCAGCATGGATGGGCGTCTTTGGGCAGAAAGCCAACTGGGGCAAGGAAGCTGTTTCCATTTTACCGCCCGGTTTGGACTGCCCAGCCAGCCGGAAGCCTGTCCCACCGCTGACCAACGGGCCCTGCTCCAACACCGCCGTATCTTGCTCTTGGAACCTCATCCGTTGGAGCGAAAAAATCTGGAAGGATTGCTCCGGGGGTGGGGTATGGAGCCGATCTCCGCCGGAAGCATAGCCGAGGCAAAAGCCTATGCGGAAACAGCGGCCTTGTCCGGCGGCGAAGGCTTTGACTTGGTGCTGGCGGCCAGCACCTGGCCGGAGCCGGAAAAATCCCAACTGGTCGATCTGCTTGTGCAGGAGGCGGCGGCTCGCTGCTGCCTTATTTGGATGGTTCCGGCGGGTTGTCCCTGTGGAGAAATTGGCCTCGGCAGGCCCTGTCGAGAAGTGACGTTGATCAAACCTTATAAACCTTCGGAGTTGTTGCATCTGCTTCTTTGGGCGGTAGCCGACCAAAATGGTCCGCCACCCCCTCTGAAGCGGCCGGAACCTTTTTCGACGCCTCTTTTGCCCCCTTTGCGGATTTTGGTGGCCGAGGATAGCCCGGTGGGGCAACAACTGGCCGTCGGGCTGCTGGAGCGATGCGGCCATCAGGTCACCGTGGTCCGGACAGGTCGAGAGGCGGTGGATGCGGTGCAACGGCAACCTTTTGATTTGCTTCTCATGGACCTCCATATGCCGGAAATGGATGGGTGGGAGGCGGCCCAGGCCATCCGCAGTTGGGAAAAACAGACCGGGGGACATTTACCCATTATCGCCCTAACGGCCCATGAACTCTCCGAGGAACTGGCCAAGGCGCACGCCTCTGGCATGGACCACTATATTGGCAAACCTCTTCGGGCCCAGCGACTTTTTCAGGCGATGGGAGAAGTATTCCAGAAAACCCAGTCGGTTTCCCCGACGCAGGATGGAAAAAGTTTCCAGCCGGAGAACGAATCTTCGCCGGGGATGATCGATTGGGACGGTGCGCGGCGAGCCGTCCGTGGGGATGACCATTTACTCCAATCCGTGGTCCACACCCTCCTTCAGGAGGCTCCTCAACTTCAACAGACGCTCCGCCAGGCCTTTATCCAACAGGACGCCCGCCGTCTCCGTCTGGTCGCCCACACCTTGAAAGGTTCCGTGCGGATTTTCGGCAGGACGCCTGTGTATGAGGAGGCTTGGGCCATAGAACAGCTTGCCATGAGAGGCTCTCTACCCTCGCAGGAAAGTCTAGAAAGATTAGAGGAGTCCCTTCGTCAGCTCCTCGACGAACTGAAAAGGCGGTTTGCTGGATCATCGTCCGAAGGGTCTTCTGATGCCTAAGATTCTGCTGGTGGACGATTCTGGCGCGGATCGCCAGTATATCGGAGGCCTGCTGAGCCGCGTTTCGCATATCCGAGTGGACTATGCTTCCAATGGCGCAGAGGCTTTAGAAAAATTAGCCCAAGCCACGCCCGATCTGGTGATCACCGATCTGGTGATGCCGGTCTTGGACGGCCTTCAGTTGGTCGAAGAAATTCACCAGCGCTATCCCCTAGTTCCGGTGATTCTGCTGACCTCGCAAGGCAGTGAACATGCCGCCGTCGAAGCCCTCCGCCGTGGGGCGGCTAGTTATATTTCCAAACACCGGTTGCCTAACGGACTGCTCCAGACCGTCTCCAAAGTCCTCATCGCCGCCAGCCGACAGCGAGCCCACGCCCAACTGTTCGGCTGCATCACAGAAACGTCCTGCGTATTCGTGTTGGAAAATGATCTGAGTCTGATTGGGCCTTTGATCGGGTATTTGCAGGAAAGCCTCGCTCAACTAGGCGTCTTGGATCCTACCGAGCGAACTCGGATCGGAGTGGCCCTGCAAGAAGCCCTTTCCAATGCCATCATCCACGGCAATCTGGAACTCAGCTCCGAACTGAAGGACGCCGACGAAAAGGTTTTTCAAGCCTTGTTGGATCAGCGACGCAACCAGCCTCCTTACTGTCTCCGCAAAGTCTCACTGGAAATTAGCCTCACCCCGAAAGAGGCCCGGTTTGTGATCGCCGACGAAGGTCCTGGTTTTCATCCGGATTGTCTGCCGGATCCCACGCACCCTGCCAATCTGGAAAAATGCAGCGGCCGGGGCGTCCTCCTGATGCGGACCTTTATGGACAAAGTCCAGTACAATGAAAAAGGCAACCAGGTTACTCTGATCAAAAGGCTTGGAAAGCAGTCGGCCCCACCCAGCGATGAGCGATCTGCCCCCTAATGCCGGCGCTTGGTTATCTGGGTTTGCCTCCATCCTATTGTTGGGGCCAGGGGGCATCATGCAGATACCCCGCCTCCTATCCGTTCTTCTCGGCCCATCCTGCTAGAGATTTCTTTCTGTTCCAGGAAAACAGAACACGACCGGCGCTGCACCCAGAGGTTTTCTTTTTCCTTGGGCCATCTCTGCTAGGTTTCAGAGGGAAAGGAAAGATTCTGTGGCGTCGGGCGGCAAGCCTCTGTTGCCTTGATGCTTCGGCGGCGGAGTTGCCCACAGGCCGCCTCAATTTGATCCCCCTTCCGATACCGCACATGCACATTCACCCCACCGGCTTGGAGGAATTCTACAAATCGCTCTGTCTGACGCCAGGTGGGCGTTGGGTAGGGCAATCCCGGTACCGGATTATAAGGGATCAGATTGACCAAGGCATTTCGGCCTCGAAGCAGGGCGGCCAAGGCACGGGCATGCCGAGGCTGATCGTTCAGACCCCCAAGGAGGACATATTCATAAGTAATCCGGCGGCCTGTCTTCTGAAAATACTCATCCGCCGCCTCTAAAATCGCTCGGATGCCTATCCCACGATTGGCCGGCACCAATTGGTTCCGTAAGGCGTCGTCCGGCGCATGGAGCGAAACAGCCAGGTGATATTGCACGCCGGCGTCGGCCAATCGGCGAATCCCACCGGGCAAGCCGACCGTCGAAATCGTTACCCGCCGGGCCCCGATCCCCAACCCTTGCGAATCCACGGCGGCCGCCAAGGCGGGTAACAAATGGTCTAAATTGGCTAACGGCTCCCCCATCCCCATCACGACAATGTGCGTCAATCGTTCTCCGGCCGGAAGAAGCCGATCCAAATGCAACAGTTCCTCCAAAATCTCCCCGCTCCTCAGATTCCGCACCACTCCGTCCAGCCCGCTGGCACAAAAGACGCATCGCATTCCGCAACCGACCTGAGTGCTGATGCAAGCCGTCCGATGCCGCCGATCATCCCGCAGGAGCACACATTCTATCCGTTCTCCGTCGGTCCATTCCAGGAGAAGTTTTTCGGCGCCGTCGGCGGCTTTTTGATGGTCAACCACCCGGCCCGACCAGATAAAAAACTCCTCGGCCAATTGAACCCGCAGCGGTTTGGGCAGATCCGTCATCTGCTCAAACTCGTCCACCCGCCGGCGGAATATCCAATGGCGAATCTGGTCGGCTCGATAGCCCGGCTCTGCTCGAGCTGCCAACCACTGCCGCAAACGATCTGGAAAAAAGTCCAATAAGTGGTCCACGTGTTGCCCCTTGAACTCGGATACCTTTCGTAGGTTCTCTTGTCTTAAATTGATCCCTTTCGGATAGGGCTTCCCACCCAGATACTAAGCCTCGGAATCGGCCAGGTCCAATCAACAACCTACACAACCGCCTCAAGTCCTGCCAGACCCGAACCTCCCCAGGAATAAAGCTAGTTTAGAAAAAGACTAACATTTTCGACTGTATCCACCGCGACCCATTGCCACCCTTGGTGGAGTCCGAACGATTTTTAGCCCCTCCAAGTTGGAGGGGCCTGGCCGGGTGGATACAGTCAAATTAGCCGAATGAAGGAGGCCGAGGTGTCCTTCCTGCGTACGCAGCAGTCCAGGTTGGTTCCCGTGCAAGCGGGAATCCCGCCTTATTCCCGCTCAGGCGGAAACCCGGGCAATAGGGACTTCTCCTACTTTCTGGATTCCCGCTTGCGCGGGAATGACACCTGACATCGACGTTTATCTGTCTCGCCGCCTGCACAACCCTACTTTCTGGATTCCCGCTTGCGCGGGAATGACACCCCTCAGCCGGTTTCGGCTTTGCCTCAGTCGGCCTCTCGACAACCAGGGGAGAGGCAAGTTGCTTCGTTCGGCGAAAATGTTACGAAAAAGAATCTTTTGCAGAAGGCCCCCTGCGTCTAAAACCGCCGCGCTTTTCCGGACAGAGCCAAACCGGGCAAAAAAAGAGCCCTCCGTAGGCGGGGCAGGGACCTACGAAGGGCGATAAGGTGAGGGACATCCCTCACAAAACTAGTATCGAACACTTTTCTTCCAAATTCAACCCCCCTTTCTGGGGGCAATGGGGAAAAAAAACTTCCTTTTTATTGGACTTTTTGAGGGGGTGTTTGCCAAACCCCCCATTAAGGAGGCCCCATGTTTTTCTAAGGAAATTATGCCCAATCTATGAACGAACTCCCTCCACAGGGGGGATTCGTCTGGTACTGTTTGTAAAGGAAATTAGTTTGACTGTATCCACCCGGCCAGGCCCCTACAACTTGGAGGGGGTAAGAATCGGCTCCAACCCAACAGATTGTGGTCATTACTTCCGGTAGATCCAGTCAAGCTATGAAGGATGCGGTTTTTTAGTTCTTGTAGGGGGCAAGGGTTATACCTAGAAGAGGTGTCATCCGTAAAAAGGCCAAATCCGGGGGGCCAAAACCACGGTAACGGCCATGACCAACAGGTTCATGGGAATGCCCACCTTTAAGAAATCGCTAAACCGGTAGCCGCCCGGACCATAAACCATCAGATTGGTTTGATAGCCGATCGGCGTGGCAAACGAGGAAGAAGCGGCCATCATTACCGAAATGATAAAGGGCATGGGCTGAACATGGAGTTGGCAGGCGGTGGCCAAGGCAAACGGCGTCATCAGGGCGGCTGCCGCATTGTTCGTTACGACTTCGGTCAGCAAGCTGGTCAGCAGATGGATGAGGGCCAGGGCAAGCCAGGGATTGTCGCCCACCAACAGGAGCATTTGGCCCACGAGAAATCGGGCCGCCCCGGTTTTCTCCAAGGCCAAGCCCAGTCCCAAAGCCCCGGCAATGGCCAAAAGCACCCGGCCGTCCATGGCCCGACGCATCTCCGCCAACCGGCAACAGCCGGTCGCCAACATCAAACCGGCGGCGATCAGCCCCGCCTTCAACATGCTCAGCCGGCCTAGGGTGGTTTCCCACCCGCTGAAGCGCAGCCGAGTGCCGGCAAGCCATTCGCTGCCCGCCACCAGGAGCACCATGCCCAATAGAATGGCCAGGGCCAAGCCGGCCCGCTCAAACCGGGGAGGGGAAGAATTCTCTAATCGGCTAATCAGGAAGAAATCCCGATGATTCCGATGCCGATCCAGAAAAGAGGGATGGGCCTCCAACAATAAGGTGTCCCCGGCCTGAAGTACAATGTCGCCGACTTTGCCCGGAATCCGCTGACCATGCCGGGACACGGCAATGACCACCGCCCCATACACGGAGCGGAATCGGCCATCCCGGATGGTTTTTCCCACCACCGGACAGGAGGTGCTGACCACCGCCTCCAGCAGGCAGCGTTCTGGCCGAGGTGTATCCAGCTTGAAAATCTGGTCCGGCGCCGGCGTCAGCCCGCGAATCTTTTGCAGATCGACTACAGAATCCGCAATTCCCACAAACACCAACCGATCCCCGCCTCGCAACCGCTCCTGAGGCCCCACGGCCGGTAGGAGCATGCCTTGCCGTTCGATCTCGGCCAAAAACACGCCCGGCAAATGCCGAAGCCCGGCCTGCTCAATCGTCTTGCCCACCAACGGGCTGCCCGGTTCCACCATCATCTCCACCGCGTATTGCCGGGGGTCTTCCTGAAGGATTTGAGTAGCAATCCGATCGGGCAACAACCACCGCCCCACCAGCAGCATAAAACCAATGCCCGCCAAGGCGGCAGGAACCCCCACCCACGTAATATCCAACAGCCGTAATCCCCTGGGCAAAGCAGACTGCCCCTCCTGGTCCAACGAAGTTTCTGCCGCCTGAATCACCATGCCGTTGACGACCAGGTTGGTGCTGGTCCCGATCAGCGTACACGTCCCCCCCAAAATGGCCGCATAACTTAACGGGATCAGCAGCTTCGATAGACTGATCTGATACCGTCGGGCCCACTCCTGCACCGCCGGCAATAACATGGCCACCAACGGCGTATTGTTCATAAAAGCGCTTAATAAAGCCGACGGCCCCATCACCCGCCACATGGCATGGCCCACCGAGCGTGGTCGGCCAAAAAGCCGCTCCGCTACCCAATACACCGCCCCTGTCTCCACCAGCCCAGCCGAGACGATAAACAAGACGGCAATGGTGATCATGCCTTCATTGGCAAACCCGGCCAACGCCTCCGACGGCGTCAGCACCCCCGTCCAAAGCAAAACCACCAGCCCCCCGGTAAGCACCACCTCCGGCGCCCACCGCGCAGCCGCCAACGCCCAAATCACTCCGCCCACCACCAACACGCTTAGCCAGGCCTGCCAACCCATCCGATTCCCGCCTCTCCGCTAAAATACCTCCCGCAGCTTTGACCACCCCTGGACAGAAAATCTTCCGGATTCCGTAACATTTTAGCCGAATGAAGCAACTCGCCTCTCCCCTGGCCGTCGAGAGGCCGGCCCTATGTGTCATTCCTGCGTAAGCAGGAATCCAGGAAAGAAACAACTGGATTCCCACTTTCGTGGGAATGACATACAAGGGGGGCTTTTTGTCTCTGCCGCGAAAGCGGCAGTCCAGAAAGTGTCATTCCTGCGCCAGCAGGAATCCAGAAAGTAGGAGAAGTCCCTATTGCCTGGATTCCCGCTTCCGCGAGAACAAGCCTGGACTGCTGCTTGCGCAGGCAGGGACACATAGACTCCTTCATTCGGCTAAAGTGTTACGAAAAACTTATTCCCCTTGAAAAACTCCCCTCGGTTCGGAATCGGTTTCCGACGGGATTGCTTATCCTCGCCCCCGGGAAAGGACTTTTTGTTATTTTGATCGCTAGGAGGCTATTTGAAAACCGGCGGCTCCGGCGGATTCCGATGGAAACTCTGCGAACTTTTCGTCCTTTTCGCTAGAACCCCCATGATCCTCACCTAGAAAACCAGTCCCTGGGTCCCCGGAGAAGAACTCCCTAAAGACAAAATCCGCTCTGGGGGAGGATTGTTCAAGCCCCGATCAAAACATCTCCAAAAAGCAGGGGCAAAGTGGAGGGATTTCTTTCAGAGGCCTCCGGACTTATTGCTCCTCCTGCACATGGAGGCCGCATTCCGTTTTACAGATTCCCGGCCACCGACCAGCACGTTCCTCCTCTCCGAAGACCACCGGCCGAGTGCACGGCCAACAACCGATGCTCGAATACCCCTGATCATGAAGAGGATTATAGGGGATTTTTTCTTGGGCGATCCGCTGCCAGACTTGCCGAGAAGTCCACCGGGCCAAGGGATTGATCTTCACCAAGCCGAACTTTTTATCCCACCCGACAATCGCGGCATTAGCCCGATGCGGACTCTGGTCCCGCCGGAGGCCGCACATCCAGGCCGCATACCCCCGCACCACCCGCCGAGCTACCGCAATCTTCCGCTCCGCACAGCATTGATCCGGATGGGTTTTATAGACCGGCCCCCCATGCAGCCGTTCATACTCTTCCACCGACAGGTCCGGACGTTGTAAATCCACCACAATCCCATACCGTTGGGCAATCCGATCCCGCAATTGCAACGTCTCCGGGAATTGATACCCGGTGTCCAGATTAAACACATACACCTTAGGTTCAATCTTGGCCAATAGGGAAAGGATCACACACCCTTCGGGGCCAAAGGCAGTGGCCATCGTCAGCTTGGGAAAATAATGCTCTACCGCCCATTGGATGATCTGCTCGGCCGAAGCCTCTTCCAACCTTCGACTTTGCTCCGCCAGTAAGTCCACTTCCTCCTGGCTGGGAGGGTTGCAAAGGAAGGCTTCGGGACTCAAAATGCGCGGCTGCCTTCCCCTATCAGACTCTTTGGGCCACCCGCTAGAGGCCGCTTTGTCCCGAATGGAGGCCTCTGCCCTTCCAGATTCCATGACAGAAGACGCCCTAAGGACCGGATCCCCCCGGGCCCCAGAGGCCGCTTTGGCCCAAATGCGGGTGTTTTCCCCTGAAAAAACCGAACGCCCAGAAAAGGCTTCCTGAGGGACTAAATTTTTCCGAGAGGAATCGTCTCTAGGCGGTGCTAACGGAAGGTCAACCTGAGCCATCAAAAACTCCTTTCTCTTTGCAGATCACCTTTGGAGAAATGTGGTTCCCACAACAGCGGGCCGACTTTTTGGGTGTTCTTGGGTAGGGGGATTTTGGGGTATTGATTTTCCAGTAATTTTTACTAAAATGACCAACAAAGTCAAGATATATTTTATTATCTTTATCGAAAAAGTAAAGTATCAGAATAAATTTTTCTGCATTTAGCACTTTAGGCTTAGATATACCCCTGCTATAGTGGTATTTTTGCCGCTTTTACCGAAAACAGAGAGGTACAATACGTTTGCCGGGAAGAGTAAAATCCCTCTATTGTTCTTGGATTCCCATGCAATCCAATACCGCTTGGGCGAAATCTCCCTTCCGCAGGAAAAGGATGTGGCATGTCATCCCCCTCTACCGAGTGGAGCAAAATAGAGCATCTTAAACAAGCAAGCCAATTTCTCCGGGGGCAAATCGCCCAGGAACTAGTAGCAACGAAAGACTGCTTCGAAGAGCCCACCGCCAACCTGCTCAAACAACACGGCATTTACCAACAGGATGATCGGGACCGCCGTGGCCAACCGGGTCCTGAAGGCCAACCTGCGAATCGGGCCTGGATCATGATGGTTCGGGTGAAGATTCCGGGCGGTCGGCTGTCCTGCGAGCAATGGCTTGGGTTGCTCGAAGCCTGCCAGCGGTGGGGCAACCAGACCCTTCGGATCACGAACCGGCAGGACATCCAGTTCCATGGGGTCTTAAAACGCCATCTGCCGGACCTCATGAAGGCGATCCATCAGATGGGACTGACCACCCTAGGCGCTTGTGGGGATGTGGCTCGAAATGTGCTGGCTTGTCCGGCGCCGGTAGCCGACGGCGGCATTCGGGATCAACTCTACGACGGGGCGCAAAAGTTGACCCAGCATTTCCTGCCCCGCACCAAAGCCTATCGAGAAATCTGGCACTCCGCCCAGCCCGATAACCCACAAAAATCTTGATCTTTTCCGCCTGAGAGGGAAATAGCCCATTCCCCTGGGGCGGAGGAAGAACCGCTTTATGGGCCAAATTATCTGCCTCGGAAGTTCAAGATCGCTTTGGGGCTTCCGGAGGATAACTGTGTGGACATTTATACCAATGATCTCGGTTTCCTGGCGGCGGTCGATGGCAGGCAAATAGTAGGCTTCCAAGTCCTGGTAGGAGGCGGATTAGGGATGACGCCGGCCGACAAAAGGACTTTTCCCGCCTTGGCTCAGATGCTGGCCTTTATCCAGCCGGAAGAACTCCTACCAGTCGCCGAAGCCGTTTTTCAGGTGTTTCGAGATTTTGGCAACCGGGCTGACCGACGCCGGGCCCGCCTAAAGTACCTGCTGGCCGACTGGGGTACGGAACGGTTTCGGCACACCGTGGAGCAGTATTACGGTCGGCCTCTGCGATTGCCTCGCTCGATGTCGGTTACTTCGGTGGACAATCATCTGGGTTGGCATCCGCAGTCGGAGGGCCGGTGGTTTTATGGTCTGTATATCGAAAATGGCCGAGTGGCCGATCGAACGGATGGGGCTATGCAAACGGCCCTTCGGGAATTGGCCGGTCGGCTTCGGCCCGGAGTCCGCCTTACACCGATGATGTCTCTGCTGCTGACCGATATTTCCGAGCGGGATCGGGGGCTGGTGGAGAGGATTCTTCGGGACCACGGGGTTCGGCTTTCGGAGGAGATTTCGTTGGTCCGGCAATATTCCGGGGCCTGCGTCGCTTTGCCCACCTGTAGCATGGCGATCACGGAAAGCGAACGGGCGATTCCGGGCATTTTGGATCAACTGGAAGCCGTTTTGACCGCTCTAGGACTGGCCCAGGAAAAAATCGCCGTTCGGATGGCGGGTTGCCCTAACGGATGCGGCCGACCTTATAACGCCGAAATCGGACTGGTCGGTCGGGGAAAAGACAAATACGCCATTTATTTGGGCGGCAGTTTCCTGGGCGATCGTTTGGGTTTCTTGTATGAAAACATGGTGGGGCGGGAAGAGATCGTTTCTCGATTGCGCCCGGTGTTGGAAGCCTTTGCTCGGAATCGGGCAGATGGGGAAACCTTCGGTGATTTCTGCCATCGGTGCGGGCCGGAGGGGTTACAGGCCCTTCTGTCCCCTCACCGAGCGGAAGGGACCTTCTAACCTGCTTTGCGGGTGTGGAGCATTGGGACGGCCCTTGTGGCGGTGGGGGCGTTTTCAGAGACGTTGCCCGCTCTAGCCCAATCCTCCCGATGCGGAGCCGGTTCAGGCCTCAGTCAAGTTCAAGCGTTTCCCGAACGGACCGCTTCGACAATAGTATCCACTAAGCCGGGCAAGGTGTACTGGCGGGCTTCCACAGCGGGCGGGTACCCTAATTGCCGAAGGGTTTCCGAAGTAATCGGGCTGATGCTGGCCAGTTTGGCCTTCTGCAGGGCTGGGCCAAACATCTTGACCAACGACCGGGCAATGGAAGAACTGGTTACCGTGATCCAATGGATTTGGCCGCTACGAAGGGCCTGGGCGATCTCCGGGTCCGGTTCGCTCAGATCGGTGCTGCTGTAGGCCGCCACTTGTTCGACCAGGGCGCCTCCGGAGCGGAGTTGTTCGGCCAGCACTTCTCGGCCTCGACTGGCCCGGACCAGCAGAATCCGTTTTCCGGCAGTCTGGGGCGTCAAGGATTCGGCCAAGGATTCGGCCCGATATTCTGGGGGGATCAGGTCGGCTCGAAGATGGTATTGTTCAAGCTGAGCGGCCGTCCCGGGACCAATGGCAGCCAGTTTCACCCGGCCCAAGCGTCGAACGTCTCCGCGCCGGTGGAACAACCGGCTCAGAAAATACCGAACTCCATTGGCACTGGAAAAGACCAGCCAATCGTAGCCATCCAGCCGGTCCAAGGCCTCATCCACCGGGCGCCAATCGGGCGGATCGGCAATTCGGATGGCCGGCTGCACCAACACGTCCGCCCCCAGCTCCCCAAGCTGATCCACGATCTCCACGGATTGGTCTTCCGGTCGGGTGAGCAAAATCCTTTGGCCGAAAAGCGGACGGGCTTCAAACCAATTTTGCTCTGGTCCAAACTGGACTGCCGGGCCCACAAGGATCACAGCGGGCGGCTCGATCTGGTGCTGGGCAATGGTCTCCGGCAGATTGCCCAAGGGGCAGTAGATGGTTTTTTGGACCGGCCAGGTGCCACGCTGGACGATGGCTGCCGGGGTCTGAGGGGACATGCCGCCTCGAATCAGGGCGGCTGACCACTCCGCACAGGTAGCCACCCCCATATACACGACTAAGGTCCCTGGAAATTGGCCCAACGCCTCATAATCCAGGGGCAACCCTTGTTTTTCAGCTTTCTGATGTCCTGTCAGCAGAGCTACTGCCGAACTGGATTCGGAGTGGGTGAGGGGGATTTCGGTGTAGGCTCCGGCGGCCAAGCCGGCGGTGATGCCCGGCACGATTTCGTAGGGGACTCCGGCTTTTCGGAGGGCGGCTAGTTCTTGGGCGAGTCGGCCGAAGATTTCGGGGGTACCCCCTTTGAGGCGGACGATGACCCGGCCCTTTTGGGCTTCTTCGATCATTTTGGAAACAACTTCGCTGGTTTGACGATATACACAAGATGCGTGTTTTATATCTGTTTTAGAATTTTGGGAAGGATGGAAAATATAGACAATCTCCGCCTCTGGCCTCGCATATTTCAAAATCCTGGGATGCACGAGCTGATCGGTGAGGACCAGATCGGCCTTTTGAAGGCATTGGACAGCCCGAAGGGTCAGCAGTCCGGGATCTCCAGGCCCGGCCCCTACCAGATAGACCTTCCCTAAAAGGGGGGGTGCATTTGAATTTGGGTGGTTGTGTTTCAAGGGAGTTCTGTTAGAATAAAAGATTGGAAGTTCGTTAGGATACATGGTCTTTCCTATATCCGGGGGAGAGAGACCGGCCATAGGAAGTTGTCTTTATTTTCGGGATTACTGGCAGAAATGGCAACTGAAGAACGTTCTGACCAAACTGCTCCGGATAAGCGGGAGCCTCTGTCACCGGCCAAACGGAAACGCTTACAACAGTGCTTCGACCATGCCGGCAAACAGATGCAACAGGGCAACTACGATTATGCCACCGAGTTATTGACGCAGTGTGTTTTGGGCGATCCGGGCAACCCGCAATATGTCCAAAATTTTCTCGCCAATCTTCAGAAAAAGTATAACAATAACAAGACCGGCAGTACATTTGCCGGTTTTAAGGCTCGTTCGGAACGGTCCAATTTAAAAAAAGCCAAGACCCAAGGGGATTGGGAGGGGGTGCTTCGCTCCGGCCTGGAGGTTTTGAAAGTCAATCCCTGGGATGTACCGGCTCTGACGGCCATGGCCGACGCCTGTGAAGCCCTCCACCTAGAAAATGTGACGCTCATCTATCTCAAAATGGCCTTGGATGCCAATCCGAACGACCCCGATGTCAACTTGCAATGCGCCAAGGCGCTTCGGGCCAGGCAGCAATGGGATCAGGCGATTGCTTGTTTGCATCGGGTGGAAAAGGTCCGTCCGGACGACGAAGAAATCCAGCGGATGATCGCCGATCTGGCCGTCGAAAAAACCATCCATCAGGGCCGACTCGATGAGGAAGGCTCCCAAGGCCGAAGGACCCCCGCCGGCGCCAAAACCCCTCAACAGCAAGTTCTTTCCGAAGAAGAACGTCTGGAACGAGAAATCGCCCAAGACCCGAAAAACATCTCCAAATATCTTGAATTGGCCGATCTTTATATGCGGGAAGATCGCTTCGAAAAGGCCGAGGATGTCATGCAGCGGGCCTACGAAGCCTCCGGCGGCGATCCGGACATCCGAGACCGGTGGGAAGATGTTCAATTACGCCATCTCCGCTACCAAGTCATTCATGCCAAGAAAAAGGCCGATGAAACCGGCTCCGAAGAAGCCAAAGAAGAATACAAACGCCTCCGTAGAAAACAAATCAGCAAGGAACTCGAATACTACAAAAGCCTTTGCGACCGGTTCCCGAATAACCTCATGTATAAATATGAGCTGGGGGTCCGGTATCAACTCAATGGCCAATACACGGAGGCTATTCGGGAGTTCCAAGCCGCCAAAAACGATCCCCGGCGCAAAGGAGCTTGCCTTTTGGCCTTGGGACAATGCTTCCAACAGATCCATCAACTTCCCCTGGCCATGACCCACTATGAAATGGCCATCCAAGAAATCCCCGACCGAGAAGCCCAACGGAAAAAGGAAGCCCTTTACTTGGCCGGTAAATTGGCCGTGGCGTTGAAAGACCTTGATCGGGCCGAAAAGCACTTGACCACCTTGGCCGGTTTGGATTTCAATTATCGGGATGTTTCCACTCTATTGAGTAAAGTCGCAGAGGCCAAAACCAAACGCCTCAAGGAAGAATCGCCGGAAGTTTAACCAGCGGGTCTTGCCATATCTGCTGAAGGCGGCGTCCCTTCGTTGGCCTCTAGGAGTGGGAAGGAAAACCGTTTTTGTGCCGACTGTTTTGATTTTCATGTTTGATTTTCATGAGCTTGTCCCACGAAATCCTCCAGGTGGTGGATGGGATGAGCCCCATAGGTTCTTTTTTGGTTACGATAAAGAAGGATTCCAGCAGGGATAGGAAGGTTGTATGCCTCACACGAAAAGTGCCAAGAAACGACTTCGGCAGAACTTAAAACTTCGGACTCGGAATCGGGCCGTCAAGTCCGCTCTGAAAACACAGATTCGAAAAGTCCGGGAGGCGGTTGCGGCCGGCAACCTGGCCAAAGCAGAGGTCGAATTCCGGATTACCGCCAAAAAAGCCGACCAGGCCGCCGCCAAACGGATCATCCATCCGAATAAAGCGGGGCGGATCAAATCCCGGCTGGCCGCCAAAATCCGCACCCTGAAAGGCAAATCCGCTCCCACCGGCGCCGCTTCCCCCTGAGCTTCGCAAATCGTAGAGACACGAACTCCCTAGGTTTTCGGGCAGGGCGGGGCCTTTCGTTTGGCGAAGACCATAGGCCGCTGGCCGATCTTCCTGTTCGGCAAGGCGTGGTCTTGACGGGGATTATTGGAACAAGACCTTTCTCCCTTGTTCCCCTGGCGGAATGGCTGCGGCCAATCTTTTTGCTACCAGACCACTTCGGGTTCGGCCTGCTCGGAGTCCATACGGACCGGCAGACGCCAGACGTGAGTGCCCTCTCGGTCGGTAAAATAGAGCCGACTTTCGGACGGCTGCAAGGTATCCCCGTCGGCCCACAGGGCGTAAAAATCGGGATGGGCGTTGACAGGCCGACGGGCGTAGGTGTGGTTAAACTGGCTGCTCCGGGTAAGCTGCTTTAGTTTTGTCCATGTCGCCCCTTGATCGGTGCTTTTCCACATGGCCATATCGCCGCCGGTCGTGTAGGGCTGTGGGCCGGGTTCGGTCGGGGCGATCAGCCGCCATGTGCCGTCCGGCTCAATATAAAGAGACCCAAAATCGTAGTTGTGGTCTGATCGGCAGACCTGGCGAATGACCCACTCCTGGCCGGTCCAACGGGCCGTATGCCAAATCCTAGGATCGCCGCCTGGGCCGGAGGCGTAATGTCGGCTGGTCAGATACAGGATCACCGGCCGTCCCTGGGCGTCGAAGTTCAAATCCTTCAGATACACAAGCCGCTTTTCTGCCTGATAATCATGCACCAGGGCCGGATTGTGCACCTGGGTTAACGGCAGGCGGAGCGGCTGTCCGTCCACGGTTGTCCATGTTCGGCCGCCGTCTCGGGTTTCCAGATAATAGAGATTGGTTCGGGCGTTGAGACCGCCCTGGTTGGGATGATAGTTCAGGGCAGTGCCGATCCGGCCGTCTTGGCTCAGCCAACTGATCTGATAGTGGCCCATTTCGATCCGGGCCAGCGGCTGCCGATCTCCCCAGGTCCGTCCGTCGGCGCTTCGCCAAACAAAGAGGCTCCGGCCCCCTTGCTCATAGTGGGTGTGCAGAAAACAAAAACCCTGGCCGGGCAGATACCACGGCTGGCCGTAGGAAAAGTTCGTCTCCGCAATCCGCTCAAACCGGTCGATAGCCAACGGCTGGCAGCTTCGGTGGATATAGGCGGGCCGACTTGTGCCGTGGGCGTTGGAAAATATCCACAAATACCCTTCCGCGTCCAGCATCAAGCTCGGATTGTCATGGGCGTCGTCGGTCTTTTTGTCCAGCAGAATCCTAGGCCGGGGAACCGTCCGGGTCTTGTGGTCGAAATAGCTCACCATGTGCAAAAGCCTGTTGGCATCCGGCGCCCGGCCGCCGTAAACAAAAAACGTCTTGTTCGCCTTGGCCGAGTAATAAGCAATCGGTACATGTTGCTGAGGATACGTGGCAAACCCACCACTGTATTTATATTTATACGGATCGCCGGACGGCTGATTATAGTACCAGATGCCGCGGTATCCGTCGGCCGTCGGCAACGGATCGGGCAGCCTATGCGTTGGCTTTGCCTCTTCTGAAGCCGCTTGGGCCTTAACGGCCAAAAGCCCTGTCATCCAGAAAGTACCCAGGAGGGGCAGAATGATCCGAGTGATTTTTTGCCCGCGCATGGTCCCCATGCCCAATTCTCCTTCAGGCCCATTTCAGCCGGTTGTAAAAAGAGCCCTGGTATTTCGCTCCGGACCAAAAAACACTTCTACCCTTTTTGTAATAATTTAGCCGAAAGAAGTAATTCGGCTCTGGGAGGCGCTCGAAAGCCAGCGTGTCATTCCTGCGGAAGCAGGAATCCAGGCTTGTTCCCGCGCAAGCGGGAATCCAGCCTTATTCCCGCGCAAACGGGAACCCAGCACACATGGGCTTTTTCCTCTTGCTGGATTCCCGCTTTCGCGGGAATGACCCAGCCGGGGCCTCCATTCGGCTAAAATGTTACGTTTTGCCGGACAGTGGTGCTGGTCGTTTCAAGCCGGCGGCGGTCAACTTGGCCCTGAGTTTCGGGCCGTTGGGTTCGGGCGTTTTCCAGGCCAGGTCCAGAAGGGTCTGTTGCTGGGCCAGGGCCTCCAACGCCCGACGGCACTCTTGGGGATGCCGCTGTTGGAGGGCGTCCCATAGGTCCAGACAAATGGCCAGGTAGGCGCCCCGAGCGTTAGCCACTGCGTCGGATTCCTTCAGGTCGGCCAGAATACGAGGGGTTAATTCCTGTTGGAGTTGGCGGAATCGTTCTGTCCAGTCGGGCAGAGGATAGACACAGGCCGGTTCCTGACAGCGGATGCGATAGACGGCCTTGTCATCTTGCTGGAGTTTCTGGCCGCCGTGGCGAACAATCAGGGTCTCTGCCACGCTCCCAATCCGCTGGGCAAACCGGGTGATGGTCTCGTCCTGGGGCATTTCGTCGCGGGTGGTATTGCGGTAAAGGTCCTTGATGTTCCAACCCTGCGACTGCATCCAGCGGTACCCTTTGATCACGCCGACAACCGTTCCAGCGGTGGCTGCATTACAGTCAGCGTCCCAACCGAAGTTGAACGCCAATCGGAGCGTCTGGACCAAATCCCCCTGGCCGTACAGGAGCGAAGCGATGATGGCTGCTGTGTTCAGCTCGTAGCCGTTACGATCCCGTGTTTTTCCGCCGAAACGGGTGTATTTTTGCTTCAGCAATTCTCGGGTTTTCCGCCACTGGTCGGGATATTGCTTGTGCCAGGCGACCACATCGTCCAGCACCTGGCACAGAACGCTTTTGCGGTCCAGGGCCTCCCGGCCCGCTTGGATGATCTTTTTCAGGTCGTCAGTCGTAAAGGCGGTGGCGATCATGGCGGTTAGCAGTTGGGTGGCTTGCAGCGGTTCGCCATCGACGGACACCCGGAGGAACGGGATGGCGGTACGTGCCGCCGTTTGCGGCATCGCAGGAGCGACCAGCCCAAAGGTTTCGCAGACGAACTGGCCGGCGATATTGAAATCGGACCAGGGGTTAAACGCCGGCTGGCCGGTCAGCGGGGGCTCCAGGCCTAGATTCATTAACTCCCTTGCAAACCGGTTGGCGCACCAGATACGCTGGTTGATGTGCTTTTTCCAAAGATCGGCAAGTTGCCGGGGCGTAGGCTCGAATATCTGGTGCTGCTCCATTGTATAGATGTAAACCCATTCCAGGTCGGTGTCGTCGTCGGTCCGTGCTCCCTGGGGCAGACCGGGCGTGTACTGCTCCACGTTTCCCGGCTCATCGATGTACTTCATTTCATGTGGCAGTCCGTTCAGATTGCCAAGCAGTTGTCCGACCAGCCCACCCATGATCTTGTCGGCCAGCAGGTCGGCCGGTATCTCCACGAACTGTTCCTGAGGGGCACTCTGCTTGTTTTCCGCCAGATAGCCCACCGGGATCACCGGCAACGGCTGCGTCCGAGGGTGCTCAACCGGGCGGTCTGCCGTGGTTCGGTCGGTTCCGGCAAGGATTACCGCCACCCAGGAGCCTTTGCCCGGCGCTTTGAGCGGTGCCTTGGCCCCGCCGGGAGGCGGAACTGGCCCGCCCAATCCCCGCTGCGCAGATCAATCCACCTGCCCACCATCTGGCCGGAAAAGCCGGTGCAATCGACGCTCACACTGCCGCCGTCGGTAAAGAAGAGGACGCATCCCTTGCCCGGCGCTGCGGCCGCGTAGGCCTCGTTCGGCTCTCGGTCTGCCAATAGGCTCATCGCAGGCTTCAATTCCCACCAGGGGATCAACCCTTCGACTTTCCGGGCTGCCAGGATCGAGGCTTTGGCTTTTTCCGTGAGGCCCAAGCCGCTGTCCGGCCGATGAAACCGAACCGCCGCCGCTCCGCCAAGCAACAGGCGCCAAAATCGTTCGATGCCATCCTGATCCGTTCCATACCGACCGGTATCAGCTCCGTAAATTTTGACGCTATTGAGCGGCCAGGGGCGTTTGGCGATGTAATCCCGCACCCATTGGAATTTCTCCCAATGGAGATCTGCTTTTTGGTGATTATTTTGGGAGATATCGGCAAAATCGTACAGCTCGGGATGATCGAGGGTGCGTCGGTGCCGGGGGGCGGCCAAATCCCAGTCGTCCCACATCTCGGTTACATAAACGGTTTTGCCCGCCTTGCGGGCCTGCTGTTTAATATATTCGGCCCAAAACCTGGACCATGCCTCTTCGCCCGAGGTCTCATTATCGATGCAGTACAGCACGTGGTCGTACTGGAGCGTATAGGAAAGCATTTGATCGACAAACCTTCTCTGATAGGGAAAGACGACCTTGTTGTTCCTTTGAGAAGGCGTCGTGAAGAAAAACGGCTGTTTATTCGCTCCCGGATGGGCAGGATAGTGTTCCTCAAATCCCGACTCTGCGTAGGTGTAGTTCACGTTGTTTTTCGGGTTATACGGATGAAGCTCCCAGTTGTTTCGGGAGTAGTCAAATCGATCCCAGACTTCGATCTGGACAATAATATCGCGCTGTTTAGTCCACCGGAGAAAATTTTCAAACCGGCGCCAATACTCGTCATTCCACTGATTCAAATCGTACTTTCCGCTGGGCAACTTTCGGAACGGATACACCTCAAACCCTTTGTCGGGACGGTCGCTCATGGTGTTTCGCACGTAATTGGCTCCCACGGCGACCATCTCGTCCAAATGTTCCTTTAAGTCGGGGATTTGGAACAGGTTATCGTCCTTGCTCCCACCGATCAGCAGGACCGGTTTGCCTTTGTACTGCCAGTAATAGGGATTCTTCGGCCAGGGGCGAATGCCGGTTTCCTGGCCCACGCTGAGGCCCACCAGGCTGGTCCAAAAGGCCCAGAAAACATACCCGGATAGCAAGACTTTGGTTTGTCGTGTCATGAGCGCTGCTCCTTATCTGGAAGGGCCGTTCGGAAAGGAACCCAACAGAGGGCGGACTTCCTGTGTCTGGGCTGGGACTGTCTGGGGTGCGAATGGGTGGGATACACCGTCGATTGTCTGGGATGCGACGTCGGTTCGCCGCCCGCAGTCCGCATCCGGTGGACCGAGCAGCCTGTTATCATTCTATACCCGCTGAGCCCGTGGGCCTACCGGTCAAGAAGCTGTTCCGCCGGCGAGGGTCCGAAAGGGAATTGTGCTGGGCCCACGGCGGGACTGTCCGACCTGCGGACCATGCGGCCGCGCTAGGGGACCGGTAGGTAAGTTACTCTCCGGCAGAGGTCCCGAACCGGAGCGGTTTTGCCCCGCGCTGATGGGCGCCCATGTCGGGCGCCTTTCCGGCAAAGGGCGGCGTAAAGTTCGGCATGGGGATGCCTGCTTCGGCCCCCGGGCTGGTTGGCTCCAATTGGAAGATGCCCGTCTTCGTCGTCCGGTTGAATCCCGCGTTTTTCACGTAAACAGGCGTCCCCCGGATTCTGTGTTTCTCCTGCCCCTCCGGCACACGACCGTTAAACAGATCGTAGTCGAAATCATTGTCCACGTTCTGCGGGGCCGAGCTGATGCTCCGCTGATCCGGGGAACGGATGTGAAGGATGTTGTTTCGGGAGACCGTGTGCTTGACAATCCGATTCCCGCCCAGCCCACCGGTGGGCAGGAGCGGATCGCCGCCAAAAATCGTGTTATGGAAAATATACATGTGGCCCGTCATCCAGTCTTCTTTTCCCGCAAAACCCATTTTCAGGAAATAGCCGCCGCTGTGGTCCGGTCGCCACTGACTGCGTTCCGCCACATTGGCCCAGATGTAAAGAGGCCCAATGGACGTGGGAGCATTTCCGATCATCACCGCGCACTGGGTGATGTAATTCCCCCAGACGCGCACGTTACGGTTCCCGCCTTCCACTTCCAGGCCGTCATCCCAGCAATGGCTGACGAGGTTACCGTAGATGTCCGAGTCATGTCCAGGCGAACCCCAATAACTGCCGTTGCTGCCGCCGCCCACAATATCGTTGTACATATGATCCATATCGAAGAACATTTCGTTGTAACGGATGACGTGATTGCCCGCCGTGTTGAACAACGAAATGCACTGGGGGCCTTGGGGATGGGTGGGATAGACCGGCTCATACCAGTGGTTGGAATCGGTCGCCGGATGATGCATCTTGCAACGCTGGATGATGACCCGCCGCACATCCCGATTCCGGCAAAGAATGGCAGAATCGTAATCAAAGCCGAACCCTGTCTCAGGGTTGATCCGTCCCCAATCAGAAATATCGCAATCTTCGATCACGATGTCGTGCCCGCCGTCAATCCGGATGGCCCCAATAGGGGACCGCTTGCGGTTCTCACGGGCGCCGGCGCCTTTGAGCACAAAGTTCCGGATAATCACATAGGACGCATCGATGGTGATACAAGCGTCGTGCTTGTGTTCCACGTCGATCACCGCGCCGGCGCCGTCGTAGAGCCGGTACCCGTCCGGCCGGCCCGATTCGGTAATCGCCAGAGGCTCCTTTCCGCCAGGCACTTGGATCCTCTCGGCCACGGGAAACGTTTCCTTCCATGTGGTTACGGTCAAACGGGCGGATGGGCCGCCGCCTTCCAGTTGCAACTGAATCTCATAGGCGGTGCCGGGGGTCAGGTGGACAACACTGCCCCGATAGTCGGCCAGATCCTCATCGGTATTAGGAATGGGATTGTATCGCATCGGTAAACCTTCCTGCCAGTGTTGGTCCCCCTGGCGGCGGAAGCGGACCAGCACCAAGCGATCCTTTGCTCCTCCAGGCGGCGACCAGTACAACCCAATACAATGAAACGTGGGGATGGCGATCGGCTGATGGGCAGTTTCCGCCGAGGGTTCCGCTGCCCAGCAGCGTAGGCCCCCCCAGAACAACACGCAACCGACAACCACAGTCCATCGCCGGAGGGCAAAACGCATCATGACACACTCCTCCCGAAACCGTTTCTTGGTTTTTTTCTCGTGGCCCGGCCCGCCGGAACCCATCGACGGCAGGCTCACCCCGGCAAACTTACGTCCCAAGGTAAACTTCTGCTTCAGGGCAATCTTACCTACAATTCCAGTAATATTTTAGCCGAATGCAGGGGGCTAAAGGATCATTCCTGCGCAAGCAGGAATCCAAAAAAACTGGATTCCCACTTTCGTGGGAATGACATACAAGGAGGTCCTACCGTGTCATTCCTGCGTAAGCAGGAATCCAGTACACGCCTCTCCCCTGGCGGGAGAGGCCGGCTGAGCCGAAGGCACCACCGCGCGAAGGTGCCTCTGGGGATGCGGGCCAAAGGCCCGCATCAAAAGGTCCGCCAGATTTCCGCCTCTGAGGATATACCCTCCATTTGGCTAAACGAATTCTATTGACGAAGTCGAATAAACCAATAAGATATTATAGTAGTAATTTTCTGGCCCCTTGCAGGAGCCTCCTCGATGCCCCATGTAGGCAAACCCTTTCTTCCTATCATTTTAGGGATTGCCCTGGTGCCTTCTGGATGGTTTTGTCCTTGCGAGTTGTTCAGATATCCGACTTGTTTATTGCATGGCCGCGAATGGGGATGCCCGCAAGATCTGAAAAATATTGACCAAGCGTCGTGCTGGGTATCCGAAGGTTATTGCTACTGCCGGTTTTTGTGTCCGTGCCTGAAAACTGTCCAGCAAGTGGCGCAGTTGGTATGGGAAAGAGCGGGGGAAGATTTTTCCGGAAGCTCAGACTCTGAAGAAGGCTGCTGGTGTGAGCGTGAGTATTTCCCCATCTTACCGGACTCTCTCAAAATAGAATTGCCTCAGATACTCTCGATTTCGAATTCGCAAGAAGTTCGCCCTCTTCTGGTATCCTCGACTTGGTTTTCTTCTCAGCCGCTCCCTCCGCAGATCGGAGGAAGGCTCTTGTCTTTGCTCTGTCGTTGGCTGAATTGAGTTAAGGGCGTTAAGGCTCGCTGTTGGGAAAAAGGATAAGCCCGCTGATTGTATCTACCCGGCCGGGCCCCTACTAAATGGAGGGGCTCACGGATCCAACGCCGCAAATTGTGGTCATAGGGTCCGGTGGATACAGTCAAGCTATAGGTTTGGCTTATCCGTTCTGGACTGTTCGTTTGTGACGGCCCTTCCGACGGGAAGTGTGTCCTAAACAGGCCGTTCGGCTCCAGGGACATGAGGCACGTTCCCCCGAACTTCTTGTGTTGGATGTGGGCGTTTTTTCGAATCTCTCCTGTTACTCCTTTCTTCTTGAAGGATGTTGATATGAATACGTATTCTGCTTATCGTTCTTATGGAAGACGCCGAGGGTTTACCCTCGTGGAGCTGTTGGTGGTCATTGCCATCATTGGGCTGCTGATTGCGTTGCTGCTACCAGCCATTCAGGCAGCCCGGGAAGCGGCCCGCCGAACCACCTGTATTAACAACCTCAAACAGCTCGGCCTGGCCTTCCACAACTTCCATGATGCGTTCAAGCGGTTCCCGCCCGCCAGCGACGTGGAACGGGATCCCGCCACGGGCCAGATCATTCGGGTCCGGGGCTGGAGTTTCCTGGTCCACCTGCTCCCCTATATGGAGCAAGCCTCGTTGGCCGAGAAACTGAACCTGAAAACCGGTTTCCCGGACATCTCGATTGACACGACTTCCTCGCCAGCTCAAAAAGAGGCGGCCCGGTTGGCCCGGGATACGCAGTTGGGCGAACTGGTCTGCCCCAGCAACCCCAACCCCACCTATTACGATCCGCAAGCGAAACTGGGCGCCTTGACCAACTATAAAGCTCTAGGGGCCACCCATATCGAAAGCCTCTCTTACGCTTGGGAAGGTTCGCCTGCCACGCCAAAGTATCCGCCGAGTGCGAGTCCTACCCAATTGCGCACCATCCACCCGGACGGCGCCTTGTATCCTGGAGCCCGGATCACCCTGGCGGCCTTCGGCAAAGACGGCACCGCCCATACCCTCCTGTGCACCGAGACGATCGATCCCCAGTACGGCATCTGGACCTATGGTCGGGAATGCGTGCTGGTGGGTCTGCCCAGTCAAATTCCTAGTGTGGGCAGTTGGTCCGTGGTGTTGTATCAGAACTCTTATTATGCCCCCCAGGGGTTTAACGGCAAGTTTGACGAAGAAGCCTCGGATACCATCCGCCAACTGAAGCCCTATTTGGCCTATGATTTCTCCTTGGGCGATCCGGGGTATTATCAGCATTTAGAAAGTACTGCCACCCTTCAGCCGGCAGGTCGGCAAGCGCTCTATGGTCCCAGTTCGGGGCATCCGGGCGTGGTCAACCACCTGTTGGCCGACGGTGCGGTCCGCAGCATCAGTAAGCGAGAGGATTTTTGTGTGTATATGTTCCTGATCACCCGAAATGGGAACGACCCGACAGGGTATCTCTTCTGCCAACATTGAATTGAATTCGGCAGAAGCGGCCCCCACAGGGTGCTACCGTCGCAGGCGAGGCACGTGGGAAAACAGCACAGCAACCTGGCTCCAAGCCACTGGGGAAGGAGAAGTTTTCCTTTTGTAACATGTTAGCCGAATGAATAAGGTGCTATTTTCCCCTCTCTCCCGGCCGTCGAGAGGGTATGGGGAGGGGGCAATAATACGGGGCGGTTGCCTTCTTTTTGGCCCCCTCCGCCGGCCTGGCCTTTGGCCAGGCGGGCCTCTCCCACGCTGGGGAGAGGCCGGCTCCTGAACGAAGCCGGCGGAGGAGTGTCATTCCCACGAAAACGGGAATCCAGAAAAGAGGGGAAATCCCTATTGTCTGGATTCCTGCTTACGCAGGAATGCCCCATAGCCCCCTTCTTTCGGCTAAAATGTTACATATCCGCCTTTTTAATTTGACTATATCCGCCCGGCCGATTGCCCACGAGACGGTCGGCCTCCCGGGATGCGTGCGGATCAGACAACCACGTTTCCCGACAATGCGAACGGGAAGACTGCGTTCCCAGGCGATGCGCAGCTGCCGGCCCCGTTTCCAGAGGACGCCCTTAGCGGCTTCGTTTCACTTTGCCGGCCTAGCCTACAGCGGGCAGAGGCATATTGACTCGCTCGGCCCATGTGTTTTGAGTTTTAACTCCCTACCACCAGCCGGTCCAGTCGGGCGGGCGGAGACCGGCCGGGTCGATCAGCCAAAGCCAATCGTTCAGGAGAAACTCCAGTCGGCCGGCCAGCAAGGCGATTCGCCCCATGACCGTATAGCCGAAGGCCGCTCCGAAAGTGATCATCAGTACCCAAGTGCCGAGTCGAGCGGCCCGGCCCACCAGGCCCCGATGTTCCACGGAAAAGAAGAAATACGTTAAACAGCACAGCACGCCCACCAGCAGGAGCAGGGCCTGCGCGGTGGCCCCCACGGAGGCGGCCCAATCCACGCCTTGGCCGTCGGTTTGCCGGACCACCACCACGGCCGGCCGGATCGTAGCGCCGATTTGGTTCAAAAAGTCCGCTTGCAGGAAGCCGACCAAACGAATCCCGGCTGTAGCGCCCATGATAAAAGCCAACGGCCAGGCGGCAATCCACGCCCCGCGCGGCGCAAGCCGCCACAAAAGCATCAGCCCCAACACCAAGGGTACAAAATACCAATACCATCCTTCTTCCCGCTCTGGCGACAGTCCGGGCATGAGTCCTGCGCTGACCCAGGCCGGGAAAAGTTTTCCCAACAAGTTAGGCACAAGCGTAGTCCAAAAGGCCACCACCATCCAATAGGCGGCCGAGACGCCGACAAAGAGCGCCTCGGCCAACTTGTACAAAGGATTATCTTTGTAAAGGAAGGAGAAGATGGCCAGGGTCAACAGGGCGGCCACCCAGACGCCGATGGTCCGGCCCAGGCTGGGCTGTGCTACTCCGGCCACAGCTTCCCAACCAGTAGCCGGCGTCGGTCCCTCCGGGTCCGGTACAACATAGACCGTTCCACATCCGAACACCAGCGCCCGCCAGGCCACATACACCCCCGCCGCCAAGAGCAGCCCCGCAGCCAGCCATCGGCTTTTGCCGGCAGCCTGTTCCGAAACCACCATCGGGCCGGATGCCATGGAAACGTCTCCTTTCCTGTCGAAGTTCGCTGAAACCTCAAGGATCGTTGGCGATTTGTCGATCTGGCCTTTCCTTTTATTGATCTTCGGAAAACCAAGGGACACCGAAATGGCGGAAACTAGGGAATTCCGTGTCTCTCCGATTTGGGAGGCTCAATAGGTCATGACGGCCTCCTTTGCCGACCGGCGAAATAAAGGATATTTCCCAGCAGGATCAGTCCAATCATGAGCAGATGGGCAGCCAGTTGGGGGCCCATGCGGCGGAGGGCCTCCTGGTATTTGCCCCGATCTTCCCCCGGCGGCGGTGGATATTTTTCTAGAAACAATTGTTCATACTCCGCCGCTCCCTTGATCGCTCCGAGCATCCCCTGCAATTGGTCTGGGATGTAGGGGTACAAAAGCGGGGCCGACACACCGGTCGTACCGGTGATCAGACGCACCTGGTTCGGATAGGCCGCCGACGCATACTGCACCCACTCTTTAATACCCGGATAACCGGCACTGACGGAAACCACCAGATCGAAATCGCGCACCGTGTTCAAGCCCCGCATCACCGGGATTTTCTCGATGTTAGTGCCTCGGGCGTCGGTCGTATAAAGTTGGCGAAGGTCCGTCAGCATCACCTTGATGACGCCTTCGTTGCCGGGTTTGAAGCCCAGGTTCACATAATCCCGGCCATAGACCAGATGGGGGTACTCGGCCTGGATCAGTTTTTCGATGGTATCGTCGATCAGTTGTTGGCCGACCGGCCAGAGGGCGATGAACACCATTTTATGTTTCTTTTGGCAGCAGTGGCGGACGAAGGCGTTGGCCATCGGGCCCAGTTCCCCTTCGGCCGACGGGTCCCAATCCCAAGAAAGCAAGATGCGAGAGCCTTCCGGCAACCGGTCGATGGCATCGAAGGTTTGCCGAACCAGCAGGGTCGGTTTTTCCGGCACGCGCCAATCGGCCAACATCGGCCAGGCCACGGCCAACAACATCATCAAAAACACCCACCGGCGATCCAACTGCTGGAGTTTCTGGAGCATCGGTATTTCCCTTTCTGTCGGTTTGATTTCTTTCTGGAGTCCCAGGTCTATGGAAATCGCCCTTCTTCTGGGGCAGGTTGAAGAAGCCCTACTTTTCCGAACCCAGGTAGGAGCGGTCCATGCCGAGGATGATCTTGAGCGAGGTGGCGGCGGTGCCCAGGGCGATGCCGATCATGATGGCGCGGGTGCCGGCCGTGTTGAACACGGTCATGATCAGCACGGTCAGTTCTTCGACCCGGAGCCAGCCGAGCCAATCCGGCAGCCAACCGGTAACCAGTGTACCGGCCGCGGTTCGGCCCAAAAGCACGATGAAAGCGGTTCCCAGCAGGAGGGCGGCTTCCAGGTTTTTGGCCCGGAAGGCGCGGAAGGCCGCCGAGGCCACGTAGAAGGCCAACAGGGCGAACATGGTGGCCGTCAGTGGCTTGAACATATATTCATATATCCACCAAAACGCACTCCCCCCCGCATTGTACTGCCCCGACCACGGAAACTTCACCCGGTGCGCTTGCCGAAACAGCTCGCCCACGGCCGTGCGCCAGGCCCACTGGGCCCGATAGTCGGCCAGTAAGAACTCCCGCTGGGCTTCGGTAAGCGGCCCGGCCCGAAGCAATGCCACACAAAGGGTTTTCTTTGCCTCGGCTTCCGTGGGAACTTGTTGGAAGAAGTTTTGCACCGCCGTTTGCAGGAAAGCGGGCGTTTGGCCGCCGGAAGCCTGGGCCAACCGGTCCAAAAGATCCTCCCGATAAAGTCTGGGGCTGGCAGCCCAGGCCCGGATGGCCGCCTCCTGCTCCGGTCGAAGCGTCTGGTCCGGCCGGCGCGGGCCGATGGGCTGGATGTCGCTGGCCCCTTGCTGCAATTCGGCCAGCATCTGGCAGGCGGTTTTTTCGGCCGGTTCGCCCAGGCCGGCCAACCGAATCGCCTCCAGCAATGCTTCCACCGTCCAGCGCCGATCCCAATGGGCCTGGAACGCTTCTGCTTGTGGGGCGTTGAGCGGGCCTCGCTCTTGAAGGGCTTTCCACAGGGCTTGGCAATAAGGCTCGGGAAGCCCCCTCGGTTGGTCGGAGGAAGTTCCTCCGGGATCGGCGACCTTTTTGGGCCGGGCCAACGGAAATTGCCGCTCCAACGCCTCCCGCTCGGCCAGGCTCATCGGGCCTCGGATTCGGAGAGTTCGGCCGGCCGGGTCGTAGTCTAAAGCCGGACTGATCTTTCGGGCCTCCTCCGGCGTCAACCGTTCCGGCGCCGACGGCACAACGACTTCCGTTTGCCGTTGGCCGGCTTCGTAAAGGGCCACAATCGCCGATCGCCAGGCGGCCGATGGACTGAGGGCTTCCAGTTCCGCCCGCTGTTGGGCCGTCATGGATCCTCGGAAGGCCAGGGCCTGCGGCTCCGGATAATAGGCCAGTTTGCCGCGGAATGGGTCCGGCGGCTGGGCAACCTGGGCCAATTGCTCCACCACACACCGCCAGGCCAACGTGGGATGATAGGCGAGAAGATCGCTTTTTTGATTCGGCAAAAGCCAACCGCGGAAGACCACTTGGCCGTCTGCCTGGCTGAGCTGTGCGCGGACCGAAGCGGGCAGGAGTTCCCGGCCTGCTTTTTCCGGCAATTGACCGGGCGCCGAGTAAGTAAACGGAAACTCTTCCAGCGGCAGGGGGGCAAAACTTTCGCCGTAGTGTTCCAGATGTGCGGCGGGCGGGACTCCCCATTTGACCAATCCGACCCACAACGTGACGACAAAGGCCATCACGGTAATGAGCGAATAGGCCCAGCCCGCCTGTTGGGTAACCACTTTTTTGAGATGCACCTTCAGCAGATTCCCGCCGCCCAGCAGGAAGGCGATGGAAGCCAGGATGTCGAACCAGATCATGGCGGCTTCGCCCCATCGGTGGGTGTAGGGCGAAAAATGGGCCGCCAATAGCACCACCCCACAAA
>Ga0272448_1001403_pt1 | contig 32525 bp, 31 predicted proteins | sample YNPCB0191_FD_202220 | JGI IMG/M metagenome (GOLD analysis project Ga0272448, IMG submission 202220) | Hot spring sediment microbial communities from Yellowstone National Park, WY, United States - YNP-CB-019-1 | ecosystem: Environmental > Aquatic > Thermal springs > Hot (42-90C) > Sediment...
TAACACTGTCCTCAGCCTCGGCGGGGCCGACATCCAGGCCGGAAAGATGCTCTTCGACTACACCGGCGGCTTCAGCCCAGCCACGACCATCCAAACGCTGCTTACAGCCAGCTACCACGGCGGGGCGTGGGGCACCGGACAGTTCCTTTGCACCACTGCTGACGCCGGCCACGGACTGGGCTGGATGGACGACACCGGCGCCCAGCAGGTCATCGTCCAGTTCGCCATCTACGGCGATGCTAATCTGGACAGCACGGTCAACAATGACGACCTGTTCACCTTGCTGGGCAACCTGGGCCAGTCATCGATGACCTGGAGCCAGGGCGACTTCGATTACAACGGCGCGGTGAACAACGACGATTTGTTCACGTTGCTGGGCAACCTGGGTTCGTCGGGACTGGAGAGCGCAACGATCGAGATGTTGAAGGCCCTCGGCGTACCGGCGGCCATGATTCCGGAGCCGGGCGTGCCGGTCTTGCTGTTAGCCGCCGGGCTGGTCGGGCTGTTGATCGGCACCTGGCGAAAGCACAAGTTTTGCCGCCGCTAGGGCTTGCGGCGCTATCCTTCGAAGCATCCCCGACAGGATTCGAACCTGTAACCTTCGGCTCCGGAGGCCGACGCTCTATCCGATTGAGCTACGGGGACAGGCTGAGGGTATCGAGCAATGGCTCGCCTCAACAATATCATACCAGAGGAAAGCCGCCGCGGAAAAGCCCTGGGAAAACCCCTTTCAGCCGTCGGGTACGCCGTTTTCCGTAACCGGCATATATCTCTGCTTGCGCGGCTAGCGACAAGCCAACCTATCCCTTATAATGATAACTTCATTGGATAAACAATCACAATTTGTATTTGTGGGTAGGCGTAGCCGAACCAGTTCAGCACAGGTGCCTTTACTTTTGGAGTCTTATTTATGTTCAGCAAACAAAGTAATTCACGGCGTGAGTTTTTGAAGCAAACCGGGCGAGTCGCAGCCGCTTCGGCTCTGGCGGGAGTGGTCGTGCCGCGAGTCCATGCCGCCGAGGACAACACCTTGCAGGTGGCCTTGATCGGCTGCGGGGGGCGAGGTACGGGTGCGGCAAAAAATGCCCTCTCCGTACAAAACGGGCCGATCAAGCTCGTGGCCATGGCCGATGTCTTTCCTGAACGCTTGGCCAATAGCTATGAAGCGCTTTCTCGCCAGAACATGGCTGACAAAGTGGACGTGCCGCCGGAACGACGCTTTATCGGTTTCGACGCTTACCAGAAGGCAATGGATTGCTTGCGAGCGGGCGACATCGCCATTTTTGCCACGCCGCCGGCATTTCGCTGGCCGCATTTCCAATATGCCATCGAGAAGGGCTTGCACGTCTTTATGGAAAAGCCGACCACGGTCGATGGGCCTTCCACCCGAAAGATGCTCGCTCTCGCGGAAGAAGCGGACAAGAAGAATCTGAAGGTAGGTGTGGGCTTGATGTGTCGCCACAGTCGCGACCGTCAACAACTGGCCGAACGGATCCAGGCCGGCGACCTGGGCGAGATTATCGCTATGCGGGCGTATCGGATGCACGGCCCCGTCGGGTTTTTCGCGTCGCCCCCCAAGCCGGAAGGAATTACCGAACTACTCTACCAGGTGCAGCGGTTTCATAGCTTCATCTGGGCCAGCGGCGGCTGCTACAGCGATTTCTATATTCACAACATCGACGAATGCTGCATGATGAAAAACGATTGGCCGGTCGAGGCTATGGCTCTCGGCGGTCGGCATTATCGCGGCGATTCCATCGACCAGAACTTCGACACCTACTCCGTGGAATACACCTTCGCCGACGGGTCGAAGCTGTTTTTCGAAGGGCGAACGATGGCCGGCTGTTATGAGCAATTTGCCAGCTATGTTCACGGCTCCAAGGGCCTGGCCGCCATCTCGTGGGGCGGACACAGCACGGATAAGTGCCGGATTTTCGCAGGCCAGAAGATGGACAATTCCAAGCTGGTGTGGAAATATGACGGCCCGCCTACCAGCCATTATCAGCTTGAGTGGGACGATTTGGTTGAGGCCATTCGCCAAGACAAACCCTACAATGAAGCCAAGCGCGGCGCGATCGCCAGTTTAGTGGCCTCGATGGGTCGCAAGTCCGCCCATACCGGACGCATTGTAACCTACGAGGAAATGCTCAACGACGAGCACGAGCTGGCCCCGGATGTGGACAAGTTTACGATGGATTCGCCGGCTCCGCTGATGCCGGGCACGGATGGCAAGTATCCGGTGCCGCAGCCGGGCATTGTTACCGACCGCGAGTATTGATTAACCTTTCACTTTTAACGCGCCTAACCAAGAAAGGCTACGATCAACGCTTGGGGTATGTCGTTCGAGTTTGATTGCGTGCTGTGCGGTTCTTGCGTGGCGGACATTCTGGTCCGGCCGGTAAGTTTGACTATGCCGATCGGGCCGGGCAGACTGTTTGCGGCCGAGCCCCTGGAGGTTTGCACCGGCGGGATCGTGTGCAACGCCGGTATCGCCTTGACGCGGTTGGGCATGAAAGCCGCCGCGTTCAGTTATGTGGGTGTCGACGAGTGGGGCGCGATGATTCGTCGCCGGCTGGAAGCGGCCGGCATGGACTGCTCGCATCTTTTCACGCGCCAAGATGGCGCCACCAGCACCACGGCCGTACTCATCGACCCCAGCGGCGAAAGAAGTTTTGCCCATTGCGTCGGCGCGCCGCGGTTGCTTGAGAAATCCGTTTTTTTGGAAAATCTCGCCTTCTTTGCCCGCGCCCGAATGATGCTCATCGGATATTATTCGCTCATGCCGAACCTGGAGACCGATTTGGCGGAAGTGCTGGCGGCGATTCGTCGTCAAGGTTGCCGCACCGCCCTGGATGCGGCAGGCGACGGCGGCACGATGGAGCCGCTCAGACATATCCTGCCGCATCTGGACGTGTATGTGCCCAGTCGCGAGGAGGCTCAACACCAAACCGGCCTGAGCGATCCACGGGCGATAATTGATTGCTATCGCTCATGCGGCACGGAGGCCCTTTTGGGCGTGAAGCTGGGCGCCCGGGGCGCCCTGCTCAGTCCCGCCGCCGGTCAATACGTCGAGATTCCGCCGGTTACGCCGCCTGGACCCGTGGTGGATACCACCGGCGCCGGCGATTGTTTCCTGGCAGGCTTGTTGACGGGCTTGTTGAAAGGGTTGGACGTGTTCCGTGCAGGTCGGCTGGCTGCCGCCGCCGGTGCTTGCTGCGTTACCGGATACGGCGCTACGGCCGGAGTAAGAGACTATCCGGAGACGGCCGCTTTGGCCGGGCTATAGGTCGGTTTTCACCCGGCTATTTCCATCTGCGAAGAGGCCACGGCAGCCGCTTCCTGCGGCCGAAGGGGGATGATTTTTCGCTGCATTCTTTCTGCATGAATACAGCGCAGAATCTCTTCAGCGACGGCCACGGCTCTTTCACCGTCAGTGCCATCGACTCGTGGTCGCTTGCCGGTGCGAACGGCGGCGATGAAATCATCCTGCTCCAGGGCCAGGGCGTCAACGGCCGCAAACTCCGTTTCTTTGGAAGGCATGTGTTCGGCAAGCAGGGCCAGGCGCTGCGCTTCCGGTTGTTCCGGGGCAAAATCTTCCAGGCGTAAGCGGCGGCTCCACAACGGCTCGCTGAGATGGACGAAACGGGTTTTTCGGGCGGCCAGGTCCACTTCGGCAAAGCCGGCGGCCGACCAGAGGCGCAGGCGTCGTTCCGGCTCGGAAACGACACGCGCCGCAGAAAGCACAGCCGCCGCCCCGTCCTCGAACTCCAGCCGGACGTCGGCCACATCCTCGTGCTGACTGATGAGCGATAGACCGGTGGCCGCAATTCGTTCGGGCAAGCTGCCGAAAAGCGACAGCACGAGGTCGATGTCGTGAATCATCAGGTCCAGAACTACGCCGACATCCGCCGCACGAAAAGTAAAACCGCCGGCGCGACGGGCTTCGATAAGTAGCGGTCGGGGAATCTCGGCGGCCGCCGCTTGAAACGCCGGATTGAAGCGCTCTACGTGGCCGACTTGCAACACCAGCCCTCGGCGTCGAGCGAGAGCCACCAGTTGCGCGGCATCCCAGCGGTTGGTACAGAGCGGCTTTTCGACCAGCAGATGCACGCCGCATTGAAGCAGCTCGGCTGCCAGGGCGTAATGCGTCGTAGCCGGAGTGGCGAGAATCGCTGCTTCCAGCCGGCCCAGCAGGCTGTGAAAATCAGGCAGGGCGACTGTGTTACATGCGGCGGCTGTTCGGGCGCGGTTTTCCGCCACCGGATCGACCACGGCCAACAATTCTACGTCCTTGCGGGCGGCGAGTTTTTGGGCGTGAAAGGCGCCCAAGCGGCCGGCCCCGATGACTGCCACCCTCAATTTATTTTCGCCGTCCATACGTCCGTGCCGTAGCTGCGTTTTATGCGGCTTTGCGTCGTTCGCGGCCGCGGCCGTGCATGCCTTCATGTTGACCCTGAACAAATGCCAGAAGATGATTCACCTGGGGCACGAGGTGGCCGTTGGCGCGAAGGATTTCCCAAGCATTTTCCAGGCCGACCTTGGCGCGATAGAGCAAGCGATGGGCTTCGGCCAGGGCTTGAATCACCTGCGGCGGAAAATTGTTGCGCTTCAGACCGACGGAGTTGATGCATCGCGGCCGCGCCGGATAGCCTTCGACGAGCATATAAGGCGGAACATCGTGTCGCACCGCGCTCAGTCCGGCCACGAAGCTGTAGCTGCCGATGGTGGCGAAATGATGCACCGCCACCGCTCCCGAAAGCGATGCATGGTCGTGGACGTGGACGTGTCCGGCCAGAAGCGTGCCGTTGGCGATAATGATGTGGTCGCCTAACAGGCAATCGTGGGCGACATGGCAACAAGCCATGAGGAAGTTATGGCTGCCGACGCGCGTAACGCCGTCTTCTTTTTCCGAAGCGCGGTTAATGGTAACACATTCGCGGATGATATTATAATCGCCGATAATCACCTTGGTATCGCTGCCGGTATAGCTGATGTCTTGCGGCGCGCCGCCGATGACTACATTGGGATAAATATGGTTGTAGCAGCCGATGGTTACGTTGCCCATCAGAGTAACGTTATTTTCCAGACGGGTGCCGCGACCGATACGCACCTTCGGTCCGATCACGCAGAAGGGGCCGATTTCGACGTCGTCATCCAGCTCGGCATGAGGATCAACCACGGCATTGGGAGCAATTCGCACGGCCATCTCAGCGACTCCTTCCAAAACGGTGTGTTTCCTTCCTGGGAGAAGTGAACCTTTCTAATCAAGCACAATTTTTCAGCAGCATTCTTTCCTCTTTTTCCGCCACAATCGTCCGTATCAGTTCGGCGTTCAAGCGATGCCCGCTGCGATAAGCCACGATACGCCCCATCAGGTCAAAGCCGGCCAGGGCGAGATCGCCGATGAGGTCCACGATTTTATGTCGGACACATTCGTCGGGAAAGCGGAGTTGGTTGTCAATCGGTCCCTCCGGCCCGAAGACGAGCAGGTCGCGGAAAGTGGCATGTTTCGCCAGCCCGCGCGCCTTAATTTCCGCTGCTTCGGCTTCCAGCAGGAAGGTCCGACTGGGGGCCAGCTTCGTGCGAAAGTGTCGCGGGGAAACCACGGTTTCCAGCGATTGCCGCCCGATCGGACTGCAAGGGCCGTAATCCAACTCGTAGCGGATATATCGCTTGCCGGAAGCAGCCGGCCGGACCTCGAGCCAACCTGTTTGATCCCCTACCCGAAGCACCCGCGGAACATAAAACCTTTCTCGCGGAGCGTTCTGGTCTTTTATCCCCCCCGACAGCAACGCCTCGACGAAGGGCAGGCAAGAGCCGTCGCAACCGGGCATTTCCGGCTGATCAACCCATATCTCGCAATTATCGATTTCCAGACCGGATAGAGCGGCCAGCACGTGTTCGACCATTTCCACCGTAACCTGGCCGGAGCGCAGGGTGGTTCGCCGTGGCGTGTCCTGGCAGTAGCGAATGTCGGCGGGCAAACGCGGACAGCCTTCCATATCCTTGCGTACAAAAACAATGCCGGAGCAAGGCGGGGCCGGTCGAAACTCCACCCTCACCTTCCGACCGCTCCAGTAGCCGATGCCTTCAACGGCGGCAGGCGCGGCTATCGTTCGCTGCGGGCGCGGTGCATCCATGCTGTGGTCGCTGTTCATCCGTGAAATGTGTGCTGTGAAAGTTTCCCGTGTGAACAATGCCGCCGCCGGCTTTCAACGTGGATTGTTGAAAGGTGCAACCGGTCGCGTCGGCGTCGTTTGGTTCCGGCGATCGGCCGAAACCGGCGGAATGCCGCTCCGATTCAATTCCTGCAAAATCGCATCCGTGATGTCCAATCCCTGGTCGTACCACACGACCGGCTTGTTGATGTTCGTCAGCACGCTATCCGGTCGATCAGGGTCCACCGCCTCGCTGCTGAAGCGCAGCACCATATCGATACTATGTTGACGGCAGAAGTAATCCGTGGCTTGCCAAATCTCTTGATACACGTTGTGATAGATGCGCGCCTCGCGCTGCAAGAACTCGTTTCTTTGCATCGACATTTGCACGCTCAGGTCGGCTTGGCGGCGGGCCAGCTCTTCCTCTAAGGACTTGTATTCCTGGGTGCCCTTACGGAATTCCTGCAAGCGCTCGCCGAGCTTGGCGATGGCTTCCCGTTCGGCTTTGATACGGGCTTCGGCTTGCTGCACGTCGGCCTTCATGTCCTCCATCATGCTCTTGAAGCGGGCATGGTTTTTGAAGATGCGACCCACGTCCAACAAGGCCAGTCTCGGTCCGCCGACCGCCGCCGGAGCCGCCGCCGGTCGCACCGGCCCCTGGGCGTCGCCGCTCGAATAATACAAACCAAACGAGAGAAGTACGATCAATACCACCCAACTGAGATTCTTTTTCACCTCGGCACTCCTTTGCGTTTTTGCGTCAGTCTCAGGGTTGCCGGACCGACTGGTTCCTTCCTTTCCATTGCAGCAGGAGGTCGATATTCTGCCCATTATCAGCCTTTGGGTAAAGAGCAGATATTTGATTTGTTTCAAGAAGGCGCAAAGCCTTATGATTTAAGACATTACACTATCAAACCTCCCTTTTTCGGCGTCGGTCCTGTTAATCGGTTTTCCGGAGTATCAGTCCTCCTTGCATAAGATGAGTCAAAGGATTCATTGTCAACAGTCCTTACGCAGGCGCAATAATGACACTTTGGAAGGCAGTCATACGGGCCATCGTAGGGGCAAAACCAGCCGCACGGAAACACCTGCATTCCGGCTCTTGGCCGGAAGGATTTCGCCGGCACATTGCCCCGCGATTTTTCGCCCCACTAGCTATGCCGATTATAACCGGCTTATAATGAAGTGGTTGTATAAAGGAATTATTAGGTTTCTTCTCTAGTTAGGCGGAGGGCTAAAATTATGCCCGTCCCCATGGAATTATCCCGGATTATCATTAGCGAGATAAACGACCAGCAGGTAATCTACCTGAAGGAAGTTGACGGCACGCGCACGTTTCCCATCCTCATCGGCATCTTCGAAGCCACGAGCATCGATCGACGGGTGAAAGGGTTTTCTTCGCCCAGGCCGCTGACGCACGATTTGATCGTCAATGTCGTGGAAAGCCTCGGCGGCGAGTTGCAAGACGTACTCATTAACGAATTAAAGGACCACACCTATTACGCCCGACTTCGCGTGCGCCATGACGGGGAGTTGATTGAAATCGACGCCAGGCCGTCGGATGCCATCGCTGTTGCAGTTACTTGCAATCCTCCGCTGCCGATCTACGTCAACGAAGAGGTGCTCAACGACGTGCTCGGCGAGCAGCAAGAATAGATGAGCTAAAGCCCGCTTGAGCTTTTTCTCAAGAGTGCTGCGGTCTGGTGAAATGCTTGCTCTTCGAGGTTTTCGGGTTGCGGCACGTCAGACGATTTTCATTTGCCGCCTTCGACGGTGCGCGTCAAACGCTCAACTACCGCGCGGACACCTTCCAGATTGGGGTTCAGTTGCAAAGCGCGGCGGAAACATTCCAGGGCGGAGACTGTGTTGCCCAGTTGCAAGTGTGCCTGGCCCATGCTTGTCGCCGCCAGAAAATGATAAGGGTTGATCTCCAGCGTTTGATGACAATCACGAATGGCATCGCTCAAGCGCCCCAGGGCTGCAAGAGCCACGGCGCGCTGATACCAGGCTTCGGCGAACCAGGGTGCCCGCTCAATCAACTTGGCGGCGCGATTGACGGCCTCTTTGTAGAGTTGCGCGGCATTGAGGCGAATGATGGCGCCCAATTCCTGCCGGTCTGCTTCGCTGCCTGCACGGGTCCAAATCGTGCGGATACTATTTTCGGCTAACACACGCACCGCACGGTCTTCGTCTGTCAGAGCACGACCGAGCACGTGGTTTGACTCGTAATCGCCGAGAAAACCCAGGGCCAGCACCGCCGCCCGACGTATTTCCCGGCATTCGCTCGTAGCCAGACGTTCGAGCGTGCCGACGGTGTAAAGCTCCGCCACACAACGGGCGAACTCGGCGGCGTCCTGACGCTCGAGATAGTGCTGATACAGCAACAGCAGGAATGGCGGCCGTTTCCTTTGGTTGCTCACGCGACAAGCCCTCGTACCCAATAAAAGCCTCTAGCTTGCTTGATACCTTTGATTGTAATTGGGCGTGCGGAAAAACGCCAATCAAAGGACAAAAATTTCCTGCCCTGCCAAAGGAGGGTGCAACAGGCGAAAAGACAAACATTAACCAGAGTAGGGTGGATTGCCGCACCCCGAAAAACCGCTACATTAAACGCCGAGCGTCCGACACGGCGGCCGACAATAGCCGGTTTTCCCAGTGGGAAGTCTGCCGATTTTTCGGGGAAAAAAGCATGTTTTCTCGTTCTGGTCGCGGCTTCAGTCTTGTGGAACTGCTGGTGGTAGTTACGATTATCGTCATCCTGATTGCGCTCTTGCTGCCGGCGGTGCAAGCGGCGCGCGAAGCCGCCCGACGCGCCCAATGCCGAAACAATCTCAAGCAATTAGGTCTGGCGCTGCATATCTACGCCGATTCGGCGCGTGTGTTTCCGCCGGGCTGCATCGTATCGCTGGGCGGCCCCAGAGCGTATGATCCCTGGTCCGAAGCTACGCTGCCAGGAGCCGGCCGACACGGCACAAGTTGGTTGCTCTGTCTGCTGCCTTTTTTCGAGCAAGGCAATCTTTACGGTCAATGGAACTTTTCCGGCAATGTCATTGTTAACGCCGCTGCTGCGCAGTGCGATATTGCCGGCCTTTATTGCCCCACACGCCGGAATGGGCTGCGCCCTGGCGACTTCGCGCGGCTGCCCGACCCGGCCTGGCGCGGTGGAGGCACGGATTACGGCGGGTGTCTCGGCGCCGGCAACGGCTGGAAAAACGACTCGGCCACGCACATCTTCGCCGACACCCCCTTCGAGAGTGAACAGTGGTGGAACCCCTTGCTTATCGGCGTTTTCTTTCCCAACAGCGCCACCGGCTTTTCGGCCATTCGCGACGGCGCCTCGAACACCTTGCTCATCGGCGAATTGCAACGGCTATCGCCCAAGCCGGGCGACACCGGTTCGGCGAAGTTCAGCCGTAGCAGTCTGGACGGTTGGGCGCTCGGCGGCGCGGCCACGCTGTTTACCACCGCCGTCAGCGAAACCGGCGGCCTTTATCAGACCGGCGGCTTGAACAACAATTTCTTCGAATCGCCCGGCAGCGACCACATCGGCGGGGCACACTTCGGCATGGCCGACGGCTCGGTTCATTTCCTGGCCGAAACCATCGAAAAACAAGTGCTCTACTATCTTGGGGCAATGGCCGACGGCCAAATCATTCAGCCGCCCTAATATGAAAGCGGCGCGGCTTTTTGCGAAACCGCACGCTCAATACTAGGCGGTCGCTTTCTGGCCCTTGTTGAGCAACAGCAGGAGGATCGGTGCGGCGATATACACCGAGCTGTAAGTACCGGTGATTACGCCCACAATCAACGCAAAAGCAAATCCATGCAGGGCCTCGCCGCCGAACATATAGAGCACAATCACTACCAACAGCACGGTAAATGACGTAAGCAACGTGCGCGAGAGGGTTTGGTTGACGCTGTCATTGACCATTTTTGCATTGAGATAAGGGGCTTTGCCGCGCACTTCACGGATGCGGTCGAAAACGACAATCGTGTCGTTCACGGAAAAACCGATGATCGTCAGAAAAGCCGCCACGATCGGCAGGTTGATCTTGAACGGTTCAATCATCAAAAAGCCCAAAAACGGCGCTAAATAGATGCTTACGGCCACGGCGCCGAGCATGATGAGCACGTCGTGAATCAAAGCCACAACTGCGGCCAGGCCGAAGGCCACGCCCTGAAACCGCACCCAGAGATAGATAATCATGCACAACCAGCTTGCCACCAAAGCGTAAGTGGCCAGCATCTGCGTCTCGCCAGCTACGGCCGTGCCGATGGTGCTGGAAGCGGGAAAGATCGGCGTTTCGGCCAGACGCTTCTGGATGCCCTCCAGCAGCTTCACGGCCTGATCCTGAGGCGCCGTGATTTTTAGCTCCCAGGTGGAGCGGGCGGTAAAATCGCCTTCCGTATGTTCAGGATGCGTAACTTCAAACACGGTGGTTTCCGGCAGTCCGGCAAGCTCAAAAGCTCCGCGAATAGTCTCTTCCACCGCCTCATGGTTCATGGGTATGACGAAGCGGAGTTCTGTGCGCACGCCGCCGGCAAAGGGCTCAGCCGCGGCCCCGGCAGGCGGCCGAGCGGCGGATGCTGCGGCCTGCTTTGCATCCGCTTTCGGGGCCGTTTTTTCAGGAGGGTTGCTTTCTGCTTTTTCTTGCCCGGCGGCCGGAGGGGAAATCAATTCCGGCGTCGAAAACTCCAGTGCATTGAAGGCCAGTTTGTTGCCGAAGACTGCGGTCAATTCCTTTTTCACCTTCTCGATGTCCGGCTCCGAAGTGTTAATCAAAAACCTTAAGCCCGGCTCTTCACCGACGAGTTGGGCGTCGCTGATGGCCAGGTCCGGCAGGCGTTTGCCGAGCTGGTCGCGGACGTCGGCCACGCGCTGCGGTTCTTTGAATAAGGCTTGTACGGAAACCCCGCCCGTAAAGTCGATATCGAACAAGCCCTGACCGCGATAAACGGCCACGGTGATGCCGGCGATAATCAACAGCAAGGAAATCACCACCGCCACCGGAAACGCCCGCATGAAGTTGATGTCGGTATGCCCGATCAATTGCATCATCTTCACTTTTTTCAGCCATTGGCGTTTCTCGGCGATGTCGAAAATCACCCGTGAGACAAAGACCGAGGTATAGATGCTGGCAGCCACGCCGAGCCACAGGGGCACGGCAAAACCGCGGACCTGGTCCGTCCCCACAATATACAGCACCGTGGCGGCGATAATCGTCGTCAAATTGGCGTCGATAATCGTGGCGCTGGCCCGCTGGAAAGCGTTGCGCACAGCCATGCGCAGTGCGGCGCCCCGCTGCAACTCTTCGCGCAGTCGCTCGTATATCAACACGTTGTTATCGACCGCCATGCCGACCGTCAGGGCCAGGCCGGCAAAGCCCGTCAGGCTGAAGGCCGCTTTAATCAGCAGCATCACCGCAAAGAGCATGAGCATATTCAGGGCCAGCGCGATAATGGCCACGACGCCGCAAAAACGATAGTACCAGAGCATAAAGAGGGGCACCAGAATCGAAGAAATCAGCATGGCCTTGGTGCTCTTCTCGATCGTATCGCGTCCGAGCGTCGGGCCGCTGAAGAGCGTGCTGATCGGCTCTTTCGTAAGCGCGGCCGGCAGGCTTCCGGCGTTGAGCACGTTGACCAGTTCCTGCACTTCTTCTTGGGTGAAAGAGCCGGTAATCTCGCCGCGATTGTAAATAGTGCTCTGGATTGAAGGCGCGGAATACAATTCGCCGTCGAGGATGATGCCCAGCTTATAAGTGAAGTTGCTGACCTTGTCCGGCAGGTGTGCGGCCGTAAGCTCGCCGAAGAGCTGGCCGCCTCGGTTATTGAAGGTGAACTCCACGCAAGGTCGTCCTTGACGGTCAGTGCCCGACTTGGCCTCCGTCAGATACGCTCCGGTAACGTTGTAGATGTCGTTTACAACCAACACTTCCAGGACTTCCCTGCCGGCGCGCTGCTTTTTCCGCAAGGCGATTTCGCCGTAGCTGCTGATGCTTTTTTCTTCGCCCTCCTTGACCGGCACCCACCATGCCAGACGATTGCCGCCGGCATCGAGAATTTGGTTTTTTGTCGCATCGGCCAGAGCACGCTCGATCAGCTCTTTGTGGTCGCGGTTGTTGGCCAGAATCCGAAACTCCAATGAGCCGGTGCGGCTGATAATCCGCTGGATGCGTTCCACCTCGGCCTGTTCTTTTTCAGGGACGATGACTTCGATCTGTTCGGCGCCGTAACGACGGATGGTAACTTCCTTCTGGCCGCCGGGATTGACACGCCGCGCAACCGCCCCGATAAGGTTGTCCATCTGCTCTTTGGTAAGGATTTCGTTGGGATTGGGCTTTTTCGTCTGGTCCACTTCGTAGATCAGGCGAGCGCCGCCGCTAAGGTCGATGCCGAGCTTCAACGGCGGGCCCATCAGCAGAATCACCACGCTCGCCAGCAAAGAAAAAAGAATCACGCCGATTTTCCAGCCGTGTTCCGGCATCCGCAGGTTTCTGCCGAGAAAACCGCCAAAAAAGAATGCCAACACGATCACGGCGATCGTTGCCAGGAAATGCACATACCAGGGAAAAACGTGCAAATCCAACTGAGAAAAGATCGGGCTATCAAACCAAGACATACCTAGTGGTTCCTCACCGTGAAACGATTCCCTAGCGTGTCAGAGAGCGATAAATAATCACAGCACAAGCTGATTTCCTAGTCTGCCTGTTTTAGCTATCTTGTTTATTCGTCCCTTGTTTTTCCGATGACTCCTCGCTCAGCACCCGCGAAATGGCGCTTAAGGTAACGCGCAACTTGGTGTTTGTGGCCTCATCGACCTTGATGGTTACTTCGTCAGCTTCGCGGTGGACGTTGGTAACCACGCCGTAGATGCCGCCGACGGTAATCACGCGATCGTTTTTCTTAATGGCGGCAAGCATTTCTTGACGCCTGGCTTGTTCACGGCGTTGCGGCCGAAGCAACAGGAAGTAGAAAAGAAGAAAGATGGCGAAGAAGGGCAAGAGCATGTGAAACAGCCCCCCGCCGGGTGCCGCAGCTTCGCCGCCCCCCTGGTTTGCTCCATCGGCCAGTAACATTGCGCCGCCGGCAAGCTTTGTAAAAAAAGTTTCCACATTATTCTCCATACTTTATTGGAGCCGCTATAAGCCGGTTATCATACGCTTTTGTTCTGAAAGCAACAAGGGGAATCGCTTTTTTGATTGCCAGGGGGCGCACGACATGCTTTGCGCGAAATTTTTGGGGTTGATTCCAACAGGGGGGTATTTTACTCCAAGCTGATGTGGAATTGGGTATGACTAACGCAGCAAGGTTTTGAATGACTCTCGGTCAGGGGTGCTGTTGACTTATCCCCTGTTGGAGCGAACTTTCAACCAGCAGGCCGACCGCCGGGCACAAAGGCTCCGAGGAGTAGTGCGCGTGAACTGGCGTAATATCAAACGAGGCTTCAACCGCCGGCGGCGTGCCTCGCTGTCAGTTGCGCCCTATTTGTGAGCTGGCTGATGCAGAGCTCTCATCTGTTTGAAGATTTCGCATCGACGAGAGTGCCTGAATGAGCGAGTTACTGGCTCCTCTTCGGGAGACCAGGATTATCTCGTTCAGCCCCGTGTTGCTCAACAAGTGTATCTGTTCGTAGGCGCAGATCGGGATTTCTCGGTTATCCTTGAATCTTCGATCGGGACCGCCGTTCTTATTGACGTAGCGCCACGTTTTCCCCACCACTGTCGCGTCCCCAGGCAATGCCTCTTCTTCGATTAACCGGCTTTCTGCAACATTGAGCGTGAGATCTGAGTAGCTGATAGTGCCGACTGCCTTCGAATTGAACACGAGAAGTCGGTCGGGCATGAATGCGAGTAGCTGCTTGCCTACGGGAACAAGAGGTACGTTGATATTCGTTTTTACGAAAGGCGGTGCGCCGATCGTTAATGTGACCTGCTTGCGCTTCACAACACCGCTGGCCCCAGCGTGATATTTCCGATCCACGACTCTTCCCTGAGCTTCGATGTGCCAAATGCGAGAACAAGAACTTAACACGGCAAATGCCTCATGCAACTGTGAATAGGCGTTTTCGATCTCCGGTTCGAGGTGATAGAGGATAACCGTCGTTTTCCGAAACACGTCTCTCATAGCTGCTACCCAATAGAAGCCGATGGCCAAAACACTGAAACTCACGATAAGCGTCGCAGGCATATCGCTAGCGACTAGCAGTAGCACCACGATGATGGACAAAACGATGGCAACCGGGTAGAGTTGGGCCTTCTTCATCTTCTCGTTCATCTCTCGCAGAAGTTCCGCGCTGGAGGCATCGACCATTGCGAGGACTGAGCCGCTGTCCACCTCCTCTAGCGGTCCCGCTGTCTCAAGAGGTTCTTTGGTGGGAGCAGGCTCGCTAGGTCTGTCTGACCTGACAGACGCTTTTCCCCTGGACGCATTGAGAGTTTTGCGAAAGTAAAGCCCTCCTCTGCCTATGTGGATATAGGTTCCACGCGGTCCAGCGCCGAGCCGAAAACCCCTTACCCCTACAGACATCCCTACGCCCGACTTCGACAGATTAAATCGGAGCGGACCGACACTGAGTGCCTTTCTAATATATAGAAGCCCATAATGGCCAATTTGATTCAGACACCTAAACAATATGGGAAATGTGTAAATAGTATATATATCTCAATTAAGGACTAGATGTATCCGCAAAAGACGCGGGTTTCTTGTGTTCTGTCAACATAAGAGATGCTGGAATATCGCATCCAAGGAACGACAAGGCCAGCACCTTCAGTATCTTAATGCCGGCTCAGAGAGTTGTACAGGCGGGGGAATGGATCAGCATAATAACCCTCTACTTATACCATCCCTTGGGCTACGCACACCGGAAGGCTCTCATTGGGAACATGAGATTATATCTATCGGCCGCGACACTGGCAGAAGCTGACGCTCTTTCTGCGCGTGCCTGGGGCTGCTATGGATAATTACGTTTTCGAGGTGGGGCGTTGAAACAGGAGGATCGCCGCTGCAAGAACTTGTTTATTAGCCCTATCGACGGCCGGAAGAGACCCGCTGCCGGTTCTTCTCCTTTGTCCCGCCCTTGGCGATTTTCTCATCCCAACGCACGCTTGCCGGAACGACACCCTTGAAGCGGCGGTTTTTAGCGGCTAAAATTGCCCGCTTAAGATGGCCCGAGGCGATGGTGGAATATGGAACAAACTTTGGTATTGCTGAAACCTGATTGCGTGCGGCGCAGGCTGGTCGGGCGGGTGATAGCGCGCCTGGAGGACAAGGGCCTGAAGCTGCTGGCCATGAAACTGATGCGTCTGACCCCGGAATTGGCCAGACGCCATTATGCCGAACATGTGCAGAAGGCATGGTATCCTGAGCTGGAACGATTCATTACCGGCGGTCCCCTGGTAGCCATGGTCGTAGGCGGGCCGGAAGCGATTCGCACGCTGCGCGCAATGGCGGGGCCGACCAACGGTCTGGACGCACCGCCTGGCACGATTCGCGGCGACTTCTGCACGGAACGACAGCAAAACTTGATTCACGCCTCCGACAGCCCCGAAGCCGCCCGTCGTGAAATCGAAATATTCTTTAGCGCCGAGGAGATTCTTTCGGAAAGCGAAGCGTAATTTTTCCTGCCGGCAAAGCAGTCGGCCCGGCGCCGCTTAAGCCAGTTTTCCCGCCGGCGTTTCTGCACGCAGTTGTGCGATCATATCCAGTGTGGCGGCCTCGACTGCTCGTTGCCAATTAGTCGGCCCATAGCGTTCGCTATACGGCTTGAGCGTGTGCGCAAAAATGATTCCGCGTGCGTTGTTGATGATCGCCCCACCGCCGTTTGCATCAAAGGCGGCGGCTACGTCCTTGGCCGTGGCGCCCTGGGAGCCGTAACCGGGCACAAGAAAAATGGTGTGCGGCATGAGCGTTCGCAGGTGAGCAAGTTGTTCAGGATAGGTGGCGCCGACTACCGCCCCCACCAGCCCATAGCCGCACTTCCCGCGTGTTTCCAGGGCGCGACGCTCCACGTATTCAGCCACATAATGAAACAGCGGGCGTCCGCCGACGAGCAAATCCTGGAACATGCCGCTGCCGCGATTAGAAGTTTTCACCAGCACAAACGCGCCGCCGCCGGAGCGTGCCGCCACTTCGATAAACGGTTCCACGCCGTCATCGCCTAAGTAGGGATTGACGGTCGTAGCATCCGCTTTCCAACCGCCTGGTTGTTCCGTGTCTAACAAGCCTGCGGCATAGGCGGCGGCCGTCGTGCCGATGTCGCCTCGTTTGCCGTCGAGGATGACGATGAGGCCTTTTTGCCGAGCATAAGAAACGACTTCGGCCAGCGCGGCCGACCCTGCCGGCCCAAGCTGCTCAAAAAACGCCATTTGCGGCTTGATTGTCGGAACCAGCGGGGCGACCACATCCAGCACCTCGCAGCAGAATCGCCGATACGCCGCAGCAATCGCCGCCGGATCCGTCATTTCCGTCCCGCGAGACTTCCACAAACCCTCCGGCAGACTTTCCTTACGCGGGTCGAGACCAACCAGAACAGGATTGCGACACCGGCGGACAGCACTCTGAAGTCGGTCGGCAAAATGTATAAGGGCTGGACCCATCCCACTTTATTATCCACGTTCAGGCGTAATCCGTAAACCGGCCTAGGCGGTTCTTTTCAGAGGAGCATCCGCACTGTGTGGGGAAAGCCAAATTGCCCATTGCAGAAAGCGACGCAATCTGGTAATACTTTTATGGTGGCCCTCGCGTTCAGGCGTTTGGATATCGGGGCGTGGCGCAGTCTGGCTTAGCGCGTCTGAATGGGGTTCAGAAGGTCGCTGGTTCGAATCCAGTCGCCCCGATTTAGTCTTCAGGGAGCATGACGTTGACCTAAACAAAGCGATCCCATCGGGAGGGTGGAGTCATCCTTCACAGGCTTTGGCCTTTTTTCTCATACCTTTTCGCCGCTGACAGTGTAGCATGCAAAAATGTTAAAATAGCATGGTATGTAGGCATGGGAAAAATACACAGAATGGAAAAGCAGCTTATTTCCACGTTGTTTCTCAGAAAAATCGCCTTTGCCTGTCCGGTTTGAAGTGGTTCTTGCTCTTGGATTTCGCTAAACACGCTTCCCAGGCTACTTTTCTCAGTCTTGCCAAGGCGGTATATTCGTGGGATATTAGTTATTCGGAAAGTTTTCTGTTGGGCTGTTTGAGGCATAACCGATAGGATAACATCTACATTCAGGGCGTGGCGCCGTAGCCAAGAGGCTAAGGCAGCGGATTGCAAATCCGCCATTCGTGGGTTCGACTCCCACCGGCGCCTCTTGCTTTGTCCTTCAGCTTGTCTTTCCGCCTTGCTTTTTCCCAGCTTATCGGCCCCTGCTGGATTTGTGGCCAGGGAAGGGGGCACTTGCTGAGTATCCAGCCCCGTCGAATTGACACCCGATAGCGTTCTTCTAAGTCCAGCCCCTGCGTAAAAAAACTTAAGAAGCTCAGGGTAAAAAAACAGTCCGGGCAGCCCAATGGATCGGGCCGGCACCGGACTGTCCCCCCTGGGAGATGGCAATCCGTTAATGATGATTCAATATGCGATCGCGGGTAATCTATATCGGCAATAGTGTTTATCAAACTTTGGCCGAAGTCGGCGCAATAATCGCTTTAGGCCCATATGGCCTCGCGGTTTTTTGCTCAGCAGGCATAAAGAAGGAATGCAGATTATCCTGCACCTCCCTCGTCGCTTCTCAGACCGCAAAGAGGGCGCTGGCATCAAAGTCGTTTACAGCCTTTTGATTGGGGTATTGGGCCTGGTGATTTATTCGGAAATTTTTAATTCGCTGCGGTTGACAGGTGTTGCGAGGAATGTATAATGATTCAGAAATAAGGATTTATTCTCTATGAAAAGAAACCATCGACTTCGCCGACAAACTGCTCTAATGAGGCTGATTCGCACTCAGCCGGTGGAAAACCAGGAGCAACTCGTCGCTTTGATGCGACGCGAAGGGTTTCAGGTGTCGCAAGCCAGTATCAGCCGCGACATCCGTGAGCTTGGGCTGGTCAAACTGCTTGGGCGTTACGTGCCTGCTGCCAGGGCGCGGGAACCGGTGCGAAGCGACGACGTGCAAGCCGGTCTCGAGATCAGCTTGATTATCGATGCCGAGCCGGTCGGGGCGAATCTGATTGTCGTCAAAACGCGCGTCGGTGCCGCGCCCAGCGTAGCTGTGGTTTTGGATCAGGAACTGAAAGAAATGTCCATTGGTTCCGTGGCCGGGGACGACACGATTTTCGTCGCGGTGCGCAGCCGCAGCGATCAAGGGCAGGTCATGGCCCGACTGAACACGTGGATCATGCAATCTCGAAAAGAAAGATAAGTTGATGAAGAACACCAAGACGGTCGTGCTGGCCTATTCCGGCGGACTGGACACTACATATTGTCTTGTGCGACTGCGCGAAGCAGGGTACGCAGTTCATGCGCTCGCCGTCGATACCGGCGGCTTCGACGCGGCTGAGCTTGCGGAGCTGGAGCGTCGTGCTCAGGCCGCCGGCGCGGCGAAGTTTGTGAGCGTGGACGCGAAAGATGAATTATTCAACGGTTTTCTGCGGTTTTTGATCTTCGCCAATGCCCTGCGCGGCGGCGTTTATCCTTTGTGTGCTTCGGTCGAAAGGGTGGTGCAAGCCCAATGTGTCGCACGCTATGCTGTGGCAGTCGGCGCCGCGGCCATTGCTCACGGTTCAACCGGGGCGGGCAATGACCAGGTACGGTTCGATACCACATTTCGGATTCTCGCGCCGGGAATGGAGATCTTGACGCCCATTCGGCAAGAAGCCCCCTCGCGCGAAGAGGAAACTGCTTTTTTGGGTGCCCACGGCATCCACATTCCGCCGAAAACCGGTCGCTATTCCATCAATCGCGGCCTGTGGGGTGTTACCATCGGCGGCGGGGAAACACATCGCAGTGCCGGGGTCTTGCCTGAAGACGCCTATCTGCTGACCGCGCCGCCGGAAAAACGGCCCCCGACACCGCAGACCGTGCGCATTGGCTTTGAGCAGGGTGTCCCCAAGAGTTTGGACGGGGAAGTTTTCTCCGGGCCGGCACTTATAGAACGTCTTACGGCCCTGGCTGCTCGGCACGGCGTGGGACGAGGCATGCACACTGGAGAAACAATCCTGGGCATTAAAGGCCGGGTAGCATTCGAAGCCCCGGCGGCTGTTACGCTGATTTCCGCCCATCGAGAGCTGGAAAAGCTGGTGCTTTCGCGCTCTCAGCTTTTCTGGAAAAACATCCTCGGAGACCTCTACGGTAGTATGCTTCACGAGGCGCGGTATTTCGACCCTTTGATGCGCGACCTCGAAGCCTTTCTCATTTCCTCCCAACAACGGGTTACGGGCTGGGTGAGCGTGCGACTCTTTCAAGGGCAGGCGACGGTCGAAGGCATCGAAAGCCCTTATTCGCTTCTCGACGGCACGCCGGCGGTTTATGGCGAGAAGAGTTCGTTGTGGACAGGCGAGGAAGCCGCCGCTTTTTGCAAGCTCTACGGCCTTGCCGACGCCTTGCATTATCGACACGAGGCCGTGCGCTGCCGATGAGGCTCAATTCGGAAGGCGAGTCGGTCGAGTTTTTGGGGATTTTGTTATCGGAACGCACTGCAAACTACTGAGGGATGTGAAATATGCGGCTTTGGGCGGATAAAATCGCTTCGGCAACGCGGAATGTTCCGTTGCGCCGCGAAATTCATGTCACACCCGAGATTGTCGCCCAGGAAGGCTACATTGTGGCCGCACGCGCCTGCGGCGAAAAAACCGTTTACAATCAACTCGAAGACATTTACGGCCGCCTGGTTACGTTGCACGACGGCGACATCATCGTCGGCGTGCTGGGCCATCGGAACGCCCTGCAGGGCTATTCCGGGTTCGTGCCCGATATGATACATGTCGGCCGGCGGCTGCAATTGCTCAATACCGGCGGCGTGATCGGTCAATGTACGTCGGCCAATATCGATGTCGGCCCGCCGCTGGATGTGGTAATTCTGGGGGCGGTGCTGACTTTTCCCGAGTTTGAAGACCGCAGCGGCGTGCCGGCGCATATTCGCATGAACGCCATTGTCTGCTCTTCGGAAAACACGCCGAACATACCCATCGTTTTTGTAGTCGGCACGTGCATGAACAGCGGCAAGACCTCGGCCGCATGCAAGCTGGTGCGGCGGCTGGCGCTGCACGGCCTGGCCGTCGGCGCATGCAAGATGACCGGCGTTTCGCTCCGCCGCGACACGTTGCAAATGAGCGATTACGGCGCCCGCTGGGCGTTTTCCTTTACCGATGCCGGCGTGGTTTCCACCAGTCCGCAGACTGCTCCTGCCGTGGCTCGCACCCTGGTTTGCCATCTGGCGCAGTGCGGCGCTGAAGTAATCGTGGCCGAGCTGGGTGATGGCATTCTCGGTGACTACGGCGTGGCAGCCATCCTCGCCGACACCCAGTTGATGCGCTCCACGGCGGCCATCGTCCTCTGCGCCAACGATCCGGTCGCCGCCTGGGGTGCTAAGCAGCTTATGGCCGAGCGGTTCGGACTGGCCATCGACGTACTCAGCGGCCCGACGACCGACAACCTCGTCGGCACTCGTTTCATCGAAAAAGAACTGGGACTGACGGCCATCAACGCCCGTACTCACGGCGAGGCGCTGGGTGATTTCATTGTTCGGCGGCTGGCGGATCGCAAGGGGGGCTACCAATGAACAAGCCGATTCATGTGGCCATCCTCGGCGCAAGCGGCTATGGGGCCGGCGAGCTGTTGCGGCTCTTCGTCCTGCATCCCCACGCGGCCGTAGTCTCGATAACCAGTACTTCGCAGATAGGGCGGGAGATTGCCGACGTCCATCCACATCTCCGCGGCTTCTACCCGGATTTGACCATCACTGCGGAAAGCGACTTTTCCCGGCTGCTTGCGGCGGACGAGGCCGTGGTGTTTTCCGCCCTGCCGCACGGCGCCAGCGGCGAGACCATCGACAAGTTGCTCGAACAATACGACACGCCGAAATTGAAAATCATCGACCTCTCCGGCGATTTGCGGTTGAAAGACCCTGCGGCGCATCAGGCGGCCTATCCGCATTCGCCCTGCTTGCCCAGCCGGCGAAGCGAGTTTGTTTACGGCCTGCCGGAAATCAACCGCGAGGCGATTCGCCGGGCCGGCCGGATTGCCAATCCCGGTTGTCTGGCCGCAGCTTCGATTCTTGCGGCGGCGCCTCTGGTCAAAACAGGTTTGTGCCGCGTGCTGGTCTTTGACGCCAAGACCGGTTCCTCAGGCGCCGGCCGAGCGCTCAAGGAGGCTACGCATCATCCCACACGTCATGCGGATTTTCGCGCGTATAAGCCGCTGGTCCACCAGCACGAGCCGGAGATACTACAAGCCTTAACCCAATTGGACGGCAAACCGCTACAGATCAGCTTCGTGCCGCACAGCATGGCGGTTTCGCGCGGCATTTTCGTTACGCTCCATGCTGCCTGTGATGAACCGATAGACGCCGACTCGCTAAAAAGCCTCTATGAGAATTTTTACGCCGATGCGCCGTTTGTGCGCATTGTGCCGGACTCGCCGTCGTTGGAAGACGTGGTCGGTTCGAATTTTTGCGACATCGCCGTGGCCGCGCGTGGTCGGCAGGCGGTTGTCATGGCAGCTATCGACAATCTGGTAAAAGGCATGGCCGGAACAGCGATTCAGAACATGAATTTGATGTGCGGTTTGCCGGAAACCGTCGGCTTGTGGACGCCCGCCCTGAGGCCGGTGTGAGTCGCGTGAAGGGAGATGAGCAGTTGAACTCTCAAGGCCCTACAAAGAATGACCTATCGCCGCTGGTGGAAACCTACTCTCAATTCCCGCTGGACATTGTTTCCGGCCGGGGCAGCCGGCTATTCGCCCGCGACGGGCGGGCATACTGGGATTTTTACGGCGGCCATGCGGTAGCTTTGCTGGGCCACAGCCATCCTGCGATCGTCGAAGCCGTTGCGCGTCAGGCGGCGCAGCTCACCTTCTACTCGAACATCCTGCCGCTTAAGGTGCGCACAGAAGCCGCCGGACGGCTAGCGAGCTTTGCTCCGCCCGGCTTGCGCCGCATATTTTTTTGCAACACCGGCGCCGAGGCCAATGAAAATGCCCTGAAAATAGCCATGCGCCGCACCGGCCGCAGGCGAATCGCCGCGCTTTACGGCGGCTGGCACGGCAGAAGTCTGATGTGTCTGGCGGCCACCGACGACCCGAAAATCACCACCCCTTTTCAGCCGCTCTTGTGCGAGTGCGTCCGGATGAGAGCCAACGCAATCGAGGATGTGGCTAAAATCGACGACACCATCGCGGCGGTCATCCTCGAACCGATTCAAAGCATTGCCGGTGTTGTTGAACTGCGCGGCGACTTTTTGCAGACTGTGCGGGAACGATGTCGGCAGTGCGGCACGCTGCTAATTTACGATGAGGTCCAGACGGGCATGGGCCGGTTGGGCCGTCCCATGGCTGCCGGGGCTTTTGGCGTTACGCCTGACATGGCCACACTTGCAAAAGGCATTGCCGGCGGTATCCCTATGGCCGCGGTGCTGCTGAGCGACGAGCCGGCTGCGGGAATCAAGCAGGGTGAACTGGGCACGACCTTCGGCGGCGGACCTGTGGCTTGTGCAGCCCTGCTGGCCGTGCTCCAAACCATCGAAAACGAAAATCTGCTCGCTCATGCCGCTGAGCTGGGCGCGCTGATGAAGCAGGCATTGTGTATCGGGCCGGTAGAAGAGGTGCGGGGCCGAGGCTGTCTTATCGGGCTGAAAACTCGCACCCCTGCTAAAGCCATTCAAGAAAAACTTCTGGCGGAAGGATTTATCGTCGGCACGAGCGCAGACGCCCAGGTCTTGCGACTCATGCCACCGATAAATACGCCTCCGGAAGCGGTAACCATGTTGGCCGGCGTACTGGAGAAAATGTAATGACCAAGCATTTTTTGGGATTGGCTGATGCGATGCCGGCGGAAATCAGCCGGCTTGTGGCTTTAGCACGTCGCCTAAAAAGCGGCGCGGTAGCCGAAGGCGGTGTGATTCGCGGTCGCATCTTCGGCATGGTTTTTTTCAACCCGTCGCTGCGTACTCGTGCATCTGCCGAGGCCGCCATGCTGCGGTTCGGCGGCCATGCCATCGTCCTTTCGCCCGGCGGTGATACCTGGCGGCTGGAATATCGTCGGGGAGCAGTTATGGACGGCGACTGTGCGGAACATGTTCGTGAGGCGGCGGCAGTGTTGGGACGCTATTGCGACGCTCTCGGCGTGCGCACTTTTGCCCGAATGGTGAATGAAGCAGAAGACGCCGCTGACGTAGTGCTGCATTCTTTCGCCCGCGAAGCCGGAGTTCCGGTCGTCAGCCTTGAATCGGCGATGGAACATCCTTGCCAGGGTTTGGCGGATCGGATGACTATGGAAGAAAAGCTCGGTATGACGCAGGGCAAGCGGTTCACCTTAACCTGGGCGCCGCACGTAAAAGGGCTGCCGCGCGCCGTGCCGCATTCGGCAATCCTTGCCGCTGCTTCAGCCGGGATGTACGTAACGATCGCCCACCCGCCAGGCTATGAATTGCACCCGAAGTATTTGGACAAAGCCAAAGCCTGGTGTGCGGCGGCCGGAACTTCGTTCACCGTAACCGACGAACAACTTCCTGCTTGCCGCGCGGCAGATGTCGTGTATGTGAAAAGCTGGGGCAGTCCGGCGCACTACGGCAAGCCGGAAGCTCAGAAAGAGGATTTCCGTCGCTATCGTGGTTGGATGGTCGGGCTGGAACATCTTGCCCATCCCAAGACAATCCTCATGCACTGCCTGCCTGTCCGCCGGAATGTCGTCATCGCCGATGCCGCCCTGGATGATCTCCGTTCGGTAGTCATTGACGAAGCGGAAAATCGACTCTGGACCCATGCCGCAGTGCTATGTGAGCTTTGGAGATAACGCTTGCTGAAAAATTTCTGCCTGGAGGAATTAAACTATGGATTCTCATTGGGGACTAAAAGCTTTACGGGTCGCCATGCCATACATTCGTGCCTATAAAGGCGCCACTTTTGTTATCAAACTCGGCGGCAATCTATGCCGAGCCGGCCAGACGCTGGATGGGCTGATCGACCAAATCGCCGTCTTATACCATCTTGGCATCCGCGTCGTGGTGGTTCACGGCGGCGGCCCCCAGGCTACGGAACTGGCGCGTCGATTAGGGCTGACGCCTCAGATGGTCGCCGGCCGTCGCATTACCAATGCAGAGATGCTCGAAGTCGCCAAAATGACATTCGCCGGTACGGTGAATGCCGAACTGCTGGCGGCATTTCGCAAAGCGAAGGTGCCGGCCGTCGGGCTGTCCGGCATCGACGCCGAATTGGTTACAGTACACCGTCGGCCCGTGCAATCCGTCTCCGACCCCTCCACCGGACGCACACAGGAAGTCGATTTCGGCTTTGTCGGCGACATCGAGCAGGTCGAGCCTGGCATCCTCTGGCATCTGCTTTCCGGCGGCTTCGTGCCGGTCATCTGCTCGTTGGCAGCCGACGAAACAGGACAAATCTTTAACATCAACGCCGACACCCTGGCAGTCGCCATCGCCGTCGCCCTCGGAGCGGTTAAGTACTTTTCGATGTCCACGGTGGACGGGATTCTTGACGATATAAACGATCCCCGAACTTTGTACTCGTATATGGACATTACGGAAGCCGAATCGCTGATGCAGTCCGGCAAGGTCAGCGGCGGAATGCTGCCGAAACTCGCGGCTTGTCTCGACGCCCTGCGCGCCGGCGTTCCCCGCGCCCATATCGTCAACGGCGAACGCCCGGATGCTCTGCTCCAGGAGATTTTTACCAACGAAGGCTGCGGCACGTTGATTGTCGTCGAACGCAATCGAGCGGGTGATCCGGCTGTCGAAGCCGACGCCCAGGCGGCAGACGTGGCCGAAAAACCATGATTACACGCCCTACCCCAATCGAACGTTTAGCCGAATATGCGGCCGTCCCCAGCTTATCCGGCGCGGAAGCCGAACTGGCCGATCTGATTGCCGGTCAGCTTGCCGCCGAAGGTATTGTTGTTCACCGCGAAGGAAACAACCTTTGGGTGGAGCTGGGCGCCGGCCGGCCGCGACTATTGCTGAACTCTCATCTGGATACCGTGCCTCCTGGACAAGGATGGACTGCCGATCCCTGGCTGCCGCGGCGCGGGGAAGGTCGGCTGACGGCGTTGGGGGCCAATGATGCAAAAGGATGCGTGGCAGCGATGGTCGAAAGCTTTCTCGCCCTGCACCGACAAATGGTACACGACAAGCGAAAGTTTTCCGGCACGCTCATTCTGGCTCTTACGGCCGAGGAAGAAACCGCCGGCACGGGTTTGGCGGCAATTCTTGACCGGCTTCGGCCGCTGGATGCCGCCATAGTCGGTGAGCCGACCGGTCTTGCGCCGGTGATCGCTCAGCGGGGATTGATGATTCTTCGCGGCGTGGCGCGCGGCCGCGCAGCCCATACGGCCAATACGCCGCCGCAGGCGGCCGCAAACGCCATTGTCCTGGCCGCAGAGAACATTTTGCGATTGCAAAGTTTCGATTGGGGGCCGTGCCACGAACGACTCGGTCGGGCGCATGCCCACGTAACCGGCATCCAGGGCGGCATCGCGCATAATGTCATCCCGGATGTGTGCGAGTTTCGACTGGACATCCGCACAACGCCGCTCGAGAGCCATGCCGCGCTCTTTTCACGGCTGAAGGCATTTCTCCACAGCGAGCTTACGGTCCACAGCGACCGACTCGTGCCCGTCGAAACCAGTTCGGAAGAACTCATCGTCCGCGTCGCGTGCAGCGTTTCCGGCCGACCGCCCGCAGGAAGCGCCACGATGAGCGACATGGTGTTTTTGAGCGGCATTCCGGCGGTCAAGCTGGGGCCGGGCCAAAGCGTTCGCTCCCATACGCCTGACGAATACATCCTGGAATCTGAACTGGCTGAAGGCGTGGCGACTTATGCTGAAATCGTCCGCCGCTATTTTGCAGCTTATCAAGACGAAACACAAAGGAACCATGTTCCATGAAGCGACTCTGGGATAAGAACGACAATGTGGATGCCGAAATCCTGCGGTTTACCATCGGAGAAGACCCGCAAAACGATCTGCGGCTGATTCGTTTCGATTGCCTCGGTTCGGCGGCTCACGTCCGGGCGTTGCAGAAGCTCGGCTTGTTGTCGGCCGACGAGGCCGCGCGGCTCGTGGAAGAACTGGCCCGTATCTGTCGCCTGGCTGCCGAAGGCCGTTTCCCGATTCCTGTCGAACTGGAAGATTGCCATACGGCGATAGAAGCCCATCTTACGGCCGTTCTGGGAGCACTCGGCGAGAAGATTCACGCCGGCCGATCGCGGAACGATCAGGTGGCCACGGCGATGCGGCTGTTTATGCGCCATAATGCGCTCGTTTGGAGTGCAGAAGCGGCGGAGACCATTGCCGCCTTCCTTCGTCGCATACGGCGCGACGGCACAACGCCTATGCCCGGCTATAGCCATCTTCGCCCGGCGATGCCGTCGAGCGTGGGGCTTTGGTTGTATGCGTTCGGCGAGGCGTTTTACGAGGAGTTGCGGAGTATTCTGCATCTACTTGAATATTTGGACTGTTGCCCATCGGGCACGGCCGTAGGCTACGGTTCGCCGCTGCCGCTGGATCGGGGCTACATTGCCGAATTGCTGGGTTTCTCGCGTGTGGAGCGGAGTCCGCTGAAGGTGCAAAACAGTCGCGGGCTGGCGGAAGCCCGCTTCGCCCGCACTGCCGCCGACATGGCGTCGATATGCCAGAAGTTCGCTTGCGATCTGCTCTTGTTTTCCACGGTGGAATTCGGCTTTTTCTCCTTGCCGAAGGAATTGACGACCGGCTCGTCCATCATGCCGCAGAAGCACAACCCTGACGTGTTGGAATTGCTGCGTGCCCGTGCTGTACGGCTGCGTGCGGCACAACATGAGTTGGAATGGCTTGCGGATAAATTGCCTTCCGGCTACCACCGCGATTTTCAGCTTCTCAAAGGACCGGTGATTGCCGCGGCGGACGAAGTGTCGGCCGTTTTGCCGCCGGTTCGCCGGATCGTGGAGTCGTTCCTTATCCACTGGGAAAGGCTGTCGGCGGCGATGCAGCCCGAACTGTTTGCCGCTCAGGCTGCCACAGGACTTGCCGTCCAGGGCGTTCCGTTCCGCGAGGCTTACCGGCGTGTGGCCGAGTCGCTCCGTGAAGGGGGCGGAGAGAGCGTGTCTTGTTCGCCGTCCGAAGCTGCAAGCGGCATACTTCCGCCGGAATCGCTCGAAGCGCTGGAAGCGGACCTATCGTCGCTGAAAAACATGCTTGCCGCCATCGACCGAAGAATCCGCGTCGCTGAAGCCGCATTGTTGCCGGTCTGAGGCAACATCAGGCTGGGACGTAATCCCCTTCACAACGTCAAAGCCATATAGAACCCGTCTTCGGCTGATGGTAACATGTAAAGCATGTGAGGAACCCCATTCTCAGCAGAAGCGGCAAACGTGGTCAAGCTTAGGACGGATATATTTCTGGAAGCGTTGCGGCAGACAGGGCTGGTGCAGGCCGACCGGTTCGAGGCGGTGCTTGCGGAATTGAGAAAAACTCCCCAGGTGCTCGCTGACGCCGAGTCCTTGGCGCGCCGTTTGATTCATACCGGCCTGCTGGCCCCGCAGGACGCCCAAAAGTTGCTCGAGAAGTGTCGGCGGGGCGTGTTTCTCGGCAAATACAGGCTGCTGAAGCGCTTGGACAAGGACAGCACCAGCAGCGTCTATCTGGCCGAACACACGTTGATGCAACGCCGCGTGGGCATCAAGGTCCTCTCGAAAAGCCTTTCTACCAGCAATGCATTTCTCAATCAGTTTATTCGTCAGGCCCGCGCCGCCGCCACACTCGAACACCGCAACATTGTCCGCACCTACGACGTGGATAATGCCGGTGATATTCATTACCTGGTCATGGAGTATGTGGAAGGTCGGGACATCCAGCGGCTCGTCGAAGCATCCGGCCTGCTGGACTTCCTCACGGCCGCCGATTTTCTGCGTCAGGCGGCCGAAGGACTGGCATACGCTCATCGCCACGGACTGTTCCACCGCGATTTGAAACCTTCCAATCTGCTGATTACACCTAGGAAAGTCGTCAAACTGCTCGGCTTCGGCTTGGCCAGAGTGGAAGTGGAAGAAGCACTCAGGGCAAGACAACCTGCCGCGTCGGAAAGCTTGGAACGAGACCTCGACATATTCGGCCTGGGCTGCACCTTCTATTTCATGTTGACCGGCGCACCGGCTTTCGGCGCCGGCACGCTCTGGGAGCATTTTTCGGCGCGGCACGAGCATCCGCCAAAGGACATGCGCTCCCTGCGGCCCGACGTGCCGGCGACGCTGGATGAAGTTTGCCGAAACATGTTGGGCGTTCGTGCAGGGGAACGATTTCCTGCGGCGGAGGAAATCGCTGAGTCTCTCCGCCGTTGGCTTTTAGAACAGGGCTTTGTGTTTTCGCCGGATGAAAGCGGACGACTGCCGCCGGAGTCGCCGAAGCAGTCCAAACCCTTGCCGCCGCCGCTGCCGCACAACGTCGTGCCGTCCAGCCAGCCGCCGCCGCTGGAGGAGAAGACGGCCGCCTCGGATGTGGTCCTGTTTTCCAGCGAAGCAGACTTGCTGTCGGAGCTTTCTTCTGGGGAGCAAGGTAGCGCGGCGAAAGGCACGGACTTCGTCTTTGACCTCGATTCAATGCCGTTGGAAAAACCGGAAGAAGTCCTCTCGCCTATCAAGGATGGTTTATTACCTGGCCGTCGCAGCGCTCCCTGGTGGTTGTGGTTGGTGATCGCCCTGGGTGCGTTGGCGGCTGCGGTGTTGGTTGTTGTTGCCTTGTGGAAAGGCGCCTGAAGATCGGGCATTTTGCGGAATTGTCGGCGGAAATCAGGAGCACTTTGGCTATGTTCCAATCGCTGCTTGAGCAAATAAGCGAACGCCTGGCGGCGATTTTCGGCCGCTGGTTGTCGGTTGTTCCCTGGGCGGCGGCGTTGATCATCGTGCTCTGGGTGTTATGGCGGCTTTTCCAACGGCGGGGTCGCTTTCTGCTGCGCCCGCGGCCGGAGTTGCGGATCGCCGTTTCCGCGCTGGGCGACGAAGGCCCGCCGCCCGGCCCCCCTACGCTCGAATTCTACAATCTGCCCGTCCGCCTGGCGGCGGTGATATTAGCCGCGGCCGGTCGCAGCGGCGAGTTGCCGGCGGAGGAAGAAACCGATCGGTTGTTAGAAGCGATTATTCCCGGCCTGGACAAAATAGCGGAGCTTCATCGTCCGCTTATTCGGCGCTGGCCAAATCAACTCAGCGCCCGCGGTTTCGCCCATCTGGTCTTCAACAATGTTCGTTTGCCCGGCCTGGGCGGCAAAGGTACACCCTGGTCCGCGGCGGCGGGGGTATTCAAGTTTCACGCCCGACCCGTCATGGCCGGCCTTATCCTTCGTGCCGCCGCTCCCAATAGCCTCGGACAATTCATCATCGAAACGGAGCATCAATGGTTGGGCTGTTTAAGGGTACGCTGGGATTAGCAGCCGATGAGCAACATAGCGCAATTGCGAGCTGACGCCCAAAAAATTTGGTGGTCCGGCGTGGCGGCCGTTCAACCCGATAGACTTATCCCCCGCTGGCTGCGGGTGGAATCGCCCTGGCTTTGTTGCGGGCAAAAATCGTGTGAAGGTTTTATATCGGCCAACACAACTACTGACGGGTTGCGATTGCCGCTGGCGGAAATCGGCCGCATAGCCGTCGTCGGCGGAGGGAAAGCCGCCGGTGCTATGGCCCTGGCCGTGGAGCGCATTCTTGCTCCACACTTGAGGAAAAAGAATCGTTTGTTCGGCTGGGTGAATGTGCCTGCCGACGTGGCTACCGCTTTTCAAGGGGCGTGGCGGCATATTCATTTGCATCCCGCGCGGCCGGTCGCCATGAATGAGCCCACGCCGGAAGGCGTCGCCGGCACAAAAGAAATCATCCGCATCGTCGGCTCACTAGGCCCGGCAGACCTTTGCCTGTGTCTGCTTTCCGGCGGCGGCTCAGCCCTGCTGCCTGCTCCGGCCGAAGGCCTCACACTAAACGACAAACTGGCTGTAACCCAATTTCTTAGCGCCGCGGGGGCAAATATCGAAGAACTTAACACGGTCCGAAAGCATCTCAGCCTCCTCAAAGGCGGGGGACTTCGGCAAGCGTGCCGCGCCGGTCGGCTGGTGGCTTTGATCATCTCCGACGTTCTCGGCGATCGTCTGGACCTGATTGCTTCCGGCCCGACGGCAGCAGACCCTTCGACGCCGCAAGACGCCCTGGATGTCCTGGCCCGGTTTCGCGCACAGGGAAAAATCCCGCAACAAGTATTCGATTTCCTGCACGCAGCCGCCAAACGCCCTAAAAAACCCGTTCCTGAAAATCTTGAGGTCTGGAACTTCATAATCGCAAACAACGCGACGGCGGTTCAAGCAGCCGCCGCCGAGGCGCAGAGACTAGGCTATCGGGTAACTACGGAAAGCGCCGCTTATTCCGAAAGTGCGGCGGAAGAAGTAGGCTGGCGTCTGGCCGACAAAGCCTTGAAAATGGCTGCCGCAGGCGGACGACGGTGCCACATCAGCGGCGGCGAACCCATCGTCCGCCTGGTCGAGCCGGAGCATCGCGGGCTGGGAGGACGAAATCAGCAACTGGTGCTGGCCGCCCTGGAACGTCTGGCCGAACATCCGCCAGCCACCCAGGCCGTGGTGTTGCTTTCCGCCGGCACTGACGGCGAAGACGGCCCAACTGATGCCGCCGGCGCTTTTTGCGACGCCCAGGTGATTGCTGATGCTCGCAATAGACGACTCATCCCTGCAGACTATCTCGCACGAAACAATGCCTATCATTTCTTTGAACCGCTCGGTGCTCTGTTACGCACCGGTCAGACGCATACCAACGTCTGCGACCTCCGTGTGGTACTTACGGAGAGCAATCCTACTGATTGAATCTCGTAAGTATGCCTGGCGGAAAAAACTGCCGAGAGAGGGATAACTTGCTACACCAATTTCCAACGGGCTTGTCTGAGAACGGCTCGCGGATTGTCTTTCATCACCTCATACCACACAGTCAGTAAGGCGCCATCGGAGAGCTGGACGGAGCTGGGATAGCCCAGGTCGTCGCCGATGCCGTCTTGAGAGAGGAGAATCGGTTCGGACCAGTGTCGGCCTTCGTCTTCGCTGATACGTGCTTGAACACCGAAGGGCGGCCTTCGATGGCCATAAATCATTAACTCAAACTCTAAACACCGGCAGTGTAAACACTGGTTCGCAATATTGATCTTGCCATGAAAATGGGTCTGTCGTGCCATCTCTGTTTTGAATCGCCCCAGCCACGGGGGCACCGCACGGAGGACAGACCCGCTGCTGCCAAAGATAAAGCATTTGCCCGCCGAATGCAAGGAGTTCTTTCGGCCGGGTGGCACCCTACGCCGTTAACCCTCTTTTTTCTTCACGCTTAATTTCTGTCGCTGCCTGGATTTGGGCGCGGGTTGCGTTGCGGATGATCGGTGCCCCGGTCGCCTGCTTTAGCTTCTTACGGGGATAGTCACGGCTGGCCTTGTTCTTGCGTGTGTAGGGATCCAGGATCGCGCGGTCGATCAATTGTCTTAGCCGTTCACCGGGATCAGGAGGACTTTTGTACTCGCGCATCGTGCGACGGTACGCCCGCCAGACGCCGGCAAAGCTGATTCGCGCCGGTAAGACGCCCCGGCCGACCAGACGCGCGTGGGAATGCAAGCCCATCGCCCACATTCCCAGCAACGACCAGTGCAATTCCACCATCGCGTTATCCGGGTTGTGACTTCGCAATTTGCGGCGCTCGAAGGTCTGTTTGCAATGGCGGTAGTAGACTTCGATTCCCCAGCGTTTCCCGTAAACGACGGCTATCTGCGCAGCGGACAGCGCCTGATGGCTCATCACGCTCGTAAGCAGGTAAATGGGGCCTCGGCCGGGGCGGCTCACCACAACCAGCCGCAACGCCAGCGGCGGCAAACGCTTCTTGGCGGCGCGATCCGGCCACAAATACGCCAGCCCCGCGCGTTGTCGGGCAACCCCCAGCTTCTTAAGCAATTTCACGTTGCTGCCCACACGCACCAAGAGTTGCTGTCCGGCAGCCAAGACGGCTTTCCACAACTGTTAGCCCACAAAACCCGCATCGGCGGTGAGCAAAGCGCCGGAGGGCAGCGAGCCAAGCATCTCCTGAAAGTGTTCGCGTTCGCTGCTGTCGGAAGGGCCGGTGCGCCAGTCCCACGGCAACCCCGATCCGACGTGCCAGAGCATGGTGAGCCAAATCCGCGGCACATTGGCATTGCGCTGGCGGACCGCCTGCGCGGCCTGT
>Ga0272448_1001404_pt1 | contig 32480 bp, 28 predicted proteins | sample YNPCB0191_FD_202220 | JGI IMG/M metagenome (GOLD analysis project Ga0272448, IMG submission 202220) | Hot spring sediment microbial communities from Yellowstone National Park, WY, United States - YNP-CB-019-1 | ecosystem: Environmental > Aquatic > Thermal springs > Hot (42-90C) > Sediment...
ACAATGACATCAGGGCCACGGTAACGATGGCTTTGCTCATGGAAGCGAGCCGGAAGATATCATCCTTCTGTACCGGAATATTCTTTTCCCTGTTCCGGAAGCCAAACGCTTTATAATGAACAATTTTACCATGACGTGCCACAAACGTAACAACATTGGGAAGAATGTTATTCTGTATGGCATGTTCACACAACGAATCGATCCGTGCCAGGCGCACCGGGTCGAAACCTTCGTCAGAAACATTGACAGCCAGGGAAAAATGCTGTGGAGCTTCTTTTTTTTCGTTCAGTGAAGGGGCGGTACACATTGATAAAATCAAAACCGGAAGCAGAAAAAGCCAGGAAGTTTTCATAATTCTGATTTTTAAGAAAGCAACATTTTGGTAGAGATCCGTCAGGAAAACAAATGTACACATTTATAGCTTTCTTCAAAATGCCGGGAGTTACTTTTCTTCAGATACTTTTTTGAACGTTTCAGGAAGATAAAGTTAATTTCGGTTTGCAGATCAGGGGCTTTGTCGGGTTTTGTATGGCATGTTACAAAATCATTCTGTATTTTTATAGGCATAAAAAAAGGAATCGTATGCTCAACCGTCGAAAATTTCTGCAATATTCCGCTGCCGGGCTGGCAGGGAGTATGGTGCCTCTGGCATCACGTGCCGCACATGCTGATAGTATTCCGGCCGAAAACCGCAAAAAGGATATTATTTACAGAACGCTCGGGAAGACCGGCATTCAGTTGCCTGTTGTCAGTCTTGGCGTTATGCGGGTAGATAATCCGAACCTTGTGCGTTCGGCACTGGATGGAGGAATTATCCATCTTGATACGGCAAACGGTTATCAGCAGGGCAGAAATGAAGAAATGCTGGGTAATCTTTTAACAGGAAGGCCCCGTGATTCTTTTGTGATTACTACCAAAATCCATCCCCGTGAACCCATATCAACCGAGGAATTTCTGAGCATGCTCAATACAAGCCTGAAAAGGCTGAAACTGGATTATGTGGACATGCTCTATCTGCATGCGGTTGATAACCGGGATTATATGTTCAATGAGAATTATCTGAATGCGCTGGCCAAAGCCAAAAAAGAAGGGAAAGCACGTTTTGTCGGGCTTTCAACCCACAGCAATATGGCAAAGGTATTGCGCTGGGCTGTTGAAAGCAAGTTTTATGAGGTGGTGCTCACCAGCTATAATTTTATGATGCATAATGACAGCGACATGCATGCTGCCCTGGAAGAAGCCGGCCGTGCCGGGCTTGGCATTATTGCCATGAAGACAATGGCAGGCGGAGGATACTGGGACCGGGAGAAGACGCAGAAGATCAATACCAGGGCCGCTCTGAAATGGGCTCTTCAAAATCCGAATATTCATACGGCCATTCCGGGTTGTACAACTTTCGACCAGCTGGAAGAAAACCTGAGTGTAATGTCAGACATCACCCTCACGGAAGATGAACTCAGGGATCTGCGGCTTACGGAACCTATGCACCGGGAAGAGGGCAAAGAAACCTCATCCCTCTTTTGTTTTGGTTGCCGCACCTGCGAGAAACAATGCGTCAAGCACCTGCCCCTGCCTGAATTGATGAGGGCTTATATGTACACATACGGATACCGTGATCTGGCGCTGGCGCGGGAGGTAATCGACAACAGTTCCCATCTGAAGGGTGCCTGTGCTGAGTGTTCGGCATGCACGGTCTCGTGTCCTCATGGACTGCCGGTTGCCCAAAGGGTTCGGGATGTGGAGCGGCTTGCTGACGTACCCAGGGAATTTTTGGTATAAGGAGAGTGCATTTCCCCTCCTCAAATAATTCGTATATTTATTCACCCAAACTAACAAAACCTACTTCTATGAGACATCTATTTTTTCCTTTTGTTCTTTTTCTGCTGGCCGGCATACTCCCTGCAGATGCTCAGAAAGCAGATATCCCCGAAGGGTTTGTACCCCTTTTCAATGGAAAAGACTTTACCGGCTGGAAGGTTCCTCAGGGCGACAATGGCCACTGGAAAATTATCAACGGAGTGATCGACTATGACGCCGAAAGTGAGGCCAAAGGCGATAAGAACCTGTGGACGGAAAAAAGCTATAAAGATTTCGTGCTCTATGTCGACTGGAGGATCAAATCTACTCCATGGAAAAATCCCCGTGTTCCCATCGTTCTTCCCAGCGGATTGCATAAGCGCGATGAGAATGGCAAGGAGATCCAGATTGTTGTTCCGGATTCAGATTCCGGTATATTGCTCCGCGGACAGGGCAAATCGCAGGTCAACATCTGGTGCTGGCCCATAGGTTCCGGTGAAGTTTACGGATACCGCATGGACGAAACCATGCCTCCTGCAGTGCGAAGGGCAGTCACTCCCAGAGTCAATGCCGATCATAATATTGGTGAATGGAATACCTTCAAAATTACCCTGCAGAATGATTTCCTCACCGTTGAACTGAACGGGATTCCTGTTATTGAGGGGGCCTATCTGCCCGGACTTCCCGCCAGCGGTCCTATCGGACTTCAGCATCATGGCGACAAGGTAAATGGCGAGTGGGTAAGTCCTCCGGCCCTTGTCCAGTTCAGAAATATTTACATACGTGAATTGTAGGAATTTACATCCCAAACCACTAACCTGTAACCAATGAAACGACGGCAGTTTATTTCGCAGACCGCTGCAGTGGCGGGTGCGGCTGTTTTGCCCACAGCACTGTCAGGGCAGGTAAAAAAGAATGTTCCTCCTCCCAGGCTCAAAATTGCCTGTATTGGAACCGGTACCCAGGGAACCAGAGTCATGCTCCAGCTGCTCAAAATTCCTGACCTTCTTATTACTGCAGTGGCAGACCCAGTGAAGGAAGATACACGCTATCAGAACTGGGGCCCTTACGAATTACGGAGTGCCATTCGCTATGCAATCGGCGAGCCCAACTGGGATGAGGGGGTGGAAGGTTGCCGTGCCGGAAGGGAACCGGCAAGGCAGATTGTAAACACCTGGTATGGCAAGCAAAAAGACCTTAAGTACAAGGGGTGCAATGCCTATGCCGATTTCAGGGAACTGCTCGAAAAGGAAAAAGATCTGGACGGAGTAGTAATCGGAGCACCTGATCATCAGCATGCGTATATCGCTATGAAAGCCATGGAAAAAGGGCTGCATGTTTTCTGCCAGAAACCGATGACCAATTCGGTGTATGAAGCTCGTCTGCTGGCCGAAACGGCGGCAAAGACAAAGGTGGCGACGCAGGTGGCAACCATGAATGCATCTGCCGAATCAACTGACAAATTGTGCGAGATGATCTGGAGCGGAGCTATTGGTCCGGTGCGTGAGGTGCATAACTGGTCGAACCGGCCCGTATGGGAATCAGGATTTACCCAGTTGCCGGCCGAAGAACCTGTGCCGGAGGGATTTGACTGGGACCTCTGGCTGGGAAGAGCTGAATGGAGGCCCTTCAGCTATAAATATACCCATACAGTTTTCCGTGCCTGGTACGATTTCGGAACCGGCGCCCTGGGCGACATGGGCTGCTATTCGTTCGACCCGGTATTCCGGGCACTGAAGCTCACTGCCCCTGAAACAGTTGAGGCTTATGCCAATACGGCTTTTGGTGTAACCAACCTCGTACCTCACCCGGTAAACTATGTCAGCCATCCCCTGGCTATGACGGCCCATTTCCGTTTTCCGGCACGTGCTGGCATGCCTCCTGTTGATCTCTACTGGTACGATGGAGGAATAAAACCGCCCAAACCGGCTGAGCTGGATGAAGACGGGCTGGGAATGCCCAATGAAGGCCTCTTGTTTGTTGGCGACTACGGAAAAATCCTGGCCGAATTCCACGGAGGAAATCCCAGGCTGATTCCTTCTGCCCGCAACAAGGAATTTTCTCCGCCACCACCGGTCATTGAACGTTCACGAGGGCATTACGAAGACTGGATTGATGCCTGCAGGGGAGGAAAACCACCGAGAGCACGTTTTGAAGTGGCAGGACCCGTTACCGAAACCCTTTGCCTGGGAATTATTGCCATGCGGATAGGAAAAAAACTGAGATGGGACCCGGTTAAAATGACAACCGGAGTGCCCGAAGCCGACGCCTTGATTAAACCTTATTACCGGAGCGGATGGGAAATTTAAAAATACATGAAGTCTGTAAACAACTTTGTCAAATGGTTTACTCAATCAACAACAGAGCTGATAGACCGGAATGAAAAGAAAATTCTTTTATTCATTCTTGTTGTCTTTTCTGTTCTTTTTTTCCTGATCTGCTATTTTGCAGAAGGAACTTTTGATACCGGTGACGGGCTGGAACATTATTTTATTTCTCGCTACAGCTGGAAGCATCCTGCTCTGCTGATGTATCTTTGGGGGAAACCCATATTTACTCTTTTTAGTTCGGTTTTTTCCCAATTTGGATTGCCTGGGATAAGCGTTTTTCAGATTCTCTGTGCAGCATTAAGTTCATTCTTCTGCTGGAAAACAGCGAAAATATCAGGATTTAAAAATGCGTGGATTATTCCCGTATTTATTTTTTTCGCTCCTGTTTATTTCCCTGTGATTAATACCGGCCTGACAGAACCAATGTTTGGATGTGTTCTTTCTTTTGTCATCTGGCAAGCTACAGAAAAAAAATATGGCATCGCATCATTGCTTGCTTCTTTCCTTCCCTTTATCAGGTCTGAAGCCTACGTTATACTTCCTTTAATAGCAATGCTATTTTTAGTCAGAGGGAAGTATCTCCAAATCTTACTGCTTTTTACAGGGACTGCATTATATACAATAATCGGTTATTTTGTGCATGGAGACATTCTATGGTTAGTCCATCAACACCAGTCATTCAGGGAGAATTATGCGGGTGGAAAAGGCGAATTCTTTCATTATATTCTTCAACAAAACGAAATATGGGGGACTGCCATTTTTGTACTCATTTTGTTGGGTCTGTTTGCATTTGTCCTGCAAGTTGTTATTGGCAGAAAACTCTCCAGTGGCTTATATTTGGAAGAACTATTTTTGATATATGGTTCATTTTTTGCCATTCTTACACTGCACACATTAATGTATTTCTTACCGGGAATAATTACTAATCTGGGAATGACACGTTATATGGTTACCCTTATTCCCGTTTCTTCTCTTATTGCATTAAGAGGGTTAAATACAGTTTCACTTTTAAAAGATGACAGATTGTTTTTTATAATATCTCTTTTAATGGCTGTCATTGTTCTTATAAACCCTTTTACCCGATGGTATTTTCCATTTAGAATGGGGGAGGAGGAAAAAATAATGAAGAAGGCAGGGGAATTCCTTAAACCAGATTATGGAAGAGATTCGGTAAAAATTTATTATGCACATCCTTACTTGCCTTTGCCTCTAAATGCAGATCCGTTTGATTCAAATTTTCTGGGAAGATTTTCAGATCTTAATAAAGAAAAGCCCGAAGATTCCGTAAAACCTGGTTCAATTATAGTCTGGGATTCACATTATAGCCCCCAAGAAGGGAGAATGCCATTGCAAAAGCTATACAGTAATGCGTATTTCCTGCCGGTTAAACGATTTATTTCAGCAAAGAAGTTTACCAACCCAAATGCATTTGAAGTTCATATATTTAAAAGGGTTAAGGATTCCCTGCCTGCTTTGGCAAAGGAAGGCGGGATGGCGTATGACACAATTTATTTTAAAATTATTGATTTTGAGCATGATGCACAAACCTATGGAACATATCTCACATCTGACAATCCACATTCCGGAAGATATTGTTTGAAGATCGACAGGGGAAAGGAATTTATTAAGCTAATATGTGATAGTTTTTTCATTGCTCCGCAACCATGCAATTTTTTAATTGCAAAACTACAGTTTTGGTGCAATGGTATTGAAAAAATTAACGATGTACATATGGTTCTTGAGCTGAAACGCCATAATATTAATATTTTTTGGTCATCAAAGGAAATTAATATTGATGAAACGCAAGTGAATAAATGGAAGTTGTTTGAAGCAGAATTCCCGTTCAACTTTGAAATGCTTAAGGATGAATTCAATATGAATGTTTATGTATGGAACAAGGCTGGAAGAGAATTGTTTCTCGATGATGTCAATGCATATTTTATGACATGTAAAGACACTTCTTCAGTTATTTTATGGTAATAGGGCAACAAAGCTAATGGAACAGGCAATAAATAGGATAGTTTACATCAACGAACGCCTTTTTTTGCCGCTGCATAATCGGGCGGGTCGAGCATTTCCTGAAAACCGGCCTGCGGATGCAGGTGTCCGAAACTGCTGAAGTAAGCTTTCCGGCTCATGGAATCCCAGTGGATTGCACCGTAGTAATACTGAAAAGTCTGGAAAACGGAATGAAAATTCAGCAAAAAGATGAGTGCCAGACCAGCTATCCTTATGCTTCTTTTCTTCTCAAGAAACCATGAAATAAATGCGGCCAGGGGAAGGGCAAGCAAGGAATAGGAGTCAATCATTGGCCGCATGCCCAGGCTTCCTCCGTACCACCAGCTCCACCATGAGGTCACGATCCAGATGTTGGCAATGGTAAAAATGAGCAAAGGCCAGAAAGCCTGCGGAATGCGTTTTTTCAGAAACACAAATCCCGTAAGGGCCAGTGCCATCATGGGAGTGTAAAGCAGCCAGCCTTTCCGCCACGAGAACAATCCTTTCAGAAGCGCCGGCCGGGTAAAGAAAAATCCTTCATCACCATAGGTGTAAAACATCCAGTGCCCTGTGTTGATTTTCCATAAAACCATCTGGGGAAGCCAGACGAGCAGAATGCAGAATCCCATCAGCATCAGGGAAGGAATTCGTGAAAGAAAGAAGGTAATTCTTTCTTTGAGATCGGAAAGGCTGGTTATGCCCCATCCGAAGAATACCAGCAGAAGGATGCTGTTCGATGGACGGATGAGGCTGATAAGGCCGGCAAGAAGGCCGATAACCGCAAGGCGCGCAGTGGATGGTTTTTCATAATAACGGATGGTGAGCCAGAGAAAGACCGCAAAGAGGGAAAAATTGTAGGCGTGCGACATGCAGGCCTCAATGCTGGAATAAAACAGCAGATTGGTGCCTGCCACTATCGAAAAGAGGGTAATGGCCGTCACCACATCGGAAAAATAGCGCCGCAGGACCGCGCGGAGGAACAAAAGGCCAAGGAGAAGGTACGTCCAGCTGCCCAGCATCATAAAGAACTTAAAGGTGGTTGAAAATCCGTAAACTGGGCCGGATGAAGAGAGTGATTCAACTGCCCAGGCCATAAGAAAAAACGGGGCATACAGAACCGACATCCCCATGGTCATTTTAATGTACTTTCCTCCGTTGGGGGCCGTGTGCACCCAGAAGTGTTTCCGCACTTCATCAGGGCTGTTTTCTACAAACCGGAAGGTAGGATCGTGATGGATGAAAGTGGCCGGAAGGTAGGAATAGTATTCCATTACATCCCATACCAGCACACGGTTTTCCCTTTTCCATATTTTGAGGCTGTACGATATCCATACGGAAGCCAGCAAGGCCAGAATGATGGCGGCAGCAGAAAGTTTTCCGGCTGAGGAATTCATTCCTGGAAGTTATTTTGATATGGGCTGGGCATAACTGATTACATCCTTTCCGGTAACGGTCTTGTCGCAAAGAATGATGAGGCGTTCCAGCACGTTCCTGAACTCCCGTATGTTGCCTGTCCAGTTGATTTTCTGCAGTTCAGCAATGGCGTCAGGGGTGATTTCCTTTTTCGGTATGCCGTATTCCTCGCAGATCAGCTGGTTGAAATGTTCTGCAAGGAGGGGGATGTCTTCTTTCCGCTCGTTCAGGGAAGGTACATGGATAATGATGACGCTCAGCCGGTGGTACAGGTCTTCACGGAACCGGTGTTCCCTGATTTCTGTGGCCAGGTCTTTATTGGTGGCGGCAATAATGCGCACATTGACGGGGATATCCTTGTCGCTTCCTACCCGGGTGATTTTGTTTTCCTGCAGTGCGCGCAAAACCTTGGATTGGGCCGAAAGGCTCATGTCGCCGATTTCGTCAAGGAAAAGTGTACCTCCGTTTGCCTGCTCAAATTTGCCGATACGCTGTTTGATGGCCGAAGTAAATGCTCCCTTTTCATGGCCGAACAGCTCGCTTTCAATGAGCTCGGAAGGAATGGCGGCGCAGTTGACTTCCACAAAAGGTCCTTCTGCGCGGAGGCTTTTTTCGTGCAGCTGGCGGGCTACCAGTTCTTTTCCCGTGCCGTTGTCGCCGGTTATCAGCACCCGGGCGTCGGTAGGAGCCACCCTGTCAATCAGCTCCCTGATTTTCTGCATGGCTTCCGATTCGCCTACCATTTCATAGGCCTTGTCAATCTTTCGTTTTAGCGTGCGGGTTTCGGCAATGAGGTGCTTTTTGTCGAGGGCATTGCGGATGGTAATCATCAGCCGGTTCAGATCAAGGGGCTTGGAAATAAAGTCAAAGGCTCCTTTCTTAATGGCTTCCACGGCAGTATCAATGGTTCCGTGCCCCGAAATCATGATCACCTGCGTGTCATAGTTTCCGGCCATGATCTTTTCGAGTACCTCAATGCCATCCATCTGGGGCATTTTGATATCGCAGAGTACCACATCAAAATGTTCTTTATCGAGGAGTTCGAGGCCTTCGGGTCCGTCGGCCGCCAGTGCCACCGAATGATTTTCGTATTCCAGCACCTCTTTCAGGGTACTCCGGATGCTTTTTTCGTCGTCGATAACAAGTATGCGGGCCATATGATCAGTTTTCACCAGATTGTTCCATCCATTCGGCCATGACGCCTTCCTTGAGGGCATAGTTGCTCTGAATCAGTTTCTTAATCGAAAATTCCCTCAGCACAAAGGAAACAAAAACAGAAGCAAGAACAATATAGTCGACCCGGATGGGCTCCATGCCGGGCATTTTGCTTCGTTCCTGGGCGGTTGACCTGAGAAGCTGTTCGTACAGTCTGAAATAATCGGGCAGGGAAATTTCCATGGATGCTTCACCCCCAGGAGTGGCGTACCTGCTGCCTGCTTCGGAGCGAAGAAGCGCACTGAAGGTTTCAAAAGAGCCGGAAGCTCCGATCAGGGTGTCAATTGCATACATGGGAACCATTTTGTAAAGCTCCCTGAGGCTCATCCGGAAGAGGTTTTCGGCTTTTGTTATTTCTTCAGGGGTAATGGGATCGGACGGATGCATTTCTTCCAGAAGGCGCGCTACGCCGAGCTTGTAGCTTTTCTTCCAGAAAATATTTTCCCTGTCGCCGATGATGAATTCATTGCTTCCGCCGCCGATATCGAGGATGAGAACAGGCTGTTCGGTAAGTTGCACAGCATGTTTCACGCCTTTGTAAATCAGTTCAGCCTCCCTTTTTCCGGAGATGATTTCCACATCGAAGCCGAAACGCTGGAAAACCTGATCGGCAAATGCCTTTCCGTTCCGGGCTGAACGGATGGCTGAAGTGCCGAAAGCCTTGGCATGGGTTAGTCCAAATTCTTTCATCGTAGCCGCGTGTTCTTCCAGTGCCCTGAAACCCCGATCCATGGCTTCGGGTGTAATGATTTTCTGTGTAATGCCACCCGCTCCCAGCCGGACAGGAAGCTTGCGGTCGAGCAATACATTGAACGTTCCTCCTTCCTGCGATTCGGCTATCAGCAGGTTGAAGGTGTTGGTTCCCATATCAATGATAGCTGCTCTCATCATCCGGCATATTTGATCCATTTCCACAATTCAGCCCAGTTCACTTTCTTGCCGTATATCAGAATACCGGTGCGGTAAATTTTCGCGGCAAGCCAGGTCATGAAAATAAAGGTACTTACCAGCAGGAACATGGAGAGGATGAGTTGCCATGCCGGTACTCCGAAAGGAATACGGGTCATCATTACCACCGGCGAAGTAAACGGAATAATGGAAAACCAGAACGCTACGGAACTGTCAGGATCGTTCATGGCTTTGATCATTACGAAGATGGCAATGATGAGCGGAACCGTTATTGGAAGCATGAACTGCTGGGTGTCGGTTTCGTTGTCCACGGCCGAACCGATGGCTGCAAACATGGCGGCATAGAGCAGATATCCGCCCAGGAAGAAGAAAATAAAGGTCCCCAGAATGAGGGGGTAATTGACATGCTTAAGTGCCTCAAACATCTGAACAGCTTCGGCATTTTCCTCCACGTTCATAGGTTTTTCAGGGGTTTCTACAATGTTTTTTCCGGCTCCGGGTTCCATTACATTCTGGGCCAGTGCCTGCTGTGTGGCGGTCTTTGAAAGCTGGGGAAAGAACATTTGCTGGGCAGCCTGGTAAAGGAAGAGAGAAATCACCACCCAGAGGATGAATTGTACCAGCCCGGTGAGGGCAATGCCGAGGATCTTACCCATCATAAGCTGGAAGGGCTTAACCGACGATACGATCACTTCCACAATGCGGTTGGTTTTTTCTTCGATCACCCCGCGCATTACCTGTGCGCCAAAGAGAAAGACAAAGAAATAGATCAGGAAACCGCCGGCATATCCTACGATGCTGGCTACATCTGAACTGCTTCGCTTTTCTTTCCCTTCTTCAGTAAGTCGCACCGTCCCCACGGTAATGCTGGTGCGGATGGAGCGGATCAGATCGGGAGGAATGTTGTTTTTAATGAGTTTGGCATCCTGAAGCATGTTTTTCAGGGTATTGGAAATGTACATCCTGGTACTCAGGCTGGGCTGCTTAACGGTAAACAGCAAAACATTTTCGGAGGCGAAAATGTTATGGGGGATGTACAGAATGCCGTAGTACATGCCGCGCAGAAGCTGGTTTTTCAGTGTATCCATTGAAACGCTCTGCGGGTATACAAAAGTTATAAAATCGCCGGGAGGAATGGCATTGACAAACAAATGGGAGCTGTCGGCCACCGCAATTACTTTAACTTCCTTGTCTTCCTGGGTAGCCAGCCAGATGGGGACTATCATGAAGGCGGCAAATAAAACAGGCCCCAGGAGGGTCATGATAATAAACGATCTTTTACGCACCCTGGTTATAAACTCGCGCTGAAGGATTAGCAGTATTTTGTTCATGGCTATTGGTTTCTGGGGTTAAAACTGATTTGCGGAGGCGTTTTCAACAACACGGATAAAGATTTCGTTCATGGACGGAAGGACTTCGCGGAACGAATCGATGTGCACCGCCGGCAGAAGGGCTGAGAGCAGTTCGTTGTCGCTTGGCGGTCTGTTCATTTGTACAAGAGCCTTGTGCCCTGCAGGAAGTGGTTCAACCGATACAAGGGAGCAGCCGGAGGGCAGGGAGGATTTAAGGCCTTCGGGGTTTCCCCGGAACGATATCTCAAACAAATTTGCCTTGTATTGCTGTTTAATGGTATTGATTTCGCCCGAAAGGATTGCCTTTGACCTGTTGATGAGGGTAATATGGTCGCACAATTCTTCTACTGAAGCCATGTTGTGGGTGGAGAAGAAAATGGTGGCCCCTTTTTTCTGAAGGTCCAGGATTTCGTCTTTCAGCAAAGCCTGGTTGATGGGGTCAAAGCCGCTGAATGGTTCATCGAAAATCAGGAGTTTGGGTTCGTGCAGGATGGTAACAATGAACTGCACTTTTTGCTGCATCCCTTTGGACAATTCCTCAACCTTTTTGTTCCACCAGCTTTGCATTTCGAATTTTTCGAACCAGTATTTGAGTTTTTTCAGTGCGTCGGTTCGGGAAAGTCCTTTAAGGCGTGCCAGGTAGATGGCCTGTTCTCCCACTTTCATTTTACGGTAAAGTCCCCGTTCTTCCGGCAGATACCCGAAGTGCAACACGTCGTCGGGAGTAAGTTTGCGCCCCATGAAAAAGATTTCCCCCCGGTCGGGTGCGGTGATCTGAGTTACAATCCGGATGAAGGTAGTCTTTCCGGCGCCATTGGGGCCAAGTAGACCGTAAATACTCCCTTCTTCAACGGAAATGGTTACATCGTCAAGGGCACGGAATGTGCCATAGTTCTTTTCAATGTGTTCTGCTCGGAAAATTTCAGGCATAAAAGGATGGTTTGGTATGCTGGTTGTTTAAATGGTCTGTTTTCAAAACAGGGAATGTATATTATTCCTTAGTCGAACGCCGACTTAATCCGTTCGAAAAAGGAGCGGTCATTTTTGTCAGGTTTGGGTTTGAAATTAGGAGATTCTTCCAATTTTTCCAAAATTTTCCGTTCTTCCCGGCTGAGGTCCTTGGGAATCCATACATTGACATGTACCAGCAGGTCGCCTTTGCCATAGCCGTTGAGTTCGGGGAGGCCTTTACCCCGGACCCGAAGGATTTTTCCCGGCTGGGTACCGGGGTCGATCTTTATTTTCACACTGCCGTCGATGGTAGGTACTTCTACGTGGGCTCCCAGAGCAGCCTGGGAAATGGTGATATAGAGGTTGTAGAAGAGGTCATTTCCGTCACGGATGAGTTCAGGGTGCGATTCTTCCTGGATGATGACCAGCAGGTCGCCATTGATTCCGCCCCTGCGGGCTGCATTTCCCTTGCCCGAGACGGTCATCTGCATGCCTTCACTCACGCCGGCCGGAATATTCAAGGTAATCACCTCGGTTCCCTGAATGATTCCTTCGCCGTAGCAATGCGAACACTTGTTGGTGATTACCCGGCCTTCCCCACCGCAGGCAGGACAGGTTGTAGTGGTTTGCATCTGTCCGAGAATGGTGTTGGTAACACGGGTAACCATACCTGAACCCCGGCAGGTAGAACAGGTGCTGTACGATGAACCGCCGGCAGCTCCGGTACCACCACAGGCATCGCAGGGTATATATTTGTTGAGTTTGATTTTCTTTTCCACGCCGGTAGCAATTTCCTGCAGGGTCAGTTTTACTTTTACCCGCAGGTCGGCTCCTTTATTCACCCTTCTTCCCCGGCTGCGCGAGCTTCCGAATCCGCCAAAACCAAAGTGACCTCCAAAAATATCGCCGAAGTGTTCGAATATGTCTTCCATGGTCATTCCGCCACCAAAGCCGCCGTTGGATGCGCCACCCACACCGGCATGCCCGAACTGGTCGTAACGGGCTCTCTTTTCGTCATCGCTCAGCACTTCATAGGCCTCGGCTGCTTCTTTGAACTTTTCTTCAGCCTCCTTGTTTCCGGGGTTTTTATCAGGGTGGTATTTCAACGCCTGTTTCCGGTAAGCCTTTTTGATTTCCTCCCTGGTAGCGTTCCGCGGAACACCCAGCACTTCATAGTAATCACGCTTTGACATACGGTTATGTGCAATGATCCAAACTAAAGCAGGATCAGGTTTTTAATTCTTTGTTCTGTTCAACGTTTTTCTGCGTCTATTCCTGTACCCAATTATTCGGCTAACCTGTTCATTTCTTTCATATTTCCTTTCACCAATCAGCCTTAATTTCTCATTTCCTGTTTTCTATCTGCAATTTCCCATTCCCGATTTCCCATTTTTCCAATGGCACATTGCAATTATTCGCATTCTTATTCTCCTACCACCACTTTCGGGAATCTTACCACCTTATCGTGGAGTGTATATCCTTTCTGTACCACATCTACCACCTTTCCTTTCTTATCCTGATCGTCAACAGGAATTTTGGTGATGGCTTCATGGAAGTCGGTATTGAACGGCTGGTTGAGTGCGTCAATTTCCTTGATGCCCTTCTGTGTAAGAAAGTCTTTCAGTTTGGAATAGATAAGTTCCACACCGGTTTTAACGGCTTCCAGGTCCTGCGATTCGCGGATGGATTTCATTGCCCGTTCCACATCGTCGAGGATGGGCAGAAAGGAAACCAGAACATCTTCTCCGGCAGTTTTTATCAGCTCCATGCGTTCCTTCAGCATGCGCTTGCGGTAATTGTCGAAGTCGGCGGCAAGACGAATGTACTTATCCTGCAGGGCAGAAAGCTGTTCCTCCGGTGAAGGTCCGGTCTTGGCTTCCGGCTTTTCTGTTTCCCCTTCAGGTACCTCCGCTTCCATGACAGGCTGTTCCGGCATGGCTTCCGCCGGTGGCATATCAGTGTTCTGACTTTCTGTCATGTTTCCGGCTTCTGCTTTTGCACCATTTTTTACCTCATCCATCACCTGGCTTTCATCTGCATGCTTTTTTTCTTCTTTATTTCTTTTCATAGTCTGTTTTAATCCTCCTGAATATTTATCTGGTAAATCCCAACTGACAATATATGCTATAATTTATTCCTGTTACTTTACCTTTCCGCTGAAAGATAAAGAATGGGATTATCCGGTAACGTCAGTCTTCGTCTTTGGACTGCAAAGGAACAAAAATTTTGCCAATCGGTCAGCTAAAGACAAGATGGCAGAGAAGAGAGTGCTGGCCGATTATTTTTTTGGCCTGAAATGTTGAAAGAACAAAGTTTTCATCGCTCCAGCAATTCCTGGGATTCAATTATATTTACTAACTAAAATCAAGCAAATGGACACGCCAGATTTCAGCCAACCGGAGATGGTATTAAGCGGGAAACGTCCCTCCCGACCTGTTTTATTTGCGTTTTTTCTTAATGACAAGCTTTACCATCATCTAACGGGAAAGCAAATGGAAAACTGCTCAACGAATGAAGAAAACATTGTTGTTGTCATTGAATCGTTCAGGAATGCAGGCTACGATTATGTTACCCTGACGTGCCGGAATAGAAACACACTAAAGTTTGAAAGAGGGGAAAAACATAAAGAGGAAAGCATTTCGCTGATAGTATATGAACAATATTCTTCACGCATAAGCCTCCCTGGCGGAATTGATATGAACTTTCTTGCCCGCGCTTATCCGGCCGAAATCAGAGCAAGGGCTGTTAATCTGCTGAAACTCAATGCCGCAAGGGGGAGATATGCCATGGGCTCCGGTAAGAGCATTCCCGAATACATGCCCTTTGAGAACTATTTTGCGATGAATTCAGCGGTGGAAGAAATGATCTGTAATGTGTCAATAAGAATACTTTTTTTATGATATCAGGAAAATATCTGGGTCTTTTTGCAGGTGCCGGTGTGAGTGCTGTCATGCTGGCTTTACCTGAGCCGGCAGGCATGACGGTTGCAGCAAAGAATGCCGCAGCAGTGGTATTATTAATGAGTATCTGGTGGATATCAGGGGCTATACCGATTTATGCAACAGCATTTGTGCCTCTGGCAATGTTTCCTTTATTAAAAATCCTGCCTGCAGCCGAAACGGCCCAAAATTACGGACATAGCTATGTTCTTATGCTGCTTGCCGGTTTTATTCTGGCAAAAGCTATTGAATCACAGAATCTTCACCGCAGGATAGCTTTTTTTCTGATGAGTGCTTTTGGCACCAGCCGCAGGATAATTCTTTTAAGTATCATGATAACCGTGGCCTTCATTTCAATGTGGATTTCCAATGTTACCACTGCCATGCTTATGTTACCCATTACCCTTGCTATCATCGCACAGGAAGAGGAAGGTATGGATAAAAGTGGCAATTTCCCGAAGGCCTTGTTGTTTGGAGTTGCTTATTCTGCAACAATAGGCGGGGTAGGAACCCTGATTGGATCGCCTACGAATCTCATTTTTGCGGGTATCATGGAGAAGCTTTTTCCCGGTGCGCCTCCTGTTACCTTCTATAGCTGGCTTAAAATGGGTTTTCCCGTAATGATTATCTTTCTCCCGCTGGTCTGGATTTACCTTGTCAAGTATTTCCATGTCAGCGGTCGGCTTGTTCAGGATGCTGCTCTCAGAAAGCAGGAACTGAAAAATCTGGGAAAGATGACAGCCGGCGAGAAAGGAGTTTTGTATGTTTTCCTTCTTGCTGTTTTCGGCTGGGTATTTAAGGATGGATTTGTATTTGGAAATTTGGTCATTCCGGGATGGGGATCAATAACCGGACTGGACAAATATGTTCACGACAGTACGGTAGCCATGGTATGTGCTATTCTTCTTTTTATTGTACCGGCTGGCAAAGGAAAACGTCTGATTGACTGGAAACAGGCATCTTTTTGGATAAGTTAAATGATCGGTTAAAGGATAAAGTAGAGCAAATAGCTTATTCGCATACACTAAGTGTTTTATAAGGAAAGATAAGTGTAGTTTTTTATGATATGACCACACTTTATTTTGAAGCCTCAGATGAAGATGATCTTCGTAAAACAGGTTTCTCCAAGGATGGTAAACATCAAAATCCACAGATATTTATTGGCTTGTTGGTTGGTTTGGGCGGCTATGCCATTGGGTATGATATTTTCGAAGGCAATACTTACGAGGGCCATACACTTATTCCTTTTCTTGAAAAGATCAGCAGGAAATTCAATCTGGATAAGCCTGTTATTGTTGCAGACGCAGGCTTGCTGTCAAATGAAAACAGGTGCATTTACCATATTTTACATTGTGTGCCATGGTTGGAGTTTTTGGCGATTGAATTATTCAATTTCAGATAAAACCGGTATTGACGACTGTGCTCCCATTCTGGTTACCGAAACGGAAGCGGCTTTATTGGCCAAACGGATGGCCTCTTGGATGGGTTTTCCGCTGGCAATTGCTACAGCAAGGTATCCGTTGAAGGTGTCTCCGGCAGCGGTAGTATCAACAGCTTTCACAGGGAAACCGGGTATGAGATCAGTTCTGCCTGGGGTGGCATACAGGGCTCCTTTTTCGCCCAGAGTGATAATGATTTGCCCGCATCCCATTTCAATCAGCCTGGCGGCGAGCCGGTGCGGGTCCGTTTCATCCTCTTGTCCGGGACCAGTTATCATGGCGGCTTCGTGCTCATTCGGAGTAAGATACTCAATCTTTGACAGCAGGTCGGAGGCAATCGGAAACGCCGGAGCAGGGTTCAGAATAACAGGAATCTTATGAACTGAGGCAATTTCAATGGCTGTGCGGATGGCCGGAACGGGAATTTCGTGCTGAAGCAAAACAATCTGTGCTTCGGCTATTACATGTTCAATGGCCTGAATGTCGTCCGGTGTAACCGCATGGTTTGCACCCGGTGCAACCGCTATGCTGTTTTCTCCGGTGGCGGCCACATTAATGAGGGCCACACCGGTGGGTTTATCGGGCGAAATTTTTACAAAGCTGACATCAATACCTTCCTTTTTCAGACAGGTAAGTGTGTCAGCTCCAAGGGAATCATTGCCCACACAACCGGCAAATATGACGTTTCCTCCGGCCCGTGCAGCCGCTACAGCCTGATTGGCCCCTTTGCCTCCCTGGACTTTGAAAAAATCACCTCCGAGAATGGTTTCTCCCGGCCTGGGAATGTGGGGTACCTTGATAATCATATCAACATTGGCACTGCCAATAACAAGAATGCGGGGTTTCATGAAACAAATTTTTAGTAAAGCCTTGCTGCAATAATCAGAGCCAGGCCGATAACATAAAAAAGAAACATGAGGCCGAGCAGTCCGGTAACTTTCTGAACTCCCTTAAATTCCTTCCAGATAATCACTCCCCAGAGCGCTGCAATAAGAGTAGCTCCCTGCCCGAGTCCATACGATATGGCAAATCCTGCTTTTCCGGAAGCTATGATATTCAGGGTAAAGCCGATGCTCCAGATGACACCTCCCAGAATACCTACCAGATGCAGGCCAAGTCCCTTTTCGGCAAAATAGTCGGCATAGGTTACTTTTTCCCCGCTCAAAGGTTTGTACATAAAAATGGTATTCCATACAAAATTGGAAACCAGAAGGCCCAAAGCAAAGATAACAGAGGCCGAATAAGGTGTAAGTTTGCCGGCTTCAGGCATGGAAAAGTCGGTAATCATGGAAGCGGCGACAAACCGGTAAAAGAATCCCATCAGCACCCCGGCTATGAGCGAAACAACGATACCTTTGATGGGAGTTTGTGTCTGGCCTTGCTGTTTTTTGCGATACGCAATGGCGTCAAGTACAATGGCGAGGGTAACGAGTGCAACACCGGCAAAAAGGAGCCAGGCATTTCCCACAGGTGTGGCAACATAGTTGGTAATCACGCCGATTACCAGCGCAAGACCAATTCCTACCGGAAAGGCAACTGCCATTCCGGCAATGTCAATGGCTGCAACCAGCAGAAGGTTGGCCAGATTGAACACAACGCCGCCGGTGAAGGCAAGAATAAGTGAATGTGCATCAGCCTGGGAGAGGTCAGAAAGAAAGCTTCGTCCTTCAGTTCCTGAACTGCCCAGGGTAAAAGCAAACAACAGGGAGAGGAGAAGAACTCCCAGTGCATAGTCCCAGTAAAATAATGGAAAACTCCATTTACGGGTGGCCAGTTTCTGGGTGTTGGCCCATGACCCCCAGCACAGCATGGTGACAAAACACAGCAGTACTGCAACAGAATAGGAATGTATGGTGATCATCCGGTTGTAGGTTTAGGTTAGAACAAACGTTTGAGCAAAAGTAAAAAAATTATTAATATCCAACAAATTCCTGTAAATTTTTTCCCGATTCAACCTTATGATTTTTCTCAGTTTTATGTTTTGAACTGTAACCGGCAAATATTGAAGTTATTACCAAAAGCGCTGGAAGGAGTTTAGAAGGAATAAACCGGCAATAAAGCCACCCTATGTCCCGGATTTTTTTGACGAATCATCGCCTGAATCGGGATGCTTTTTCTATTTATTTTGAGGATGAGGAAGGGATGTTTATTTGTTTTACCGAATCCCTTTCAATGAGCCGTGCTTTTAGCCTGATGGCAACCGGCTTTGCCGGGCGGGGGTTCTGGATATACCGGAGAAGTACATTTACCGCGAGGCGTCCTATTTCACTTTTCTGCTGTTCGATGGTTGTCATGGGAGGTACCAGATAGGCAGAGAAAGGTTGTTCATCAAAGGATACCAGGGAAAAGTCGCGGGGTATCTGAAGCCCCATTTCGCGGGCAGCTTTGATCACTCCCAGGGAAATCAGATTACTGAGGGCGAAGACGGCATCGGGAGGTTTTTCAAAGCTGAAGAGAAGGCGGGTCTGAATATATCCGTTTTCTTCACTAAAACTGTCCCCCACAATCAGTTCCTGGTCGGCGGGTATAAGGTTTCTTTTCAGGGCTTCAAGGTATCCGCTAACCCGGTCGCGGTTGGGCTGGCTGCCACGGAGGCCCTGGATACAGGCAATGCGCTTGTGTCCGCGCCGGATCAGATGGTCAACGGCGTCGAATGCCCCCTGAAAATTGTCGGTGGTAATATAGGGTACGGAAAGGTCAGGGAAGTAACGGTCGATGATCACAACCGGGAACCCCGATTGGTAAAGTTCTTCGATATGGCGGCTGCGCAGACCAACCGGAGCAATGATCATTCCGTCCACCTTCCTGTTTTTCAGAATCCACACCAGTTCTACTTCAGCCTCCTGGTTTTCTCCGCTGTCGCAAAGAATGATAAAATAACCCTTTGCCCTTGCTTCCTGCTCAATGGTCTTTGCAATATCAGCAAAGAAGGGATTGGCGATATCAGGTATAATCAACCCGATGGTTTCGGTCTTATCGAGCTTCAGTCCGCGCGCCAGGCTGTTGGGGGTATAGTTCATCTCCCGTGCTGCCTGCAAAACCCGCTCACAGGTTTCCTTACTGATTCTGAATTCTTCTGCCTTGCCGTTCAGAACGCGCGAAACGGTAGTTATTGATAATCCCAGCACCCTGGCCAGCTCACGGATATTAACAGAACCAGGCATAACTTTCATTGGTTTCGGCAAAACAAATGTACTGATTTATCCGAAAAAACAAACGATTGAGCTATGCGGAATTTTAACGTGTTAACCCAGCAAAAGCCGGTTGATGAGGTTATTGCAATTTGTATACACCAAATTTTTTTTCCAGAACATTTGCTCTATAATCAAAAATGCGTTGCAATTGTTTTTTTATGAACAGTGTGTTCGCTAAAGCTCCCAGTATTCCATTGGGCGGCTGATAGGTAACAATATCGGTCATTAGTACACCACCAGCAATGGGTTCAATTCTATGTTCGTGATGCCACATTGAGTAAGGTCCAATTCTTTGCTCATCAACGAAATATTCTTTTTCCCTGACGTGCGTTATCTCTGTTACCCAGTTTATTTTTAATCTTAGCAAAGGGCTTACCTTGTATGTAATAATCATGCCCGGATACATTTTTCCATTCCCCGTAGAGCTGGTTATCAGAAAACCCATATAGGGGGGTGTAATTTCCTTTAGGTTACCTGGCGATGAAATAAATTCCCATATCACATCGATGGAAACAGGTAATTTCTGGGATTTAAGTAGTTGATAAAAAGCCATTTCTTGTAAATTAAATTATCTAAAATTCAAAGCATTTAGAAAGTCTTCTGCTTTTTTGTTCCATATTTCTTTTTTATTGGAATCCATATTATCATAGGCATTAACTAAAAAAAATATTGAATGATTTGCAAAGTTTATTTATTCGTTGTTCGAGCCAGTAATCTGTTACATCACACACATATATTTTTTCAATCTTTTCTTTTGCCAGGTAGGGTATCAGATTTCTATCATCACCAAGAGGGTTGAACGAATCAATATAAATTACTTTATTACCATTTTCCAGCAACTACTTTTCATAGAATTTTATAGTTGCTCGGTGAAAAGCGATTTTCTGTTGATGAAATTTACATTGTTTGAAAAATAGAAATTCTTCAATCAGCCAGATTGGTCTTTCTCTGGCAAGGCATGGATTTTGTTCGAATAGCTGATGAGGAAAAACAAGACTTATTGTTTTGTATTTATAACTATTCTTGATTTGATGCATAGGTAAGGGAAACGAGGAATGCAGGACTAATGGACTATTTGGATTTATAATACTGCCCTCCAAGAACCAAAGCAGCTGAAATAATCATTACGTTCTTAATTATATATTGGCCTTCAAGTGACGGCGTGAGAATATTTCCGTTCTGGAAGGTTACCTCAGGTAAAAAAACCAGAGGCATGAAAGTCCCGATCATTTGAAGGAAAAGCAATGCAATGGCTATTTTGGTTGTTCGCTGAAACAGGAAGGTGATTCCGATGGCCACTTCCCACCATCCTATGGCAACCAGCCAGAATTCCGGTGAACCGAAAGGAAGCCAGGCCACTGTAGCTTTGAGTAAGCTTTCGGCAGAAGAAACATCAAATGGTTTTAAGATTCCAAACCAGATAAAAATAATGGCAAACGAAATCCTGATGGCGGGTATGCTCCATTTGCTCATTGTTCTGGCAATCATTTGATCTGTTCTTGAGATAAGTTCTTTCATTTTCATTTTACATAGTATTATAAACAGCAATTGATTAAAAAATGAGACAGCTAAACTCTCAATGCAGAGAATCCACCGTCTGCGTGTATTACCTGTCCGGTTATCCACCCAGCTTCTTCCGAAAGGAGAAACGTGGCTAAACTAGCAATATCATCAGGTTTCCCAATCCTTTTCAGAGGGTGCCTTTGTGCGCTTGCATCACGTTTTTGTTCCGTATTCAGAAAAGGGTTTGCCAAAGGGGTATCCGTTATTGAAGGGGCAATGCAATTTACCCGGATTTTCGGAGCATATTCCGCGGCCAGTGCTTTTGTCAACCCTTCAATAGCTCCTTTGGAGGCTGAAACCATAGTATGAAAGGGCAATCCGGTTTGAACAGCCACCGTTGAAAACAGAACAATCGAAGCATGCTCACTCTTTTTCATTTTTGGCAAAACGGCCTGAAGTATTTTTACCGCTCCAATAACTTGTAACTGAAAATCATCAATGAAATCAGTTGGTTTAATTCTCTCAAATGACCGGAGATTAATGCTTCCAGGGCTGTAAACCAATCCGCTTATGGCTTCCGGAAGAAAATCAAGTGAAAAGCCCTCATCGAGAACATTGAGGCGAAAGTATTTCAAAGACGGATGTTCAGAATGAATCTCATTCTTATTAAAGCTTCCAAACACCTGGTGTCCAGCTTCAGCCAATTGCAATGCAATAGCTTGGCCGATTCCCGAGGATGAACCAATGATCAGGTAGTTAGCCATAGTTATGTCGTTAATAATTTAACACTAATAACAAATTGAATTTGTTTTTGTTAATGCCGGATTGAATTTTTGCTTGCGTTCTCAAGGCTCAGCCTTTCACCAGGAGGAGATTTCGGAAAATACCGGCCTGAGCGAAATGAATTTCTTATCAACCAAAATTCTTGCTTAAACCATTAATATTTTTTTAAAAAGTATATATGTAATTCAAATATATATTTAAAAACCATAGTCCTGAAGATTCTCAAGGAAGAAGGACCAATGCACGGCTATGCGCTTAGCCGGCGGGTTGAGGAACTTACAGCGGGTAAAATCCGGCTTTCCTACGGAGCGTTGTATCCGGTTCTTCATAAACTGGAAAGGGGAAACATATTGACTAAAAGATCAGAGAATTACAACAACCGGGTGCGGATTTACTATAGCCTCACTCCCCGGGGGGAATCTCTGGTTTCGGAAAAGATCAATGAAATGAAGGAATTTCTCGAATCTCTTCGGAGAATTGTAGAATTAAAGAGCGGCCTGAACTATGTATGAGCTCTCTCCACAGGATGTTAATCAGATCAGCCATGATATCAGCAGGCTGGAAATCAATTTTTCTCACCTTGCTGATGATCTCATTGATCATTTTTGCTGTGATGTGGAACATGAAATGATGAAGGGGTTTGATTTTTCTGAAGCGTATGAAAAGGTGAAGAGGAAAATGGGTTCTTTGCGAAGATTAAGGGAAATTCAGGAGGCGACATTGTATGCAGTTGATTCAAAATACAGAAAGATGAAAAACATGATGAAGATTTCAGGCATAGCCGGCACAATCATACTGGCTTTTGCCTCCTTATTTAAGATCATGCACTGGCCCGGTGCCGGACGGGCTATCCTAATATCCCTGCTTTTTCCGTATGCGGTATATTCACCTGTTTATCTTTCGATTACAAGAAAGGATCCCAGTCATTCCATTTGTCATATTATCATACCATTGCCGTACTTTTTCTGCTTCTTTTCATCTCAGCTTTCCCGGCATGGCTTTCTTTGAATGTGTCTAAGAACAAAATAGAAGATAGTCTTTCTCTGGCAGCAAATAGCAGTCATGTAGCCAATGCTGTACCTTCTCCTTCGAAAGCTGGCGACACATAGCAGGTTATCCGGAAAATAGATTATTTGCTGGACCTGGCAGCCCGGTATAGACAGCTGGATCTGCAATACTTTGGAATAAATTCTGAAGAATGGAACAACAATCCGCAGATTCTGCTTGATTCATCCAAATGGTCAAAATGGCCCAGGCCGAAAGTAAGCAAACAATTGTTTCAGCGGGAAGAAGAAATCAAAACAAAATTTCTTTCGGAATTGCAGGATCTGATCATGCATCTTGAAAATCTTCCGGAGCATAGCAATCTGGCCCTTTCATTGCCTGAAATGCTGGGTGTAGAGAAACTGCCATCCGGTTTGTTCAGATGGAAGTCGGATATTGAAGGAAGCAGCAATTTGGGGAGCAGTAATTTCCCCTGGTTTCTGATTTAACTGAACCAGGCGGAAGCAAATCTGAAACTGATCAGATTGACATTATAACCCATTGCAGATTCTTTGATCACATTGGAAAAGTAATAGACATTTCTTCCTGCGAAAGGATGTTCTTTATGAAATGTGAGGGTAATCACGTCGTCCTGCAAAACAGGATGATATTTCCTCAGAATCGTATTCCGGCCCTTAATCCGGAACTGCTAAATAGGGAGAAGTTGACGAAGGAGGAGGGAGGTGTGGTTACGGATGTGCCGGAATTGTTTCTTTCCTGTTCCAGGTAACGTGTGTAGGAAAAACCAGGTGAAAATTCGAATCCGAGATAGAAATTATCGGTTACGTAATAGTCGCAACCAGCCAGGCCTGATAAACCAAGCTCAAAATAGGCAGGATAATTCCCGTTAGTCCAGATGTTATGGGTGGTTATGTGTGTTGTGCCTGTGATGTATTTTCCTCCGGAGGTTCTCCAGCCGAGTGTCAAAGCGGTACCAAGATACGGGGAAAACCTGCCGCTGCCTAAGTGTTTTTCCACCCCCGGGCTGAGGCTGAATTCGAAGGCAGTATTTTTTTCTATGTTTTCGTTGCTATTGAACGGATGGGATGTTCCGGAATTGAAGTTCATGCCGAGTCCCATACGAAACGCAAGATCCTCCTGCAGGAAAAAGCGGGCTTTCAGATAGGGCATTTGAAAAAGCGAGCCAGCTGAAGCGTCGAATAAAGCGGCGGGATTCAAGGTTATTTCAAAGGCATTTTTCCCTTTTTCCTGTCCGTTCGAAAGCATTGTGATTCCTGGAAAGAGCATCCATACAAAAAGCCATCTTTTCATAGCATTTTGAATTAGTTTGAATAAATGAGATCAATACCCTTTTTTGGTGAAAAGCACAACCATGGTTTCTTCGGGATGAATTTTCACCCTGTACTTGTTCACTCTGCCATTTCCACTAGCAAAAATCATACCAGGAAGATAATCCCGGTTCCATACGATAAGCGGAATTTCCCGGGTTTTTGTGGATTTATTTACGATGATGCTGAGATACTTTTCGCCGCACTTCGCTGTTTTCATCAGTATGTTTTTTTGCGGGGAAGCAAACCTCACCGGGAAGGACGTTATGTTTTCCTTAACTTCCATTTGAAGCCAGGCAATCAGTGGTCCATAATCTTCCTGGATGCGGCTTCCGAGGCCGAGCAAAGAGGGGATCCACACTACTTCTCCCTGACCGAACCGGTTTCTGATACCGGCGGGTTCATTCCGGAAGGTGCAAATGACCTGGCCGGTAGCGGGAGCGATGATTCCGCGCCAGAGGTGAGCCGGGAGGGTGTTATTTTCTATCCTTATTTCGAACAGGTTCTCAGTGAGTTTAAATTCGCTGATGTTTCCTCCGAAAAGCCGTTCAAACGGGAACCCTGTTTTCATGGTATTATGGAGGTTTTCGTCGAAATAAGCCGTCAGCCCTTCAACGATGAGTTTACCTCCGTGGCTTACAAAATGTTCCAGAAGGGTTGCATAGCGCGAAGGGATGGCGATCTGATGGGCCAGAATGATGACGGTTCCGGCATAGTTGTTCCGGGAAAAATCAAATTCTTCAAATGCGTTTATGCTGGCATTGATTCCAAGTTCACTTAGCGCTTCAAAGTAACCAAGAATGGATTTCATCACCCCACCCGGGTTGCGTGCCTCGTAGTTTTGTGCCGAGCCGCCAGCCATTTTCTTTTCAGCCCAGAGGGACTCGCGGACGTATAAAAGGTGAATACCTGATTCAGCCTCCTGCAGACCGGTAAAAAGGTCGGGCCGTGATTGCAGGGTTTCAGCAACCTTTGCAATGGCCTGCATACGGTCGGATGGCCGGTTTTGAAAGTTCAGCAGGGCCCATTCTCCTGCTTCAATGCCGGAACTTCGCGGATTCAGAGACCAGAAAATTCCTCCCCTGGCTTCCGAGGCCAGAAGAATCCAGAGCCACTGGGTAATTTCTTCGGGTGAGGGACACATGGGGGCAAAACCGCTATACGTATTATTCCCTCCCTGGAGTTCAGTCATAAACCACGGCAGGTGACCTGCTCCGGAACGGATGATTTCGCTGTTGGCCGACATGGCAAGGGCATACTGCTGCCTGGTAAAGTACCCGAAATGCCATGAAGCATGGGCTGAACCTCCCAGATGAGAAAGGAAATTTCTCCACGAAGGGAAGTCGTATTCGGCACAGTTCTGAAAAATTGCATGATTGTTCACATGCAACTCATGTACTGTGTCGTATTTTTGTATTTCATCGGCAATCCATTGCAGGTACCAGGTGTTGAGATCGCGAAGGAAGGCCTGATCGGTCAGGTCAAGCAGTATCGGGTATCCTTTTTCGGTAAATTCTCTGAGCGGATGATTCTGCAACCATTCTTCATAGCGTTTGCGGGTAAAGTCGTTTTTCGGTATTTCCCCACCTGTTCCGGGTTCATTGATCAGCACCCAGCCTCTTAAAGCGGGAAACCGGCTGTAATGGGTAACCAGTTTTTCAATGTAAGCGGCAACCAACCGAAGGTGCTCTTCATCGCGGGGAAATTTGAATCCTCCGATGTCAGTTTTTTCCGTTGCCGGAAACAGGGTGGCAAAAACCTGAATGCCGCAACGTTCTGCTGCATGGAAAGCCTCATCAAACAAAGAAAAATCCCATACCGAATCACCTTTGTGCATGTACGATTCGAACATGCGGATACGGCATACCGTCATGTGGTTTTCCTTCATAGCCCGGAACCAGGAATCAATTTCACCGGGAGTCTGACCGGGTTCAATAAATACCTGCGCCCCTAAAAAAGGGAGTTGTCTTTCAGTATTCTGTGCAGATAACGACCTGGAGAGGATCATACCAACATAAACAGGTAATAAGGACAGGTTTCTGCATAGGAAAAATTATACAGCGAATTTAACAAAAGAAGATGATTGCGCATAATTCAGACTTATTCATATGGGGCCGAAGAAATGAGGTAAACCAGATGAATTGATTCCTAAAGAAATGCACCTGAGTAAAAAATCGCCTGAAGTGCGATTAAACACATAGGAAGCACATAGGGCACATTAGAAACACATAGGGCACATAGGAAACACATAGGACACATAGGAAGCACATAGGACACATAGGAAACACATAGGACACATAGGAAGCACATAGGACACATAGGAAACACATAGGACACATAGGAAACACATAGGACACATAGGAAGCACATAGGACACATAGAAAACACATAGGGCACATGGGGTGTGCCATTGCTTCTATGTGTTCTATGTCAATCTATGTGTCTATGTGTTAAAAACCCGAAGATCAATAACAGTACGCAATGCTTTTTTGACAGTGGTTTTTTTCAGGCAGTCGTTAAAAATGATGCGTAGTTCAGGATTATTTAAGCAGAGAGAGGAGGGTTTGCCGCAGCAATTCTCCGCGCAGACCCCTGGCTACAATAATTCCGTTTCCGTCGAGGAGGAAGTTCATGGGAATGCCATCGACCTGATAAAGAGCGGCAGCCTCAGAATTCCAGAATTTGAGGTCACTTACATGGTAAGGCCAGCTCAGGTTATCTTCTTTTATGCCCCTGAGCCAGGCATCACGCGAGCGGTCGAGGGATACGCTGTACACAGTAAAACCCTGTCCTTTGGTAAAGGATTTGTCTTTGAATTCGTTATACACTTTCACCAGATTTGGGTTTTCTGCTCGGCAGGGCGGGCACCACGAAGCCCAGAAATCAATCAGCACCATTTTTCCGCGGAGGGAAGAAAGGGCAATTTCTTTTCCGTCAGGAGATGGAAGCACTATTTCCGGAGCTTGATTACCGGGTTCAAGTCCGATTACTACTCCGGCCGGAGAAGAACTTCCGGACTGTTTGTTACCCGATGATCGGTTACATGATATTATAAGAGCAGAAAAGGCAAGGATAAGGGCTATCTGTTTCATAGGGTAGTTTTTGTTTAAAAGATTAGACGAATGCATCTGTTGCAACCTCATTGTATTGGATAACAATTCAGGGCTCAATTCGTTCAATATGTGCTCCCAGTTGGTTGAGGCGCTCGTCGATTTTTTCGTATCCGCGGTCAATCTGTTCAATGTTGTGGATAATGCTTTTTCCCTGAGCCGACAGGGCAGCAATCAGCAGGGCGACGCCGGCACGGATGTCGGGTGAAGTCATGGTGGTTCCCCGAAGCTGGAAGCGGCGGTTCAGTCCGATGACGGTAGCTCTGTGCGGATCGCAGAGGATAATCTGGGCGCCCATGTCGATCAGTTTGTCGACAAAGAAAAGGCGGCTTTCGAACATTTTCTGGTGGATGAGCACACTGCCCTTGGCCTGGGTTGCAATTACCAGCATCACACTCAGGAGGTCGGGGGTAAATCCTGGCCAGGGTGCATCGGAAATGGTAAGAATGGAGCCGTCGATGAATGTGTCGATTTCATATTCTTTCTGGGCAGGGATATAAATATCATCGTCCCTTTTTTCGAACCGGATGCCCATGCGGCTGAACCACCAGGGAATAATACCAAGGTTTTGCCAGGAAACGTTTTTAATTGTAATCTCTGATTGGGTCATGGCGGCCAGACCGATAAAGCTTCCGGTTTCGATCATGTCGGGCAGAAGGCGGTGTTCACATCCATGAAGTGATTCCACTCCTTCGATGGTGAGAAGATTGGAGCCTATTCCCGATATGCGAGCCCCCATGCGGTTAAGCATATGGCAAAGCTGTTGCACATAAGGTTCGCAGGCAGCATTGTAGATGGTGGTGGTTCCCTTTGCCAGCACGGCCGTCATAATAATGTTGGCCGTTCCGGTAACCGAAGCTTCATCCAGGAGAATGTACCCTCCATGGAGGTTTTTTGCCTCAATGGTATAGGTATGCTGGTCGGGATGATAAGTAAAGTGGGCACCCAGCTGCTGGAGGCCGAGGAAGTGTGTATCGAGCCGCCGACGTCCGATTTTATCTCCGCCCGGCTGAGGGATGCTTCCGAAGCCAAAACGGGCCAGGAGAGGGCCAATGACCATCACTGATCCCCTCAAACTTGATCCGAGTTTTTTGAATTCTTCGCTTCGCAAAGCTTCGGGATGGATGTTTTTTGCCTGGAACGAGTAAACCCCATGGCTGACATGATTTACCTCAACTCCCAGTATGCGAAGGAGATCAATCAGTATGAGCACATCTCGTATTTCGGGAATGTTGGATATGGTTACTTTGTCGGGCGTGAGAAGTGTTGCACTGATTACCTGCAGGGCTTCGTTTTTGGCACCCTGTGGTACGATCTCACCCCGGAGGCTATGGCCTCCTTCTATGACAAAGGTACTCATGCGCGGGCAAGGTAATTACCGTGGTTTATTCCGTTGATTATTCCGTTTCTTGTTCCTGATTTTTGGGGCGAGAAGCTCCCGTGTTTCGGATAGGTGCATGTCGGGCGGAAACTGAATGTCCTGTCCGATCATTTCCTTCAGGTCGTTGAAAATAACTTCATCACTTACCTGTTCCCTGTTCCATGTAAGATAAAGCTTTTTCATGTGGTTGGCCAGATTGCGCAACATTTCCATGCGTCGCTGTTCATCTTCCACCTTCATGATTTCTTTGGCCAGCATTTCAACAACCTTTCCGTAGTGCCGGAAACGGATTTCACCCGAAGGGTAAGGAATGCGGTTGGGTTTTTCTTCCAGCACCTCCTTTTTGGGCATTTCGTAAGGACTGTCGATATCCAGCTTATAGTCGGCCATAATCATGAGGTGGTCCCAGAGTTTATGCCGGAAGTCGCTCTGGTCGCGCAGGTGGGGGTTAAGGTTTCCCATGACGGCAATGACCGTCTGGGCCGCCTTGTTGCGCAGTTCTCTGTCTTCGATAGTAAGCAGGTGATCGACCATGATCTGCACATTCCGGCCGTACTCGGGCAAAACAAGCTTCTTGCGCGTGGTATTGTAATCCTTGAACATACGAAGGGATTTTGTTGGCAAAACTACTATTTTTTAATTGATTCAGTATGTTGGGTGTATGAAAATTGCCGGCAATGAAAAAACAAACAGGCAGGTGTGATGGTAAAATCAGTTCTCTGCATCAAGCAGTCGAAGTTTGGCAAATTTGAGGAGCAACTGCCGGGTTCCGGCTTCATCGAACTGCACAGATGCTTTAAGGTCGGGATATTCTCCTTCAAGGGAAAGAATGGTTCCGGGCCCGAACCGGTCGTGGTGCACACGGGCTCCCGATTTGAGTTTTTCAACGGGAATGGTCTGGAACCCGCTGGAGGTAACCGATGCAGTGGTTTCTCCCTTCCGCACTTTTTTCCAGTTGGGTGGAGGCATTGTTCTTACGGGCAGGTCGGCCCGGGGTTCGCTGAGGCCTGAAGGGCCATCAGGTTCACGGAAAAGGGTATTCCCGGCATAGGGTCTTCTTCCATTCCTTTTTTCTTCGCCTTCGGAATAGGTTTTTTCGATATACCGGGGGTCTATTTCCCGTATAAAACGGCTCGGAGTGCAGTCAACCGGCTGACCCCAGCGGAAACGGGACTGCGCCCATGAAAGGAAGGCCCGCGTTTTTGCTCTGGTAAGGGCAACATAAAAAAGCCGGCGTTCTTCTTCCAGGTCAGAAGGATTTTCCATCGAAAGATAGGAGGGAAAAAGTTTCTCTTCCAGTCCGGTGATATAGATATAGGGAAACTCAAGTCCTTTGGCCGAATGAACGGTCATAAGGGTCACTTTGTCGTGGTCAGTTTCTTTTTCCGTATCCTGATCGGTAAGGAGGGAAACGTTTTCCAGAAAACGGGTGAGAGTAGAAACTTCTTCTTCTGCCGATTCTTCCTGAAATGAGCTGATGCTGTTCAGCAATTCCTGAATATTTTCAAAGCGGGTTACCCCCTCGGGTGATTGGTCGTTGTGAAGCTCTTTCAGCAAACCGCTTTTTTTGGCAATATCCATGGCCAGGTCCCATGCAGAAGCAGAGGCCAGTTTATCCATAAACGTACGGATAAGGGAAACAAATCCCCTGATTTTATTCTGGATGCCGCTCCCAATGTTTGTTGCCGTGAGGGTTTCGTCTGAAATAACTGACCAGATGCTGGTCCCCCTTTCCGCGGCGGCTGCCTGAAGTTTTTCCATTGTTGTGTCTCCGATTCCTCTGGCCGGAACATTGATAATCCGCAGGAGGGCTTCATCGTCGTTCGGATTCACCACCAGTCTGAAATAGGCCAGAAGATCCTTGATTTCCTTGCGCTGGTAAAAACTCAGGCCGCCATAAATTTTATAGGGTATATTCAATTTGCGGAGCGATTCTTCCAGTATACGCGACTGGGCATTGGTACGGTAAAGAATGGCAAAATCTTTCCATGCTGCCTGACGGGAAAAGCGGATCTGGTGGATATCGGCTGCAATCATCATGGCTTCTTCCGCATCGGATGAAGCACGGGCAACCTGAATTTTCTCTCCGGCTTCCAGAGCGCTCCATACCTTTTTACGCAACTGGCCCTGATTGTTTTCAATGAGGCTGTTGGCGGCATTAACGATAGTCTGTGTGGAGCGGTAGTTCTGTTCCAGCTTGAACAAGCGGTATTCAGGATAGTCGTTTTTGAAGTTCAGGATATTTTCTATCCGTGCACCTCTGAAGCCATAAATGCTTTGTGCATCATCACCTACCACAAAAACGTTGCGGTGTTTCTGTACGAGCTTGCTTACAATGAGGTATTGGGAAAAATTGGTATCCTGGTATTCGTCAACGAGCACATGAAGGAATCGTTCCTGGTATTTTTTCAGAACATCAGGGAAATCGCGGAACAGGATGTTGGTATAGAGCAACAGGTCGTCAAAATCCATGGCATTGGCCTTACGGCATCGGCTGGCATAGCGGGCATAGATTTCGGCCACCATGGGTTTTCTGGCCGCTGTATCCTGTCGGATAATTTCCTGATTACGGGCATAAGCCTGCGGGGTGATCAGGTTGTTCTTGGCCGAGGATATGCGGCCATAAATTTCTCCCGGCGGGTAAACCTTGTCGTCGAGCTGAAGTTCCTTAATGATTGTTTTTACCAGATTTTTTGCATCCTGTGTGTCGTAGATGGTAAAGCTTGAAGTGAAGCCCAGAACGCTTCCCTCTATCCGGAGAATACGGGCAAAAACAGAATGAAAAGTGCCCATCCACAGGTGCCGGCATTCTTTTTCTCCGACCAGAGAGGCGATGCGTTCCTTCATCTCTCTGGCGGCTTTGTTGGTAAATGTGAGGGCAAGGATTTGCCCTGATGTTACTCCCTGAGAGAGCAGCCAGGCAATGCGATAAGTAAGCACGCGGGTTTTTCCGGAGCCGGCACCGGCAATAACAAGGCACGGTCCTCCCGGAGCCGTAACAGCTTCGCGCTGTGCATCATTCAGAGCATTTAAGAGACTCGTCACGGAAAATAATTGAACAGGCAAAGGTAGTTAAGCAGGAAGGAATATAATTAGGATGTTGAAATCTTTTCGGACAGACTTTTCTTAGCATTTGTATGTTAGCTGTTCGCTATTTGCTCTTCGCTTTACGCTCTGCACTATTTGCCGGTTTGAGAGTTTGGGCAGAGGGTGTGTTAGAAAAAACACTGATGGCCCTTTAGTATCGGATTATCAACATAGCATTCAACAATTAAGAATCATTTTAACAAATCAATTTGCCTGATGGCAGAGATGAATTCTTTTTTCACCCTGTTCCATGCAATTGGTTTTATCATTAAGGGCATAGCTTCGTAATCGGCATCTTCAAAATAAGCCAGTGATTTCATCAAGTGATACCTATTGCTTAGTCCGTTTCCATATTTCTGCTTATGGAAATCAAGCATCTGATCCAACGTAAAAATTCTCATCAGGAAATACATATCAATAAAGTCCTTTTTACTTCCTCTTCCGGCAATAGCCTCGAGTTTCATTGCGGCAATGTCTTTCAGGCCTGCCAGTCGGATATTCTTAAATGTTCTGAACTTATCAATCATTTTGTATTTGTATCCGAAAAATGAAATCTTTATTCCATTGAGAGTTCCATTGATGGTATTCTTTTCTTCGTTTTCGCGTTTGTATATACCTAATTCATTGAGCTCTAAAACCAGTGTATTGGTATTAAAATCAGCATCAGTGAAAAAATCAAAATCTAGAGACCGGCGATGTGCGATCTGCAATGCGAGTGCGGTGCCTCCGGCAAGGTAAAAATTCCG